>VFSW01000662.1_pt1 | contig 51120 bp, 53 predicted proteins | sample 5358111 | NCBI WGS metagenome assembly VFSW01 (sample SAMN11554181, study PRJNA540505) | mine drainage metagenome | isolation source: sediment from site ElyBrook_90M | place: USA: Ely Copper Mine, Vershire, VT | collected 2017 | reverse complement strand
AGGCGTCGCTGGCGAGCCACCTCGAAGGCCGCGATGGACACGGCAACTCCTGCATTGAGAGACTCAATCTTTCCCATCTGGGGAATGGAGACCACCTCCTGGCAACGCTTACGGGTCAGAGTAGCGAGACCCTTCTCCTCGCTCCCAACAATCAGTGCCACCGGAGTCGATCCGAGGTCGAGATCGTAGAGAGAGGTGGTCGACTCACCGGCTAACCCCACCGTTAGTACCCCTGCTCGATTCAGTTGATCGATTGCGGTCGGAACCCCCCCCACGTCACTGAACTCGAGGTACTCAATCGCGCCCGCGGCCGTCTTGGCCACCGTTGGTGACACGTGTGCGCTGCGGTGACGAGGTACAATTACTCCGGTCACGCCCGCGCCATCCGCGGATCGCAGCATCGCTCCGAGATTGCGGGGGTCAGTCACGCCATCGCAAACCAGCAAAAACGGGTGCGGGTGCTCCAGCAGATGTTCGAGCGACACGGTCTCCAAACGTTGGGCGAAGGCCAACACTCCCTGGTGCTGTTCCGTACGGGCCTCTCGATCAAGCCGGGCCATCGAAACCCACTGCAGTGAGACTCGCTGGCGCTGGGCCTCGGACTCGATGGCGTCGAGAATCGGCGACGGATCCTGATTCTCGGCGACGAAGACCTTGGAGACTTTGCGCCGTCGCGCTCGAAGTAACTCGTAGACGGCGTGGCGACCCTCCACTTGCTCACCACCGACGCCGTCGCGCTCTCGTGGCCGCGTGGTTGAACGAGCGGGAGCACCCGGGGAACGGCGCACCGGTCCCCGTGACGGTGGGCGAGTTGGTCGAGAAGGACGAGGACTCATGGCTGCACCTCCAGTACGCAGACGGCGAACGCGGCGATTCCTTCGCCCCGGCCAGTAAAGCCGAGACCTTCGGTGGTCGTGGCCTTGACCGAGACGGGGGCCCGAAGGGCCTCGCTGAGGCTCTTTTCCATCGCGGCCCGATACGGGGCCACGCGGGGGCGTTCGGCGACGATGGTGAGGTCAGCATTAGCGCATCGCCACCCCGCCGCAGTAATCGACTCCACCACTCTTCCCACTAAGAAACGAGAAGAGATTCCGGCGAGACTCGGATCAGTGTCGGGGAAGTGTTGGCCGAGGTCGCCGAGGCCCGCCGCTCCCAGCAGAGCGTCACAGAGGGCGTGAACCACCACATCGGCATCCGAGTGCCCCGCGAGACCCGTCCCCTCCAGCCGAACGAGGCCCAACCACAGTTCTCGCTGAGGGTCGGTCGAGAATCGGTGAACGTCCATGCCGTGACCTACTCTCACGCCCACCCCCGAGCTCGCATCTCGGCCATATCACGTGGGCGAGTGATTTTGACGTTGTCAGGCTCACCCTCTACGACCACTACCGTCGCCCCGATCGCCTCGAGCAAAGCGGCGTCATCAGTCGCGTCCGGAGCGCCTTCGTGAGCTCGGCGAAGAGTAGATAGTCGAAAGGCCTGCGGGGTCTGGACCGCCACCACGTTGTCTCGCGGAATGGTCTCGAGAACGACGGACTCGGCACTCGCGCGACGCTCGACGCGCTTCAGTGTGTCACTCACCGCCACTCCCGGAATAACCCCGTCCACGTCACCGTGGAGGGCCTCTAGTACTCGGGCAAATAATTGTGGAGACGCCGCGGGTCGCGCCGCGTCGTGAACAACGACGACGTCGACGTCGTCGAGAACGTCGAGTCCACGACGAACCGACTCGGCTCTCGTCGATCCTCCGAGCACCGTTACGTCCGCTCCCTCACCGTCACCCGCGTATCCCTCGGGGACGACCACGACCACAGTGGTGGCCACCGTACGGGCCACCTCGACGGACCGCGCACAGACGCTACGGCCATCCAGATCGAGGAACTGCTTCATCTCACCGAAACGGACACCCCGTCCGGCCGCCACCACGACGGCGGCGACACGCACGACTAAGGCAGCACCGAGGCGAGCTTGGCCTCCGCCGCCTCCGTGTCCACGTTCAACGCGAAAGTCAACTCCGAGACCAGGATCTGGCGAGCCCGCGTCAACATGCGCTTCTCTCCCGCGGAGAGACCCTTGTCCTTGTCACGAATCGAGAGGTTACGGACTACTTCGGCCACCTGGTAGATATCCCCGGAGCGCAACTTCTCGGAGTGGTTCTTAAAGCGACGGGACCAGTTGGTCGGCATTCGCGCCTCCTTCTTCCGGAGTACCGCGAACACCTCCTCCACCTCTTCGTCGTTGATGACCTCTCGTAATCCCACCGCTTCGGCGTTAGCGACAGGCACCATAAGGGTCAGGTCGGAGTAGGCCACCTTCAACTTCAGGTAGTCCTGTTTGACGTCGAAGGCCGTGATCTTCTCGATCTTCTCGACCGTGCAGGCCCCGTGATGGGGATAGACCAGTCGATCGCCCTTCTTGTACTTTTGGGTGACCATCGCGAAACGCTCCTTGACCCTAGTGAGGGACAGCGATTTGGGGGTCTCCCATTCTACCAGACCTCGCGAAAAATCGCTCCTACGACTGGGGCTCGGCGCTTTCGAAGTTCACCGACGGGGGAAGTCCCTCGACACCTTCAAAATTCAACCGGGGTCCGTCGGGGCCATCCACCACGTCGACGACGATGGTCTGAGGTGCGTGAAACTCCTTGAAAAGGATCTTCTCGCTCAGCACATCTTCGACGTAGGTCTGCACCGCACGACGGAGCGGACGAGCCCCGAGCTCGGGGTCGTAGCCCTTGTCGGCAAGGTACCCCTGAGCCGCCGCCGATAGTTCGAGACCCAGTCCCTGCGCACTCAACTGCTCGCGCAGACGAGAGATGAACAGGTCAGCGATCGCGATGACTTCGTCCTTGGTCAGCTCGTGGAAGACGATGGTGTCGTCAATTCGGTTCAAGAACTCCGGGCGGAAGTGAGCCTTCAGCGCCTGGTGGACCCGCTCCTTCATCCGCTCGTGACTCGCCAAGTCGGTGGATTTCGAGAAACCAATGGACTTTCGCAGATCGGCCGTTCCGAGGTTGGAGGTCATGATCAGAATGGTGTTCTTGAAGTCCACCACTCGACCCTGCGAGTCAGTCAAACGACCGTCTTCGAGAATCTGGAGCAGCGTGTTGAAGACGTCCGGGTGAGCCTTTTCCACCTCGTCGAACAGGACCACCGAGAAGGGCTTACGGCGAACGGCTTCGGTCAACTGACCACCCTCGTCGTAACCGACGTAGCCCGGGGGCGAACCCACCAGTCGGGACACGGAGTGCTTCTCCATGTACTCGCTCATGTCGAGTTGGATCAACGCGTCACGGTCATCGAAGAGGAACTCCGCCAACGTCTTCGCCAACTCGGTCTTTCCAACTCCGGTCGGGCCGAGGAAGATGAAGGATCCACCCGGACGGCGGGGGTCCTTCAAGCCAGCCCGCGTTCGACGGATAGCTCGAGACAGTGCGACAATCGCCTCATCTTGACCGACGATTCGCTTGTGCAGTTCGTCCTCCATCCGCAGCAACTTCGAGGTCTCCTCTTCGGTCAGGCGGTAGACGGGGATGCCGGTCCAGTTGGCCAGCACCTCGGCAATCGTCTCCTCATCGACCAGGTCAAACGTCTCTCCACCGGCCGCCTTGACGGTCGCGTCGATTTCGTCTTTCTGGGTCAAGAGTTCCTGCTCGCGCTTTTCGAGGGCCTTGGCCTGCTCGAATGCTCCGCTGCTCATGGCCGACTCCTTGTCGGCGCGCACCCGAGCGATGTCCTCGTCGAAACGCTTCGCGGCCGGAGGTGCCGACATGCGACGAATGCGCAGACGCGAACCCGCCTCGTCGATGAGGTCAATCGCCTTGTCCGGCAAGAATCGGTCCGCGATGTAGCGATCGGCCATGTTGGCCGCAGCGATGAGTGCCTGATCGGTGATTTTGACGGCGTGGAACTCCTCGTAGACCTCCCTCAGGCCCTTCAGAATCTCAATCGTCATCTCGACCGACGGTTGGTCGACCTTCACCGGCTGGAATCGGCGCTCCAGCGCCGCGTCCTTTTCGATGTGCTTGCGATACTCGTCAATGGTGGTCGCCCCGACCGTCTGGAGTTCTCCCCGTGCGAGCATGGGCTTCAAGATGGAGGCGGCGTCGATGGCGCCTTCTGCGGCTCCAGCTCCCACCAAAGTGTGAATCTCGTCGATGAACAAAATGATGTCCCCGCGGGTGCGGATCTCCTTCAGAACCTTCTTCAGGCGCTCCTCGAAGTCACCGCGGTACCGACTCCCGGCGACGAGAGCACCGAGGTCGAGTGTGTAGAGCTGCTTGTCGGCCAACGTGACCGGAACTTGGTTGGCCACGATCTTTTGGGCGAGGCCCTCTACAATCGCCGTCTTTCCAACTCCCGGTTCTCCAATGAGGACCGGATTGTTTTTGGTGCGACGAGAGAGGACCTGCATCACCCGCTCGACTTCCTTCTCCCTACCCACCAGCGGGTCGAGCTTGCCCTCGCGGGCGTACTGAGTCAGGTTGCGTCCGAACTGATCGAGAACGGCCGAGCCACTCTGGGCGTCGGGGTCACTCTTTGACCCACTGACGCTGGCCGTCCCGGCCTCCTTCGAGGCCTGACCGGACATCATCTGAATGACCTGACTACGAACGCGGGCCATATCGGCGCCCAACTCATTCAAGACTTGGGCCGCCACTCCGTCCCCCTCACGCACGAGCCCGAGCAACATGTGCTCGGTCCCGATGTAACTGTGTCCCAACTGCAACGCTTCGCGAAGCGAGAGTTCGAGGACCTTCTTCGCACGAGGCGTGAAGGGGGGTGATCCGGGGCTGGGGTTGGAGTTCGTTCCGATGGCCTCTTCGACTTTGTCGCGTACGACGTCGAAAGTCACCCCGAGGGCGTCCAGTGCTTTCGCCGCAACACCTTCACCCTCCTTAATAAGACCGAGCAGAATGTGTTCGGTTCCGATGAAGGCGTGATTGAGCTCGCGCGCCTCTTCTTGAGCGAGTACGAGAACTCGACGGGCCCGGTCTGTGAATCGTTCGAACACTGGACATCCTTTGTAGTGGTTCTGTGGTCAGTGTAACGGCGAAAAGGCTCCCCCATTCTGCCCGGATTGGCGCAAGTTAAGGCTCATCTAAGGTGTTGGAGTGAACCCGCACGAGCGACTTCGCCTCCCCCAGGTCAAAGAGGACATTGGACGGCTCGAATCGTTACTAGCCGAATCCGTCCTCTTCGGCGACCCCTACCTCGACCAGGTGACAACGCACCTGATCTACGCGGGTGGCAAGCGGTTGCGGCCCATTTTGGCCGTAGCGTCCGCCACGTCCGGGGGGCGACCAGCTAGCCGAGAGGACCTCCTCGGTGGCGTCTCGGTGGAACTCATGCACCTGGCGTCGCTCTACCACGACGACGTCATGGACGAGGCGGATATTCGGCGCAATGTGGACTCGGTCAACGCCCGTTACGGCAATCTGGTGGCCATCGTCGGAGGCGACTACCTCATGGCCCGATCGGCCGGGATTGCGGCCGACCTTGGAGTCGAGGTAGCTCGACTCATGGCCCACACTTTGGCGTGGCTGACCCGGGGTCAAGTCTCCGAAGTTCGGACCATCTGGTCCACCGACCGGACCGAAGCCGACTACTACGAGGCCATCGAAGGTAAGACCGCGGCCCTCATGGCGGCGAGTTGCCACGTAGGTGCCCTCACGGCGGGCCACCCGGACGACGTGCGCGAAGCTCTCATCGAGTTCGGACGCTGCTTTGGCATGGTGTACCAGTTGCGCGACGACATCTTGGACGTCATCGCGACCGACAATGAACTCGGCAAGCCCGCGGGTCAGGATCTCGCGGAGGGGATTTATAACTTGCCCACCCTGATCGCCCTGCGAGACCCCGTTCACGGCGACCAACTTCGCCAGATTCTCGGCAGTCCCCTCGACGACGAAGAACGCGAGAGGGCTCGTAAATTGGTGGTCGCCACGTCGGGGGTCTCGGCCACTATCGAGGCGGCCCGATCCTTCGTGACCCAGGCAACGCTCGCGTTGTCGGTGCTGCCCAGCCCGGAGTTGCGAGCGGGCTTAACGAGTTTCCTCGAATCTCTCCTCGAGGACTTTCCCGCCCACTAACTACGACCCCGTGAGGGGCTTGAGAGTCGGGAAGGCGATAATTTCGCGAATGTTCGACTCGTCGGCAATCAGCATGGCGAGACGGTCGACACCAATCCCCAGTCCGGCCGTGGGGGGTAGTCCCCACTCCAGGGCTCGGATGTAGTCCTCGTCGATCTTCATCGCCTCGTCGTCTCCGGCTGCGGCGAGCCGCGCCTGTTCTTCGAATCGGGAACGCTGGTCCTCGGGGTCGTTCAACTCCGAAAATCCGTTGGCCAGCTCTCGTCCGGCGGCGTAGGCCTCAAAACGTTCGGTCAACTCCGGATCATCAGCTCGTCGACGGGCGAGGGGAGAGACCTCCACCGGGAAGTCCGTCACGAAAATTGGATCCCAGAGGTCGGTCTCACACGTGGCTTCGAAGAGCTCGGCCAAGCATCGACCCGCTCCCCAGGAGGGGTGCACCGAGACGTCGCGCTCCTCGAGGAGTCCCGCCAGGTGTGCCCGCGAGGTGTGCACCGAGACTTCTTCGCCGACGGCCTGGCTCGTGAGTTCGGCCATCGAACGCCGGGGCCAGGGGGCCGCGAACGAGAACTCCCGGTCCTGGTAGGTCGTCTCGCTCGTTCCGAGAACGTCGAGGGCGACCGCCGAGACCAACGCTTCCGTGAAGTCCATCATGTCGGCGTAGTTCCAGTACGCCGCGTAGAGCTCGAGCATCGTGAACTCGGGATTGTGTCGCGGACTGACACCCTCGTTTCGAAAAACCCGACCCAACTCGAAGACTCGTTCGAACCCGCCCACTACGAGACGCTTGAGCCAGAGTTCGGGGGCGATGCGCAAGAAGAACTCCGAGTCGAGGGCGTTGTGGTGGGTGACGAACGGTCGAGCCGCGGCTCCCGTGGCGATTGCGTTCAGAATCGGGGTTTCCACTTCCACGAAACCCTGGTCCCAACAGCGACGGCGAAGGGCCTGGACCACCGCGAACCGCCGCTGCAGGGAGTCCCGAGAGTCCGGATTCGCCCAGAGATCGGCTTCTCGGTGGCGATAACGCACGTCGAAGTCCGAGATACCGGCCCACTTGTCGCCGAAGTTGTGCTGCGCGTTCGCCAAGCGGACCCAGGAGGTTACCTTGACGGACAACTCACCACGCTTCGTGCGAACCACGAGACCTCGAGCCCCTATCCAGTCGCCGAGGTGCAGATGGGAAAAGTCGTCGAAGTCACCGGTGACGGCGGAGAGGGCGAACAGCTGGATCTCACCCGACGAGTCGCGCAGGGTGGCGAACGCCAGTTTTCCCTGGACTCGCAACAACATGACGCGACCCGCGACCGCAACCTCATCCGCGGACTCTTCCGCGGACTCCAGCCGAGCCCACCCCTCGTGAATCTGCCGGGCGAAGGCCGTGTGTTCGAAACGGTAGGGAATCAAGGCAGGCCTCCTGCGTGATGGCGTTCATGAACGATACGCAATCCGTGGAGCGTTAGCCACGGTTCAACGTGCTCGATAGTTCGAGTGTGGGGGGCGATGAGACCGGCGATACCGCCCGTCGCGATCGCGGTTGCCGGACCAATCTCCGCGCGAATTCGATCGACCATGGCGTCCACTTGCCCGGCGTAGCCGTAGAGAACGCCGGACTGGATCGACTCCGCAGTGGAGCGTCCGATGACCGAGTGCGGCGCGGTCAACTCCACTGAACGCAACCCCGACGCCTGGGCGTAGAGGGCGTCGAGGGAGACCATGACCCCCGGTGCAATTGCTCCACCCAGGTACTCCCCCTTCACCGAGACCACATCGAAGACGGTCGCGGTACCGAGATCCACCACGATGAGAGGACCCGGGTAGAGGTCGTAGGCCCCGACCGCATCCGCGATACGGTCCGCGCCTACCTCACGGGGATTGTCGTAGAGAATCGCCATGCCCGTCTTCACCCCGGGTCCGAGGATGGTCACGGGGCGATCGGCGAACCAGCGTTGAGTCATCCGTCGTAGTTGAGTCGTGACCGTGGGTGCCGACGATGAGATCGCGAGAGCACTGACGTCACGCGACACGTCCAAGCCCACGAGAGTGAGAAGTTGAGAGAGCATCAGCACGTGCTCATCCGGTGTGCGCGAGCTGATGGTCGAGGTGCGCCAGTGGTACGCGAGGCCCCGCTCCCCGCTCGCTCGTCCGATAGACGAGGAGTCGTCGTCCACATCACCGAATACTCCGACCACCGTCTCGGTATTTCCAACGTCCATCGCGAGAAGCACGTCAGGCTCCCTTCACCAATATCACTGGTCCGTTGTCGATGAGGCGAACCCCGTCTACACGAACCGCCACGAGAATCCGGCCGACCCCCTCACTCCCGTCGGGCCAGGGTTCGAGGGTGTCGGGCCGCACGACCTCGGCGTACTCAAGAGGAAGGTCCGCCTCCGAAAGCACCGAGCGGAGATGTTGCCGGACTGCTCCGGGCGTCCACTCGTCGCGGGCGAGAATCTGGAGAACGCGGGAGAGAGCGAGGGCGCGCACGCGCCCCGGCGCACTGAGGCGACGGTTGCGTGACGAGAGAGCTAATCCGTCCTCGTCACGAACCGTTGGGCAGGCGCGCACGTCGACAGCGAAACCGAGATCGTCCACGAACTGTCGAACGACCGCGACTTGTTGAAAGTCCTTCTCCCCCATGTACAAGCGACAGGGCCCCGTGACGGTGAGCAACTTTGCCACCACCGAGGCCACTCCGTCGAAGTGACCGGGCCGAGCCTCGCCTTCGAAGGGCTCCGAGACTCCCGATACGCGCACCGTCGTGGGAGTGGGTTCGGGGTAACGGGGCCACATCTGCCGGAGACTGGGCCGCACGAGCAGGTCTACCCCACTCGCCTCCGCGACCGTGGCGTCCTCCTCGGGGGTAGACGGATACGAAGAAAGGTCGCCGACGTCCTCGAATTGGCGCGGATTCACGAAGATACTCATGACCACCGCGTCGCCCGCGTCGACGGCCGCTCGAACGAGCGACGAGTGCCCGGCGTGCAACGCACCCATGGTGGGAACGAGGCCTACGGTGCGCCCGGAGCGACGAACGGCCTCACACCACCGGCGCCACTCTTCGAGAGAACTCACGCTCTCCACGCACGCCCCATCCCGGCCGGCCTCTCCAGAGGGCCTCGGACTACGTTCATCTCGTTCTCCGTTCCGGCCCGCGACGGGTGCCGTTCGGTTAGGTCACGGCATCGAGTGTACCGAGGACTCGAACGTGACCCGCAGCGCGTGCGAGATCTGCTTCACTCACCCAGTCGGGACGCAGTTCGCGCAGTGGCTCCAGTACGAACCGTCGCTCTCGGTAACGAGGATGCGGAACGAGCAAATCCGGATCGAGAGAGTCCGCGCCTTCCCACACCACGAGGTCCACATCGAGGGTACGCGGTCCCCACCGAATCTCTCGGCGCCGCGCGGCGTTCGCCTCGGCACCGCGCAGACGCTCCAGTAACTCGGTCGTGCTCGCCTCGGTCGTGATTTCAAGAATCAAATTCCAGAAGTCGTCCTGGATGACACCCCCGAGAGGTTCGGTCTCGTACACCCGCGAGAGTCGGTGGGCATCGCCACGGGCCACGTCCACCACGCCGTGACGAAGCAGTATGGCCCGGTCACCCACGTTAGAACCCAGCGAAAAATACACCCGCCTCACGGGCGTTCACGCCGGCACCGTACTCCCACGGTGGCGACGTCGTGAGCGAGCGGGGGATGGAGTTTGCGTACAGCGACGGTGACGGCCCGGAGTCCCTCGTCTTCGTCGAGGACACTCTGAGCCACTCGACAAGCGAGAGTTTCGAGCAAGATGAATCTCCCCGCCACGACCGCGGCGACGACGTACTCGACGACGTCGGCGTAGTTCGTCGTTGCTCCAAGATTGTCGTCGTTCGCCGCCGCCTCGAACGATCTCTCGAGATCGAGGTCAATCTCTAGAGGTTGGGTTCGAGTTCGCTCTTCGGGCAGTGCGCCGACGATGGCGTGAACCCTTAATCCCCGAATCTCGATGACATCACTCACAGACCCTCCGTTACGGTACTGACAACCTCGCGACCTTCTGGACCGAGAGAGCGTCGGGCCAGTCGTTCCACCAGAGCGATCGCCACCGGAGGTTCAGCGCGACCGCCCCACACCAAGTAACCCGCGACGACCCCTAGGAGTCGATCGGAGACATCGTCCCCGTGGAGAAGGGTCACGAGACCGGCCCGAGCAGATTGATCGAGATCCTCGAAGCACGCGACCAGAGTGGGTCGTTGGGGCTCGAGACGTAAGGGGTAGTGCACCACGGCCAAGCCCAGTTCCCGTGACGTCTCCGTACTGCCGAAGGAGGGAAGAATTGAGATGAGGCGATTAAAGCCCTGATTTTTTAACCACAACAACTCTTCGTCACGCCGTACTCGACGGTGCTGCATCGTCGATCCACCCGGACGTTCCGACACCGCGAGACGGCCCCGAAAGACCCAGGTGAAGCCCCGGGGCGGAATTCCACTCGACCACTTCGACTTCATCGAGCCACCTCGTTCACCGGCGTCTCTAGAAGATGGAGAAGGCGCATCGTTTCGCGCGCATCGTGCACCCGAACCATCGTGGCACCGTGAACGAACGCCCACGCCGCGCTCGCGAGGGAACCTTCGAAGCGGTCGTCGACGTGGAGCACCGGATCGTAGAGTGCGCCGAGAAAACGCTTGCGACTGGTCCCCACCAACAGTCCCGCACCGAGTTCGCGAGCGACCTCCGCGAAGTGCGGAAGGTGAGAGAGCAGCACGATGTTGTGCTCGAAGGTCTTACCGAATCCGATACCCGGGTCTATCCAGAGTCGATCCACACCGAGACGACGAGCGTCGCTCGCCAGGTTCACGAGAAAGCTCTCGACTTCGGCGCCGACGTCGTCGTAGTGAGGATTGAGTTGCATCGTCTCCGGTGTTCCCTGGGCGTGCATTGCAACGTACCCGACGCCGAGCTCACCGGCGACGTGCGCCAAAGTGCCCGAGACGTCGTTAAGAATGCTCGCCCCAGCCGCGACGGCCGCACGAGCGACGTCCTCTTTACGGGTGTCAATCGACACCTCACCCCATCGTGTGAGCTCTCGAACCACATCGACGGTGCGTTCCAGTTCATCGGCCACCGATACCGGGGCCGCTCCGGGTCGGGTCGACTCTCCCCCGACATCGACAACTGCGCAACCGGCGTCGAAGAGTTCCCGGCCGCGCGCCAGCGCCGAAGTGACGTCGTACGTCCGCGCCGCCGCCACGAATGAGTCCGGAGTGACGTTCACGATGCCCATCACCGAACGTGAAGTCATCGACCCCCCCGGGGCTGAATAAAGGAGAGGATTTCGCCACGGTAGGCGGGGTCATCGTGAAGGACACCGCGCACCGCGGACGTCACCGTCGTCACGCCCGCCTTCTTCACTCCCCGCATCGACATGCAAAAGTGCTCGGCCTCGATCACCACGAGAGCCCCCCGCGGAGACATTTCCCGCTCGATGGCTTCCACGATTTCGGTCGTCATCCGTTCTTGAACTTGGAGTCGACGAGCGAAGCCCTCCACGAGTCGAGCCATCTTGGACAGGCCGGTGATGCGCCCGTCGGGCCCGGGCAGGTAGGCGACGTGGGCGTGACCAATAAAGGGCACGAGATGATGTTCACACAATGAGGTGAAGGGAATATCTCGCACGAGCACCATCTCGTCGTGACCCGCTTCAAAAGTCACCCGTAAGTGTTCGCCCGGGTCGTGATCGGAACCTTCCATCAGTTCGCCGTACATTTCGGCGACTCGCCGCGGAGTTTCGACGAGCCCGTTTCGAGTGGGGTCCTCGCCGAGTGCGGCCAGCAGTTCGGTGACGGCCGCGCGCAGTCGCGGCTCGTCAATCACGACCCCGTCCCCCCGGTGTACTCGTACACGCCGTCGAGGTTTCGAAATCGTTCCCCGACGTCGAGACCGTACCCCACGACAAATTCGCTACCAATCGTGAAGCCAACGTAACGAATATCTTGCTCCACGCGTTGGAGGCCGTCTTTGAGAAGTAACGCACACACTTCGAGAGAAGCGGGACTACGGGCACCGAGGTACTGGCGAAGGTAGTTCAGGGTCAAGCCCGAATCGATGACGTCCTCCACAATCAGCACGTCACGACCCTGTAGGTCGACGTCGAGGTCCTTCACAATGCGGACCACTCCGGAGGTCTTCGTCGCTGCGCCGTAGGACGATACCGCCATGAAATCAATCTCCACCGGCAATTCGATGGACCTCATGAGATCAGCCATGAAGTTGAGGGCTCCCTTTAGGACACCGATCAGGAGTGGTGGCCGCCCCGCGTAGTCCGAGGTAATAAGTTGCCCGAGCTCGTGTACTCGTCGCCGGATCTCGTCAGCGGAGACTACGACGCCCCCTAGATCGTGGGCCGCCCACGAAGGGAGTGAGTTCGTCTCGTTATCGCTCATGACTGGTCAGCGTAGCCCGAGGTGGGGCTGACCGAGAGGCGACGAGCCCGTCGCTCGAATCGGCGCCCACCGGAAAGTTCGCAGGCTCGCACCCGACCGAGCACCACCTCGTCGGCCCGCGTGACTTCGGCCCGAGTCGGGGGATGGAGGTCGCCAAACTCGTCGCGCTCAGCGAGGTGAAATCGCAACCAGAGATGACGTCGGGCCGTCGTCCACGTCGCCAACTCCCGACAGTCCACCTCTCCGAGGTCTCGGGAGAAGTCGGGGCCACTGATTTCGTGGAGGTACTCGCGGTCGAGACTGAGTTGTTCTGCGGTGCGCACGAGGAGGGGAGTCACGTCACGTTCTCCGACGAGCGCGAGGAGAGGAATCACCTCGTGACGAACACGATTCCGACGAAGACTGAGGTCCAAGTTAGACGGGTCTTCACGCCAGCTTTCTCCGCGAGCAGTTAACCACTCTCGGACGTCGACCCGGCGTAACCGTCGCAGGGGCATGGTTGCGACCTCGCTCACCCCGAGGCCCGTCGTCGCGGCTCCGCGCAGAAGGTTTAGGAGGAACGTCTCGGCGACGTCGTCGGCGGTATGCCCCGTGAGAACCTCACGGGGCAAGACGGCCCGACGCTGCGCACGGGCTCGAGCCTCGAAGTTCGCCCCCGGAGAGACCCACACGTCGTAGGAGTGGACTCTCACCCCGTGACGTCGACCCCACTCTTCGACGAAGACTCGATCCTCTCCGGAGTTCTCTCGCGCGTGGTGGTCCACGTGGTGGAGTTCGACGTGGCGAGAGGATTCGAGAGCGAGGAGTGCCATCGAGAGTGAATCGGCACCCCCGGAGACCGCGAGGTGCAAGACCGGCTGGTCGGGAAAGACGCAGTGGTCGAGAAGTTGAGGGGTGTCCACCGGGCCACTTTAGAGAGCCTCCCGCTGCACGTGAGGAGTATTTGACAATGATAATCATTCTCATATACGCTAGAACGATGCACATCGCCATACTCTTCGCCGCACTCACCGCCGCGTCGACCGCCGTGGGAGGTTTTGTCGCCCTCCGCACGCGGGACCGACTTCACCTCATTCTGGGGCTCGCGGCGGGACTCATGTTGGGTCTCGTCGGCTTTGACTTGATTCCGACCGTCTACTCCAGTGACCACACGCAGATTGGCCACGTCCCCGTTGTGGCCCTCATGATGGTGGGAGGATTCCTCGCCCTCCACCTGATTGAGCGCGCGAGCGCCCCCCACGAACCCCAACACAGTGACTACGAAGATGGCCACGTCCACACCCTGGACGGAGGGATCGCCACGGGGGTCGCCATGGTGGGTCACGTCTTTTTGGACGGTGTCGGAATTGGGGCCGCGTTTCGAGTCTCCTCCACTCTCGGGGTGGCGGTCTTCATCGCCCTTCTCGTACACGCCTTCAACGACGGACTCAACACGGTGGCCTTTCTCGTGCGATCCAGTCGGTGGACCTCTCGATCGAAGCGTCTGCTCGCGGTGGACTTTCTCTCCCGGATTTCCGGAGCGGCGGTCGGGAGTTACTGGATTGTTTCGACCACCTTTATCTCGCTCTACTTAGCCCTCTTCGCCGGTTTCGTCACCTACATCGCCACCAGCCACATCCTTCCCGAAGCGCACGCGAAACATCCATCGCGCTGGACTCTTGTGATGACCGTGCTGGGAGTAGTAGTGATGTGGGGGGTGGTCGCCGGTGGCGCGTAAGAACGAGGAGGTAGTCCTGCTCGTGGTCGGCGGGTCCACAGGTTTCGTGAGTGCGCAAGAGGTCTACTCCCACGCGAGAGAGAGTGGCAGCCCTATTGGACTGGCCACGGTCTATCGCGTGCTGAAGAGTCTCGTAGACGCGGGGAAAGTTGAACTCACCTTCGACGACCAGGGTCAGGCGAGATACTGCGCTCGTGGAGAGACTCACCACCACCACGCGACCTGTCGCCAGTGTGGCCGCACCATCGAGTTCGACGACCCCGATGTGGAGCGCTGGGCTGGCGCCTACGCCGAGCGAATCGGCTTCGTCGAGGTTCGCCACGTCATCGAAATCTCGGGGGTGTGCCACACGTGCGCGTCGTCTCACTGAACCCCACGACTCTCGGGTCCCTCCCCGTCTACCGGGCCGACGTCCTCGCGCCCTGGGGAGTTGACGCCTTTTTCACCAGCCGAGTCGGCGGGGTGTCTGAGGGTGCCTACCGCGAACTCAATCTCGGTGACCACGTCGAGGACGATCCGACCCACGTGGAGACCAATCGCCGCCTCCTCGCCCGCGCCCTCGGCGTGGACCGCCTCGATCTACCCCGCCAGGTTCACGGCACAACAGTCGTCACGGTGTCGGACCTACGCGCGTCCCATCCTCGGTCGGCCGACGCCGTGGTGAGTGACTCCTCGGCGCCCGCCGTCGTCCTCGTCGCCGACTGTGTCCCCGTGATCCTCGTCGACCCCGACTCCCATCGCCTCATCGTCGTCCACGCGGGATGGCGGGGACTAGCGAGCGGTGTCCTCGAGTCTGCCCTGGGCCATCTGCGCCCCGAGTCCACCGTCGCCTTTATTGGTCCCTCCATCTCTCAGGACACCTACCAGGTGGGACCCGACGTGGTCGACGCCCACGAACTCTTCGCGCGCCACGCGCGCGTCGATGTCGACGACCGATTCCGCCTAGACCTTCGCTCCGCCGCGGCCGACTTACTCACTCTTCGCGGGGTCGACGCCTCTCGGATGTACGCCAGTACGGAGGTCACCGACGGAGGAGCCACTTTCTTCTCCGATCGGGCCACTCGGCCCTGCGGTCGTTTCGCCGCCGTGGCGCGCTGGACCTAGCATGGCGGACGTGTCGCACGGGGTCTCGCAGCAGTCACGTTCCGCGACGTTCGCCTACGAGGGATGGAGTCGAGACGGGTCGCGAGTCTCCTTTCACTTCAATCTCGGAGGCAACGTCGCCCGCGAGGTATGGGAGTTCGACCAGGACGTCGACTGGTCCACTCCGGGGCTCAGCTCCCTCCTCGATCTCCTCGCCGCCCTCGTCGGACTCTCGTACTACAAGCTCGGGGCCGCCCCTCGGATCGATCTCGGGCCGCTCGCGCTGAGCGCGTCGGGACGAGCACTCCTCCACGCCGCTCTTCTCGACGGCCTCGGCGAGTTCGCCTACCGCAACGACTTAGACCTGAGCGACGTTCAGATCGGTGGGGGCATCGACGTGGAGTCCGTGGAGACGCCGTCGAGAGAGGGTGTACTCATCCCCTTTGGTGGAGGCATCGATTCGATCGTGACGTTGGAGGGTGTCCGGCGACACCACCCCGTGAGTCTGTTCGTCGTCTCACCGACCCAGGGTCGATTTGCGCCGCTCGAAGAGACCCTCGCCGTGACCGGGCTCGAGGTTCGCCGAGCCACTCGACAACTCGACCTCGAAGTCTTGCGGGGTCCCGGATTTACCGGGCACGTCCCGGTCACCGCGATTATTACTCTCGCGAGTGCCGTCGTGGCCCTCGGCACCGGAATGGGATCGGTCGCGATGAGTAACGAGTATTCGGCGTCGATTCCGAACGTGGTGAGCCGGGGACGCGCCATAAATCACCAGTGGTCGAAGTCCCTCGTGGCCGAAGAGTTGATCAGTCGCGCTCTGCGCGACACCGTCGGATCGGGTCTTTTCGTGGCCTCGGCGCTGCGCGACCGTTCCGAGATCTGGGTCGCGGAACAGTTCTCGCGCCTGGAGCAGTACCACGCTCACTTTCGCAGCTGTAATCGAGCGTTCGCTCACGATCCCACCCGCCGCGCGTCCCAGTGGTGCGGGGAGTGCGATAAGTGCCTCTTCATCGACCTCGTACTCGCACCCTTCGTGCCCCGAGAACGCCTCCGGGCAGTCTTGGGTATTGAACCCCTCTCCTCTCCCGCACTCGCCCGAAATCTCGAGACCCTGGTCGGACTGGGCGATGAGCGCAAACCCTTCGAGTGCGTGGGAGACCCCGACGAGTGCGCGGTCGCTCTGCAGGTCCTCGCCCACGATCCCGACTGGTCCGACGTCGACGTGTTGAGAGACCTCGCCTCTCGGGTTGAGCCGAGCCACCTGAGCGACCACCTCCGTTCCCGAGGCGTCAGCCATGCTCCCCGGACCTGGCTTCTCTGACCTCGCCGACCGCGAGGTCGGGATTTGGGGATTCGGAGTCGAGGGTCGAGCCACGCTCCGCGCACTCACCCGCGCAGGCGTAACGCCCCGAATCATTGCCGACGACTCTCCCCGAGAGGGAGAGTCCGTCGCGACCCCCAGCGCCCTGAGCGAACTGCTCCGCTGTGCCGTCGTTATCAAGAGCCCCGGCATCTCGCGCTACCGCCCCGAGGTCGCCCGTCTCGAGTCCGAGGGCGTCCTCGTCACGAGTGCCCTCGCCCTCTGGATGGCTCACCACGACCTCAGTCGACTCATCGCGGTCACCGGCACGAAGGGGAAGTCCACCACCACATCGCTCATCACATTCCTGCTCCACGCGGTTGGCGAAGAGGCGTCGCTCGCCGGCAATATCGGCACGGCCCCCTACGACCCGGATTTCGTCGACGACGGCCGGTGGATTGTTCTCGAAGTGTCGAGTTTTCAGGCCACCGATCTGCGTCGGTGTCCCCGGTACGTGGCCCTCACCGCTCTCGGCTCCGACCACTTGGACTGGCACGGCGACCTCGAGACCTACCGCAGAGACAAACTCTCATTTCTCGATTGGAGCGATCCCCACCTCAGCGTCCTCTCCGCCGACCCCACTCTGGACTCCCTCGCCGTATCCGGGGACGTGATCCGGCTCGACGAGCCCGGGGCCGCCCTCCACGAACTCGCCCGTCTACTCGGGCTCGTGGGTGAGCACAACGTCCGGAACCTGGACCTCGCCGTCGAGGTGGTCTCCCGAGCGACGGGACTCTCCCGCTCCACCCTCCTGGACCAGGCGTACGAGCACCAAGGTGAGTTCACACCGCTCCCGGGGCGCCTCAGTGTCGTACACCGTGCGCAGGGTCACGTCTACGTCGACGACGGACTCGCGACCTCCGCCCTCCCCACGGTCGCCGCACTCGACGTCTTTCCGGGACCCGTCGCTCTCATCTGCGGAGGCTTTGACCGGGGGGTGGACTATCAGCCCCTGGCGGACGCACTGGCGCGCCGACCGCTGACTCACCTCATCACCACGGGACCGGCGGGACGACGACTGGGCGAACTCGCCCGGTCGCTCGGCGTCTCGGTCCTCGACGCGACGGATCTCGCGGAAGCGGTTCACCTCGCGCGCGAGGTGATCGCGCAGGGCACCATTCTCTTTTCGCCTGCGGCACCGAGTTTCGACGCCTACGACAACTGGGCCCAGCGCTCCGCCGATTTCACCCGGCTCGCCCGCGCCGCTACACCTCGAAGTTGAAGATTCCCTCGTCGTAGTCGTTGTACGCGGAGTAATCGAGAACCTCGTAGAGATCGGCGCGCGTCTGCATCTGCGGCACCCACGACTGCAGCGAGCCCTCTTCGACCAAGCTGGCGAGCGCACGTTCAATGGCCCCCATTGAAATGCGCAGAAGCGACACGGGGTAGATGGCGATACTGACTCCGGCCGACGCCAACTGGTCAGCGCGAAAGAGCTCGGACTTCCCGAATTCGGTCATATTGGCCAGCACCGGAACTCCGAGGGTCTCGCGAATTCGCTCGTACTCCTCCAAACTGGTCACCGCCTCGGGAAAGACGGCGTCCGCGCCGGCGTCGACGTAAGCCTTCAGGCGGTCAAGCATCGACGAGAAGCCCTCCACCGCTAGCGCGTCGGAGCGCGCCACGACCACCAAGTCGGGATCGCGGCGAGCCCGAACCGCCGCGGCGATGCGACGCCGAGCACTCTCGCGGTCCACCACCGATTTACCATCGAGATGACCACAACGCTTCGGATTCACCTGATCCTCTAAGTGCAGCGCGGAGACACCCGCGTCTTCGAGAACGTGGACCGTCCGCGCCACGTTCAAGGGTTCTCCGAAACCGGTGTCGGCGTCGACGAGGACCGGCAAGTCAGTGACCCGAGCAATCTGCCCGGATCGTTGGGCGACTTCGGTGAGAGTCGTGAGTCCGATGTCGGGTAGTCCTAACTCCGCGGACATCACCGCGCCGGAGACGTACACCCCAGCGAAGCCGGCGCGTTCGATGAGTCGCGCCGAGAGCGGAGTAAATGCTCCGGGCATCTGAAGAAGTCGTCCGGAGTTCAGCGCTTGGCGAAAATCAGCCCGGCGCTGCGTCGCACTACGCGAAGTGTGGAGCATTAGAAGATTCCCTCACTGGGTCGCTCAGCCGTCCGCAGCTCTTCTCGAGCAACGAGATTGAGTTCACCGAGTTGACTACCCGCCAACTCGCCGAGAGACTCGGTTCGGTCGATGAATCGCGCCACCTCGGCGTCGTCCACCGTGGACGCCGCTAGTTGGCGCAACTTAGCGACGTACTGGGCTCGCGCGAACGGTCGAGCACCGAGGGGGTGAGCGTCCGCCACGGCGATCTCGTCCACGAGTCGAGTACCGTCACGAAGTCTCACCTCGATCCGCCCACCAAAAGCCTTCTCACGGTCGTCGTGAGAGAGGTATCGACGAGTCCATTCAGGGTCCTCCACCGTCGTCACCGTGCGCCAGAGGGCCACGGTGTCCGGTCGCCTCGCCCGCTCGGGGTGATAGGAGGTCTCGTGATGGAAACTGCCATCCTGCCAGGCCACCGTGAAGATGTAGGGCAGGGAGTGATCGAGTGTTTCGCGGGTCGCTTCGGGATCGTACTTTTCGGGGTCGCCCGATCCCGACCCAATGACTTGGTGGGTGTGATACGACGTGTGAATCGTGACGCTCTCGACCCGCTCGGGGTTGGCGAGCCCGGGGTGCTCAACGAACCACCGTCGCGCCAAATCGATCCAGGCCTGGGCCTGGTACTCCGCCGAGTGTTCCTTAGTGTACGAAGCGAGAATCTCCCGCCGGGGCTCGCCCGGCTCGGCGAGTCGAACGGTGTAGTGCGCGTTCGGGCCGTCGAGCAACCAGGCAATAACGCCATCATCGCCTTCGTAGATCGGTGCCGGAGCGGTCTCTCCCCGCATGGCGCGGTCGAGTGCCTCGACCGCTACTTTGCCGGCAAAACCCGGGGCCACCGCCTTCCACGTCGAGATGGTGCCCTTACGAGACTGGCGAGTTTGTGTAGTGGTGTGAAGAGCTTGTCCGATGGCGTGGTAGATCACTTCCGGCTCGAGGCGGAGCATCGAGCCCAGACCGGCCGCGATCGAGGGCCCGAGGTGCGCGATGTGATCGATTCGGTGACGATGGAGTGACATGGCTCGACAGAGGGAGATCTGCACCTCGTAGGCCACGGTGATTCCCCGCACGAGATCTGCTCCGTCAACGCCTCGCCGCGCCGCGACGTGCTGGGCTACCGCGATGAGTGCCGGAATGTTGTCCCCGGGGTGGGACCACTCCTCGGAGAGAAACGTGTCGTGAAAGTCCAACTCCCTCACCGCCGCCCCGTTGGCCCACGCCGCCCAGGCTGGGGACACACGATGTGTTGCGGGATCACCCATCACCGTCGCACCGGGAGACGCCGGAAAGTAGCGGGCCTGCTGACGGGCGACCACGACCGGCCGTCGGGCCAACGCGGCCGCGGCGACGGCGGCGTTGTCGAGAACGCGATTCACGACCATGTCCGCGACGTCGCGGTCGGTCGGGGTCGGATCAGCCGCGAGTTCGGCGAGTGCCCACGCCAACTGGTCTTCGCGAGCGAGCCCCTCCGCGCTGGGGTGGGTGTGAATGTCGAACTCTCTCACGAGCGGGCGCCTTCCACGTCAACGGGACCCGGAACCCGCCCACCCCGCTCGCCCCGATCTCGCGCCGGCGAGTTCAGGTCCACGGTCCAGGGTGCTCGAGCCCCGTGGTAGGCGCTCTCGCCGTGAATGAAGTGCAGCGCCTCTTCGGGAGTCTCGATAAAGGGCAGGTTCACCGGAAAAAGGCGCCCGACTCGGGGACGAGGACCGGCGTGAGAGACGTGACCCCACAACGGGTGCCCCACGACCTCTTCGGCCAACAGCGCTGCCCGAATGAGCGCGTCGAGATTGACCCCGGTATCGACACCAGCTTCTTCGAGCATGTCCACCAGATCCTCCGTCGCGATCATCCGAGTCATACGACCGTGCCCCCCGTAGGGGCATCCGCCCATACCCCCGATAGCGGAGTCGAGGATCAGGGTGTCGGTCGGACGAAGTGACTCGAGCGCCGCGTAGGCCGACGTCATCGCCATACCCCGGGCGTCGTGTAAGTGGAGGTGGAAGGTGGTGATATCGGGCCAGTGCTCGTGGATTGCCTCTATCTGCTCTCGTACCCGCCAAGGGAGGTTCCAGCCCATAGGGTCGCCGATCCAGACCCGGTCGACGACGAACCCCGCCTCACTCCAAGTACGGTGTTGAGCCTCCAACCAGTCCATTCGAAGTTCGAGATCGAAGGGCCCCGTCCAGTTTGATCCCCAGGCCGCGTTGATTCCTATCGCCCCGTTCACACCGAGCTCGCGAGCCGTGACTATCGTGTGGCTCCAGCGTGCGACCTCGTCCGCCTGGGTCTCATTCGTGTTGCGACGAACAAAGACGTCGCAGAGGTGCACCAGTGTCCGGGGGTACTCAACGGGGTCGGTCAGCGGTGGTCGATACGCCGCCATTCGTTCGCGTCCCCGATCGTTGAGCGCGAGAGCGCTGTAGCGAACTCCCGGGTGAGGAGTAAATCGCTGGACGACCTCATCAACCCGGGCCATCTGAGGGGTCCACTTGGGCGAGACGAAGGACCCCACGACAATATGTGTCAATCCCGTACGCGAGAGAGCGTCGAGGAGCCGGACCTTATCGTCCACCGAAATGTCGGCGGACTCAATCTGCATCCCCTCGCGCATCCCCTCCTCCACGATGACCACCCGGGGCCAGTTCGGCATCAGATCGCTCCCTCTTCGCGCCAGCGCGCAATCTCGTCGGAACTACAACCCACCATCCGTAACACTCGCTCGGTGTCCGCCCCTAGTTCGGCGGGCGGCGTCTGCGGTCGTAGAGCCTCCCCGTTGACGTGAATCGGTGAACCGAGGACCGAAACCTCCCGCGCGTCCTCGCCGGGCAAGGTCACTCGATGGACGAATCCGCGCGCCAGAATCTGGGGTTGTTCGAGTGCCTCTGGTACCTCGAGCAGTGCCCCGGAGGGTACCCCCGCGGCGGCGAGCTCTTTAACCCACTCTTCCACAGGACGCTTCGACAATGCTCGATTGAGCAACGTCGAGAGCTCCCCGCGGTGACTCTTCCGATCCTCTCGAGTCGTGAAGCGGTCGTCGCTGAGTAACTCCTCGCACTCGGCGATTCGACAGAGGGTCGCGAACTGATCCTGAGTATTAGTAGCGATGTTGACTGGGCCATCCGCGGCCCGGAAAGTGCCCGAAGGTGCCGACGCGGCGTTATCGTTCCCGATTTTCCGGGGGCGCCGACCAAAGAGGGCCTCCGACGAGACCCAGGACATCGCCGACAGAGCGGCGTCGAGCATCGCCACGTCTAAGTAGACACCCCGGGGTCGCGCCGTATTGGCCAGGCCCGAGGCTACGGCTAAAGCGGCGACGTATCCGCCGAGAGCGTCACAGACGGGGAAACCAACTCGAACACCCTCCCCCTCAGGAAATCCGGTCACCGAAGCCATACCGGCCAGACCTTGGATGATCTGGTCGTAGGCCGGGTTCTGCGAGAGTGGACCCGAGGACCCGAATCCGGTGAGGGAGCAGTAGACGAGATCAGGGTTTATCTCGAGCAACTCGTCGGGCGAAAAACCGAGACGCGCGAGAACCCCCGGACGCATGTTCTCCACCAACGCGTCACTCGCCGCGATCAGGCGCCGAAAAGCCTCCCGACCACCGTCAGACTTCAAGTTGATGGTGACCGAGGACTTCTGGGAGTTAGAGGCCAGAAAGGAGGGGCCCATTCGACGTTCGCGTAACTCGGTGTCAGCGCCAAAGTCGCGCGCCACGTCTCCCGTCCCCGGCACTTCGACTTTGACCACCTCGGCGCCCAACAGGGCGAGTTGGTAAACCCCGAGCGGACCGGCCAAAACCGTCGTCATATCAATAATGCGGTAACCCGCGAGCAGCCCCACCACACTCCTTCGTACAACGAGCCGAGTGGCCGGTGGGAAAACCACCGGCCACTCGGATACGGCAGTTACTTCTGAACTACTAGCCCTTCTTGCTCTCCTTGGCAACGGTCGCCGCCAACTGCGCCGGGGTCACGAAAGCGACCTGGTGCGTGTTGAGCGCCGAATTGAAGCCGAGGAACTGGAAGCCCGAGAAGACGTTGTGGTACTTGTTGAAGTCGTCAGTACCGGCGGCTCCCTGGTAGTTAATCTTCACGTGCTTCTTCAGCAGAGCCACGCACTGCGGGTAGTTGGTGCAGGCGGTTCCAGGCGGGTTGGACACCTTGATCACATCCTTCACCCAGACCTTCGGGTTCGTCGAGTTCGCCATGGTCATCGCGAGCGACGCGATCACAATGGAGTCGTACTCGTTGTACGTCGTCGGCCACACCGTCGTCTTCTTACCGAAGCGTAGGGCGTAGTCCTTCAGGAACGTGTTGTAGCCCGCACCCGACGGGGTCGCCGGAAGCGCCGCGTACAGGTTCGTGGTCACCGTCGGACCGAAGGCCGCCGCGTAGGGTCCCTGGGACGAGGACTGCAGGTCGTCACCAATCCACGGGCGGTTCATGTACCCCAACTGCTGGGCGTCGTGGAACAAGGTAGCCGCCGTCGCCGAGTCCATGGAGTCGAACACCACGGCCGGGTTGTTCTGGAACGCCGAGGTCAGCGTGGAGGTGTAGCTCGACGCTCCCGGGTTGATGACCTGGTTCGACTGAATCGTGCCACCGAGCGCCTTGTAGGCCGCCATCAACGGCGGAACGAAGCCCTGCGAGTTAGCCGAGTTGTCGAACAACATCACCGCGGTCTTCCAACCCTTGGAGATGGCGTAGTACGCCATCGCAATCGCCTCGTTAGAGTCCGAGGACGAGGTCCGGAACACGTACGGGTTGGTGTTGTTGTCGAGGGTCGTCAGACCACCCACCATGAAGTCCACCACGTTGTTCGGCACGAACTGGTTGATCACCGACTCAATCGTCGGCGAGAACGGTCCCACCAAGAACGTCGGGTGGTGAAGCATGAGCTGACGGAACGCCGGAAGGGCGTCCGCCGGGTCCGCCGCGTCGTCGGCGTAGGTGTAGGTCAACTGGTGACCCAGGACGCCACCGGCCGCGTTCACGGCGTACACGCCGGCCGCTACGCCGTGGGTACCCCACGTCGACAGAATGGCCTTCGCACCGGTGAACGGGAACATAGCCCCAACCACCAACGGCGCCGGCTTGGTGCCCGCCGACGCTACGGTCGTGGTGAGACCCACGCTCGCGACGGAGACAAGCATTGCGCCCACCATCGTCGCCTTGGTGCGACCAAGTCGGCCCCACCTCTTCGGATTACGGATCACTATTATTTCCCCCTGATTCTGATTTGTTATTACCTTTTTACTGCCATTTTTCGCGCCGCGTGTGACAACGCGACTACGACTTCGTCGCCTCACTACGTCCGAGAAAGATGGACGCCAAGTCCAACTGCGCAATCTCTTCCTTCGTCCCGTGAACGTGATTCTGGCCGGCGACAAAAACGTGGACGTAGTCCGAGTGAACAATCGCCCGCTCGACGTTCTGTTCCACCACCAATACCGCGGTGCCGGACTCAGCAATACGTCCAATCTCCTCCCACACCACGTTGGTGTAGGCCGGCGAAAGGCCGGCGGTGGGCTCGTCGAGCACAATGACCGAAGGATTCACCATAAGGGCTCGAGCAATGGCCAGCATGTTCTGTTGACCACCGGAGAGGAACCCTGCGCGCTTGTGGCGGGCCTTCTCGAGATCCTTAAAGGTGGCGAGGATCTCCTCCATACGATCGTGGGTATTGCCCTTGGTGACAAAACCACCGATCTCCAAGTTCTCCTGCACCGTCATCGAAACAAAGACGTTCTGCACCTGAGGGACGTAAGCCAGGCCGCGACCAGGAATCTTGTAGGCGGGTACCTTGGTCAAATCGTCGCCATTCACGACAATCGATCCGGTTTGAGCCTTCAAGAGGCCCACCACGGTCTTCGCGAAGGTCGACTTTCCGGCCCCGTTCGGCCCCACAATCGTGGTCACCTTCTTCGCGTCGACTTCGAGAGAGATGTTTCGGATGATCAGGTTCTTCCCGTAACCGGAAGAAATGTTGTCAGCGACCATTGTCGGCATTGATGACCTCCCCCAAGTACGCCCGGACGACGTCTTCGTTCTCTCGCAACTCCGACATCTTGCCGGTCGCGAGCGTGCGCCCCTCGGCGAGCACGACGACATTGTCACAGATTTTTTCCACGATACCCAGGTTGTGCTCAATCATCAATATCGACATTCCGCCATCACGCAGGTCGATGATGTACTCACCAATCTTTTCAATGAGTGCGGGGTTCACCCCGGCCATTGGTTCATCCAGAAGGAGAATCTTGGGGTCAGCAATCACGGCTCGAGAGATCTCGAGCAACTTCTTTTGACCCCCCGACAGCGCCTGAGCCCGACTGTCACGAAGGTGGTAGAGGCCGTAACGGTTCAGAATCTCGAGGGCCCGGGCTGCGAGGGCGGCCTCTTCCTTCTTCACCGCACCGGGTCGCAGGAAGACGTTGACCAGGTTCTCACCCGTTTGTCGCCGGGCCGAGACCATGAGATTCTCGAGGACGGTCATCCCACCCAACTCTCGGGAGAGTTGGAAGGTTCGCATCAGTCCCTGCTGACTGATCCGGTGGGCTGGCCATCCACTCACGTCCGCGCCGTCGATGGTGACCTGTCCGGAGTCGGCCTTGATCTGACCAGAGATTAACGACACGACGGTCGTCTTCCCGGCCCCGTTCGGTCCAATGAGCGCAGTGATGAGATTACGAGGTACGTCGAACGTCGCCCCGTTGACCGCCGTCACCCCAAGGAACGACTTTCGCAGTTCCCGAGTGCTCAGTATGGGGGTGGTTGGTTGAGTCGTCACTACGCACGCTCCTCGACGGTGAGATCCGGGTTAATGGTCTCTTGTAAAGCGGGTTCACGCCCCAGATACCAGGCCGTCGACTTCAGTCTCTCCGGCACCGCGCCCTGGGGACGGAACCACAGGGAGAGCCACATCAACACACCAATCGCCGCCGCAGCCAACGTCTCAAAGGTGGGACTGTGCAGGTAGTTCGAGGCCACGTAGGTCGGTCCTTGAATAAAGAGGACCTGGAGTAGTGCGGCGCCGACGAGCATGCCGAGGTTGCTGCCCACTCCACCCACGATGACCATCGTGAAGACGTTGAAGACCTCGAACGGCGCCCACGACGACGGGTTCCAACTCGTCGCCAACTGGGCCAAGAAGCCGCCGGCGATCGCGGCGTAGAACCCGCCGATTCCCATCGAGAGAATCTGGTAGCGGTAGACATTCTTACCAATTGTCGCTGCGACGACCGAGTCGTCTCGGATAGCTCGAAAGACTCGTCCGGTCGGCGAGTTGCTCACGGTCTTCATGATCCACCAGAGCGCTAGCGCCCAGACGAAGGCGACCCCGGTGTACAGGTAGGTCCACTGGTTGATGTTGATGTGCAGCACCCCCGCCAACGGGAGTGGGATGTTCGTAAGACCCGTGTTGCCACTCACCAAGGTGATGTCGTTCTGGGAGAAGTCCCAGATCACCAGGGCGACGGCCACCATGACGACGGCGAGATAGTCGGTCCGCAACCGACGCATGAACACCGCACCCACGAACATCGCGAACAGTCCGGTTACGACGGCCGCCAAGGGCAGGGCGAGAAGACCCGGGAGGTTAAACCCAAAGAGGTTCCCCACGCCGTTCTGCAGCGGCACGTGGGGCAGCGAGAAGAGTCCGGTCAGGTAGGCGCCCACCGCCACGTAGAGGTAGTACGCGAAGAGCGGGATTCCGGTGCGACTCCACACCAGGTCCAGTCCGAGAGACGCAATCCAGAAGACGATGACGTAAAAAACCATCGTCATGAAGAAGAGGAAGAATGCGGACACGTTACGACCTTCCCAGACGAGGTACGAGGCCCTGGGGCCGGAACAAGAGAAGCACAATCACGATGAAGAAGCCCACGTCGAGTTTGTACCCCGCGTTGATGTACAGCGGGGCCGTCTCGGTGAGAAGTCCAATGGCGAGGGCTCCGAGCATGGCCCCGTAGACCGAACCAATGCCCCCCAAGATGACGGCGGCGAAGATGACGAACAGGTACGACTCCGCCGAAGTCACCGTGAGGTTGGCTTCCTCCACCGCGAGAGCAATGCCGCCGAGGCCGGCCAGGAGACCGGACATAAACCAGGTCACGTTGGTGATTTGGCGAACATCAATTCCGCTGGTGAGGGCCAGGGAGGTGTTATCCGAGAGTGCTCGCATCATCTTGCCGAGTCGAGTGGTCTTCAAGAGCAGGTGAATCATAACCATGACGAGGACGGCAAATCCCATCACGATCATCACGTCGGGCGACCAGAGGAAAGGACCCACCTTCTTGTCCACCGAGATAGGCATCCGAAAGAACAAGGTGTTTCCCGTCCAAATGACGGTCGCCACGTTCGCCATGAAGAGAGAGAGACCGAACGTCACAATCATCGTGAGCGCGGGATTCGAGAATCGGCGAGCAAACGGCGCGAGCAGGAGCTGATTGGCGATCACCGCGAAGACACCCACCAAAATCGCGGCAATCGGCGCCGCAATCCAGAAGTTCAGGTGGAAGGCCTGGTTGTTCAGCGCAAACGTCAACAGTGCACCGAGACCCATAAAGTCGCCGTACGCAAAGTTGATGTAATTAGTGATACCGAACTGGAGGGTCAGCCCCGTCGCAGCCAGAGCCACCACGGCAGCCGTAGCCAGTCCGGTTCCGAAGTCGATCCAGAAAAGATGCATCCTGCCCCCTTGCGCAACGTCGCAACCCCCCCATGGAGCCGTTCGTAAGCGCGGAACGGTTTTATCACCATGAGTCACTAATTGCAAGTCTCTTGCAACAAGTCACCCACCGGTGAAGGATCTCAGCCGGGATTCCGGGCCAGGACTTCCACGTGGGTGAGGACAAACAGCGCGCCCGGAGCATCCTGCCAGCGCCGAAAGGCACGAGCCATCTCCTCGAGGTCAGCCACCGTCGCCACTTCGTACTCAAGGGCCTGGTCGGCAAAGGAGCTGTAGCGCACTCGGTCGGCCCACTGTCCAGCCCACCATTCACGATCCTCGGAGGTCTGAAAGGTCCACGTTGAACTCGACACGCGTAGATCTGACCACCCGGCCCGAGCCACCCACGCCGGCAAGAATCGTCCTCCGTCGCACTCGGCACCATTACGGCGGGTGATCTCGTGATAGATGCGCATCCACCGATCCAACCAGGGGTCCCGAGGCGCCCAGAGGAATGCGGCGTAGTCCGCATCACGTACCGCGAGGAGTCCGCCCGCACGGGTCACTCGGCGCATTTCACGTAAGGCGGCGACGGGATCAGTGAGGTGCTGTAATACCTGATGGGCGTGGACTACGTCGACTGTCTCGTCCGAGAGGGAGAGAGCGTACACGTCCTCTGCTCGAAAGCGCAGAGACGGCCAGTGCTCCGGTGGGAAGTCACTCGATGCCGCGTCGACAATATCGCTAGAACGATCCACGCCGAGAACAGGGCCGGGTGCTAACCGCCGAGCGAAATCGGCCGTGATTGTTCCAGGCCCGCACCCCACGTCGAGCAGAGTCTGACCGGGGACGAGGTGCGGCAAGAGATAGGCCGCGGAGTTATCAGCGGTCCGCCACCGATGTCCCCGTAAGACGGAGTCGTGGTGGCCGTGCGTGTAGCGATCTACGTCCATACCGCAGACTAACGAAATCTCGAAACGTACTCTCGACCGACGCCCAGTGGAGCCTGGGAGGGGATTCGAACCCCTGACCTGCTCATTACGAATGAGCTGCTCTACCAGCTGAGCTACCCAGGCGTGGCCCTCCAGACTACTCCGTCGGGCCGAACTAGAGTCGGCCCAACTGCAGGAGGAGGTCGGATAGTAAGAGGACCTCATCGAGGGTCGTCGAGGTGCGCCGGTAGGCCAGTTCCACGATCTCTAGGGCCGCCATGGAGGTCTCCATCCGCTGGTCAACCCGGGGATCAGGCGGGGAGGATACTGCGTCGCCTACGCGTTGACCGTACACCTGGGTGAGCGTCACTAATCCGAACCGTAGTTCGTCGATGCGAGCGCGGCGCACTTCGCGTCGATGTCGACGCTCCACATCGGCTCGCGGAGGGCCACTTCGTCTCCGAGACCCCGCCGACTCTTCGGAGCGCCGTCGCTCCTCGGCGGCCTGACGCTCCTGGAGGGGCTGGAGGGCGTCGTCGATAGCGGCGTGGATCTCGTCAACGAGTCTCATGGCGCCCGAGGCTGTTCCGTCGAGTCGCTCGGGCACAGAACGCCACAGGGCCTGGCGTGACGCCACTCCGGGATCGCGAGCGAGCAGACGAGCTCTCTCGAGGTCGCCCCCCGACGCGTCCGCGCTGACCGTCGCCACCTTCGGATCCACTTCCTCGCGCTGAAGAATCTCGCCGATGTCAGCCGCCGAAAGGGCAGCTAGCGGAATGGTCACACACCGCGACTCGATGGTCGCTAACTCGTCGGAGAGGTCGTTCACCCCCAGAAGGAAGATAGTTCGAGACGGGGGTTCCTCCAGAGTCTTAAGAAGTGCAGCGGCGCTCGGACTACCAGAGCCTACGGTGAGCTCTACTTCGTCGATTAACACCACCACGTAGGGGCACGCCAGCGGGCGGCGACGGGCCACTCGCTCTATCTCGTGAACGTCGTCAATCAGCCACGACACTCCTTCTCGCTGCGCTTCGATGACGTCGGCTTCGGCTCCAGTCAATACCCGTCGGCACACGTCACAACTCCCACAACCACCCTCGGGACACTGCAGAGCCGCAGCAAAACTAACCATGGCGTCGTGCACGTTCGCTCCGGCGGGCCCGTGGAACAAAAACGCGTGGACGGGATGAGCGAGGTGAGCCCGGAGGGAGGTCACCGCCTTTTCTTGACCAACGAGCCGTTCGAAGACGTCCATCTATCGTCGCTCCGCGAGAACCTCTCGGATCCGAGACGCAACGTCCTCCTCCGAGAGAGTTCCGTCGACGACGGCCCAGTGGTCCGAATCGGATGCCGCCATCTCCCGGTATCCATCCCGGACTCGTTCCAGAAAGTCCCCCGGAACGGACTCGAAGCGATCATCTTGTCGAGACGCACCTCGTTGTCGCGCGACCGAAACGTCGACGTCAAGCAAGAAGGTGAGGTCCGGTCGACACGAACCAATCGCCAAACTCGTCGCGGCCCTTAGTTCGGCGAGATCGACTCCCCGTCCGTAGCCCTGGTACGCCAGCGTAGACGCGAAAAATCGATCAGCGATGACGTCAACTCCTTGGTCGAGAGTTGGTTCAATCACCGTCGTGACGTGGTGCGACCTATCGGCCAACATCAAGAGCGACTCCACTCGCGGGCCCATTGCGAAGTGAGCATCCAGGAGCCAGGTGCGCAACTGTGCTCCGAGTTCGGTGTCCCCGGGCTCAAAAACGAAACGCCCGTCCAGCTCAGCGGCCCAGCGACGGGCTTGTGTGGACTTACCGCAACCGTCAATGCCCTCAAAGACGATGAATCGACCGCGAGTCACTCGAGCTGACCCGTGATTGCTCGATTCACCGCTGCTCCGCGCACCGTAGCCTCCCGACGCTCACCACCTGTCGACTTTTTCGCAACTGTTTTCTTCGCTACCGATTTCTTCGCTACCGATTTCTTCGCGGTGGACTTCTTGGTTACCGATTTCTTCGCGGCGGACTTCTGCGCGCTGGACGAGGCCCCACCCGAGGAACGACCACCACGCTTTACCGTGGTCGAACTCGACCGAGTTCGAGGTTCGGCGTTACGGCGTTCGGCCAGCAGTTCACACGCCCGGTCGAGCGTCAGAGTCTCCACCTCGTCACCCAGCCTCAAGGTGGCGTTCACCTCTCCGTCGGTGACGTAGAGGCCGAAGCGACCCGAGCGAACCACGACTGATTTCCCCGTCACCGGATCAGTCCCCACCTCCCTCAGTGGTCCAGCCGCCGCTCGCCGGCCCCGAGTCTTGGGCTCTGCGAGCAGGCGCAGCGCCACTTCGAGGTCGATCGAGAAGATCTGCTCATCGCTCTCCAATGAGCGTGTCTCCGAACCCCAGGTGATGTACGGGCCGTATCGGCCGTTATGAGAGAGGACGGGCTCCTGGTCATTCGGGTGAACCCCAATTGTTCGGGGCAAGCTAAGAAGCCTCAGGCCGTCATCGAGCGTGAGAGTCTCCAATGACATCGTCGAGAGGAGAGACGCCGTCCGAGGCTTCTCCTTTCCGACCACTTCACCTAACTGAACGTAGGGTCCGTAACGGCCGGCCTTAGCGAGAACGACTAGTCCAGTCTCGGGATCAACTCCCAACTCGCGATCCCCGGAGGGGGCGGCGAGGAGTTCGAGAGCCCTCGTCACCGTCAACGAGTCGGGTTCAGTGGCTTCCGGAATCGACGCCCGATCTTCCCCGTGGGCGAGATAGGGCCCGTAGCGTCCGGAACGCACCACGACGGGCAGTCCGTCGGGTGCGAGACCAATCTCGAGAGAGTTGATGGCCGCGAAGTCAAAGTCGTGGTCTCCGTGGGCCACACGGGCAAGTCCGGCCTGCGCGAAAGCGGTATCGGCGCCGGGATCTCCGAAGTAGAACTTGGCGAGCCAGGGCTCGAGATCTTGAGCTCCGTTAGCAATCTCGTCGAGTTGATCCTCCATCGCCGCCGTGAACTGATAGTCCACCAGATCGGCAAAGTAGGTCTGAAGCAGGTTGACGACAGCGAACGCCCGAAAGGCCGGGACCAGAGCCTTGCCCTTCTTCCACACGTACCCCCGCTTATCGATCGTCTTCATCACCGATGCGTAGGTCGAGGGCCGACCGATGCCGAGATCTTCCATCTTTTTAATGAGGGTGGCTTCGGAGAACCGATCCGGTGGCTGGGTGTCGTGACTCTTCGCTTCCACCTGCACGACCGTGAGGTGCTCGCCCTCACGCACCGCCGGCAGAATCCGCTCCTGGTCGGCTAACTCCGCCTCGGGGTTGTCCGTACCTTCGACGTAGGCCCGACGAAAACCGGGGAAGTCGATGCGTAGGCCGGTCGCACTCAACTGAACGTGAGTGGAGTCTCGTCCTTCAAACCCTTCGAGTCGGTGCTCGAAACGAACCCGTTGTTGCACGAGGCGCGCGTCCACCATCTGAGAGGCGATAGTTCTCTTCCAGATCAGGTCGTAGACGGCGCGCTCGTCACCGCTCAGCGACGAGGCTGCTTCGTCGAGTGTCCGAAACTCCTCACCGGTTGGCCGAATGGCCTCGTGGGCCTCCTGCGCGTTCTTCACCTTACGGTCGTAGCGACGGGGGGTGTCGGTGACGTACTCGGGCCCGAACATCCGCCGGGCCATGTCGCGAGCGGCGCTGATGGCCTCCTCGGAGAGCGTCGTCGAGTCGGTGCGCATGTAGGTGATCCAACCCTGTTCGTAGAGACGCTGCGCGGCGCGCATCGTCCGTTCGGGGTCAAAGCGCAACTTTCGACTGGCCTCGATCTGCAGAGAGGAGGTCATGAAGGGCGGTTGGGGGCGCTGGGTGCGTGGCGATGACGTCACCGACACCACCTCCACGTCCGCCCCCGCGAGTCGACGAGAGAGTTCTTCCGCTGACGCTGCGGACAACACTTCGACGTTCGTTCCGCTCGACAAGCGGCCCTGGGGATCGAAGTCCTTCCCCGTGGCGAGAGCAACTCCATTCACAGCATCCACGGTGGCGTCAAGGGAGTCCTGTGCGCTCCTCAGACGGGCCACCACATCAAACCAGCTCGCCGACACGAACGCCATCCGCTCGCGTTCTCGTTCGCAGACCAGCTTGATCGCCACGGACTGCACCCGGCCCGCTGAACGAGCCTTGTCGACCGCTCGCCACAACACCGGCGAGACCTCGTAACCGACCAAACGATCGAGGAAACGTCTTCCCTCTTGGGCATCGACGAGCCGAGTGTCGAGGTCTCGGGTGTCGCGGACCGCCCGTTCAATTGCCGCGGGAGTGATCTCGTGGAACACCATTCGCTTCACCGGAACCTTGGGACTAAGGACTTCGAGGAGGTGCCACGCGATGGCCTCACCTTCGCGGTCCTCGTCGGTCGCAAGGTACAGCTCCTCGACATTCTTGAGCGAGGACTTGAGGTCACTGACGACCTTCTTACGATCACTCGACACGACGTAGACCGGCTTGAAGTGGTCGTCGACGTTAATCCCAATACGGGCCCAAGACTCGCCCTTCACTGACGCAGGAATCTCCGAAGCACTCTGGGGGAGGTCACGAATGTGACCAACGGAGGGCTTCACCACGTAGTCGGGGCCCAACATTCCCTGAATCCTCGTCGCCTTCGCGACGGACTCCACAATGACCAGTGCTTTTGCCATACTCACCTCCTTCGAGTTCGCGCCTACCCTAGACACCCCGCGGGGGTCGTGCCACGTTCGGCCTGGTGGACGCTACTCCTCACCCTGGGAAGCAGCCACAATTTCGTACTGGGGATTAAGAATGACCGCTTCTCGGCGTAGTGACGACACCGTCCCCTTCACGAGGAGACGAGTCCCTCGTTCAATCCCGGGCACGACCGTTCGGCCCTGGAAAATTAACGCGACGGATCCCGAGTGATCCGCAATCATGCAGCGAAGTTCGTTCGCTCCGTTCTCTCGGGTAATCGTCATCGACTTCACCCGCCCCGCGATCGCCACGAAGTCTCGCTCCCGAACGCCCCCGATGGACACAGTGTCGGTTGCGCGCTCGGCCAAGAGCTGGTCGGCCTCGAGGTGGGCGTCCTCGCGCACCCCTCCCCGGGTCACGACGTCAGAGACGGGGACCTCTTCTAGATCACCCTCAATCGCCCGGATTCGCGCCGCTCGGTAGGGAATAATCGTTGCCGCGGTGCGCGGGACGTGCATGACCGCTCCCGCCATCGTGTCGGCCGTGCGATCGTGCAGGAGGCGCTGGAGTCGAGAGACAAAACCCCGGCGCGGCAAGATCACCATGCAGAAGACGTCCGGATCACGAACCACGTCAGCGACCAGTTCGAGCGCGGCCCGGTCCAGGCGCCGGTCCTCGCAGTCGACCACCTCCAAGTTGACCGACGCCGACGCCGTCCCCGGTTCTCCCCAGCGCGCCTCCAACGTTCGAGTGACGCGGGGGTCGATATCGAAGTGCACGGCGCGAACCGAATAACTGTTGAGATTGAGCGCGTACTGGAGGGCCCGCTCGGTAGCGAGGTCGTACGTGTCGACGAAGATCACCACCCGAGTGGTGTGAATAGCCGGCGGCTCCGTGGCGGCGGTTGCGCGAAAGGCCCGCTCTTCTCGCTCGTACTGACGGTTGAAGCGAATGAGCGCGTAGTACATGAGAGGGCCTACGACCGCAATGATCCACGCACCCTCGACGAATTTCGCGACGAGGAAGATAATCACGACCGTGAACGTGACGACCGCCGAGACCGCGTTGACCGCGAGCCCAAAGCGCCAGTGTCCGCTGCGCTCTCGACGGTGGCGAACCACCATGCCCGCTCCGGCCATCGTGAACCCGGTGAACACCCCGATGGCGTAGAGAGAGATCAACGCGTTCACCTGAGCGTTGAACACGATGATCAAAATCAGGGCCACGACTCCGAGAACAAGAATTCCGTTGGAGAACGCCAGTCGGTGACCCCGCTTGGTCAACTGTCGGGGCAGGTACTTATCCGTCGCGACGTAGTTCGCGAGAAAGGGGAAGCCGTTAAACGAGGTGTTCCCGCCGGTGTACAGAATCGCCACCGTCGCGAACTGGACGAAGTAGAAGATGATCCGCCCTAGTCCCGAGTTTCCGAAGACCGCCGAGACTTCCTGACCCACGACCGTCGGTGTCCCGGCGGCGAAGGGGAGTGCGTGAGTCCACGCCGCGAGCAGTGCCGTCCCGAGGAGCAAGAACGCGAGGACCGAACTCATGACGACCAGTGTCTGGCGGGCGTTCTTCGATTCGGGTCGGCGAAAGGACGCTACGCCGTTCGAGATGGCCTCGAGCCCCGTCAGGGATGACCCCCCGTTGGCGTACGCGCGTAGGAACGTGATGAAGGCGAGCCCCATCAGCAATCCACTACCGCCGTGACCGAGACGACCCCCCACCAACTCGTTGACCGCCGGTTGGGCGATGTGGTGGAGCGAGCCGGAGAACTTCTTCCAGTAGCCGACCACAATCGTCGCGCCGAGACCGAGGATGTAGAGGTAGGTGGGGAGAGCAAAATAGCTCCCCGCCTCTCGAAGTCCCCGAAGGTTCCCGTAGATCAGTATCAGCACCACTCCGATAGTGATGGGCAAGGTGTAGGGCACAAGGGACGGCAACGCCGTCGTCAGGGCCGCGGTGCCGGCCGCCGTCTGAACGGCCACGGTCACCGTATAGTCAATAAGCAGCGCCACCGCCGCTACTTGAGCTACTCGCGGTCCAAAGTTGTCCCGGGCCACCACGTAGGAGCCGCCCGCGGTTGTGTAGTACTTGATGACATCCAGGTACGACATCGTGACCAGGAAGAGGACCCCCAGGATAATGAACATGATGGGGACGACCATGGAGAAGGCGGCCAGACCAATAAACGGGGTGATTTGCGTCAATATCTCTTCGGCCCCGTAGGCCGAGGAGGAGATGCAGTCGGGCGCTAGTACCCCGAGAGCAATCGGTTTAACGAGACGTTCGCCACTCAACTGTTCCGTAACGTAGGGTCGACCGAGGAAGATTCGCTTTAGTCGATAGCCCAACGTTTCGGGGAATACGGCAGTCACATTGGCGTGCGAGGTCAGGACCGGCGCGTTCTTCGAGAGTTGCTGGTCGGCCTCCGACACGGGGCAAGCCTAGACGGGGACCTGGTCAGGCGGGGAAGGGCGCTCGGAGATTCCTTCGTGACTTGCTCGACCTAGAGCCCCTGTGGTGAGATGAGCGCGTGCACTTCATCATTGTGGGCTGTGGTCGAGTGGGCTCCTCCCTGGCCATGCAACTCACCGACGAAGGCCACTCCGTGGTGGTCATCGACAAAAACCGCGACGCTTTTCAGCGTCTCACCCACTTCGGGGGACAAACATTGCTGGGCTCCGGCTTTGATCGCGACACCTTGGTCAAGGCCGACGCCGCTCACGCCTACGCGCTCGCCGCCGTCACCCGTGGAGACAACACCAATATCCTGTGCGCTCGCATCGCCCGGGACAACTTCGGAGTGAAGAATGTGGTGGCTCGTATCTACGACGCGCAGCGCGCGGCCATCTACATGAAACTCGGGATTCCCACTGTGGCCTCCGCCCGGTGGACGACCCAACAGGTCAAGCGTTGGATTGTTCCCCAGGACGACTCGGTCTCGTGGAGCGACGGAACCGACGTGTTGCGCCTGGTCGAACGAGTTGTCCCCGATCACATGGCGGGACACCGACTCGCAGACTTGAGTTTCGGACCGCACGTTCGACTGGCCGGTCTCATTCGAGGAGGGCAGGGTCGAGTTGATGTTGAAGGACTCTTCGCCCAAGAAGACGACATCTTGACCTTCATGGTCTCGGGCGATGGACTTTCTGAACTCGCCGACGTCATGAAGGAGCCCTCGTGAGAGTTTTCGTTGCCGGTGGCGGCTCGGTGGGCACCGCGATTGCCACCGACCTCATCTCGCGCAACCACGACGTAGTACTCATGGAGCACGTCTGGGCGGTGGCCGAACGACTCAAAGTTATGTTGCCCGGAGCAACCGTCTTGAACGCCGACGCCTGCGAGTACTCGTCTCTAGTGAGTGCCGACGTGCGGACGATCGACGTCGTTATTGCGGCAACCGGCGACGATGAAGACAATTTGGTAATTTCTTGGCTTTGCAAGCAGGAGTTCGCCGTCCCCCGCGTGATTGCCCGCATTAACAACTCGCGTAACGAGTGGCTTTTCAATGAGCGTTGGGGTGTGGACGTCGCGGTCTCCACCCCCGCTTTGATTACTTCTCTCGTGGATGAAGCCGTCGAGGTGGGTTCCATGATTAACCTGATGGACCTGTCCCAGGGACGTATGCACCTGTGCGAGGTAACCTTGGCCTCCAACTCTCCCGCCGTCGCCTACGGGAAGACTCTCGACGACCTTCGTCTGCCAGATTCGGTGCGAGTGGTGACCGTTCTGCGTTCCGATCAACCGCTGGTTCCGAACGGCTCTATGACCTTCATGGCCCACGACCACGTCATCATGATTACCCGGGGTGACAGCTCCGATGCGTGTAATCGCGCCTTTATCGGTTAATCCTGACCCTCCGGGGGCCCTAGCATTGCCCTGTGCGAGCGGCGTTCTTCGATCTAGATAAAACGGTGATCGCCCAATCTTCGGTGGTGGCCCTCGGTCCGGAACTTCACGCCCGTGGACTACTTCGACGCTCGACCCTTATTTACGCCGCCCTCGCTCAAGTCGTCTTCCTTCGATTCGGGGCCTCGGAGGACCGTCTCACCCAAGTCACCGAGCGAGTCCTCAAAATCACTCGGGGATGGGATCACGACGAGATTCGAGCACTCGTGCGCGAAACCATGAACACCATCGTGGAGCCCCTCATTTACGCCGAGGCCCGAGATCTCCTCGCCCGTCACCAGGCGGCTGGTGATCAGACCTGGTTGGTCTCCATGGCTCCGGCCGAGGTCGTAGAACCTTTCGCCGAGCTACTGAAAATGACGGGCGCCATCTCTTCGCGAGCCCGGATTGATGAGAACGGAAAGTTCACGGGTGAGATGGACTTCATCGCCCAGGGCTCCAACAAGGCTCTGGCCATGCGCGAGGTCGCCGCAGCGCACGGTATCGACCTCGCGGAATCGTTCGCGTACTCGGACTCAGAGACCGATATCCCCATGCTGGAGGTCGTCGGTCACCCCTACGCCGTGAACCCCGACCGAGGTCTGTCGCGCACCGCCCGGGAACGGGGATGGCCCACGTTGAGCTTCACCCACCCGGTCCGGGCCCACGACGGGAACCGGTCCCGCACTCCGTTCGTCATCTCGGCCTTCGTCCTCGGAGCCCTGGCTCTGATCGGACGGGGCCAAGCCCGTCGCCGCTAGCCCCCTAGAGGGTGAGCAGGTCTCGCGCTCCGGTGTCGGAGGACGGGTGGCGAAGTTTGCTCATTGCCCGAGCCTCAATCTGACGAATCCGCTCACGGGTCAGATTCATTTCGGCCCCGACATCTTCCAGGGTGCGAATCTCACCGGCACCGTCGAGACCAAAGCGCATGCGCAGAATCTTCTGCTCACGCTCGTCGAGGGGCTTCAGCAGTTGCTCAATCGCCTCGGGCATCATCTTGACTGCCGCGACGTCGAAGGGTGACTCCGCCGATCGATCTTCCACTACGTCACCCAACTCGGCGTCACCGTCTTCACGGAGCGGCTCGGAGAGAGAGATGGGTTCGGAACGGAAACGAAGAGCTTCGATGAGCTTGTCCTCGGGCATCTCGCACTCGTCGCAGAGTTCCTTAATGGTCGGAGGACGTCCGAACTTCAACTCCAGACGTGACTGAGCCTTCTGCACGCGCGCCAAGGTGTCGCCCGCGTGAACGGGGAGACGAATGGTCCGCCCGGTATTGGCGATGCCTCGAGTGATGGCCTGGCGAATCCACCAGGTCGCGTAGGTGGAGAACTTGAAACCCTTGCGCCAGTCGAACTTCTCTACGGCGTGCATCAACCCGAGGTTGCCTTCTTGGATCAAGTCCAGGAGGGGAAGCCCCGACGCCTGGTACTTCTTCGCAATGGAGACCACGAGTCGAAGGTTGGACTGAACGAAGTCCCGCTCCGCTTGATCGCCCCGGTGCGCAGTGCGCTTCAGCGCCTGCTTACGAGTCGGGGTCACCTTCACCGACTTATCAGTCTCGGCCGCTTCGAGCTCCGCTCGAGCTTCGCGACCCTCCTCGATAGTCTGAGCGAGTCGTACCTCGTCGTCCTTCGTCAATAGGGTGTACTGTCCGATATCGGACAGATAGAGACGGACGAGGTCCTCGTCGTCGCGGTCTACACGCTCTTTAGCCATAAATCCTCCTCGAGGAAAACTTCGCCGAAACTTCCGGCATGAGGAGTTATACGGGGGGGCGCAACCGCTACCGGATCGGCCCGAGGTGATCGGAGTATCCGGCGGATTCGAGGGTGTCGACGAGCGCTCGAGCAGCCGGCGCCCACGAAGGTGTCTCGGGGGCCGACCGGCGCCTCAGAAAGGCTGAAATAGCGTTCATTTGGCCGATGACGGCGTCTGACGCCGCCGCCCAAGCCTCCGCGGTGGGCTCATCTACACCACGCTCGAGGTCGTCGCGCAGACTCACTAGGAGCCGCGGGCCAATCACCATCGTGAAGACGTACAGCGTGAAGTAGCCCTCCTCGTCCTCGCTCAGAGCGTGTTCGAGTGTCGCAGTCACCACCTCGTGGGGCACGACCTCGCCCGATCCACGGGCCTCGAGGGCGAGGGCGCCGAGGACCCGGGACGCCACGAACAATCGGACGCACACGCCCTCGTCGTGCACCGATTGGCTGGCCCGCGCGAGACCCTCGTAGAGGGCGTCAAAGACCCCCGCAAAATGAGTTCGACTCACCACTGATCCTCGAAGAAACCGTTCGTGATCGGCATCCGCCGGTCTCGACCAAACGCCTTCTTCGTGATCCGAACACCGGGAGGCATCTGACGGCGCTTGTACTCGCTACGGTCGACGAGACGGGTGATTCGTCGGACGAGTTCGGGGTCGTGACCAGCGGCGACCATTTCACTGGCCGTCCAATCTTGTTCCACGTAGAGCGCGAGGAGAGGGTCGAGAAGCTCGTAGGGGGGTAGGGACTGGTCGTCGCGTTGATCCGGCCGTAACTCCGCCGACGGAGGTTTCAGAAGCACCGAGTCCGGAATGGGCGCTAAATCCCCCCGTGCGACGGCGCGTGCGTTCACGTAATGGCACAACTCGTAGACCAGGGTCTTCGGCACGTCCTTGATGACGGCGAACCCCCCGGCGGAATCGCCGTAGAGGGTGGAGTAGCCGGTCGCCATCTCTGACTTATTCCCGGTGGTGAGAACTATGGCTCCCGACGCGTTCGACATAGCCATCATCAGTACTCCACGAATCCGGGACTGCAGATTCTCGTCGGTCAGTCCGGTAGGTACCTCACCGAGGAGAGGCGCGAGCATCGCTGCGAACACCTGGTGGGCCGGTTCAATCTCCGCCGTCTCAATGGCTATATCCAAACGTTCGGCCAAGTCGTAGGCGTCGCCGCGAGATCCCTCGGAGGAGTACCGACTCGGCAAAGCGAATCCTCGTACCGCCCGAGCCCCGACGGCGTCCACCGCAATGGCCGCCACCAGGGAGGAGTCGATTCCCCCGGAGAGTGCAACCAGCGCTTCGCGAAACCCGTTCTTGCGCAAATAGTCCCTCGTCCCCATGACCAGGGCCTCGTACACCTCAGCCACGTCGGAGAGAGGCTCGCTGATTCGAGGTGGTGGAGCGGACCACTCCACCTCCGGGCGGGCGTAGAGCGTCGAGACCGGGATTCCGCGATCAGACGGAGGAAGGTCTAGATCCACCACGACCAGCTCTTCGGTGAAGGCGTCGGCACGAGCAACGACTCGTCCTTCGGCGTTCACCACCACACTCTGACCGTCGAAAACCAGTTCGTCTTGTCCACCAACAAGATTGCAGTAGACGATGGCGCAACCCGTCTCGCGGGCCCGAGTGGCCAGCATCTGTTCCCGCTCGCGCTGGCGCCCGCGGGCGTACGGAGAGGCGTTAGGCACTAGTAAAACGCTCGCTCCCTCCCGCGCTAGGTCGTGAGCCGGCCCGGGAGAGACCCAGATGTCCTCACAAATCACGACACCTACGGCGATGCCGTCAAAGTTAAGAAGGGGTCCGGAGCGAAGAGACGGATGGAAGTACCGCTGTTCGTCGAAGACGTCGTAGTTCGGTAGAAACTGCTTCGCCACACTGGGCCCGACCCCGTCGGGGCCGACCACGGTGGCGACGTTGGCGACGTGGGCGGACTCGTGAGAACCCTCGAGTCGCCGAGCGATGTCGCGCCCGTCACTCGAGGGCCCGAGGTGAAGTCCGAGGGACTCTTCGAGCACCGCCCCCACCAACGTCACCGGGAGGTCCGGTGCCAGTGACAACTCCGCGAGAGCCACCCGGGTGGCGTCGACAAAGCCTTCCTTCAGGAGCAGATCTTCCGGGGGATAGCCCGTTAGCGCCAACTCGGGCGTCACCACGACGGTCGCTCCGGCCGCCGCCGCACGAGTACGCAGACGTTGCAGGGTTGCCACGTTGTCTGACAATGAACCCACCACCGAGTTCATTTGGGCGAGGGCGACGCGCAGCACCGGCACCCGATCAGCCTACCGGGGGGCCGAGGGGCCAACTCTAGGCAACGTTCACACGCGGTTAACACAACCCGGCCGACGCCCCCGCTCTCTCTTGCACAATGGAGGGACGCGTCTCGTGACGCGACCACAGTGGCTAAGGAGAAACATGCCGTACCGAGCTGAGTACATCTGGATCGACGGTGCCGAGCCGACTCACGGCCTGCGCTCGAAGACTCGCATTATCGCCGACGGAAAGAAGCCCGACATCTGGGGATTCGACGGTTCGAGCACGAACCAAGCGACGGGATCCTTCTCGGACTGCGTCTTGCGTCCAGTGTTTACCTGCACAGACCCCTTGCGCGGCCCGAAGGACATCTTGGTCATGTGCGAGGTTCTGAACCCCGACATGACCCCGCACCCGACCAATACTCGGGCGCGTGCGGCCGAGATGGCGAAGAAGTACGCCAGTTTTGAGCCAATGTTCGGCATCGAGCAGGAGTACACGTTCTACCAGGACGGTCGGCCCTACGGATGGCCCGACGTCGGCTTCCCCGCGGCTCAGGGCCCCTACTACTGTGGTGTCGGCGGAGCCAAGATGCCCGGACGCGACATCGTCGAAGCGCACAGCAGTGCTTGCCTCGAGGCCGGACTCGGCATCGAAGGCACTAACGCCGAAGTGATGATGGGTCAGTGGGAGTTCCAGGTCGGTGTTCTCGATCCCGTCGCCGTGGGCGACCAGCTCTGGGTGGCCCGTTGGCTGCTGGAGCGCATCGCCGAGGACTTCGAAGTGGACGTGAATTGGGACGCCAAGCCAATGAAGGGTGACTGGAACGGAGCGGGAGCTCACACCAACTTCTCCACCAAACAGATGCGCGCCGTCGGGGGTTGGGATCACATCATCGCCGCCTGTGAGGCGATGGGTACCCGTTACCTCGAGCACGTGGAGAACTACGGCGTGGGAATCAAGGATCGCCTGACCGGCGCCCACGAAACTGCTCCGTGGTCGAAGTTCTCCTACGGAGTGTCGGACCGCGGTTCTTCCATCCGCATCCCGGGCGGTGTCGCTCGAGACAAGCGTGGGTACTTGGAGGACCGTCGCCCGAACGCCAACATGGACCCCTACGTCGTTACCGCGATGATCGTGGAGACGGTGTGTTCCGTCGCGTCCGCCAAGACCCCGGTCAAGCGGGCTCCGGCGAAGAAGGTTGTCGCCAAGCGGGCTCCGGCGAAGAAGGTCGCCGCCAAGTAGGTCTCTATCTCTACTCACTGAGGACCCGCCCGTCCCCGGGGGGGTCCTCAGTGTTTTTCCGACCAACGCGACCTAAGGGTGAGAAGATGAACGGCATGCAGAACCAGGCCCAATACGTGTTGCGCACTGTCGAGGAGCGGGGCATCCGCTTCGTCCAGTTGTGGTTCACCGACGTTCTCGGACGACCGAAGGCCTTTCACGTCACGCCCGCCGAACTCGAAGACGCGCTCGATCAGGGCCTCACTTTTGACGGCTCCTCCATTGACGGCTTCTCTCGGGTGGAAGAGGCCGACGTCCTCGCCCGACCCGACCTCACCACCTTCCAACTATTGCCGTGGTACGGAGATGGTGAAGGAGTCGCTCGCGTCTTCTGTGACATTGTGAGTCTCGACGGGACTCCCTTTGACGGCTGCCCCCGTCAGCAGCTACGTAAGGTCCTCAGTGGAGCCTTGGAACAGGGCTTTACCTTCTTCGTGGCCCCCGAAATCGAGTTCTTTTACTTTGGGGCCCTGGACGGCGGAGCCCCCAGGCCCCTCGACACCGGCAGTTACTTCGACCTGGTCGCCGACGATGTTTCGTCTCAGTTGCGACGACGCAGCGTACTAACCCTGGAAGAAATGGGTATCGGAGTCGAGCACGCCCAGCACGAAGACGCCCCCTCCCAGCACGAGATTGACCTGCGCTACACCGACGCTCTCACAATGGCTGACACCGTCATGACCGTCCGTCACGTCGTCAAAGAACTGGCCCGCCAGGTGGGTGTTTTCGCCTCTTTCATGCCCAAACCTCTAGTGGGTGTCCAGGGATCAGGAATGCACACCCACGTCTCGCTGTGGCGTAACGGAGAGAACGCCTTTATTGGAGATGGTCCCCACGGTCTCAGTCCAGTAGCGACGAGTTTCATCGCTGGCCTTTTGCACCACGCACCCGAAATCACCGCCATTACGAACCAGTGGGTGAACTCCTACAAGCGCCTCGTCCCGGGGGGCGAAGCCCCGGTGGGCGTGGAGTGGGCTCGTTCCAACCAGAGTGCCCTGGTGCGCGTACCACCCGTCAAGCCGGCCCGAATCGAATCAACCCGACTCGAATACCGAGCACCCGATCCCGCGGCGAATCCCTATCTCGCCTTTGCGGTCATTCTCGCGGCTGGACTACGTGGCGTGAACGGGGACTACGAGTTGCCCGCCGAGGCGGAGCGCATCGCTCACCTCCCCCAGTCCCTCGCCGAGGCGGTCGATCTCATGGAACACTCCGACCTACTCGCCGAGACCCTCGGGGCTCACCAGGTGGAATGGTTCCTGCGCAATAAGCGAGCCGAGTGGGACGCCTACCGTGCTCGGGTGACTCCCTTTGAACTCGAACGGTATCTTCCCCTGTTGTGAGTGATCCGATCCTCTGCGTTCCCGCGTGCGACGGGCCGGTCAAGAAGGCCTTCGATGTCACCGGGGTAACGCCCGTCGTCGTGACGAGTCCCCGTCTTAACGACATCGCCGCGGTGGAACCACCGGAGGGTTTCGCCGGTGCCGTTATCAACGCGTCGACACTTCCCTTTAGCGAGGCGATGAATCTCTGTCGTCAACTACGACACCGCGAACGAAGCGTGGGTCCGATCGTCCTACTCCTCGACCACTACCAACTCGATGACTTGACCTTTCGCGAAGACCTCTTCGATGATTTTGTCGTCGGGCCTTTCGACGTATCCGAACTAGCCACCCGGCTCCGTCATCGCCTCCGACGAGCCGGAAACGACTCCGTCGCTCCTCGCCTTGAACACGGTGAGCTCTCCATGAACCTGGAGACTTACCAAGCCACCATCGCCGGACGCATCATGGACTTGACCTACATGGAGTACGAGTTGCTCCGGTTTCTCGCCACCAACCCCAATCGAGTCTTTACTCGTGAGACCCTGCTCAGTCGGGTGTGGGGTTACGAGTACTACGGCGGGGCTCGCACGGTGGACGTCCACGTTCGGCGGTTACGAGCCAAACTGGGCGAAGAGCACGCCCACCTCATCCAAACCGTGCGCTCCGTGGGTTACAAATTCACGACCACTCCGGAGTTCGACCTCTAGCGCCACTCCCCGGTGCGCGAGATTGCTCAAAAATCCGGGCCACGCGAGGGGCCACGCGGCCCGGCCCCACTACGTCGGAGTTTTCATCCAAAGGCACGTTGGTCGACGAGTTGTCAACGCGAGAAGCGTCAGTCCCGCGAACTAATCACGCGGCGCGAAGGCCCACAGTTCGACTTCGGCGTGAGCCCCGAGGGGGAGCCCGGCAACACCGATTGCTGAACGGGTCGGTCGAGGTGCGTCAAAGAACTCCATCCAGACCTCGTTACACGCCGCGAAATCAGACAAGTCGGGAAGAAAGAGTGTGGCCTTGACGACGTCAGCGAGCGTGGCACCTTCACCAATGAGTAGCGCTGACGCGTTGTGGAGCGCCTGACGAAGCTCCGCGGCTGCCCCTCCCGCCACCAAGGTAGCGGGCTGCAACGCCGGGTCCAGACCCAGTTGACCGGACAGAATCACAAAATCTCCCGCTCGTCGAGACGGCGAGTAGGGACCGACGGGAGTCGACACGATTAGCTGAAGGAGTTACCGCACCCGCAGGTACGAGTCGCGTTGGGGTTAGAGATGTGGAAACCCGCGCCCTGAAGTCCGTCGCTGTAGTCCAACGTGGCTCCCACGAGGAGGGGAACGGAGTCGGCGTCCACCACGACCTTCACCGCATCGAACTCCGTCACAATGTCGTCGTCCGCGAACTCGGTGTCGAAGAACATGTCGTAGTTGAAACCGGAGCAACCTCCGGGCTTTACAGCGACGCGCAGGGCGAGAACCTCATCGGTGCCCTCGCCGGCAATCAACTCCGCTACTTTGGCCTGAGCGGCCGGGGTGAGCGACAGGGGCGCGGCGGTGACATCGCGCAACGATACGGTGGTGACGTCAGTCATGACTCTCCTCAACGAACTAGTAACTCGTATCGTAGTGGGCGACGGTTCGGTGCGAAACCCCCGGTAGGTTGCCGATGTGGACTCGACGACCGACATTTTCAACGCAGTCGGACGAGTTCGCGACCCGGAACTCGACGCCACCCTCTCCGAACTCGGCATGATTCGGGGGGTACGACGCGATTCAGATGGTGTTGTCGTCGAAATAGCCCTTACGACCAGGGGATGCCCTCTTCGAGGGAAGATCGAAGCGGACGCCACCGAGGCGGCTCGTCGAGCCGGAGCCCGGGACGTACGCGTAGAGATCTCCATTCTCGAAGACGACGAGCGCGCCGAACTAATGCGCAAGGCTCGCGCTCTCGCCCAGTCGCGCGCGCCCGAAACCTCCGTACCTCGCCGAGCTCCCGTCATCATGGTGGCGTCCGGCAAGGGGGGGGTCGGTAAGTCCTCCGTCACCGCCAACTTGGCCGAAGCACTAGCGCGGCGAGGATTAGCTGTCGGAGTCCTTGACGCCGATATCTGGGGTTTCTCGCTCACCCGTCTTCTGGGTACAAAGGGTGAGATAGAGGTTCGAGACGGCAAGATGCGCCCGGTGCAGAGTCCGCGAGCCCAGGGGTCGCTGTCCTTGTTGTCCATGGGCCAGTTAGCCGACGAACGACGAGCACTCATGTGGCGAGGGTTAATCGTTCAAAAGGCCGTGGCTCAGTTTCTCCAAGACGCCGACTGGAGTGACGTCGACACCCTGCTCATCGACACTCCGCCGGGTACCGGAGACATCCCCATGACTCTGGCCCGACTGCTACCCCACCTCGGAACCCTTCTCGTCACGACCCCTAACTCAGCGGCGCAAGACGTCGCGGCCCGCACGGGGGACTTCGTCGTTAAATCCAACTTGCGACTCCTCGGTGTCGTCGAAAACATGTCGGCCTACCGCTGTGACTGTGGGGCGCTCCACGCTCCCTTCGGGCACGGAGGAGGCGAACGTCTCGCGCACGAACTAGGCACGGACCTTCTCGGACAGATCCCACTCGATGCAGCGATCAGCTCCGCCAACGACGATGGGCGCCCCGTCGCCCGAGACACACACGTAGCGTTCGACCAGTTAGCGAACGCTCTCTGGCCCCGCGCGGAAAATCTCGTTCCCCAAGGATGTAGTGCCCGACTCCTCGACGCACTCGACAGGGCCGTGGGTCACTAGAGACCCGGAGGAGGAACTTCTACGACCTCTTCGCCGAAGCGACGCACCACTCGTGGTTGGATGGTCGTCACGGTACGTCGCCGAGCCCGTACCACGATGTCAGCCACGGTCGATCCCTCGGCGAGCCACGTAAGAACCGCCACGGTAGGTGTCAGCATCGACCAGCGCCCACTCTCATACTCCTCGAGGGCCTTTCGCGGGCTCGTCCAGTAGGTCTCGACAATCTCCTCTCCGTCGGGACTGACGTCTCCGAGACCGCCCGTCTTCAAAAAAAAGCGGGTATCGAAGCGGTGCGCCCGTTCGGTCGGGGTTATCCAGTGGGCGAAGTAGATAAGGTCCTCCACCGGCCACGACACCCCCGACTGGCGAACCGCGTCGCTCCAGGTCAACTCCCTGCGACGCACTCTTTCGCGAAAAGTACGCAGTTCTACCGGTCCGATCCCCACTTCTTCCAGGGTCTCTCGAACCGCGGTAATCGCCAGTGCGGCCCCCAGTGGAGTATCGAGGAGCCGGTTGAGGTGTTCCCTCGTCGTGGACGAAAGAGTGGTGGAGTGGTGGTGATCTTCGGGGTCGACGGTTCCCCCGGGGAACACCATCGCCCCCGAGGCCGCCCGGACCGACGCACTGCGTTGGCACAGAAGAACTTCGCACGGCTCCCTTTGCCCTTCGCGCACGAGCACTACCGTGGCGGCGAGGCGAGGCTCAGTGGTCACTGTGCCACATCGTAGAGCTTCGGGCAGGTTTCACCGTCTTCTTAGCCCAACTTCACGGTCACTTGAGTAATCAGTACCCCCCTCCGGTAACCTGGTTGGTAAAGAACACCCCAAGGAGAATCGTGGCCCCCACCGCACCCGCCAAAGTCGCCCCCAGCGCGTCGAAGGGACGTCCCGCCGGACTCTTCACCTGGATTGCCGTAGGAGTTGTCGTGGTGGTGGTCGCCGCCCTCGTCATTATCAAGGTGGCCGGTGGAGGTCCCGGGGGTGGCACCGACAAGTTCGTTCCGGTGTCCGCCTCGATTAACACGGAGTTGCAGAGCGTTCCGGCGACGGTCTTCAACAGCGTCGGTACTACCTCGTCGGCGTCCAGCATCACTCCCCCCTACCAACTAAAGAAACAGCCCCTCCTCACGACGACCGTGGCCGGAAAGAAGTTGCCCCTCGTGATCTACGTCGGCGCTGAGTACTGCCCCTTCTGCGCCGCACAACGTTGGGCGACCATTGTCGCCCTGAGTCGCTTCGGAACGTTCTCGAACCTCGGGCTCACTCACAGTTCATCCGTCGACGTCTACGCCAACACTCCCTCGTTCACTTTCCGTAACGCGACCTACTCCTCCCCGTATCTCGCTCTCCAGACGGTGGAGACGAACACCAACATCTACGACGGGTCGACGACGAGTACGCCCTACACCACGCTTCAGACGATGACTCCGGCTCAGCAGGCCATCTTCCAGAAGTACGACACGTCGAGCTACCTACCGATTTCGTCCCAGAACGACTATTCAATTCCCTTCATTACGTTCGCTAACCAGTTCTTGATCTCGGGGGCGAGCTACTCTCCGGCGCTCCTCAGGGGCCAGACGCAGTCGCAGATTGCCGCCACGTTGTCCTCCACCTCTAGCCCCATCGCCGACGCCATCATCGCGTCGGCTAACTACCAGACCGCCGCTCTGTGCACACTCACTGACAACAAACCCAGCACCGTATGCACCTCGAGCGGCGTCCTCACGGCGAAGAAGGCGATGAAGCTCTAACTATGCGATCAACGACGGAGCCCGCTCCTTCTTGGGCCGTGTGGTCCACGTGGTTGTTGAGCCTGACTGGGCTTGGCCTCGCGATCTATCTCACCATCGCCCACTTCGCGGGCAGCCAAATTCTGGCGTGCTCCGATAAGGGTCTGGTCGACTGCGCGTCCGTGACGACCTCCCCGGAGTCCTACTTTCTCGGAATTCCGGTGGCGATTCTGGGGCTGATCAACTTTGTCGTGCTTGCGGCCTTAACCTCACCCTGGGTGTGGCGGCTACGGGCCTCGTGGATTGCCCTCGTCCGATGGGGTGTCGTCGTCGGTGGGATGCTCTTCGTGTTCTGGCTCCTCGCGGTGGAGTTCCTCATCCTCAACCGCATTTGCATTTACTGCACGGGAGTGCACATCGTGACACTCGCGTTGTTCATTATTTTGAGCCGGGTCACCCCAGCCCAAATCGGATGGGTTAGCGGCGAAGTAAAGCCCGACGTTCCATCTCGTTAAGTCCGCCCCATATTCCGTAGCCCTCCCGCTGGGCCAGCGCCGCTTCTCGACACTCTTCGAGTACCGGGCACGTGGCGCACAACTGCTTAGCTTGGCGCTCACGGCGCTGGCGGGCTTCGCGAGACTCCGTGATATCGGGTGAGTAGAAGAGATGACTCTGCTCTCCCCGACACGCGGCTAAGTCGCTCCAGGGAGCCTTAGTCATAACCACGCCGCCTCCTTTCAACGAGAGGGAAGACTAGCCATCCCTCACCCCTTCTGGCAATGGGTCGTAGGGCCCGTCGCCCCCCCTGGTACTCTGACGAGGTGGCTCACGTGCTCATCGCCGCCGATCTGGCCTCGCTTCGCGCGGAGGTTCGGACCATGGTGGAAGGACCCGAAATGACCTGTGAAGAGGTCTCGAGCGGTCCCGACGCACTCGAGCGCGTTCGCCGAGGCGGCGTCGACGTGGTCGTATGTGACCTCCAAATGGGCACTATGGGAGGCCTGGCCGTCTGTTCGGAGTTACGGAATGAAGAGTCCTACGGCGCCCTCGAGCCCGTGGGGTTTCTTCTACTCCTCGATCGTCGTCCCGACGTTTTCTTAGCCCAGCGGGTCGGCGTTGATGGTTACGTCATTAAGCCTCTCGACGCGTTACGCGTGCGACGAGCTCTGCGGGCGGTGTTGGCGGACGAGACCTACGAGGACCGTTTTCTCCAACCCGCCACCCTCCGCGCCGGGACCCCGTGAAGGAGCCCCCGAGCGGGCGATCCCGCCTGAAGTCTCGTCTCCAGCGCCACACTCCCGTCACCACGAATCCCGAAGCTCAAGCGATTCACGACCGGGTGGACCAACTTTCCGAGTTGGAGCTTCGAGACGTAATGACCCCCCGAGTAGACGTGGCCTTTCTCAGTGCACCGGTCACCCCCGAAGCGGTCGCCGACGCGGTGCGCGACACCGGCCACTCCTGTTTCCCCGTGGTCGATGATGATTTAGACGACGTCAAGGGAGTTCTGCTCGTCACTGATCTGTTTCGGTCCTCGGGCACCCGACGAGCCATCGGGGTTTCTCTGCCCACGGCGAGCGAGATTGCCCGCAAAATTCGGCGTCCGCTCATGCTCCCCGAAACGATGGACCTCCTCGAAGGACTCCACGAAATGCGTGAACAGCGACGGACCTTCGCCCTGGTCCTGGACGAACACGGAGGAGTCGCCGGGGTTATCTCTATCCGTGACATCCTCGAACAACTCGTCGGGGATCTCTCCGACGAGTTCGATGAGGAGGACGAGTCCACCATCGTGACGATTCGAGCGAATCGGTGGCTCGTGGACGGGCAGATTCACGTAGATCGAGTTCACGAGGAACTAGGTGTCCCCATCCCCGAGGGGGAGTACGTGACACTGGCGGGCTACGTGCTCGACCTCGCGGGCGAGATTCCCGACGAGGGAACGGAGTTCCACCGGGGGCCGTGGAGCTTTCGGGTGCAGTCCGTGCACAAACGACGAATCAGCGAGGTTGTGGTGGAGTACCACCCAGAGTTAGAACTTCCTACGGAGAGTTAGCCCCGAGGCCGTCCGGTACTCCACGTTTGAGTTACTCGTCCTCCGTTTTTCGTCCCCTCGGGCGACCGTGAAGTGGGAGAATCTTCGTCATCCACAATCCCGACGTTACCGTAATGAGAGGTGATGACTATCGTCGCTGAACTTTCCGATGAGATGTTGGTACACCGCCTTGCGGCACGGGACGAGCACGCACTGGCGGAGATCTATCGCCGCCACGGCGGCGCCATCTGGTCACTCGCGCGTCAAGTAGTCCGTCTCGACGCACTGGCAGACGATGTAACTCAGGATGTCTTCGTCCGACTCTGGAATGAGCCCGGCCGGTTCGATCCCGATCGTGGATCCCTCCGTAGTTTTCTGAACTCTCTCGCCCACCACCGAGCCATCGATCTTGTGCGGGCCGAATCATCGAGGTTTCGCCGAGAGGCGACGGACGCTCGCAGGACGGCAACTCGTGGCTACGACCTCGAACGACACCTCGATGACATCGCTGACGCCCACAGTGTGAGAGAGGCCCTCCAGCGGCTTCCGGCGCGCGAGCGAGACGCCATTAATCTTGCCTACTTCGAGGGGTTTACCTACAGAGAAATCGCGACCTTACAAGGGGAGCCGGAGGGTACCGTGAAAGGTCGTATTCGCTCAGGACTCAAGCGGTTGCGTGTCATGCTCTACTCACTCGATCCCGACGCCGTGGGAGACGTGTCATGAATCACTCCGAAATTCAAGATCTGCTGGGGGCGTTTGCTCTCGACGCCGTCGACGAGGACGAGGCTCTCGAAATCGAGACCCACCTCATCACCTGCGAAGTGTGTCGGCGAGAAGTTCACGATCACCGCGACGTAGTGACCCGACTCGCGGGAGCCGGAATCGCCGCACCGAACCACGTCTGGGACTCCATCGCGTCCCACCTCGATACCGACTCGCTCCCCCCACGTCCTTACCCCGCCCCACCTCTTCAGAT
>VFSW01000661.1_pt1 | contig 51139 bp, 46 predicted proteins | sample 5358111 | NCBI WGS metagenome assembly VFSW01 (sample SAMN11554181, study PRJNA540505) | mine drainage metagenome | isolation source: sediment from site ElyBrook_90M | place: USA: Ely Copper Mine, Vershire, VT | collected 2017 | reverse complement strand
CCCTTATCCCCGCCGTGCCGGCGGGGATAAGGGACGAACTGCGATCCGAACCTTTGCGGGTAAACCTCGCCCAAGGGGCGTTGGACTTACCGACCGGAATTCCCCGCGCGGCTCATTTCAATGCGCCCTTCTCCTTGAAGAATTTCTGCGCACCGGGATGGAGGTACTTGAGCGCGGCCGGGGTGACCTGTCCGACGGCCATTGCCGGCGTCAGTTTCGTGGCCCCTTTCCAGACTGCGGCCAGTTCCGCCTTATTATCGAAAATCGCATTGAGAATCTGATAGATGCGCTCAGCCGGGAAGGTGTCCATCGCCTGGAGGACGGCCGTGATGGCGATCGCATCGATGTTTTTCTCTACACCGGTATAGGAGCCTTTGGCAAAGATCGACTTGTGGAAAACGCCGGGATTCCCTTTCATGATCTTCGCCGCCGTTTCCCCGCCCACCGGCAACAAGACCATCTTCACACCGGGCGTAGAAGCCATATCGATGATCGAGGAAGTCGGAACGGCGCCGCTCCAGAAGAAGGCGTCGATCTTACCGTCCTTCAGTGCCGCAACGGACTCCCCGGCCCCCAGTTTCTCCCTCTTGATATCCTTGTTCCAGTCGATGCCGAGCGCCTTGAGCACGTAATCGGCCTGCTCCTCGGTGCCGCTGTTCGGGGCGCCGACGGAAACGCGCTTGCCCTTGAGCTGCATCACGGTCGTGATGCCCGTGCCGCTTGTAGTCACAATATGAAGCGGCTGCTCGTAGAATCCCATCACCAGGCGGATCTTGTGTTTGCCCGGCAGACCGGGGACCTTGCCGTCGTTCGCCCAGCCGACGTGATAGTCATAGGCGAAAGCGAGCCCCGCCTTCCCGGCAGTCAGGAGTTTCATGTTGTCGATTGCCGCCGTCGTGGCCTCGGCGGTCGCCTCGGTGTTCGGAACGTATTTACCGATGACGCCGGCGATCGTGCCGCCCAGCGGGTACCAGACGCCGCCGGTGCCGCCGGTGACGATGCTGAAGGAAAGTTTTTCCTGTTTGGGCGGCTGGGCGTTCGTTCCCGCCGCGAACACCAACGATACGGCAAGAACAACCGCTACGCAGGCTACAGTTTTATACTTTCGCATGTTCATGACCCACCTCCTCGAATGTTAGAAGGATACTCTTACCAGGGCACTGCTTTTATCACCCTGACCTCCTTTTGACTACTCCCGAGCGGAAAGGCCGCCGGCGAGTAGACCAGGCTTATGCCGAAACCCCGCCTTCCGGAGCCGAAGCGCGTGTCGCCCAAAGGTGGTGCAAGATCATCAGGACGCCGGCGAAAAGCGGCGCCAGTCCCGGAATCGAGGGGCCGATAGGGGCAATCAACATGGCTAAGGCCACGATGATCAGGAGTGCCCGCTCGATCTTGGTAAATTCCTTCCGCAGGTAGCCAATGATGCCCAGGGAGACGAAGAACAGGGAGCAGAGACTGGTCACTGTGGCTATGATAAAATCGGGCCAGTTCGCCCCGACGATCAGGAGACTGTAACCAACCGGGGTCGACGAAAAAAAGAACGGCACCAAAAAGGCGGGCAGGGAATACTTCCAGGCCTGCATCATCGAGGCGAAGGGGTTTCCGCCCGTGACGGCTGCGGCCGCGCAAGGGGAGAGGCCGACCGGCGGAGAGACCTCGGAAAGCACGGCAAAGTAGAAAACGAGCAGGTGCGCCACATGCATCGGAACGCCGATTTTGACCAGGGCCGGCGCAACCATGACCACGGTCATGATGTAGGTTGCCGTGATGGGGAGGCTCAGGCCGATGAGCATCGAGGCAAACAGGGAGAGCAAAAGGGCGGCGAGAACCGAGCCTCCGCTCACGGACATGATGATCGAGGAGATCTTCAGCCCCAGACCGGTAAGGGTGAAGGTCCCGACGATCAGACCCGCGGCGGCGAGAAGCACCGCGACCGGAAGCATGTTCTTCGCCCCCTCGATCATCGCCAGAACTATCCTGCGGGGGGTCAGCCATTCATTCCGGTCCCTGCTCAGGAAGCTCGTCAGAATCGTTGCGGCGATGGCGCCGAGCGCTGCGTACTCGGGCGACTTGTTCAAGAGGACGAGGAGCGCCACCAGAACGACAATCGAAATCAGATGGTAGCCCTTTGCCAGCATCACCTGCCGGACGGTCTTGGCCTCGGTATCCGGGGGGGCAAACCGGTACTTGCGCGCCTCGAGCTCCACCATGAAGAGCGTTCCCACATAATAGAGGATCGTCGGCACGGTCACCATGACGACCACGTTCCAGAAGGAGATGCCCAAAAACTGCATGATGAGAAAAGAGGCCGCGCCCATCAGCGGCGGCGAGATGACCGCCCCGATGCCGCCCGTAGCTACCAAGCCCGCGGCCATGTTGGGCGAATAACCGGCCTTCTGCAGGATCGGCCACATGATCGGCGTGACGGACATGGTCGTCGCCACCCCGCTTCCCTGGGGCCCGCCGAGAAGCGCCGACGTGATCACCGCACCCCGCCCGGCGCTTGCCGATTGCCGCCCCATCGTCGCGAGCGACAAATCCAGCCAGAAGCCGCCCGCCCCCGCCACATCCATAAAGGTGCCGTAGACGACGAAGAGCATGACGAAGGAGGCGCTGACCGAGAGCGGCACGCCGAAGATCCCCTCCAGCGTCATGTACATGTGGCCGACGATCCGGCCCAGGTCATAACTCTTATGGGAAATGATATCCGGGAAATAGTTCCCGAAATACAGGTAAATCAGGAATCCCACGACAACCAGGGTGAAGGTGTTATCGACGATGCGGCGGGAGATTTCCAACAGAAGGAGGATCGCCACGATGCCGAAGAGGAGATCCAGGGGTTCCGGCAGGGTGGAACGGCGGATGAACTGATCCATGTCGGTAAAGGCGTAAGCGATCGCGGCTACGCCCAAAAGAGCCAGGGGCAGGTCCACCCACAGCGTCCAGCGGCCGGCATTCTGCCGGATCGGATAGACAATGAAGGCCAGGGCGAAAATAAAGGCCATATGGATCATGCGAAAGGCGTAGGTTTCAACAGGCCATATGGCGCCATAGATCGACCAACCAACGAAACCCACATAGAGAGCGCCGACCGCGATGGCCGCCTTGCCTCGAAATTCCCGCATCGTTGCCTCCGTTTTCTTGTGGTAACTATAGAGAAACGAATGCACTGTCAAGCGGAAAAAACGGCCCCTTCATCGCATCATCACGCACTTCATGTCGATCCGGCAGGCGATATCCTCCGCTGTCGCCCCTTTGCGGAAGATCTCTTCTCCTTCCCGGCACGCGGCTGCGTCGTTGCGATAGATGACGCCGATCGGGATCTTTTCTCCCCAGCGGTCGGCGGTTTTCAGGGCTTCATAGCGGTCCGTCACCGGATTCTCCAGCCGGAAAACCCGCTCCCGGTACCACTGGTAGGTGTTGATCTTGTTGAAGCTGACGCAGGGCTGAAGGATGTCCACCAGGGCCGTCCCCGGAAAAAGGATCGCCTTTTTGATCAGTTCCTTGAGGTGCTCCTTATCGCCGGCAAAACCGCGGGCCACGAAGGGGGCGCCCATCGTGATCGCAAGGGCGACGGGATTGAAGGGAATGTTCCGGTTCCCCTCGGGGGAGAGGTGATTTCTTACACCGGGATCCGTCGTGGGCGAACTCTGCCCCTTGGTCAGGGCGTAGACCTGGTTGTCGGAGACGAGGATGGTGATATCCAGCCGCCGGCGGATCGTGTGGATGAAGTGATTCCCCCCTTCGCCGTACATGCAGCCGTCGCCGGAATAGGCAACAACGGTCAGATCGGGCCGGGCAAGTTTGATCCCCACGGCGAGCGGGAGGGAACGGCCATGGAGGCCGTTGAAATAATTTACCTTCAGATAATGGGGCATTTTGGCCGCCTGCCCGATTCCCGACGTGAGGACGATCTTGTTTGCGGGAACGGGGAGCTCCGGAAAAGCCTTTTCCAGAACATCGCGGATGGCGAAATTGCCGCAACCGGGGCACCAGGCGATATCGCTTTTCGCTTCCATAGGGTCACTCCTCAGGACAACAACCCTTTCAGGGCTTGATAGAGTTCATCGACGGTGAAACAGTCGCCGTCGTATTTGAGAACGGATCGATCCACGGCAAGGTTCAGTTCGCTTTTCAGAACTCGCGCAAACTGGCCCCCGGCATTGTTTTCCACGCAGATGAGCCGCTTTTCGGTTAACCGGTGCGGGGCGATCATCGCGGGCGTCAGGGGGTACACCTGTCCGAAATGGAGGACCGCGACCGCGATCCCCTCGCCGGCGAGCCGTTCGGCGGCCTCCTTCACGACGAGCTTCGGGGAACCCCAGCAGAGGACGACCGAATCGGCCCCCGCGTTGCCAGTGAACGTCGGCAATACAGCCTCCTTCTCGAAAAGAGCGCTTTTCTTGAACCGCTTGTCCACCATGCGGATCCGCATCTCGCGGTCCTCCGTGATCTTCCCCTCCTCATCGTGCTCGTCGGAATCCAGCTTGACCAGGGCATCGGTCAGCCCGGGGAAGGTCAGTGGCGAGATGCCCTCTTCGGTAAGCCGGTATCGTTTGTATGTCGCGTCGAATTCCCGGTATTCCCGGCGGCCGACCTCCAGCGGGAACTCCTCCTCGAGAATCTGGACGGAATCGGCAAGATACTGATCCGTCAGGATAAATACGGGAATCTGGTAACGATCGGCCAGCTCGAAGCTCTTCCGGGCAAGGGCGATCGCCTCCCCGATCGAGCCGGGGGCGAAGATGATCCGGGGAAATTCCCCGTGACCGGCGTGGATGACGAAGTTGAGCTCGCCCTGCTCGGTCCGTGTCGGGAAACCCGTGGCCGGACCGGGCCGCTGGGCGACGGCGATGACGACGGGCGTCTCCGTCATGCCCGCCAGGGAGACCGCCTCCTGCATCAAGGCGAACCCGCCGCCGGCAGTGGCTGCCATGGCCCTTACTCCGGCGTAGGAGGCCCCCAGGACCATGTTGATGGCTGCGATCTCGTCCTCGGCCTGCTCGAAATGGATGGGGAGTCCCGGCGCCAGCGTCATGAAGTAGTCCATAATGGAGGTGGCGGGGGTCATCGGGTACCCGGCCATGAACTGGCAGCCGCCGAGGATGGCGCCGAGGGCCAGGGCCTGATTGCCGTCGAACTTGCGATGCTGACCGGCCAGCGCTGACACGGGAGCAGCCCCGGTCAGTTTCCATTTTTCGGCAAACGCGAAACCTTTCCTGATGTACTCCGTTTTCCCGGGTTCGGCGGCTTCCTCCGTTTTTTCGGCCGATACGCCGATGACGGCCAGAACGATCCCGACCAGAACGGAATTGCTCGCGACGACGGTTCCGAAGGCCTCCTTGGCCGCCTTTATGATCTCATCGGTCATCTCCCGGGAGAGGTAGATCCCCCCCTCGCGGAGGTTCGGCCTGTGCCTCCGCTGGGTCTCCCCGTCCAGGGCGACCACCATGTCCCATTTTCCCCCGCGCACGGCATGCACGGGATGATCGGCGATGCGGATCATATGAAAATTATGCCCGCCCCGGATACGGGACATGTAGTTCTTGGTAGCAAAAAAATGGTAATTGAGTCGCGACAGGGTTTCCGTCAGCTCCAGCTCGACGGAAAATGCGCCCTGCCCCGCCTCTCCGGCGATGATGACATTCATCTCCATGTATCCCCTCCCGGCGTGCTTCTTCTCTGCCATTCGCTGAACCTCATTCCGGTCTCCCGAAAAGATGCCTTCATTTAATTTGAATACTATCCCATTTTACCGCCGAGAACCGTCCTCGTATTTTCTGAGGATGATGCGGGCATCCGCGACCATGCATTGCCGGGAGGAGCAGAGGAGGGGATTGATGTCGATCGACTCGATCTGCTCCGCCAGTTCCATGACTATCGTGGAAAAGGCAAGGATGGTTTCGGTCAGTTTCTCCCGATCCACCTTCTCGGCGCCCCGGTATCCATCGAGCAGACGGCGGGCCTTGAGTCCTCCGACCATGGCGCGGACGTCTCTCCCGGCGAGGGGGGCCATCCTCAGGACGACATCCTGGTAAATCTCCACCCCGGTCCCTCCCATTCCCAGCAGGATCATCGGCCCGAACTGGAAATCGATCTTCGCGCCCAGGATGAGTTCGATCCCCGAGACGATCTCCTCGACAATCACTCCGACGAATCCTTCCATTCCCCGGAAGCGCCGGAAGACCTCCTCCAGGCGTCCCGCATCGGCGATTCCTACGGCAACCCCGCCAACGTCAGACTTGTGGAGGATGCGCGGGGAGACGACCTTGGCAACCACGGGATAACCAATCTCACGGGCAAATTGGTCCGCCCCCTCCGGGGTCCGGGCAAGCGTGAACCGGGGAACAGTGAATCCGGCCAGGCCCAAGAGCCGCTTGGCATCGGGTTCGATGACCCATCCGTCGGCACGGGCCGCTTCGATGATCCGGTCCATCTCAGCACGGGAATCGTTCACGGCCTGTTCCTCCTGAGGGCGTCCACCATGAGCACGGCCCCCTCGATGGAGGGGGATACGGGAGCGCCGTTGAGATTGAACCCCTCGATGAGCATGGCGTATTTCTCCACATGGGGCACGTAGGCGATGAGCGGCTTGCCGCACTGCCGGGCGACGTTGCTGAGCTTTGCGCCGAGATCGGACGTGATCCCGGGAACATAGGGGAGGAGCAATGCGAGCACGCAGTCGATCTCTGCGCGGCCAAAGAAGAGCCTGGCCGTCGCGACAAAATCCTCATCGATCCCGCTCCCGGTGAGGTCGACGGGATTGGTAAGCGTGGCGATTCCCTGAACGCTGGGGCTCAGGGTTTTCCGCAGCGTCTCCCCGATCTCCGCCGGCAGCGCCGGAACGGGAATCCCACGGGCCGTGCAGGCGTCGATAGCGATCGCGCCGTGCCCCCCGCTTACCGTGACGATTCCGACCCTCCCTTCGCTGGGTTTGGCGTATGCGCTCAGCGACTCGCAGAAGGAAACGAGCTCCAGTTCGTTTTTCGCTTCCACGATCCCGTACTGCGAAAGGACTGCGGAAAAGCTGGCATAATCTCCCGCCAGAGACGCCGTATGGCTGGTGACGGCTGCGCTCCCCCCGGGGCTCTTGCCGGACTTGAGGACAACCACCGGTTTGCCGCATTCCCCGGCCCTGTTTACGAACTTCCGCCCCTTGTTTGCGCCGAAGCCTTCGATATAGAAGGCGATCACCTTTGTCGCCGGATCCGCGGCGAGATAATCGAGGATTTCAAGTTCGCCCAGGAGCGCCTTGTTACGGATACTTATCGCCTTTGCGAGGACCACCCCCTCGTTTGCAAAGTTGATCATCTGGTCCACGAGGATCCCCCCGCTCTGGCTCACGAAGGAGACATTTCCCACGGCGGGGGTCACCATCCGTTCACCGGGCAGGAAGAAGGTGTCCACGCGGGAAGGGACGTAGATCCCCAGGCAGTTGGGTCCGATAAAGGGAAACGAGGCCTCTTTCGCGATCGTCACAAGGCGCTCCTGGAGATCCTGCCTTCCCACCTCCCCAAAGCCGCCCGAGATGACCACTGCGGAGCGGGTCTTCGCCTCGATACACTCGGCGAGCGTCCCCGGAACGAGATCGGCCCTGACCGCGATCACCGCAAGATCGACCGGTTCGGGCAGCTCCGCAATGCTCCGGTGGATCGTCTCGCCGTTGATCGTCCCCCCCCGGGGGTTCACGCCGAAGACGCGAACCGGGTAGCGCAGCAGGTTCTTGTTGAAAATTTCGTTGGCCGGATGCCGGTCATTGCTCAATGACACCCCGAATACGGCCATGCTCCGAGGTTCGAAAAGCGGTTTTAGATCCATCAGGACAACCTCATAAGACCACTCACGCGCCGGAGATCCCACCACAGACTTCCCCGGCGATCATCTGTTAAACAGCGTCAAATATTTACCATAGCCCTCTTTTTCCAGATCCTCCCTGGGGATGAATCGCAGGGCGGCCGAGTTCATGCAGTACCGGAGGCCCGTGGGCTTCGGACCGTCCGGGAAGACGTGCCCGAGATGCGAGTCCGCATGCCGGCTGCGTACCTCGGTGCGCGTCATGAACAGCCCCCGATCCTCTTTCTCTACGATGTTGCCGGGTTCCAGGGCTTTTGTAAAGCTGGGCCATCCCGTTCCGGAATCGTATTTGTCCAGCGAGCTGAAAAGGGGTTCGCCCGAAACGATGTCCACGTAAATCCCCTCTCTCTTATTCTTATCGTATTCGTTCTGGAAGGGCGGCTCGGTGCCCTCCTGCTGGGTGACCTTGTACTGCATCGGTGTGAGCTTCTTCCTCAGGGTTGCATCGTCCGGTTTGGTGTGGGACTCCCCCGACGCGGGTTGCGTCCCCCCGCGCCCCGGCACCCATACCTTCTCCAGGAACTGGTCCCTCCCCGATCCGTGCCGGTAGTACCGATACCGGAGGGGATTTTTTTTGTAGTAGTCCTGGTGATACTCCTCCGCATCGTAAAACCGGTTGAACTTGATGATCTCGGTAACGATCGGTTTGGTAAACCTTCCCGACTTCCCCAACTCCTCTTTGGATTTCTCCGCAAGCCGCCGCTGCTCCTCATCGTGGTAAAAGATTGCGCTCCGATATTGAGGCCCGTGGTCGACAAACTGCCCCCCACCATCCGTAGGATCGATGTGCCGCCAGAATACATCGAGCAATTGCGCATAGCTGATCTTCGCGGGATCGTAGAAGACTTGGACAGCCTCGACGTACCCTTGCCGAGCGTACGTTTCATAGATGGGATTTTCCCCGGTCCCCCCGGTATAGCCGGATAGGACCTTCAACACGCCCGGCACTTTTTCAAAATCAGACTCTACGCACCAGAAACAGCCTCCGGCAAACGTAGCCACCGACCCTGTCGCCTCTGTTTCCGCCATGTTTTTCTTCACCTCCCTCTGGCTGCCCTGCCCCCTGTCACACCCCAGAATACTAATAAGCAGGATCATGCTCAGAATCACGATTTTTTTCACAACCGCCTCCCGCGTTGATTACTGAATTTTAACATAGCGATGATACTCAAATTGTCAAACAACGACGCCCCGTAAAAAAGGGGACATGTCTTGATTTTGCCATGAAGCTATATTTGGGATTTTAGCCAACGAAAGAAACTTGCAGGAGATCTACGGCAGCGATCCACCGGGAACTCGAGAAGAGAAAAGCGGGTTGACGGAAAACGAAAAGACGATACCCCGGATAGACCGGATCACAGGAGGATATTCTGGATTTTTCCGGCCAGTTCTTCAATTTTGTAGGGTTTCTGAATGAACCCTAAACAGCCGCGGTTCAGGATGTCCTTGGCCTGGCCTTCCAGGCTGTATCCGCTGGAGAGCAGGACCCGCACGTCGGGGTTGATCTGCTTCAATCGGTCGAATGTTTCTCCCCCCCCCATGCCGGGCATGATCATATCCAGGATGATCAACTCAATTTCCTCGCGCTGTTCCTGATAGATGGCGACTGCTTCGCTGCCGTTGCAGGCGGTCTTGACGTTGTAGCTGAGAATCTCGAGTATTTCTTTTGTGACTTCCATATTCGCGGGTTCATCGTCCACTACGAGGATGGTTTTTTTCCTGCCGGCGATCCCCTTTGCCGCGTGTATCTCCCGGTCGACATGCCACTGGCGGCTGGTCGCGGGCAGAAAGAACGTAAATGTTGCACCTTGGCCAGGTGCGCTTTCCACCTGGATGAATCCGCCATGACCCTTCACGATGCCGTACACCGTCGCCAAACCCAGCCCTGTTCCGCGCCCCATCGCTTTCGTCGTAAAAAACGGGTCAAATACCCGCTGCTGTGTCTGCTCATCCATCCCCATCCCCGTATCCGAAACCGCTCCCCGCACATAACGCCCCGGGGATACCTGATAGGGCAATAGATTGTCTTCCCCTATCTCCGCATTGCCGGTCTCGATCGTCAGTTCCCCTCCCCCGGGCATCGCCTGCCAGGCGTTCACAAACAGGGTTAGCAAAACCTTCTCGATTTGCCCCTGATCCGCTTCGACCGCCCAGAGACCTTGCTTCAACCGCCGATGTATGGTCAGTTCCCTTTTCGACTTGCCGAACATTGACGAGGATTTTCGGACCACCTCGTTGAAGTTCAGGGGCTTCACCTCATATCGACCGCCTCGGGCAAATCCAAGCAACTGCCGTGTCAACTCCGCCCCCTTCCGAACCTGATCCTCGATGCTTCTGAGCTTTTCGTAGTGAGGCTGTCCGGGACCCATGTCAACCAGCATCAGCGATGCATACCCCTGAATCCCCATTAACAAATTATTGAAATCATGCGCGATTCCCCCAGCAAGCGTCCCGATCGCTTCCATCTTCTGGGCCTGGCGCAAACGGCCTTCCAGCTTTCCGGCCCGCTCCTCCATGAGCTTTCGTTCCGTAATATCCATGAATATGGCCAGCGCGGAGGGCTTCCCCTCGTATTCGATGCACCGACAGGATACCATGAGCCACAGGATGGTGCCTTCTTTCCGGATAGAACGGAATTCGAAGAGAGCGGGGTTCGCGGACCCACGCATGCGGACTTGAAACCACCGTAAGAATTCCACCCTGTCCTGCTCGTGGATCCAATTGATAGTCTCTCCCTGTGTCGAGGAGAGGAGATCTTCGGCCGTGCGGCCCGTCAGCTCAGCCATCGCCGGGTTGACGTAGACGAGTCGGAAGGGATTATCCCGGGCCACGATGATCCCCGCAGGGCCCTGCTCCAGCAGGACGCGGTGGTTGAGCTCCGACCGGCGAAGGGCTTCCAGTTCATGCTCCAGCGCATGGATCTGCTCTCGGCGGATGCCGCTGTTCTTTGACGACCCTCTGTGAGTTAATTCCTTCATACCACCTATCCTGCGACGAGGATCACTGCGCCTCCGCAAATACCCGTTCGATGGCCCTCATGATATCTTCCTGGCAGGTAATCGGTCGCCCGAGAACGATAAAATCCGCTTCCATGCGGATCGCCTCCTTGATGGATGAGACCCTGACCTGATCGTGTCGATCGGGATACCAAGCCGGCCTTATACCGGTGCATATCTTCTTCAGGGGATTGCCTCGGACGAATGAGAGATCCTTTACGGAGCTGACAATATATTCATAATGATTCATCAGGGCTATATCGGAAAATGCCTTGACGATCTCTTCCGTGCTCTTATCGTAGATCCACTTGACTTCCAGATCGGTGAACGAAGTCAACGTCGTAACGCCGGCGAGATGCTTCAGTGTTTCTTCGTCCTTTGGTCGGAAATTGGATGAGCAATGGATGGTAACGATGTTAGCCCCTGCTCCCACAAGTTTGGCGATGCTGTTTTCCATGGTTGTCGGTATGTCGTGAAGCTTGACATCGGCCATAACCCCAAGACCAAAATCGTCGTGAAGGCTCGTAAGTATCTGTGATGCATTCCCACTGTAGAGCATGTCATTTATTTTGACGCCCCAGATCAGCTTTTGTTCCCTCGCCTTCGAAAGAAGCGCCAGCATCCCTTTTTCCTTTGCCTGCTGGTAGCTGATTCCATCAACCGCAACGATGATTTCCACCATACGAGTCCCCCTTATTCTGAGCGTTATTCTTTATCACATCTCTCGATCTTCGACAATGAGTTGTTCCCCTACAATATGCTCGCGTGCAGATTGAAGCTCCCCACCCACAGGGCGGGGCATGCGGGATGCGCCCCCGGTCAACTGCGCTGACGAGGGGGTTTTTGCGCCGGATAATTCTGATAATGGCGCGGCAGGTCAACCGGCGTATCGTTCGCAGGAACGGCCTTGAGCATTTCCACGGCCACGATATCCATCCGAATCCGCTTCATCTTGTTTTCATACACCGGTATGGCTTTCTTGTATTTCTGTCGCATCTGAAAATTCATGAACGGTTTGTCTTTCAGCAAATTCTCCAGCGATTCCTTGATCGCTTTCGTTTCTTCAAGCTGTTTTTTCAACGCTTCGATCCTCTCGTCCGGCGTCAAGTCCCGTACCACTTCCGGAATCGCCACCGGTGGTAGTTCCGGTATCGCTTCCTCGGCCGCTGTCATAACCGGCAGGGGGGGCAGTTTTCCGTCCAGCGCGAACCTACTCGATTTGTCGGTTGTCCGTTCCTGAGAACGAGCGGCTTGCTTCACTGTGGATTTGATGCAGACATCAACGAAGAAAGACCCATATTTTGTGGTGAAGGGGATGACGATACTGGGGCTGTTCAGGATATGCTTCACGCGGTGATCCTTACCGAATATTACGGCAGGAATTCCCGCCCAGACGGTCAAGGCTTCCTTTTCCAGATGAGTACGGGAAACACCGGAAATCATGTTGGTGATTTCCCCCACCGCATCAAATACATCCTGGTTGGCATGGGGAAATGATTCACCGAGCATGCTTCCCGCTATCCCGCAAATGCAGGCCTCGCTGAAACTGATCGCCAGGGAACCGATCGCATCACCTGTCAAGCCGATTACCCCGCTCACATCGCCCGTTGCCCGGTCATCCTGTTTTACATATGGCTTGCCGATGTCCGTTTCCACGTACGCCATTGTTGATAATACCTCTTTCGCTCCGAGAAGAAACGGATTGATAAGTTTCACGTTCATGCGGACTCCTGCGCCTCCCCGTCGATATCTGCACCTCATTCCAAACCAACGCGCAAGGTATATGCAATTTTCATGACTATCCTGCAAAATAAAGGTTTGATTCTTGCAAAGATGATTTTCTGATAAAAAACGAAGCGAACAATTATGCGGAGGATGCTTTGCGTTTAAAAACCGCCAGCGAAAATAAGGATGCGTTTCTGAAGTACAATGAGTTACGGAAACGCACGTTTCTGGAATTAAGCCCGAAGGATGCCGACATCATCCTCTATCTCGTTCCCTGGTTGCTGAGCGTCAATGATCCGGCATGCCCGGGTTATATTCGCGGTCTCAAGACCTCCCTTCAGGTTGCCAACATACATCGGGAACAGGCGGTTCTCAGAAAAGAAAGCACATACAAACGTCTTTTCTCCATTCGGGAAGATGGATCGCTTCTGAAGTTTTCCCCTCAGGCAAGCATCATCCAGGGGATCTATACGATCGGCAGCTCCGGCACAATTGCCCAGACTGAGCATTCCGATTATGATATCTGGATTTGCATCGATAAAACAAATTACGACATCCACACACTCCAGCAGCTCTCCCAGAAAGTAAACCTCCTGAAGAATTGGCTTGATACGCAGTTGAGGCTGCCCGCCTATTTCTTCATCAGCGATATCGAAGACATTAAGAATTGTCACTTCGGGCAAGTCGATGAAGAAAGTTGCGGTACAACACAGAGAAACATCCTGAAGGAGGAATTCTATCGCACGATGATCGTGATCGCCGGGAAAATCCCCCTGTGGTGGATCTGCCACGACAAGGAACAACCCGTCGTTTACCCCGATGTCGCCAAGGAATTGGCCCATGATGAGTCGGAGAGTCAGGATTTCGTCGATCTCGGCGATATCGAAAGCATCAGCCAGGATGAATATTTCGGAGCGGCTTTGTGGCAGCTCAACAAATCGCTCACCTATCCGCTGAAATCGATCATCAAAATGCTGCTGCTCAAGATGCAGATCGACAGCCCCCCCGAGGAGCTTCTCTGTTCACAGTTTCGCAAAGCCATCCTGGAAAAGAGCGCATCTCCCGCACTCTCCGATCCGAGCCTCTTCACCATCCAGGCCATTCTCGACCACAACAAGTCCGCAACGCCGGAATCGTTGGAGTTTATCAAACAGTGCTTTTATTTGCGCTTTGACATGAAGATGTTTTCGAAACGACAAACTTTGAAGGAAAAACTTGCGGCGGACTTATTGACACTGCACCTGATCGAGATGATCACCGTCTATCGCCTGAATGAATTTGCCGCCTCGAGTTTCTCCGAGCAGGTGGCATTCGGCGATCGGATCTTTCGATTTCTTCTGGATATCTATAAAGAAATCAACGACTCCCCGAGACAGTCATCCCTCTCAGCCGGCGATATGACCATCATCGGCCATAAGATAGCGTCCTGTCTCGTTCGCAAGACCGACAAGATTTCCGTCGTTCACAAACCGATCAGCCACATGAACCTGCCGGATTTAACGTTCAAGACAAACGGGAAAACGTGGCAGATCTGCGACTCCTCAAATCCCTCCGATATCATCGTCTCCCATCGCGATATCGTAACGTGTATAGCCTACTTGATCTGGAACGGCATCTACGATTCCGGGCAGGCGCGTATGGAATACAACCCCACCGCGGTGACCATTCAAGAAATCATCAATCTTTCCAAGGCAATTCATGATACCTTCGGCAGCCATGACGTTGCAGCCATCGACTTCGCAAACTTCATGGAATCGGAACAGGTCGTCAAGGCGCTTGTGGTCATCAGTTTTGAAGGCCCCCCTAACAATAAGAACATGAACGATCTGCACCTTCTTTATCAGAACCACTGGGGTGAACTGTTCGTGCGCCGGTTTCGCACCCAGGAAGAACTACAAGCCTTTGTCCGGACCGTCATCGCCCAACAGACGGCTACACCGGAGATACGGTACTACATCCAGCGAAACTGCCACTACTACGAAAAGAACATCGAACGGGCAAAGAAGGTCGTTGTTCAGGCCATCAAAGCCGGTATCACGGCGCGGGCATGAGGGGAAGCAACAAACATCATTTATTATGCCCAAACGTCGATGATCATGCCTTTGGGGCAGGGGTTGCCGGTCCTGACCACCGCGGGTGAATCGTTTCGTGAACGCGTGTACCCGCTACTGTTTACCTCATTGTTCGTTACGCCAATCTGCCCTTCCTGCCGCCCCGGGGGGGATTGCCTGCCGGCGGCGTTCGCAGACCGGATGATGTCGGAGCGACGGTAAACCGCCGGCAGCATCTTATTGTCATGGCCATCAATGGGGGGCAAACTACTCATGGAATCTTCCGAAAAAATTAATCACTTTGTCAGTCCCGGGATCAAACCTTGGCCGACCGATACTCCTGAGTCACACGCATGATGTAATCACGCGTTTCCCGCGGCAGTCGGTCGGGATACTTCTCCACATTGCCCGCACCCCAATTATACGCGGCGAGAGCCAGAGGTATGTTACCCTGATATCGATTCAGCAGCCCTTTGAGGTACCGTGTCCCACCCATGATATTCTCGAAGGGATCATAGGGATCCTTCACCCCTACCTCCCGAGCCGTTTCCGGCATCAGTTGCATGAGTCCCATGGCCCCTTTGGGGGAGGTGCTCTGCGGTCGGAAATTGCTTTCCGCCTTGATCACGGCCCGGATGAGGCCGTGATCTATCCCGTACTTCTCCGATGCTTGACGGATGATCGGGGCGAATTCCCGGTGGGAGACAGGAGCGTCATATTTTGGAGCCTCTTGCCGGTATTTTGACGCCTCGTCGAACGCTGCGCGTTGCATTGACCCTGCCGCGAATGGTTCCAAAACACCGGTCACCAATTCACGGTTTTCTTCCTTCCCGATAAGGCTGCCGAGCAAACGGAGGTTCATTTCCGTCTGCTGATCTCGAAGAAACTCAGTAAGCGCTTCTTTCGACAGTGGTAATCCGCGATTACCTCCCTCATCGGACCGAACGGCATGGTTTTCCGCCCGAGCCAGGAAAGCGGTAAAAGAAGGCAGAGTATTCGGAAGACCGGCCTGCTTCCGGTTTTGCTCGGCCTGCCCCTTTCTCGAAGCAGGTTCAATAAACGGAATATCCGGTATCTGTCCCAGTGACATCGTTCAGATTTCTCCTGAAATAATTCAAGGATCAATCAATATCCATGCCATCGGAATCAAAAGGGAGGAAAGGATACGGGCTTACGGACGAGACCGCTCTGCCAGGTAAGGATGGTGGGCCAGGCAGGTGTTTAAAAAACAGTCGATGATCTGACCATCGAACTGCTTGAAACGGTTACGCTCCAACTCATTCAGGGCGATATTCATGGGCATGGCCGTGCGGTACGGACGATTGGTGGTCATGGCATCAAATGAATCCGCCACAGATAAGATTCTTGATAGATAAGGGATCTCTTCGCCGGTAAGACCGCAGGGATATCCGGTTCCGTCCCATCGCTCGTGATGATGAAGAATAATCTCCCGCTCCCGATCAAAGAGCAGCATCGGCTTCAGGATATTTTCGCCGACGACCGGATGCTCTTTAATCACCGTATATTCGGCAGTCGACAATTTATCCGGTTTAAGCAGAATTCGGTCGGGTATTGCGATCTTGCCGATGTCGTGAAGGGTTCCTGCAATCTTGATCGATTCGATGTCCTGTTCGGGGCACTTCAAGGCACGGGCAAGGCTCACCGCCACCTTTGTGACGCGCAGTGAATGCTCCTCGGTATAGCAATCGCGTGCTTGTACGGAAGCGATGAGCGATTTGAAGGTTTCCAGAATATTATTGAAGATCCTCTCATAGAGAATCTTATTTTCGAGATTCAGCGAAGCCCTTTTCGTCAGGCTCAGAATATACTGCAGATCCTTCTCACTGAAGGCTTCCCGATTGCCGTTTTTTTGGATATGCAACACGCCAAAGACACGGTCTCTGATCATGAGGGGAGCGCACATCAGGGATGGCATCTTTTCCGGGTGTTCTGCTGCCGGCACTATTAAACCTTCCTTATTCTCGACAACCTGTTTGAACAGGACCAGCCATGACGGATCGAGCGGCTTCTGAATAGAGTGCGGCCTATTTCCACTTTTGACGATTTGCAGTCGAAATTCGTCTTCCTCTGCATCATACAGCAACAGAGCGCAACTTTCTCCTTCCACGACATTCATGGCCATATCGACGATTTTTTCGAAGATATCTTTATTATCACCGAAGGTATTTTCAATGGAATCGTAAATATATCCCTGAAGAGAGAGCTCCCGGGTTTTGTTTTTCAAGGTGGCGGCGGACTCTTTAATTTCCTGAGCATCCGCTGCAAGGAGGGTCCTCTCCCGCAGATAAATATTGACCTTGAACAGGAGATCGTCAATTTTAAATGGTTTGGCCAGGAAATCGACAGCCCCCGTTTTTATCGCCGAAACGGTCAGTGTCGTTTCCGGATATGCGGTGATCATGATCACGGACGTCTCGGGATTGATTTCCGAGATCCGTTTCAGCAGTTCCATCCCACTCATTCCGGGCATCATGATATCGCTGATCACGAGGTCAAAATGCTCCTGCTGAAACATCTGTAATGCTTTAAAACCGTCTTCCGCTTCCCGTATTTCGTATGATCCGCTTTGACTGAGTGCCTCAGAGATCATCTCCCGCGACGCGATGTAGTCATCCACGACCAAAATTTTCTTCCGCACCGCTCCGGTCATGGCCTCGGCGGTCATCATTTGCATCATCTTTTACTCTCCGTCCCCGCGTGGATGAACACCGATATCAGCGTTCCTTCGAATTCAGGATGACATCAAGAAGATTGTACGAAATAGCCTCGTACGTCGCGTCGGTTGGCCCCTTTCCGACGGACAGCGTTACAACATCGGCGTATTTTTCCTCTCGGTTATCTTGAGGGATTGAGCTTTTCACCTTCAATCGGTTTTGTTTGTTATAGGCTTTTATGATGCCGTCGATTTGATAGGATGAAATTGTCATAACCCCCCCTGGTGAACAGCACTTAAATGTATCGTTAAACAGGTTATCGGCAGGAGCACTAAGATACTTTAGTCCCTGTAGAAAGATTTTCGGTATGCTGTGGTAAAATATAGCTTACTGCGGGCTGATTTGTCACGCCGATTGCATGAACATTTATCTTAACAGCAGAGGAGTAATTTTTGTTTTCCGATCCGAATGAGGCGGGTGAACGATGCCAGAGGTCATTAGACGCGAGGATACATCTATTATCTTCAAGAGGCTTGACGAATGCCGGCGGCACCTTCAGCGAGGGAATATCTTTTCCTGTCTGACCGCTTTCCGTGAGGCCCTGAAAAAGATGAAGGAAACACGGATGCTGCCAGCGGATGAGAAAGAGCTCAACAAAATAATCAATGAATTCCAGGAACAGCTTGCACACAGCAGAACCTTTAAGGACGTATACGGCCCGGTCACATTCCGGGACAACGATATAGAAACGGCTCTGGATTTCATGAACCAGTTGATCATGATCAAGGAAGAAGAGATCAATCAGAGCCTGGAGGTAAGTGAATCCGCAGAGGAGACATTAGCGAGACAGTTCGCCAGCCTCCAGGAAAAGCTGGATAAGATCAAGACCCTGATCAGTATCGGCGATCATGCCCTGGCGCAGGAACTCATCGGGGAAGACGACGAGATCATCTCCCAATTGATCGATTTCTACAACACCGAGGGAATCACGTATCGCCGGAACAAGGATTGCGAAAGGGCTCTTCAGGAGTTCAAGAAAGCCCTCGTCGTGTACCAGCAGGACGAAGGGATCTACTACAACCTGGCCCGGGCGCATATGGAGAGAAATGAATGGCAGCGAGCGGAGGAGGCGATACTTTCCGGGTTGAATATCAACCCCGATTTTCCCGAAGGAAAGACCCTCCTGGCGCATATCCGGAAAAATATGCCGCCTGCCGTGTCTTCAGAACCGGCGCCCTAAATCTCCCTGTTGAAAATCATCCCGGCGAGCTCGGTCATTTTGGTATACAGACTTCTGAGTTCCTTCGGCGGAATTTCGCGAATCAGCTCACCTGTTTCCTTATTCACAACGGCAATGGCGATCTTTTCATCATCGGCTCCATAGGTGGAATACTGGAGGCTGATATTCATACTATCGATCTGTTCCTGCATTTTCGCGACAACCTGCTTAATCTCTTGCTGATTGGCTGCGCCATTCCCACCGGATGTCGGATGTGCTTGGGAAGAGTCGATAGGCATCCGCGGTTCCATCACCACCGCCGACGCACCCGCGATTGCGCCACTCGTGTCCACAGCACTGACGTTCACTTCTATCACCTCCTTCCGTGATCCTCTTTAATGACTTTATCGGCATTCTGTGGCAAAACCTTGAATATCATCGCGCCTCGCTTTACGCATTCCCGCTTGCAAGGAGAACCAAGGGACCCATTACCGCTGCTCTAAGCAGAAACAGCCAGTCGTATAATAAAAACTGAATATCCTGTCACAATCACGCGTTAACGCTTAAAAACCGGGGCGTTCTGTTGCTGCCGTTGTTTCTCGTCCCGCCGGCATAACCTTGCAGGGCAAGGCGCCCATTACTTATGCCGGTCAATTCCTTTTCCAGTTTGTCGCGGCGGTTGGTAGCGATAGCGGCACACTCTTCGTTTAATGCAATGACCTTCCTGATCGTCTCTTCCAGGGCTGTGGAGAGGGCTTCGATCTGTTTCTCAGTGCCGGAGTGCATTTTCATACCCTTTATCCGGTTATCAAGAGTATCGATGTGACGCATCAGCCCCTGACGATGACCGATCACGGAATCAATTTGTTTTATATTCTCGGAAAGAAGATTTTCTTTCAGCAAGATGGTTGCCGAAAGGAATGCCTGAAAAGCAGCCAGCTTTTGTTCCAGTATGAGCGGGAGGGAATCGGACCTGGCGTTTTTTGATAACGGTTCCGGCATGGTTTTAAACGACCCATTCCTTCTTGCCGGCAGCCGCCATTTTAGATCCAGCAGCAACCGCCGGAATCATATGGGGAGCGGGGAGAGTTGCAGCTTTTTCTTTCGGCGAGCAGATCTCTTCCCAAGCCGATTCAAGCTCTTCCAGCATCCCGATAATCGCCGCGAAGATGGTCACATCCCTTTTTATATCGGCTTCCAGGAGGCTGCGCGTAATGTATTTATAGAGCGAGTCAAGATTTCTGGCTAGGGATCCGCCTTTTTCAAAGTCCAAGGCATTGTTCAGCTCACAGATGAAGTCGAGCGCCTTTTGCAGGGATTTCGCTTTTGCTTCATATTCCTTGGCAAGGAAATGCTCCCTCGCGGCCTTCAGATTGAGAATTGCCTGCCGGTAGCAGATGAGGATCAATTTTTTCGGATCCGCCGTCAAGAAACTGACCTGCTGATAAGTACCAACGCCTTTTTCCACCATTTCTTTTCTCTCCTTATAGTTTCTGCCATCCGCTGAACGCGGAATCGATTTGGCCCGTAAGCCAGTTGCTCTGGTTCTGTATCTTGCTCAGGGCCATTTCCATGGCCACGAAGCGGTTGACCATCATTTCCTGCTTCTGCGCCAGCCGTGCTTCCATCTCGCTGATCTGCGTGGTAAAATCATCGACGCTGTCCTGCAGGGATTTTTGTTTGAACGGCACATAGCCATCGACGGAATCGGTGATATTGAAAAGGGTATTATCGAGGAGTGCGGCCAGGCCAAGGGTCAGTTTTACGGTGCCTGCATCGGCGCCGTTCGCTGTTCCCGTGTACTTTATCGACAGTCCCGCGGTATTTGCGTTTCCGGTAGCCCCCGTCAGGTTCTGGCCGGAGCCGGTCGCCGTTTCTCCATTGATGGTCCCGGCCACATTCTGGCCGGCATAGGTTCCGTTCACTAGGCCGAGATCCCTGTCTCGCGTGGTGCTCTGATCATATGTTCCCAGTGCCAGCGTGCCCCCGCCCTGATTGTTTGCGGTGAGCGTCAGGGCAATCGAGGATGCGCCTGATGTGGTGTCTTCCAAGTATATCTTGCCGTCCCGGATGACCGCATCCACCGCAGTGCCCTGGGCGGTGTAGGCATTTTCGATGACGGCGAGCAGGCCGTCTATGGTATCGGTTGTCTTGTCCGTCACCGTATAGGTCCCACTGATCGCGGTCACGCCGTCACGGGCCATGCCGCCGATCGTGATCGTGTCGCCGTTCGCCACGTTCGCCCCGTATACATCGCTCCAGGTCGTGGCGCCGGTGACATACGCGGCGCCGTTCGTAGCAGAAGTGGTATTGGCCGTCGTCGTATGAATCATCTGATCGTAGTTGTTGTCCGTCGAATCCTGGGACACGGTAAAGCTGCTGCCGCTGCCGTAGTCGATGTTCCCGATCACCAGATGGCCGCTGCCGTCATCGGCGGCGGTCATGGCAAGGGCATAACGACCCGCTACGCCATCCGTATTCGACGTCAGGACCGTTCCGAAATCGAGCCCGCGCGCGGCAGGTTCGGCTATATCTATTTCCAGTTGACTGGTCCCGCTAAATTTGTCGGTCACGGTAATGCGGCCCGAAGAGCTGATCGAGGCGGTTACCTGGTTGGAAAAAGCACTCTCGATCGCGGAGAGCAAACCCTGTACCGTGTCGGTGGCGACGTTCGTGATCGCATAGCTTCCCGATATTGCGGTCCCACCCCGCGAGGTTCCGGAAAAGTCCATGACGTCGCCGTTTTGCAGTGTCGTACCGTAGATGTTGTCCCAGGCGGTTCCCGCCGTGATTGCCGTAACGTTGTCGTCCTGTTTCAACTGCTGGCTGCCGGAAAGCGTTTGCGTATAGACGGCATTGAATTCCGTGTTGGCGGCATTAACAATATCATTCAGGGTCATGCCGGCGGTGATAGCGATGTTTGCCGTGTTGCTGCCCTGGGCTACGGTAAGGGTGTCGGCGGCCCCACCGGCGGCGAGATTTACACTGCCGGTCTCCGTAGCCCGCGTGGCGGCACGGTCGATGTGGACCGTGTAATCTCCCGCCTTGGAGTCTTTCGTAGAGGCTATATACGCAAGGCTGGTGTTGGAAGTGGTCCCCTGGGCCGTAAAGAGGGCCTTCACATCGTTGAAATTAGTTTGCAGGTACCCGGTCAAGAGTGCATCATCAATGGTTAAGAGTTGGTTATTATCCAGGGTGATGCCGATCATCCCCATGATGGAGAAATTGCTGTTCACCCCCCAGATGGTCTGGGTGACGAGTGCCGTAATATCGGATTTGGCGGAGGAGAGCGTCCCGTCTCCGAAGAGAACGCCGCCTGTCGTCTTTTTCTCCGTATCATAGGAGAACTGGGTGTTGATATAGGACATCAGGTCGTTGTATTTGCCGACGTAATCCTGGATATTTTTCTTGATGGCATCCAGGTCGCGCCCCACCGTGAGGCTGACGGTGGTCGCGGCGTCTTCCTTGATGAGATTCAGGGTCGTACCGGCGATGACGTCCTTGATCGTGTTGGATGTATTGGTCACCATTACCCCGTCCAGCTCGATGGCGGCATCTTCTCCGGCGATGATCTGCCTCTGGCGTGCGGCAGCGGCGCCGAAATCCGCATCGAGCGCCACGAATTCAAGCTTGGAGTTCGCATCCGCGATATGGTCGGTAAGATTAACCGCGAGGACGCTTCCCCCCGACAGGTCATCCACCCGGATCTTGCCGTCATTGGTCACGTAGGCAAGGACGGCCCCGTAACGCGCCTTGATCTCATCGAGGAGGTTCTGGACTGTTGTAGAACTGCTGATATTGAAAGTGGCATTGACCGCTCCGCTGGAAGTATCCGTCCCCGTCAGTGCGAGGTAATCGCCGGCAGGAAATCCCCCCGCCGTGAAGGTGTTGTAACCGTCGATATCCGTGAGAACCGTGGCGGCCGTGATGTATGCTCCATTTGTGGTCATGGAGTTGCCGGATACCTTGCCCGAGACGTCGGTGCTGCCGTGATCCAACACGCCTAACGTATTCAGTACATTGTTCGCATCGCTGAAGATCTGGGTGCCGTCGATCTGCAACCGGTAATACTTCACATTATCAACAGTCTCTTCGATGACGGAGGCACTCACCTCCGGCGGCACCACGTCGTTTATGGCGGTTTTGATGTCGGTGAGCGACATGGTGGCAAGGTTTATGTCTACGCCTATGCCGCCGATGGTGACAGTGCTCAATGCTCCTGCAGTGAGGCCCAACAGCGAGCCGACGGCAGACGTTGCCGAAGTAAACCGGTCGCTCTGCGCGCCCAGGGTTATGGAGTTTTTTATCGTGGCCGCCTGGTTGTCTTTCCAGCCGAAGGCCTGCACGAGGTTTACCGAAGAGCCGTTCAGGAGACTGATTCCCTCGGCGCCGGTTGTATCGCTGGTGAGGATCAGGCGGTAATCGTTGGCGCCGAAATTGATGACGGAGGCGGTAACCCCGGAGGGGTTGCTCCCCGTGTTTAGGTTGTTGATGCTGCCGGCCGCGCCGGCAAGCGTATCCGTCGCGTTGATGGTTACGACCTTGCCGTTGATGACGATATCGCCGGCATAGTCGCTCCCCAGCGCCGTGGTCTGGCTGGTAAAAGGGTTGGAGGAGAGCTTCTGCGCCTGGGCCAGGTTCGTAACCTTGAGGCTGTAGGTGCCGGGTGTCGCCGTGTCCGTGGTGGAAAGGGAAAGCAGGTCGCTCGCCTTGACGGTGCTGCTGTTCGTGGACATGGTCGCGGCAAAAACCTGGAAGACATCCGGGTCCTTTAATCCCGCTGCCGCGGTTTTCAGGGCCAGGAGCTTGGTATTTGCGGTTTGCCATTCCGTGAGCTTTGTTTCAGTGTCCGTCTTCTTTGCGGTCACGAGATCCACGGGACGGTGTTCCACAGCCATCAATTGGTCTATCATTGACCGCCAGTCGAAACCGCTCGAAAGACCCGAAATCAGGTTCGTACTGAGTGCCACGGTATTCTCCTTTTTTTAAACTTCGCTGGGAAGAAAGTGCTGATGTTGCATTAAGTATCGGCAAATTTTACCCGAAACTTAAGAGCCTTATTCCCCGAGGATGAAAAAGAGCAAAAAGCCTGCCAGACGGGTGATACCGACACACGCCTCCTCAAAAAAAGGAACCCCGCATCCTTTCGTGCGATGCGGGGCTCCTGGTTGTGGGGTTAGGTTGTCGGTTAACTCATTTCCGAATCCGAACGACCGCGTGCTACTTGAACAACGACAGTATCTGCTGCGGCGCCGAGTTCGCCTGTGCCAACATGGCGGTACCGGCCTGGAGCAGGATCTGGTTCTTGGTAAACGTGGTCATTTCATCGGCCATATCCACGTCGCGGATGACCGACTCCGCTGCCTGGACATTCTCAATCGTGGTTGCCAGGTTTGCAGCGGCATAGCTGAGCCGGTTCTGAGCCGCACCGATGTCGCCTCTGCGCGAGGCCAGGGTGTCGATGGCGGTGTTGATCGTATCCAAGGCCGCCTGCGCCCCCGCCGTGGTGCCCAGATCGAGGTCCGCGATGCCCAAACCCGACGACGCAGTCGTGACGTCCCCAACGCTGATGGCGATCCGGTCATTGGCGGTATTGTTGGCCCCTACCTGGAAGGTGGATGAACCGGAGCCACTCACTGTAAACTCGAGGGCATTGAGGTCATTTGCCGCGTAACCGGCTCCCAACGTGACTTTAATTCCCAACTGATCGAAGTCGAGGGTTCGGGCGCCGCTTCCGGTAGAAGCGACGGTCTGGCTCGTGCTACCATTTGTAAGGGTTACAACGTTGGCAGCGTCAGTGACGGTCCACGTTCCGGTGGTCGTAGTGGCTGAAACAGTCATGGCGGTGAAGCCCGTATCGGCGCCGACTGTTATTGTGTCTGCGGCAATACTAGCGGCCGCGGTAGTGAGCGTGCTCTCACCGACGATGGTCAGCCCGATATCACTGAAAGTAAGCGTGGTGCCGGACATAGTGCCGATATACTTTGAGCCGTCAGCCCCTACCAGACTCATCCCCTGCGCGGTGCCGTCCGTTGTAAGGGTGTAGGCCTGCGCCGTCAGGGCGGGTGTATTATCAAATGTGAAGCTGAGAGTGGGAGTACCAGCCTCGCTCTCTGCAAATGTGTAAGTAAGTCCAGTAGTAGCGTCTAAAATCTTATCAGTGGTCAGGACCCCGGTGCTCTGCCACGCTGAACTCACTTCTCCAAAGCTGCCGTCAAGCAGCTTGGTGCCGGCATACTCGCTGGAGCTGGCAATACGCTCGATTTCGTCGACCAGTTTGTTCTTCTCGGCATTGATCTTGTCCAGGTTCGACCCTGCATTCGCCGATGCCGCCTGCGTTGCCAGTTCCTTCAGACGGGTAAGCATGTTGCCGATCTGGTCCATGGCGCCTTCTGCAACCTGCAGAAGCGAACTGGCCTCTGCCGTGTTCCTGCTGGCCACTTTGAAGCTGGCGATGTCTGCCCGGAATTGCTGGGAAACGGCAAGACCTGCCGCGTCGTCTGCTGCCCTGTTAATGCGGTATCCCGAAGAGAGCCGCTCGAGGGATTTGCTGAGACCGCCATCTGCAATGCCCAACTGCCTGTGTGCGTTCATCGCCGCGATGTTGTTTTGAATTCTTAATCCCATTTTCCTAATCCTCCTTGATTTTGTTTTTTCCTTGCGGAATTATTCCGGCATCCTTGCCGGATTGGTTACATTGTTTCTCTCTCAAACCCGGTTCTTTCTCTTGCATCCCCGGGCGCCTTTGCCGACCTCCCGCTCACCTCCTCTCAGTCATTAATTCTCGCTGCGTTTGACACTAATATCGGATCAAGGAGCAGAATACTTTAATACCTTTTTGGGGCCGGAACATTTCCCCCATAATCTGCCAATGAGCCTCTCCAGAGCAAGCTGCAGTGGTATCTGAGATAGCACAAGGAACGAAGCAAGCTCCGGGAAATTTACACTGAGTGATTAAAAGGCACTGTACGGAGGCGACATCTGAATTATGCGGCAGACATTTTCAGCAAGGCAGGAAGTCCGATCAGGGGCAGAGCAGTGAAGGATCGTGGCGCAATAAATCGGAGATCCTTCGATGGAACGATTTATTGTCAGGCGTGTTCGGATGCAGAGGTGATGGGGTTCAAAGCGATACTCGATGGGGGAGATCAACTTCCGTGACGCGGCAGTGTGATTTCCTGGTTCCCCCCAGGTCCGGCGACCGACTTCATCCTGTATGCCGTGCGGATTGGATGAGGCTTGCCAGGCGCTCGTCCCCAGGACTCAACAAAAGCCCGGATTGCAGGAGTCTGACCGCTAAGCCATAATTACCTTTATCGAGGGACGAGGATGTCAGATCGGCAATTATCGCGACAGTCCCCGGTCCCAGTCCGAGGCCGATATCCGCCGCCATTTCGAATGCCGCGACTTGCCCTTTGGCCAGGAGGCCATCGGCGATCATCAGATACAGGTCGGCAAGATCGGCTACGGACTGGAGGGTGCGCTCCGCCGGTATCTCCAGGGCCCTGAGCAGATGCTCACAGGGACCGATCATGCCTTCGACGTTTCCGACTTCGAGTGATGCTTTAGAAAGGGCCAGTGCTATGGGAATGTCGGTGGGGTAATTGACAAAACACTGTTGCAGCAACGGAAGAGCTTCCTGATAGCGCGACTGTCGAAACAACAGCAGGCCAAGGTTCAGGGAGGCTTTCGGCACTTCCGCTCCCACATGGAAGGCGTGACGGTACTTTTCTTCCGCCTGTTCAAAAAAACCCAGTTTTTCCAACGCCAACCCCCAATTGACAATCGCGTCTGCATAGTTTGGCGCTCTGCCCGCTACTGTCTCGAACGCCTTCGCTGCCCTCGCGTACTCATTGATATCCAGAAGCAAAAGCCCCCTGCGAAAGGGTATCTCCGGATCTTCCGGCAGTACATCTTCCAGCTTTTGATAGGTGTCAGCGGCTTCCCGCTTCTGCCCCGCATCCTCATAGGCCCGGGCAAGAGCGCGGGCGCCTTTGAAAACGCTTGGGTGGCCCAAGGGAAGCATCGCCAGCAGGCCGATGGCCTTAGCCCTTTGTCCGATCTTGAGGAGGTTGAGCCCGATTTCCTCTATGAGATGAAGACGTTCATGTTTCGAGACCTTCTCAGCGGCCTTTTCCAGCAGCGCGATCCCCTGTTCCTGTTGGCCTAAATAGATGTTAGCGTAGCCCATAGCGCGGTAAATCACCCAGTCGCGGTGTACCGTCTCGAACTGAAAGATGGGAAAAGCGCTGATATCGGTGGTAAGCTTTTCACAGAGATCCAAGAACGTAGCGCCGTGTGTCAGCGTTTTTTCAATATCCTTTTTGGCAAAATATAGTTGCGTCAGACAATGATGAAGATCGATGCTCCAGTCGAAAAGTCGGACACCTTCCTGACCGATGATCTCGGCATCCTGGTAATCTCCCATCTGCAGCAGTGAGTTAGCTGCGACGAAGTAGGTCCAGGCAAGCTGGGGCGAACGCAATCCTCGATCCTTCGAAATCTGCACGACTTTCATCGCCTCGCGCTGTGCCCCTTCCCATTCTCCGCCTGCCATCAAGGTCATGGCGAGATGGTGCCGGGTGGCAACATCGTCCGGACGTTCGCCCACCTGTTGGCGCAAAAGAGTGAGGGAGCGTTCCATCTTGGCCTTTTTCTTTTCGGCGCCGAGGTCATAGCCATAGTGCCAGAGCACGACTGAGGACGGGGTGATCGCTTCACGGAAAACAATCTGGTTGTGAATACGTCCATTGTAATGAATGCCAAGGCCATTTTTGAAGAGTCGGGGCGAGCTCCCCTCGCTGTAATAGGCTCCGTCCTCCAGATAACTGCGCACATTGAATGATATGACGCCGGTCGGAGAGCTCTTGACAAGGGATTTGATAACGGGGCGGGTCTTTGCCTCCAACTCCTCGTCCGCATCCATGATTAGAATCCAGTCGCCGGTAGCGTAGGAGATTGATTGGTTGCGGTGTTTGCTGAAATCATTCTCCCATGGGTGGTGATAAACATGCGCTCCGTAGCTTTCCGCGATCGCTACGGTCCTGTCTTTCGAGCCAGTATCCACCAAAATGATCTCGTCCGCCACATCCTTGACACTATCCAGGCACCGGGGCAGAAGCCGCTCTTCATCCTTGACCATCATGCAAAGTGAAATCTTCACACCGCTGCTCTTGGAAGAACTGTTAGTAGACTTCCCGTTCTTTTTATTATTAGGCATTCACTCTCCCCTCGCGCACTCGTGTAGGTTCGCCTTCAGTCTTTTCCCGTTGCGGGTTTATAGATTACCTTAGCAATATCAGTGCCATCGATCAAATTGTGCAGACATCCATCGCCTGGCATATTGCTTGCTAATATCCTGAGGGTAGGCAAGAGACTCGCGAGCATACATTGTAAAGGGAGTATATATGGACACACAGGAAATAATCACACAAGGAGAGCTGTTATTCCAACAAGGTAAATTTCAGGAAGCGGCAGAGAATTTCTTATCCGTTATTGAATATGACAGCGAAAATAAGGAAGCTCACAATAATTTAGGTGTCATCGCGTTCTCAAGGAGGGAGTACAAAAAAGCAATTTCGCATTTCAAGAAAGCTCTCGATATTGACGCTTTTTATATGGATGCCGAATTAAATTTATGTGACGCGCTGAAATCAACAGACCGACTCGCAACAACCCCTCCTGACGGAGAAAACGCACGTGAATCGGCTCCCGAGAATGAGAGGCGCGAGAAACAGGCAAACGGAGAAAACACATTAGATATAATCGGTAATGCTAATATAACTGCAGGAAATATGGATCATTTTCGAACTGTTACTGATTACCCAAAGGGTAACCCCAGCATAGAAAAATCTATCAAGGTCATTCATCTTCCCCTTATCATTGCCAATACCGCCATCGCACTGTCGAAATATCTAAATAGACTTGGCGTAGACTCAAAAGTCATTTCGTACTTTCGCACATGGCTTAATTATCAGGGCGACATCAATCTTGAACTCGATAAACTCAACAAGATGGACAGGAATAATAAGGTTAAAGAATTTGTGGACGATTTCTTCGCAAATGAAGCGCACAAGTACGACATATTTCATTTTCATTTTTTTGATAGCTTATCTACAGGGACGTCCTTTGGGGGATGGAAGTCACATTCCGACCGCGAGGATTACTGGGATCTGCAGAAACTAAAAGAAATGGGGAAGAAAATAGTTGTCAGTAGTTGGGGGAGCGATGTGCGCAATAATTCGAAGATTGTGTACTACCACCTGCAATATGAAGAGTTGTCAGCTGATATTCCTTACCCTCCCTTAAATCGAAAGTATCAATATGGAAAGATTTGGAAATTTGCCCAGTATGCCGATGCGATCGTCCATGGCGATAATGAAGTTTGTAAACATACACCATACGGCATCATGATACCCGGCGGAATTGATTTGGAACCGTTGGACACTGTAATTAAAGGGAATAACGCAACTGGTAAAAAATTATCCATATTATATGCCCCTGCAAATCAATTTTATAAGGGAACGAAATATACGGAAGCAATATTAAGGATAATAAATGACCGTTATGGAGAAAGGATAGAAATTAGAAAGGTTCATGGCCTTCCATACCAGGAAGCGATAAAGATATACCCGGGGAAAGGCGCAGCTATCGACGATATTGCCATATTCTCATTCGGTTTATTTGCATTGGAAGCCATGTATTTGGGGAGGACTGTTTTTACTTCCCTGCGCAAAGAGGAGTATTTCGGTGATGACCCGAGATTAAATGCGCCAATAATACCTGTTAGTAACAAACAGGATTTCCTTGATAAACTCATTAGCTTTATCGACGCAGACCCTATTGACCATGATGAGGAATATAGCGCATTTGTGCGGAACAACTTTTCGGCCCTCGTTATGGCTCAAAAATACAAAGAGTTATATGCGCGCCTTATGTCCGGGGAAAAGATAGAACAGCACGTCAGCCAGGAATGGTATCGCGAATACAATTTACTGCTTTCTAACCAGAAAATAGATCAGCGAGACTACTATCCGAAGGTAACTGACTTACTCCTCCAAAAACAGGAATTTGAAAAGTTGTTACATGAGGTGCAGATGGGTTCGGGCCTGAACGATGACGTTGATCTACTGGCCAAGCACATTCTGGCGCTGGAGTTAACGAATCAGCAGGATCGTGCATCAGCCGACAGAAATATGAATACGAAATTTGTATCGACGGGTGCTTTCACGGAACGTTATGATAGGGCGAAGCATTTGTATTGCTGCAAGTAGGAACATCATCGGGTAGTACGCCCCGAAGATCAGCCACGAAAAAGGGTTCATTCAATGACGGCCTTCAAATGCTTTTCATCCGGGAAATTCACTAACACCCCCATCCCCTGCTTCTGATATACTACCATATTTCCCAGAGCTACGGCCGAGGCATGACCTGTTTTTACAGCCGCGCCAATATGTTGAAGACTCCCGGCGCCACCGTGTGCAATAACGGGAATGGATACGACATCGGTCACCTGGCGTATCAGTTCGATATCGAACCCGCTCCAGGTTCCCTCTCGGTCGATAGAGGTCAACAGAATTTCGCCACCACCGCGCTGCTGGACCTCTTTCGCCCAAGCAACGGGATGTCGTTTGCTATCCATCGTCCCGGATTTCCCCAGACAGTGCTGTTGCCCCAAAAAGTTTGTCTTGACGTCAATCGAGACGATAACGCTTTGACTTCCGAAAGCCTTGGAAACCTCAGTAATCAACGACGGGTTGGTTAGCGAGTGAGTATTCACGACTACCTTTTCAAAGCCAAGCTTCAGAACACGCTCAGCAATGTCCACCGAACAAATTCCCCCCCCGTACGAGACGGGCATAAAACATTCATTTGCGATGTCGGCCAGCACCTTGTAGTTTGGCTCGCACCCCTGTTTGCTTGCATTGATGTCAAGAAAGGTGAGCTCATCAACCTCCAGTTCGTTAAAAATCCGGCAGGTGTTTACCGGATCGCCGATATAGCCAAATTTTCCGAACTTGACGGTTTTGACCAGGGACTCGTTTCTTAGCAGAAGGCACGGTATAACTCTGGCACGTAGCATGATCAGAGCTCCGCAAAATTTCTCAGCAGGTGCATGCCGAAGCGATGGCTTTTCTCCGGATGGAACTGTACACCATAGATATTGCCATTCTGGATGGCTGAGTCGAATTTTAAACCATATTCGGTCTTGAGCATCGAATGCGATTCATTCTCAACTTTGACATAGTAGGAATGAACAAAATAAAAGCGAGTCTCTTCCTGAAATCCGTCGGTCATTTTGTTTGGTGTGGACTGGTGAACCAGGTTCCAACCCATGTGGGGCACCTTGAGTCCGTTGGTATCGGGAAACCTATTGGTGGTTGCCGGAATCCAACCCAAGCCGGCCAGCTCGCCTTCTTCACTGCCGCAAGTAAGCAACTGCATGCCCAAACATATACCCAGAATCGGCACACGCTCAATCAACGCCTTGCGATCCAGCAATTCGCGCAAGCCGCTCTTGTTAATGTTCGTCATTGCGTTATCGAACGCGCCAACTCCTGGCAGAATAATCTTGGTTGCATCGGAAATGATCTGGAGATCGGCAGTGACGGTGGCCTGTACGCCAATATGTTTGAGCATATTCAGGATGGACCCCAAGTTTCCCATACCGTAGTCAATTATCGTGATCATTTTATCATGTTAGAGGAAAGCAGTATTTGAGATAGAAGCTCATCGGAACGAGGTTCGCCCTGGCCATCACATAAAAAAACGGTCTTAGCAGTTCGAAACGTTTTTTATAGGTCCTAAAATTCCGGAATGAACGTTTGACTCCTTGCATGACTTGTTCATACGCTTCGTCAGAAAAAGATAACCTTTTCTTTACATATGCTATAAGTTCGGGATCTGGCACAACGGGTGTCTGGTAAATAGACAACGCTTTTTCACGGGCAAGCTTACCGGCTCGAACCGATGCCGATAAAGCCAAATTTCGATAATCGATATTAAACCTTGTTGGCAGCCACACGGTATGTGCAAAACAGGAAGCTCTATTCTCAAGATGATGGCCCCCATAATATTTCCAGCACGTTTTTTCCATTAACGCCTCTCTTGCTTTTTCCTTATCGTAGTCAATGTACCATAGTGGCCTGATGAATTTTTGACGGTAAATCAATACCCATTTCATAAACTGCCAAAACGTCATGTTAGGAAATGTACGTCTCTTCAGCGAACCATATTTATCGTGTATATCTGCCACGTAACCGCCATCTAAATAATTTGCACCGACGGGAGTTAAACCCTCAGCCCTAAATGAATGCCCTTCAAGTATGTAAGACACGCCATGTTTAGCAGCCGCCTGTCGGAGGACTTGAACAAAGGCGATATCCGTATCGGCATCAAACTCAGGAACGCCAGACAAAAGAAAAGCTTTCTTGATGTCATCAACCTCTTTGTTGTCGACGACATGAGTGTGAAGATCAACACCCAACGCTGCTGTTATTTTGCGGATATTCTCTGTGGCAATAGCACTATTCCATGTGTTATCATAATGTACCGCAAGGGGGCGGAGACCCCAGTCAACTGCCTTCATCAGCAAATAAGAGGAATCTGTGCCGCCGCTTACGCCAACTATACAATTATACCTATTATTTTTCCCATTAGCCTTTATTTCCTCAATGATCTGGTACAACGTCTGTTCACCGGCAGACTTTCCTGTGCCGTATTGTGCCTCAAGCGATTCAACCTGCCGGCAATAATTACAGATACCTTTAGCATCGAAACTGATGCCATTGACACGCTCATCATAAATACATCTACTACAGATCATCATCGAAATCTCGTTTGTTAATCAGGAAACCTTATATATCCCACAATCATTGATTCCAAATATGTTATGTACATCCCGTTGCGCTAACTTATTAATGACCGTAGGATAATATATTTTGTTGAGTGTGAGCAATATTGTAGTGTCTTTATCGACATTACACTGGATAGGAGACTCTATCCGTACGCAAGTATTGGGCATATAACGGCCATGAAGAATTGGATTATCATCTATGACTTTCAAGTTTCTCAATAACTTACTGTCGATTTGACCGCTATATAGGATTCCCGATAGCGTCAGCCCAGCTCCATAAAAAATAACTTGCTTGCCGGCCGATTGCTGCAAAAATAGCTGAATTGCTTTCAGTATCGATTCGTTGGTTTGCAGTCGCTTAGCGGGGTTGCCCCCTGCTGAAGTCTTGCGAAATGCGCAAATCAAACTGGGAGCAATTGCTTCGGATAAATACAGAATCTCATATCCAGTACGTTCTATTAACGATCTGAACGACGTTTTACAGAAATAGTGCGGATGTTCGTGGGCGAACACATTAAGCATATTTATTTTAAGGAACATCTCGACATTCGGTACCTGGACGAGAGCCACCCCGTCTTCTTGCAGATTTTCTGCAATGTTTTCGAAATATCGGTCAAGGTCGATGATATGTTCCAGGTTGAATCGAGACACAATATAATCAAATAAGCCTGTTATAGTTCCATCCTCGTAATATCCATCAATAAACTCGACTATTGCAGAGTTGGTTGCTCCCGGATTGATTGCAGTGCAGTGCACCCCACTATTAACAAATTTTCTCATTTGCTGCTCATTGTCACAACCTATCTCGAGAAGGCTTCCTTGATCACCCCGATAAAAGAAATCAAACACTTTTTCAAAGGGATCCCTATAAACCCTTTGCATTGACTCTAAATTCTTGAACGGATAGAGGTAGTAGTAGACGCCGTAAATCCTTCTATTAAAATCTAAATTCATATCGTTTAGAAATAGGTGCCCACACGTATCACACTTAAACACCTGCAGATTGCCGGTCGCAACGCGATTTCGCTTTTCTTTTTCTATTGGGAACAGGATAGCAGGATAATTTTTGTAATGCGCTATTTGCTCTGTCCGGTTAGATAAGCATGCTGGACATTTGTCGTGATGAACAATCATAACTCTGCTTCCGTTCTCGTCTTCTTTTCCATCAGGTATTCCGTTAAACCTCGGAGAACCAACGCGGACTCATACCCAAAATCACGATCAAAAGGCTGTTTTAATACATGTTTCCGTATAAGCGCATCAGGCTCGTTGTAACCAACCATGGCTCGTATAGAGGTCGTGCCCGAGAATCGCGGATTGATTTCAAATACCTTCACTTTTCCAGCTACGAACCGACATTGAATATTGATGGGGCCTTTGGCGCCTATTGCGTTTGCTATTTCTTTGCACTGCGTAGTGACGTCCGAGAAGCGTCCGACGTGACCGTGACTCACTCCAGAGCTAATTACTAACTTTGAACCCAATTCTGTGCGCGTCGTTCTATTTGGTACCGACAGCCTTATATTCAATTGCCCTGAAAGCAATCTTCTTACAGCAATTGAATTCAGGTAGTGTCCGTCCATGTCGTGAAGCACACCAACGGTATATTCATCGTCTGGTGTTCCAACATATTCTTGGACCAAGAAGTTGCCGGTTACGGCCCCCATATCTAAGTAAGTAGCCAACGATAGTAGCTCATTACTGTTCTGAGCAATAAAGACATTAGCAGAACCTCCGCCACCAACAGATGGCTTCACAACAACAGGAAACCAGTCGATGCCTCTTAACTCATCTATTGAAGTGGGACGAACATACTTTGGTGTCTCGAATCCAAGCTCGGTGAGGTACCTGCAGGTTTCTTCCTTGTTCATGCATAAATCGATAATATGCGTCGGATTGATGGGAAGGAATATTCCTCGCTCTGAAATACGATCACTCTCAAGTGCAAACTTTTTCAATTCTTGATCGCAACCATAAAACAACGCCTTGATACGAAATCGCTCACAGGCGTCCAAAAGAGCATCCATGTAATTTGGATTCGTGGCCTGCGGGAGTAAGATGAACTCATCAACAAGTTTTGATTGAGGGCATTCAGGATGGGTATCAGCTCCGACAATGTAGTATCGATTGCCTTCCGCCAGGCGCAGAGCCTTTAGTATCTGCTCGCCGTAACCACCAATCGCCGTCACAAGTACTCGTAGTCTACTGTTTACCAACGGTCTCACCTTCAAATCTATCCATTCTTCGATTAAACAGATTGATCACAGATGGGTGAACTTGTTCTATGGCTCCTAACGCTTCTTGGGTTTCCCGCTGGATATTAAAACGCAGTATACTGATTTGACCTGTCTGATCGTTAAACAGCACAACAGATGCCAATGCACCTTGATCCCTCGGCATGCTGCAGCTTCCAACATTGACATAAGTTGATCCCTTGTGCCGCCTGATGAATGGACGATGTGTATGGCCCATGAAGACGAATGGCTCCGCAACGGTGAATGCCTCCAAATCTGTGTCCGGGTATACATAGCCATAGGTTGGGTCCTCGGGACTGCCATGAACGAACAGGGCATTTCCCGTAGCGAATTCCATCAGGAGTTTTGCCGGCCAGGTCATTATGAATTCGAGGCTTTTAACATTCATCTGCCTCTTCGTTCTTTTGTGCTGATAGATTTCTTCTCGAGATGATTCGAATGCCTCTCTTGTAAATATGTCTTCATGATTGCCGCGAATGCAGCTTATGGCACCGCCTAACTCCTCTATAGCCAGAACCACTTCAGGTGTCGGCATATAGCCAACCGCATCTCCCAGAAAGACGAACTTTGCAGCGCCGCACCGACGGAGTATGGCTATTGATAGATCGAATGCCGGACGATTTCCATGCGCATCGGATAGAATGCCAATCATGCGAACACCGTTAATGCAGTATCTTTCATCTTTGGACTCCCCTCTATTAATTGTCCCTCATCCAATTGGCTGTTCGACGAATTCCGTCATCAAGATCAACCTTTGCCTTATAGCCCAGGGCTTTGAAAGCCTTCTCCACACTTGGCACTCGAATAGCGATATCAGCCGACAATGGCGGATCAAAAACAATCTCCGATTCCGACTTAAGGACTCTGCAAACCGTTTGTGCCAATCCCAGTACCGTAATAACAGCTCTTCCATTGCCTATGTTAAAACTTTCACCAATGGCTTTCGGATTTTCAATGCACCTTACTATTCCATCTACAAAATCATCTACATAGCACCATGCACGTATTTGATTTCCATCTCCATCAATGTGAATCGTTTCGTTCTTTAGAGCCCGCTTGATAAATACTTGAATAGCACCCTCGCCCGTCTGGCCGGGACCGTAAACATTGAATGGTCTTACCGTCACCGCCGGTAAGTGATAGTGTCTGTAATATGCATATGCCAAGTGCTCGCCGGCCAGTTTGCTCACAGCATACGTCCAGCGAGCTTCACCCGCTGATCCGGCGACAGTCTGGTCTGACTCGCAACTTCTGAAGGCCATGGAGCCAAAAACTTCTGATGTCGAAAAATCGACGAATCTTTCAACATGGTTCCTATGAGCCGCTTCAAGCGCGTATGCTGTGCCCATCATATTGACCTGCATAGTACGAACGGGATTTTTAATGACTGTATCAATTCCAGCTATTCCGGCTGCATGAATGACGATATGTGATCCTGCCATTGCGTCATTCAGTTTCTTTTCATCCAGAACGTCCCCTTTTGTAATGGTCAAGTTCGGATGATCTGCGAGACCACTGCCGGTCAGCGTATCGCGGTGAAAGTTGTCATATACCCGTATCTTGTTGTTCCCTATATAATGACGGATTAGTGCATTTGCGATGAACCCAGCGCCCCCGGTAATAAAGATTGTCTTATCGCTAAGCATGAGCTAGCTCCCGTAATTGTTTACTGTATGGATTACGTACGAAATCTGTTCTTCAGTCATTGAATCGAAGAGGGGCAGCACAATCCCTTTGCTGAAGGCCCGATATGCTTCCGGGAAGTCCTTAACGTTGTGCCCATACTTCTTGCGATAATAGGTCTGCACAGGAATGCATTGCGCCCCGTAGTTCGCACCGATACCCTTTTCTGCGAGGAAGTGCAGGAACCGGGATTGATCCACAGCCTCATTCAGAATGATATGATAGGATTGCCAAGTCGTGCTGCCGTCTATCGGAGGCTTGGGTTTTTGGAAAAAAAAGGGCTTCAATTCTTCATCGTAGCGCCTCACGATTGTGTTCCGTTTGGCGATGATCGCTTCTAACCGTTTGATCTGTCCCACGACCAAGGCCGCTTGTATATCCGTCATGCGGTAGTTGAATCCGGCGGCCAAACAATCCATCGCACCATCTACGTTGTCAATACCGTGATTGCGCATGATTCTGAAAAATTTTGCCAGGTGCGAATCATCTGTGGTCAATACTCCACCTTCGCCCGAGGTCACCACCTTTCGGGGATGCAAAGAAAAGGACCCTATCTCTCCCCAGGCACCAACTTTGCGCCCCTTCCATTCCGAGCCCAATGCACAAGCGGCATCTTCAACAACAGGCAGACTATACGAATTGGCAAGCTCCATGATTCGATTCATATCAGAAGGATAACCAAATTCATGAACTGGCATCAGGGCCTTAGTATGAACTGTGACGGCGGCTTCTATCTTCTCAGGATCAATATTAAAATTCTTTGGGTGAATATCTACGAACACTGGTTTGGCGCCCACCAGTTCGACCACGTTTGCGGTCGCCACAAAGGAAAAAGCGGGCACCACCACTTCATCACCTGGGCCAATGCTTAACGATACTAAGGCAAGGTGCAAGGCTGCGGTACCGCTTGAAACAGCAACCGCATGCTGTACGCCGATAATTCCGGCCACAGCCGTCTCCAAAGACTTAACCTGATCACTTTGAACCAACTGCCCTGAATTCAAGACATTCAGGACGTTCTGCCGGTCGCGTTGGTCGATAGACGGAAATGAAAGGGGTATTTTAATTTTCATAACATACCTTACGAAATTTCGCCGGTCATACAGAGACCAGCCCATTGGAACCCTTTTCATAATTCCTATTGCATGCGGGGCATTTGAAGTATTTCGTCAATTTCTCTCCACAGAGGCAAGCCCAACCTGTTTGTTTTGCCGGATTGCCGACCATCAAGGCGTGATCAGGTACATCTTTGGTGACAACCGCTCCCGCCCCAACGAAGGCGTAACTGCCGATGGTATGGCCACAGACGATGGTGGAGTTTGCTCCAAGCGTCGCCCCTTTTTTGACAAGGGTGGGACGGACCTGATCCATCTTGGAAATCTCTGCCCGGGGATTATAGATGTTAGTGAAAACCATGGAAGGCCCGCAAAAGACGCCGTCTTCCAAAGTAACGCCCTTATAGGCGCTGACGTTGTTCTGAATCTTACAGTGATCGCCAATTGTCACATCCGGTCCGATAACGACATTCTGGCCGACATTGCAGTTCTCACCCATGATTGAACCGGACAAGACGTGCGAAAAATGCCAGATCTTTGTTCCCTTGCCGATCCGAACGCCGTCATCGATAATCGCCGTTTCATGAACAAAAACGTCTTTGGAAAGATGCGGATTAACAGTTTTTACCGAAGCGGACGGCGTGATCGCAGCTTCCTTTGCTTTCATAGATTTCTGACTCAACTCCAAAACATGGAGGACCCGCAGGCCCTCCTCGCCGGAGGTGAGGGGTTGCTGCCCTGTTGCGATCGCCTTAATGAATGCCCGGCACTCCGCCTTCAACGGCTCTTCCCAGTGATCGGAGAGAGGGCAGGCGACGGCCTCGGCCTTTTCCGCAACGGGCAGACCGTTTTTCCAATTGATGATATGGGGATATAGTATTATTTTTTCATCAACAGGCTGGGTGTCGTCGAAGACAAGCATTCCCTGGCTGCCTACGACAACCAGCCGCTGCTCTTTGAAAGGATTCAACCAGCTCACAAAGACATGGGCGCCGATGCCCGAGGGGAACTTGAGGTTCGTCATCGTGACGTCCGCGATCGAGGCATGAAGAAAATTGCTGCCCACAGCGTCCACATAGGATGGATCCTCGCCGACGATGCTCAGGATCAGGGATATGTCATGAGGGGCAAAAGACCAGAGGATGTTTTCTTCCCTGCGAATTTTACCGAGACTCAGACGGCGGGAATAGATATATTGAAGACGTCCAATCTTTCCCTCAGCGACCATCTTTTTGAGCTCAATGACTCCCTGATGGTAGTGAAGGATATGGCCGACGAAAATGATTTTCCCCGCCGATCTGGCGATATCGACTAATCGACGGCCCTCGTCATAGGTCACGGCCAGGGGTTTTTCGACAAAAACGTGTTTGCCTGCATCAAGGGCTTTGGCAGCAAGGGCGAAATGGGTGACTGCCGGGGTAGCAATGACCACCGCCGAGAGCAATGGATCGCTTAGTACAGCATCGAAGTTGTCCACACAGGAAACGTCAGCGTAGTCGTTATGAAATTGCGATTGAATCGTCCGGTCTGCGTCACATATGACGTTCAAAACTCCTAATTGATGAAAATTACGAACAAGATTCTTTCCCCAGTATCCGGCGCCAATTACGGCAATATTCTTTTCCGTCATTTAATTCCTTCCTGATAGATTTGCTCAGCAGGCATGCTTCATCTTACCGACTGCTAAATGCAAATTGCTGACGAAAACGCCAGGAGTGGAATGACCTCCCGAAAAATCGTGCGTGACCAATTCAGCCGAGAATAGTAGCGAATATCATGCCAATTTTTTGAACCATCCTTTCATTTTCCCTTCTTCTTCTCCTCATTTTTTGGAGTGAACCCGTCATTAACAAGGCGGCAAAAAATGAACCGAAGCATACCTATTGGTTATGCATAAACGCTGATAGGAGGTTTTTTCCCGTTCAGGGAAAAATCTTCCAGCCCGGAACTGGTTACGATGATCGCGTCATGTTAAGATTTTTTTAGTCTGCCGCGGACATATACCCATGCCGATCAACAAACTTGGCTGACAAATACCACCCGGAGACTTTGCACAAATAATATGATAAAATTATTCATCCGTAATTACATGCTATTACGTACATTTTATCATGATCTACTCATCGTCAAAGAAATACCTTCAACTGCTTCCGATCCTAAAAGGGCTCTTTATCGCAATACTCCCCATTGCCGTACTTCTATCGATGGCACATGGTTTGCTCTGACATAAAGTGCCATCATGGGATCGAACGGACTGTCCATTTCTCGAAACGGACAATTATCCGTGATGCGGGAAATGCAAATGATTGACGGATGAACAAAAGGATGACGGAGCCTGAAGAGAAAGGATCTAACCATGAAAATCAATATCCAGGAAATACCGGGTGTCGCTCAGACACAAAAGACCCATAAACAGCATGACACGCCGGCCGGCGGCTTTGATCAGCTTCTGGAAAAGGCCATGAACCCGCAAAGCGGACAGACGCCCGCGACAAGCGCTCTCCCCCCTCTGCAAAGTCTCTCCAGCCTGAGCTTCGTCGTTCCCACCGCTGCGGAGCGTACACAAACGGTTAAGGGCATCGATGAGCTCCTGAACGTCATCGAATCGTACCAGACGAAAATGGCCGATCCCAAGGTTTCTTTGAAAGAGATCTACCCCCTTGTTCAGCAGATGGAAAAGAAAACGGCAGAACTGGTTCCCGCATCAGAGGCGCTACCGGACGGTGACAAATTGAAGGAGATCCTTAACGGGGTTCTCGTCGCTTCGACGGTCGAGGTCATAAAGTTCAATCGGGGCGACTATGTATAGAGCACCTATCGTTTGGAGATGATCGCGCACGGCGCGGTCTATCCGCCCCTCTTCGGTTTCCGCCGCCGGCAATAACGTACCTGCCCTCCTGCACGGATTACCGTCCAGGTCGATAACCTTTTTTACGACTCACCCCTCTGCAAATCGGTCAGCAATCGTTTCTTCCATAAGTACGGCGGGACTGTGTCATGGTGGTCATGCTGATGCCTGACATCGGGATTTTTTGCACTGTTTGGCAACCGTGATTAGGTATGAACCGAGCCAGGACCGATATCCTGGCTTACAGATTGGCCACATTTGCTCTGTTCGTTTGCGACCCGGCATCCACCGAGGTAAGATCGTAACGAACAGGATATTGTTCATCTTCGAGAATAATCTGACTCCCCAAGCGTTTATCCATGTTTATGACCAAGGGGGCTCGCAGGTTCACCGTCACGCCGAACGGTTCGTGCCGTATCGTGACTATGCAGAGGAGGGCGATCTCCTGCTCCCGCAAAATTTCCAGAGATGCCCGGTGCGCCTTGTCAATTTCAGGGCGGTAATCCGGCTTAATCACAAAGGGATCGACGACCACGAATGCGAATGCGCCATCTTCCAGGGACTGCAGCCAACAGAGGGGATTCTTCGGGTCCTGTATCAATACGATGTAGCGTTTCAGATGCTCGAATCCTAAAATGCCGTTTTTCATCGTAATCACCTGAGGATCATCCGTCTCAATTGCGCCGAATCGCGTCGTATCGATTTTCATACACCTTTCCTACTCTACCGTTTATTCCTTAACTCATCCCAAATCGATGCCAGGTTTTTGTCTTCCATGCCAGCCAAACAAGCCGCCTGGAGATTCTGCTCTTGGATCATCCGGTACACTTCTTCACGATGAACGATCACATCCTTTGGGGCCTCTATCCCGATCCGGATTTGTTTGCCTTTGATATCCAGAAACGTGAGCCGGATGTCATCGCCGATCTGAATCGATTCTCCCAACCTCCGTGTCAGGATCAGCATCTCTTCTCTCCTGGTCACCGCTATTTTAGAAAATTGAGTATGGACGTCTCTTGGGTCATCATCGTCGTCACCTTGTAAGATGCCTGCAGCGCAAGCTGGGTCATTGAAAGATCCGTCACCAGCTTGGTGACATCTGCATCTTCAATCTTCGATAGCATATCTGCCGCTCGCAGCTTGTAATCCTCCTGGTAGCTCCTGGCGACTTCGATGCGATTCTGCCGGGCGCCTGAAATCGTGGTATTCAACTGAACCTGATCGCTCGCAGCCTTGAGCTTATCAATTTGATTTTGGATCCCCTGTTGATCGTTGTTTTCCATGGCGGTCTTCAGGTTTTTCATCACTTCGAAGATATCCACCTGACCCGCCTTTTTGTCAGTGAAAACAGTCTCACCGGAGATACCATAGGCAAAGGGCGAACCCTCACCGATATCAGTGGAGGCCTCCTGGCCGTCGCCGTCGTAAAAACCCGGCGTCGATGCCCGAACGGTGAAAATATCGTTCGCCTCAAATGTTCCCGAGGTGAAGCGCATGACCACACCGTTCCCCATGTCCACAATCCCCATATCCAGGTCTGTTTTTTCCGGCCCCCAGGTCCGGCCGCCGTCCTGGGAAATCTGATAGGTGGCAGTGTCGAGTGCCCCGGGATCAATAATCTTCAGTGCATATGTTTTGTTGGTGGCACCGGTGTACGAGGAAAAATGAGCCCGGTTATTTGTACTAACAGCGCTGAGCTCGTCTGCGTCGTTTCTCGTGATAGTAATGTTCGCATCCGTACCGCCCAACGTATAGACGAGGGGATTCACCGTATCGATGGCGGTCCTTAAGCTATCCGCCGTTTGTGCGTCCGTCGCCCCGATAGTAAACTGACCTGTAGCAGGATCGGCGCCGCTTTCAACTGCCGTGTATACGCTCCCCTCGATGGTGAGCGTATCCCCGACCGCGACGTGCGATACGTGAATAGAGCGGATCTCCGTCGATGCCGTCCCGCTGAATCCATTGCTCACACCCGACGCTATTGCCATCCGCAGATCGGTAGTATTCCCAAGGAAGGCATCCCGCGAAAGGGGTGGCTGGTCTGCCCTGGATCCTGCGAAGATATAACGATCCATATATTGAGAATTGGCGATGCTGAACATCTGTTCCGCCAACTGTTCGACATTGGTTGCGGCGATACGGCGGGTTTCGGCCGACGCGGTAGCGGTGGCCTGGCCAACGGCAAGCTCACGGGCATTTACCAATAGGTCGCTCAGGTCTGTGAGCTTGGCTTCGGACGTCTTCAACCAGGAATCGGCATTATCAATGTTCTTCTGGTACTGATCGTTCATCTGTTGAACATTCTGTATATTAAGGATCTTACCTATTCCCGTCGGATCGTCGGAGGGACGGTTGATCTTTTTCTGGCTGCTCATCTGCTCCATAATCGTCATGCTGGCGGACTGCAGGTTGTTGAGATTATACAGACTGTTGTTGAACTTCATGCCTTCCGTGACCCGCATCGACATTGCCGTCTTCCCCCTCCCCTACTTTCCCAGATTGATGAGCGTATCCATGAGTTCATTGGCCACGGTGACCAAACGGCCGGCGGCGTTATAGCCCATCTGATACTTGATCAGGTTCATCATCTCCTCGTCGATAGAAACACCGGAGGCTGATTGCCATTTTTCATCGAGCTGGTTCATGATGATATCCCGATGGTCCTTACTGCTGATCGCAGTGCTCACATCCTGCCCGACCTGCGCAGTCAGTGCGCCGTAATACCCGTTCATCGTGGAGGCGGCGGCACTGTTTCCGGAGAAGGTCCCCCAAGTATTCAGCGGACTGTCGGCAAGCGATAGAGAGATGAGGCTGACCCCACCGGCCTGGTTGTCCGTCAGGATGATCTGCCCCGAGGCGTTGACGGTGGCCGTAACATCTCCATCGAACGCCCCCTGGATGGCAGTCAGGAGATCGCCAACGGTTCCTCCGTCTGCATATGAATAACTTTTCGGCGCGAGGGTCTGACCATTCCGGAGAGTTCCGTTGATGAAAATCTTATCGTCCACGCCGAAATTGGTCAGGCCGTAAAGGTCGTTCAGGGCTGTGGCGGCGGTGATGGGGTTCCCCGTATCGACGCCGCCGGCATCGACAGTGAATGAACGGCTGCCGTAGATGGTCTGGTGACTGTCATCTGGCAGCATGGTTAACAGATTAGACAAGGCCCCAATGGTACGCGCGTTGTCCCCGTCTCCGTCTACCGTTGCCGAGGCTGCAATCATACCGGGATTCGCCGAAATTTCAGTGCTTACGGTCATATTGCGCGCCGCGGTAGCCTGCGCCCCGACCGGGGCAAAGAAATTTCCCGCCACTTCCCCGTTGGCCGTATAGCCTTTGGTGTGCTGGTCATTTACGGCATTGACAATCCCCTCGGCGAGTGTATTGAGGGAATCCAGATAACCCGGGACCAAACGATCGCGCACGTCGAGCATCGCCCCCAACTTCCCTTTGGTGATCCCCGCGGTGACGAGCTCTGTCGTACCTTTGATCCGGATATCGTCGCCGACCATTTCCAGTTGCCGCGCGCTCCCGCCATACACCAGGGAATTCCCGTCCGTCAGATAGATATCGATGTTGCCGCCGGAGTCTTCGATATAGTTGATCCCGATTTTCTCCGCCACCGAAGTGAGGAGTTTCGCCCGCTCATCCAGAAGCAGGTTGGCGTCACCGTTATCCTTTCCCTGGGCCATAATCTCGCCGTTCAGCTCCGCTATCTTTTCAATATCGCTATTGATATCTGTAACCGTCGCCCCGATTTCCTCGCGGGCATCCATCGCAACAGAGGTAAGATCACCGCTGAATTCACGAAACCGGGCCGCGAGGTCCTCCGCCGCTGACAGAACGACGGTCCGTTCCGCGCTGCCCTGCGGATTTCCATTAAGATCCTGCCAAGAGGCCCAGAACTTGCCGAGAAGATCGTTGATCCCTCCTCCGTTCGCTTCATTGAACAACCCCTCGACCCGCTGTAAATAATCCCGCGCAGTCGTGCTGTATCCCACTTCCATCTTGCTGTCGACGATCTGGGATTCCAGATACCGGTCGTAGATCCGCTGGATCTGCGGGATGTCCACGCCGACCTGGAAACTTTTCGCACCAACATCAATCGCGCCGTCCGCTTGGAAATCGGGGCGTTGACGGACATAGCCGGGGGTGTTGACGTTCGTCACGTTTGAGGACGTCACATCGATCGCGAACTGGCTGGCGGCCAACCCCAATCGTGCCGCATTCAGAGTGGCATTGACTCCCATCGCCCTATCCTTTCATACACAAAATAGCGCCTGTCATACGAGCAATATTCCGTTGCCCTGAGCCGATGTAGTCGGAATCGGCGGACATCAGATTCGTGATGACCCGCATCGAATTGTTCACCAGGCGGAGCAACATATCGAGCAAATCCCGGTTGTTCAGGTTCAATTCGCGATTATTCATCACCAGCGACGCCAGCAGTTTCCGGCAGTTCTGCAATTCTGCCTGCAGGGGCGGGGTCGCATACGCCGAGAGCTCGGACAGGGTGATGGGATGCTCGCATATGTTGACGGTTTGGGAGATTTTCTTGACGATGTCGGCGATGACTTCATCGAGCATCATTGCCTTAAGCAGGATGCTTTCTTTTTTTGCATTGCTCTGGAGGATTTGATTCGAATCGGGTCTCTTGAGGAGACAACGTTCCTCCTCGAGGGAGCACTGGAGTTCCCTCTGGAGATCGATCTCGCTCTTCAACACACTCAACAACGATTGGATGAGCGGCTGGATCTGTCGCTCACCGCCGGCATCGTGGCATGCTGGAATTGCTTGACAACCCATGGTAACCTCCCGAGAAGGCATGCTGCCCTCTCATTGCTATGCGAACCTCCCCGCCGATAACCCGTCATCCATCGTGGATTAACTCTGCGGGAAAAGCACCGCTGCATCAATAAATCTCGGGAGGTGATCCGGGGCTCAGACAAAGAGGTCGAGGATCGATTCTCCCACCATTTTTCCGGCAATCTGCTCGGCACTGACTTTATAGGTGCCGTCTTTCAGCATCTTCTGCACTTCCTGGACTTTCTCCTCCCGGACATCGGGAATCTTGGACAATGCGTCTTTCAGTTGCTGAATATCCTTAGCCGTGGTGGAAAGATCGACCCGTTCGGAAGGAGAAGAAACCGCCCCGCTATTCGCTTGCCGTTCCGATTCCGCCCTCACCTGTTCGTTGCGCAGGTATGTTTGTTGAATCTTCTGGGCGTTGCCGTCTGGGATTCGCGATACTGACATGTCATAATTCTCCTTTGTTTTGATCTTACCACACTTATCGGCTTGTTTGAAAAAAAACTTTAGCGACTCCGGAAAGGCATATCGAACCGCTGCCGGTGACTAACGGCGGCGGAGCTGTTCATACAGCATCTTCTGCAATCCAATCCCCTCTCCTCGTCCTGATAAATCTTCCGCGACTTTCTGATCGAACATCATCTGGAAGGTCTCCTTGCCCGGCGCGGAGGGGAACATCCCCGAACTGGGTATCGTTTGCCGCATTTTCTTGAAAAGGTTGAATAAAAAGAGCGACTCAAAGTCCCTGCAGGCCTTCCGGAGTTTCTTATCCCGGAGCGGATCGTCGGATGTCGCCGTCTGTGATTTCGCCGTCCCGCCCGACTTTTCCCCTTGTGCAATTTTTGAAATATTCATCTTTATCCTCGGATACGTCACATCTGCATCTTGTCTTCTGCCGTCACATGATTTTCAATGCCGCCTGGAGGGCGCCTGCTTCCTTGATCGTTTGCATGATCGTGATCAGATCGCGCGGGGTCACGCCAATGGCGTTCAGGGCTTTGACGAGATCCTGGATCGTAACCCCATGGGGGACGATCACCAGTTGACTCTTTTCTTCCTGCGCTCCCACATTCGTTTCCGTCGTGACTACCGTCTGGCCCCCGGGGGCGACAATGGTCCCACCCTTCGTTTTTACGGGTGGCGTGCCCGCCGGCGGCTGGGGGGCAAAGGGGAGAGGTTGTGAAACACTGGCCGTTTCCTTGATCTGGATGGTGAGGTTCCCGTGGGCCACGGCGACCGTCGAAATACGGACGCTTTCCCCCATGACGACAGTACCCGTTTTTTCGTTCATCACCACCACCGCGGGGGCATCCACGGGCAGATCCAGATTCTCGATGAGCGAGACCACCTCCATGCTCCAGCCCGGCACGGGTGACGTGATCCTGACGGTGACGGAGCAGGAATCGATCTGCTGTGCATGCACTTCCTTGACGGCGGCGTTGATAACCGATTCCAGTTTTCGGGCCGTGGTGAAATCATCCCGATAGAGATTGACCATCAGCGATTTCTTCTGGGCAAAATCGTACTGCAACTCCTTCTCTACCGCCCCTCCGTTGGGGATGCGACCGACGCTGGGATGATTCTTCGTTACGCTGCCCGACTGGCCTCCGGCAGAAAAACCGCCTAAGATGATCGGACCCTGGGCAACGGCATAAACCTGCCCGTCCGCACCCTTGAGCGGTGTCATAAGCAGAGTTCCGCCCTGGAGGCTCTTGGCGTTCCCCACGGATGAAACCGTGACGTCGATCTTGGCGCCGATCTTGGCGAAGGGGGGAAGGCTGGCCGTAACCATAACCGCAGCGACATTGTCCGCCTTGACATCTTTGTCTCTCATGGTCAGACCCTGCCGGCTCAACAGGTTGGATAGTGACTCCTTCGTGAAACCGTTTTTCATGTCATCCCCCGTACCGGCCAGTCCGACGACCATTCCGTAACCGAGCAGATAGTTGTCCCGAACCCCGCTGATCGCCGCAATATCCTTGATACGCGCAGCCTGTGCCTCAGAGGAAGGCATGCTCCCGGCCATCGCCAGGATGGCCATACCCGTCAGGAAAAAAATTCCCACCATCGCCTTTTTATTCATCACAGTCTCCTGAGAATTAGAACGGCCACACCCAGTCCACGACCCGCGTCATCCAGCCGGGCCGCATCTTATCATTGATCACACCGTCGCCCGTGTAGACGATCCTTGCATCAGCGATATATTGGGAATAAATAACGTTCTCTCCTGTTATATCCTCGCGCCGAATGATGCCGCTCATGATGATGAACTTGTCCTCGGAATTTACCGTGAGTTGGCGCTTGCCCTCAATGACGAGATTGCCGTTCGCCATCACTCGGGTGACCCGCGCCGTCAAGCGGGCAGCGAGATTACCGCCCCGCGTCGTGTCCCCCGTTCCTTTCAGGGCATTCGTCGACGATCCGCCGAGCGCGATCTTGCCTCCGAGGTTCGCATTGTTGTTGATGATCGATCTATCCACCCCCAGCAGGGCAGTGATGTCCGCCGAGTTTTGCGTATCGCGGCTGGTGTTGGTTGTGGCCTTGTTGCCTCCCTGCGCCTGTTCGCTGATGATGATCGTGACGATGTCGTTCACATACCGGGCTTTACGATCGGCATATAACAGGTTATGGGCGTTTTCCCCCGACCATATCGAACCGGGCGCCGGCGTTGAAACCCGCATCGGCTCTTCGGCAATGACCGGCCGCGCCTTCATCTCCGCCATCCCCGCCGAACACCCGCAGACGAGACCCGCCATCAGGCATATCCACATTCCGCGCATCACGTTGTTCTTCTGCTGCTTTTTCATCTTACACTCATCCTAAAAATCGACCTGCACGAGAGAATCGCCCACAACGCGGGCATAAACGATTCGCTGGGAACTGATGTTCTTGACCCGTACGGAAGACCCCATGCCCCCATCTTCCTGGATCTGTCCGAGGGTTGTAATGTTGATGAATCCGTTGTTCAGGACCATTTTGACCACCCGCCCCTTTTTCACCAGCGGCACCTCCCGCAACATGGTGCGGGTGATCTCGTGGTTAGGCCGGATCGAGTTGACGACCCGCTTTTCCAGCGCTTCATCGAGAGTAGCGATCGTCCGTTGCGGTTCGCGGGTCAGCCATCGCTTGACCATCCTGACGTCGTCGGGACCGATCACGGTATCTATCGGCAGCGCCCGGCTGCTCACCAGTACGTCAAAGGCGACCTCCATCCTCACGCGGACGGGGCGCTCCAGGAGAAATACACCGCCGTGATAGAGCTTCAGCATAACGACGGAATCACCGATATAGGGATCATTGGGTTGTTCCTGAACATCATAGGTGTACTCCGGTGCAGGAACGACGATATCGTTGCACCCGCCAAGAAAAGTGAGGCGCATATTCTCCCGTTCCCAAGGCATATGGCGCTGGATGTGCTCGACAACGATCTTCCTGATCGCCCCCTCTTTAAGAATGGCGGCAGAGCCGTCAGGCGCTGCCGTCAGCCCCCAGAACACGCAGCAAGAACAAAACCAAAGGATAATGCGGGTACGACGGTTCATGGTTACCTCTTCAAATTGGCGACAAGCGAAAGAATCTGATCGGCCGTCTGGATGGCCTTTGTATTGATTTCATAGGCCCGCTGGCCCATGATCATCTGGACCATCTCATCGACGACATTAACATTGGACATCTCTACGGCGTTCTGGGTAAGAGTGCCGTAACCGGTCTCTCCGGGGTTCCCCGTCACCGCCGTCCCGGAACTATCGGTCACCCCGTACAGGTTGCGCCCGAGGCTCTTGAGCCCCGCAGGATTCACGAACCGTGCCAGTTCCATCCGTCCGCTCGCCAGGACGGCGGAATCCTTGTCCCGCGCCTGCCAGGAGCCGTCGGGAAGGACCTGGAAATTCGTCGACTCGATCGGTATCGTGATGTTTGGCACCAATTTCAGCCCTTCCGGATTGCACAAGTACCCTTCCCGGTTCATGGTGAAACTGCCCGCACGGCTGTAAACGGTTGTGCCATTATTGTCGAGTTGAAAGAACCCGTCCCCTTCGATGACAACATCATAGGGGCTGTCCGTGGTTTTGAAATCGCCTTGGCTGAACATCTTTTTCGTTGCCGTAATCTTGGCCCCCATGCCCACCTCAACACCCACGGGAATCTGGTTCCCCGAGGCCGTTTCGCTGCCGGCCTTTTTGGTTTCCTGATACAGGAGATCCTGAAATTCCGCCCTGGCTTTCTTAAAGCCGATGGTGTTGATGTTGGCAAGATTGTTGGATATCACGTCCAGGTTTACCTGCTGCGTCCCCATCCCAGTGGCCGCGGTCCATAAAGCTCTGATCATGAGACTGTCTCCTTCCTGATTCCTGAATAACGTTAACTGTACAGCCTGCCGATGCGACTGCTGGACAGTTTGTCCAATTCACTGATGGCCTGCATATTCTTCTGGTAGAATTCCACCATGCGCTGCACGTTGATCATCTCCGTCATTTCACTGACAACATTCACGTTTGACGTCTCTACATGCTCGGCATGAATCTCCAGCTTCTTCTCCTCAACGGGTCCGGCCGTGCCCGGATCCTGGAACATGCACCCCGGCAGGCGCAACAACTTGCTTTTATCGGTGAAGGTAACCACCTTCAGCGTATCCGTCTTGCGCCCGTCCACCAGGATATCCCCCTCGCTGCCGATCTCAACCTTACCGCCGGATATGTTGATTTTGCCCCCCATCTTGTTGAGTACGTTCTCACCCGTATCGGTAACCAAATCTCCGTTATTGTTGAGACTGAAATTGCCCCGGCGTGTGTAAGCCACCCCATAGGCCGTCTGGACGGCAAAAAAGCCGTCTCCTTCGATGGCCGCGTCCAGGGGATTGCCGGTCGCCTGGATCGCCCCCCGGGAAAAATTCGTATGGAACGTGGGAAGATATTCCTCATTTTGAACATCGGGCGTCTGGGATGGTTGGACTAACTTGACAATGTGCATACGGAACGATTTGTATCCCAGAGAGCTGGCGTTCGCTAAATTATTCGCGATGCTCTCCAACTGATCGATACGTCTGTTCCACTGATCGACGACTTGTTGTGTGGCAACGTCCATGTTATCGCTCCTTGTGTTTGATCAGTAATAAGCAAGTCATGTGCCAGCAAGAGGAACTGCGGCATTGACCGATATCGGTCGCGTAACATGAGTGAAATCAAATGCAACCATGGCGGGACGATTACTGCTTATTGGACCGCAAGGATATCAAGGGGAAGGAATTTTTTTCCTTATCGGGAAGAAGATGCCTGCCTTCGCTCTTCGTTCATTCGATATACGAAGGCCAGTACCTCGGCTACGGCCTGATAGAGTTCCTGGGGAATTGCTTCGTCGATATCCAGCTTGCTCAATATCTGAACCAGAGCCGGATCGTTCCTGACGGGGATATCATGCTCCCGGGCCAGTTCGATGATCTTTTCCGCAACCATTCCCCGACCTTTGGCAATGAGATGGGGCGCCCGGTCCTTTCCGGCGTCGTATTTCAGCACCGCTGCCAGTTTTTGTTCCAACTCCTTGTTCATCGTACGGATCCCCCGATGGATCGCCGCCGGATTAGAGAAAAACGCCGTCCGGCCTCAGGCAAAGAGATTAATGCTCTCGGCTGAATAAAGTGGATAATTGCCCTGGAGCGTCAACTTTTGCTTTTCCAGGTCCTTCTCGACCACGCACACCAACCGCTCAACCCGGTATCCCATGGTAAACAGTTTTTCCTGCAGTCCGGGCAGGCAGGAAGAGATAAATTCCCGGACCGATGCCTCTTCGCACTTACATATGCACCCGATCTGTTTATCCTTTAAATGTAATTCAATGAGCACATGACCCAGCATATCCAGATCGAAGAAAAGATTGACCGCAAAAGAGCGAGGGCCTCCCGGAACCCGATCGTTCCGATCATCCTCCCGAATGTAGATATCGCCTAATTTCATACCTCCCGGAAATAGCAGAGGGATTTGCAATAGGTACGTATGTCCCGTTTCCTGCAGCAGTACGTTGACGACCTGCTGATTTTCGATCGTCTTTACCGTTTTTTCTGCCGATGACTGTGCCTGTTGCAGGGTAAGCCGGAGCTCTGCCGCCAGTGTATCATCGGTCAGT
>VFSW01000660.1_pt1 | contig 51253 bp, 35 predicted proteins | sample 5358111 | NCBI WGS metagenome assembly VFSW01 (sample SAMN11554181, study PRJNA540505) | mine drainage metagenome | isolation source: sediment from site ElyBrook_90M | place: USA: Ely Copper Mine, Vershire, VT | collected 2017 | reverse complement strand
GGCACAGGAGATCCCCTGTGCCGAGACCGAAGGGCAGTGCCGATTTACTGTCGGACCGACGTGGGCGCGCGTTGACGTTGCTGAAGTCGGGTTTGTCGCTGAACGAGGTTGCTCGTCGAATCGAGTGCGCGGCTAGTTCGGTGATGCGTTGGCGCGATGCTTGGCGGCGACGCGGCGCCGAAGCGTTGAAGGTGCGCTCGTCGCCCGGACGTCCGCTGAAGCTCAAGCCGGTCCAGCGGCGTCGTTTGGTGAAGGTATTGCTGAAGGGGCCATTGGCACACGGCTACAACACGAATGTCTGGACCACAGCGCGCATCGCAACGGTCATCCGCAGCGAGTTTGGCGTGCGCTACCACCGGGATCACATTGGGCGCTTGATGCACACTCTGAACTGGAGTCATCAAAAACCGGAGAAACGCGCCCTCGAACGGAACGAGAAGGCTATCGAGCAGTGGAAGCGGAAGGACTGGCCCAGGGTAAAAAAAACGCTGCGCGGTTGGGTGCCCACATCGTCTTTGCCGACGAATCCGGATTCTTGTTGATCCCACATGTGGTCAAGACTTGGGCACCCCGCGGTGAGACTCCCGTGTTGCGGCATCGCTACCGCCGTGACAAAATCTCCGTCATCTCGGGGGTCTCCGTCAGTCCGAAACGCCAACGCCTGGGCCTTTTCTATCAGCTTTACTTCAACAACATTGGGCAGGAAGAAGTTTGTGTCTTTCTACGCGATCTGCTCCGGCACTTGCGCGGTCCCGTGATCGCGATTCTGGACAATTCGCAAACCCACCATGGAGAGCCTCTGGCAGAACTCCAGCGCCAGCATCCCCGTCTCCAGGTCGAGTATTTCCCGTCTTACGCACCGGAACTCAATCCCGACGAGGGAGTCTGGTCATTGGCTAAGCGAGAGTTGGCCAACGGCTGCCCTCACGATGTCGAGGAGTTGATGGATCCCCTCATCCGTTCCATCAATGGAATCCGCAGATCGCCGGCCAAACTCCGCGGTTGCATCCAGCAGTCGGAGCTCCCCCTTTTTTGCGCTAACTATTGCATTATTTATGCAGATATCTATAATCCTCACACGGGGCGTGGGGCCGCACAGGGCAGCCTCCACGAGTTTCGCCCCGTCGTCGGTCACGCCGGAATTCGCCCGCAGTTTGTCAGCGATGCTCTTGGTCGCCTCAAGCACGGCGTGAAAATAGTTATCTGCCACCAGTTCGGCGCGGCAGAAACGCAGAACATCGGCATGAACGCCGCGCCTCTTGTAGACAACAACCCTCCAACTTCACGTCCAGGCCCGCACATTTAGTCAATGGGTCGCCCCATTGAAATCCCTTAGCCGTGTGCTCTACAAATGTCATCGTTGACAGTAGAGCACACCGCGGCTACGATTTCAATAGGCACTCAAATGGCGAGGAGGCGAAGGACGCTATGATCGCTGCATTCGCTAATTTGAGCTACGAGCGAAAAGAGCCAGAGCACAAGATCGAAAGGGTGGTCAGATGGGAGGACAAGGCGTGGAGCAGCGGATGAATATCCTACAGGAAGCCGCCGAGCAGCAATTGCTCAGGCCGTTTCGCACACATGGCTGGGACGCCGTCGTGAGTTCCGAAGACACGTCCGGCGAATATCTCATCGTCGAAGCGAGGAAGGCGGCGGCCACCCGCCGAGTGGCGCTGCTGTACACGTCGGCAACCGACAACAGGCATTACAAGGCGCTTGACGAGGCGGTCGATCACATTTTTACAAACGGTGCTCTTTACCAAATTGAGAGTTTCGCCCACGGCATTGCGAAACCCGTGACGCCGATAAGCGAGTTTTTCCCTGTGCTCGTTGCTTGGAACAGGGAGCTGGCACCCGACACGCATAAGCCCTTTCCTCCTGCGCGCGCTCGTCGAGTCCGTCATATCACCGGGGAAAATCCTCTCGCCGGCATCTGGTCTCGGTTAGATCAGTTCACCAGCGTCACGCTTGCGGAGAAGCTGATTACGCGGCGGGCCTTGGAAGAGTGCTTTACTTTGACGCCAGACACTATCAAAAAAAAGGCAGAGGGCGCCGCATTCGCATTGCGAAACGCGTCCGACTATTTTCTTGGAGTGCCGTTTGAAAGCCTCAACAAGCGCATTCTGAGCCTCTACTACGGGGTTCTCGCATTGGCTTCCGCTGAGATGCTGGCATCACCTCAAGGCCCCGCTGATCTGAATGAGGTTGAGGGGTTCACCAAGCATGGGCATGGACTGTATACCGTGCAATCCGCTACGGGGGATTTCGGTGGGTTCAGCGTTGGCCTCAAAGGGATTGGTTTCTTCCCGCACTGGCTTTCATTCTTGGGACACGACATCAGTCATCTTCCCAAATCAAACTCCAAGGCCCCAACAACTCAAAGCGACTTAGAGAAGCAACCTGCGGGAACGGTTACAACGATGTGCGAGTTGCTGTCAGCCGTTCCTGAACTTGGCGATTTGTTTTTGGATGTGTTTCAGACTGCGCCATCGTGGATAGCGCCGGTATTCAAGCCGGAAGAAAACACCGCAGTAGGAAGCGGTTTCAGGCACATAGGGAAAACGGAAAGCACTTACATCCACCTGGTTGACGCTTCCGGCCGCATATCAGAGGCGAAGATTCATGCGGCGGGCTGGCCTATGGCCGAGATTACATCCACCGCGGCGAGCACAGAAGGTTCCAGAGAATACCGCGCCCGCGTTTACCATGCGGGACGGAAATTCTGGTACGAGGTACTTCCTGTGCATCACAGCCCATTCAGACAGAGCCCCGCGTTGATTCTGCCGGTTATCGGCGGTGTATCCGAGTTTAGGACTATCGCGACAGTCGCCCTGTATGCGCTTTCTATTCTGGTGCGCTACATGCCAGGTGTCTGGCGGCGTGTGGAGGGTGGCGATTGGGATGAACATCTGTCATTGGTGAAAAGCGCACTTGGCGTTTTTGAGCGAACTCTCCCGGAGCAGTTTCTCGAAAGCATTATTGGCGAACGGATACATGCAAGTCAGCCTGGCAGTTTCGGAAGTTGATTTACTTCTCGTCACACGCAGACAAGGTCATACACGCTCCTGGCAATGCCGTTATTTCGTGAGCCATGGCACCACGATTGCGCAAGGTGTGGCCCCCCTCATCGTACAGACAACAGAGGGTCGTTGGTTTGCAGCCTAGCAGCGGCTACTGCGCAACAGGTAGAAATTGCCTCAGTCTTTTCTCAACTCGTTCAACGCTCAATTCTTGCGCATACGTAAAGTAAACCAACTTTACTCCGTTCTCTTTGCAAAGTTTGCGTTTTCGCCTGTCCCGCAACTGCGCTCCTTGAAATCCTGCCTCGCCACCAAACCGTTCAACCGGTCTGAAGTGCTGTTCTCCCTGGTACTCAATGGCGAGTGAGAGAGTAGGGATAAAGAAATCAAGCCTCTGACTGCCGAGCCAGTCAAGGCGCGCCTCCCGGATCACCTCATAGTCTGAAAAGAGCAATTTGACTAGATTAAAGAGCTGGGTCTCGCTGACCCATCCTTCTCCTACACGAGGAATACGAAGAATGTCACGGACCTTGTTTTCTGCGTCGCGAGGGGAAAGGCCGTCGGCAATCGCAAACTTTTCAATGTAAGCACCATAGCGAACCTTTACTGCGCTACCGTACATCGGCGAGCAGTAAAGCAAATTCGAAGGCTTACCTGTACACAGGTGACATATGCTGGGTCGATAATGTCCTGACCATTCGCGGTCAATGAATCTATTCAATTCTTCAAAGTCTGGATCATCTGCGTCGCAACAAAGCTGTTGCTTCTCAGAGTCTGCGGCCTTTTCAATCGCTGTGCGGAAGCAGTCACAGAGAAAGCTCTTTCCGCAGATAACGCAACCGAATGCTTGCCGCCACTCCCACACTTCAACCGGAATGGGCATAAGGTGCTGTAAGCTGCACGGGCACTCCTTCTGGAAATGTTGCAGGACTGTTCCAAGGAGTTTGGCGGGGATCCGAGGATGCAAAATCTGAATCTCGTACCGCTCGCGTGTCTTCATTGTGATGCGCTTGAACTTGAAAGTCTTCCGCACACCGTTGCCGTAGTCGATTGGTAGCCATTGAATTCCCAAAGGGCGACTGACATCGCGCTCGGAAATGTCCGTTCCGGGCTGGAAGTCAATTTGTATATCCAAGTACCAGAAGTCGAAGCCGTTATGCTCGACTGCCTCTTTCAACGACAGAATGCGTGACTGGCCGCCGTTCTTGAATCCGTAGCGCAGACAGATACCAGCAGCAACGAGTTGCTCCAGGTTATGAGAGATACCCGTCTTGATCGCTGTCGTTACCGCATATTGCAAGTCCACGCCACCGCTAGTAAGGATCGCAACGAGTTGTTGCTTGAATCCGGTCTCGTCGATGTCCAGGCGAAGTGCGTGCATTGTTTCCATACCAAAAGTACACCCTAGTCGGGCGCCCTTCTCTGCTTGGGCTTAAGCTGGAGCCTTATGCCCAGTTGGCAGATTAGGTGAGCTTTGACGCATGGACGGGTTGGGCCACGCTCCCACCATCTGGGGCGGGTAGGTCTACAGTTTCATTTCGAGATCCGGCCCTTTCTCCTTCTTCGGCGGGACCTCCGGTTGCGGCGTGATTGCGTGCTCCTGGGTTCTCTGGCATATGTGCGCTACTTTTCCCTACCCGGATTGCGCGACCGGGTGCTGATCGGCCTGACGGTCTGCACTTTCGCACGGGTGGGCACGGCGGTCTCCATGCGGAGCAAGGGGTCTTTTGTGCAGGGGCTCCTGGGCTGCGCGCCATTCCTCATGCCGGGATTATAGCTCTGACGAGCTACGCGGTCTCTGGCCGGTTCTCTTTTCTCCATCCCCTTCACGGTTCGATTTGTTCTGGTTCATTCGGTTTGGACTCCTCACTTCCTTGCAATGAATCCACTACTCACCCGTGCATTTCCAGTATAGGAACTCCTTTGGTCACAATCGGTTAGATCATGGTCTTCCAAATGCATCTACATATGCCGTAAGATACATCACTACAAGGAGACCACATGCCCGCTGGGAAAAAGGCCCCAACTCGACCGAAGCGCGGAGTCGTTGCTCCCGTGGAGACGCGCACTCAACTCCGGGCGACCGTCGATTCCAAATTCACCAAGAGCCATTTCAGCCAGCTTTTTGCCGTGCTCAAAATCCGGAGAAAGAACGCGTTGGGACGCCCAGCGCGCCTTAGCCGCCATCTTGGCGATCGCTTTCCGCTTGGCTGGGGACAAGGCGGCCGGCCGCGCCGCGCCGCCCTTAGCTCCTCCGAGCTTACTCAACGCGGCGGCCGGCGGTTTTTTCCGGCATGCGGGTCGTCCAGCGGTTCGCCGGTGAGCTTCTCTCCGATGGCTTGCTCGACGACGCGCCGTCCGACGGTCATAAAGTCATGACCTTTGCTTGAATGGCCAGACACGATGGAATTATGGCGCATTGAACGGAACGCAACGACGCAACGCGCTTCACAGGGGCAGGAAAGCCGGCATTTCGACGGCCATGACGCCCGCAGGCATGTACGGTGTGCCGGCGTAGCGAAGGCGGCGAAGTTTCGAGGCGCCCCCGGAGCCGGGGGAACTTATATCCGGACCTACCACGGATCTGATTCCTGCAAATCAAGCTGATACGCTGCCGCCGGCTGCGTTGTGGGGCTAGAATTGCGGACATGGAATACCGTCACCTCCTGGCGTCGCGCGAGGGCGCGGTGGGCATCCTGACTTTGAACCGGCCCGAGCGGCGGAACGCGTTGTCGCTCGAGCTGATGCGCGAGCTGATCGCCGGTCTCGAGGCCTGCGGCGCCGACGAGACGCTAAGCGTGGTAATCCTGGCCGCGGCGGGCAAGGCCTACTGCGCCGGGCACGACCTGAGCGAAATGCGCGGAGCGCCGCACAGTCTCTATCGCGAGACGTTCGCCGTATGCAGCCGTCTGATGGAGACGCTGCAATCGATTCCGCAGCCGGTGATCGCCGAGGTGCAAGGCGTGGCTACGGCCGCGGGTTGCCAGCTTGTGGCCGCCTGCGATCTGGCGATCGCCAGCCATGAGGCGCGGTTCGCCACGCCGGGCGTGCGCATCGGCCTGTTCTGCAGTACGCCGATGGTGGCGCTGACCCGCGCCATCGGGCGTAAGCGGGCCATGGAGATGCTGCTCACCGGCCGCATGGTGGACGCCGCGGAGGCCGCCGAGTGGGGCCTGGTGAACCGCGCCGTGCCGCACCGGACGCTGGAAGCCGAGACGCGCGCGCTTGCCGGCCGCATCGCGGAAGCCAGCCGCTTCACGGTGCGCACGGGCAAGCAGGCGTTCTACACGCAGATCGAGCTCGATCAGCGGCGCGCCTATGAGTACGCAAGCGTGGTGATGACCAACAACGCCCTGGCCGGGGACGCCCAGGAGGGGATGTCGGCATTCCTTGACAAGAGGGCGCCGTGCTGGTCCGGAAGTTGAAATTCTCGGCGCCGCTGCTCGTGAGAGTCGCCGCGTCGCTGGGCGCGGTTGGCCTGATTACGTTCGCCTGCTTCCGGCTGGCGAGAGTCAACGCGCCGACGGCGGGCTTCGCGTATCTGGTGGCGATCCTGATAATCGCGAGCGCGTGGGGACTGGCGGAAGCGGCCACGGCCTCGCTCGTGGCGATGCTGTGCTTTAACTACTTCTTTCTTCCGCCGGTCGGCACGTTCACGGTCGCCGATCCGCAAAACTGGGTCGCGCTGTTCGCCTTCCTGGCGACCTCGCTGGTGGCGAGCCAGCTCTCGCAGCGCGCGCGGCAGCGGACGCTGGACGCGATCGCGAGCCAGCGGGAAATGGAGCGGCTGTATGCGCTGAGCCGGTCCATTCTGCTCGCCGGGCCGGACAAGGATGCGGCGCGGGAAATCACGCGGCAGATCGCGCGCGTGTTCGATCTCGAGGGCGCGGCGCTGTATTCGAGGCGCGATGGCGCGACGTACCGGGCGGGGGCCGGCGATCTGAGCGGCATCGAGGAGACGCTTCGGAATGTGGCGGTGGAGGGCAACCTGATCCGCGACGAGGCGGCGCGGACGACGACCCTCGCGGTGAGCCTGGGCGGGGAATCGATCGGGAGCCTGGCGATCCAGGGCGGTATTCTTTCCGACGCCGCGCTGCAGTCGGTATGCAACCTGGCCGCGATCGGGCTCGAGCGCGTCAAGACGCAGGAAGCGTTCACTCAGGCCGAGATCGCGCGGCGCAGCGACGCGTTGAAGTCGACGCTGCTCGACGCGATCGCGCACGAGTTCCAGACGCCGCTCACCTCGATCCGCGTGGCGGCGAGCGCGCTGGTCGACGGCTCGCTCACCGACAGCGATTCGCGCGCCGACCTGCTGCGCGTGATCGACGAAGAGGCCGAGCGCCTAAGCCGCCTGGTGAAGGAGGCGATTCGCATGGCGCGCATCGAAACCGGCAAAGTGCGGCTGAACCGTTCGCCGCGCGCGGTGCGCGAACTGGTGGAGGAGGCGGTGAGCGGCATGGCGGAGAAGACCGAGGGACGAGCGGTGACGCTGGACCTGGCCGGGGATCTGCCAGAGCTGCTCGTCGACACGGAGATGATCGAGCTGGCGCTGCGGCAGATCGTCGACAACGCGGTGAAGTATTCGCCGCCCGGTTCGCCGTTGCTCGTCGGAGCGCGGCGCGATGGAGCGAGCATCGTGCTGAGCGTCACCGACCGCGGGCCGGGCATCCCGGAGTACGAACAATCGCGGATCTTCGAGAAGTTTTACCGGCGCGGGGATCTGGCGACCGCCGCGCCGGGGTCGGGCATGGGTCTCCCGATCGCGCGCGACATCGTCCACGCGCATGGCGGAGAGATCTGGGTGGAGAGCAAGCCGGGCGAGGGATCGCGCTTTTCGATATCGCTGCCGGCGAAACAGGCGCCGGTTGCATGAGCGCCGGACGAATTCTGGTAGTGGACGACGAGCCGCAGGTGCGCCGCGTGATGAAGATGACGCTCAGCGCCAACGGATACGAAGTCGGCGATGCGCGCACGGGCGAGGAAGCGCTCGAAAAGGTGCGCGAGACGCAGTATGACCTGGTGCTGCTCGACGTCAACATGCCCGGCATGGGCGGCATCGAGACGTGCCGCGCGCTGCGCCACGGCTCCGACATCGGCATCATCATGCTGACGGTGCGCGACACGGAGCGGGACAAGGTGGAAGCGCTCGACGCCGGCGCCGACGATTACGTGACCAAGCCGTTCAGCTCGCCCGAATTGTTGGCCCGGATTCGCGCCGCGCTGCGCCGTTCGCCGACCGCGCCGGAGACGGGGCCGAAGCTGTTGCGGCTGGGCGGGATCGAAATCGATTTCCAGGCCAGGCACGTCAGCACGCCCACCGCGAAGCTGCATCTGACGCCGAAGCAGTTCGACCTGCTCCGCTACCTGGCCAGCCATCCGAACAAAGCCATCTCGCACCGCGAGCTGCTGCAGGCCGTCTGGGGACCGGATTATGGCGACCAGATCGAGTACCTCCGCGTGTTCGTGAATCAGCTTCGCAAGAAGATCGAGCCCAACCCCGGCAATCCCCGCTACCTGATCACCGAGCCGTGGATGGGATACCGTTTCAACCTTCCGGAATCGGACGAGTAGTCCGGTTTACGAAATCCTGACGGCATGTTTATGCCTTCTTAATGCCCGGCGCCTTATTGTCGTAAGTGGAACCGGAATGACCGACCTACTCTACATCGTCGCGGCGGGACTCTTCTTCGCCGTGCTGTGGGCCTTCACGAAGGCCTGCGAAAGGTTATAGAGGCCCATGGATTACTTACTGGCTGGATTGGCGTCGCTGCTTCTGTTCGGTTATTTGATCTACGCGCTGCTTAAGCCGGAGAAGTTCTGAGGCGATCGAATGACTCCTTACGGTATCTTCCAGATCGCACTTTACTTCGCGCTAATCCTTCTGCTGACCAAGCCGATGGGAATTTTCCTGGCGAAGGTTTACGCCGGCGAGCGAACGTTCCTGCACCGCGTCCTGCGGCCCATCGAGAACCTGATCTATCGATTGACTGGAGTGCGCGAGAGCGAAGAGCAACGCTGGACGCAGTATGCGGCGTCTCTGATCGCGTTCAGCCTGACGAGCTTCCTGTTCGCCTACGCCCTCGAGCGGTTGCAGGGGTGGCTGCCGTTGAACCCGCAACATTGGAACGCGTCGGCCGTCACGCCGGACCTTGCATTCAACACAGCCGTCAGCTTCGTAACCAATACTAATTGGCAGGCATACAGCGGCGAGACCACCTTCAGCTACCTGGTGCAAATGGCCGCGCTAACCGTGCAGAACTTCGCCTCGGGCGCGGCGGGAGTGGCGGTGGCCATCGCGCTGGCGCGGGGATTCGCGCGGCAGCAGGCGCACGCCATCGGTAACTTCTGGGTCGATCTGACTCGGGGCGTGCTGTACGTGTTCCTGCCGCTGTCGCTGGCGGGTGCTCTGTTTCTTTGTTCGCGCGGCGTGATCCAGAATTTTCACGCGTATGAAACGGTCCATACGGTCGAAGGCGCCACGCAGACGATTCCTCAAGGGCCGGTCGCGTCGCAAGAGGCGATCAAGATGATCGGGACCAACGGCGGCGGTTTCTTCAACGCGAACTCGGCGCATCCTTACGAGAACCCAACGCCGCTCACTGACTTCGTTCAGATGCTGATGATCTTCGCGATCCCCGCGGGTTTGACTTACACGTTCGGCAAGATGGTGGGCGACACGCGTCAGGGCTGGGCGTTATTCTCGGCGATGTCGATTCTGTTTCTGGCCGGCGCGTTCGCGGCGTATCCGGCCGAGCAGGCGGGAAATCCGCAACTTACGCGGCTTGGCATCGAGGCCGCGCCCACCGCCACGCAGCCGGGCGGCAACATGGAGGGCAAGGAAGTGCGCTTCGGCATCGCGTCGTCGGCGCTGTTCGCGGTCATCACCACGGACGCAAGCTGCGGCGCGGTGAATTCGATGCACGATAGCTTCACTCCGCTGGGCGGGTTGGTTCCGCTGTTTAACATTCAACTCGGGGAAGTGGTGTTCGGCGGCACGGGGGCCGGACTCTACGGCATGCTGTTGTTCGCGATTCTCGCGGTGTTCATCGCGGGCCTGATGGTGGGCCGCACGCCGGAGTATATCGGCAAGAAGATCGAACAAAAGGAAGTCAAAATGGCGATGCTGGCGCTGATCTCGACCGCGGCGAGCATCCTGGCGTTCGCGGCCATCGGCGCGGCCGTGGGGTTCGCGAAGGGCGGCTATCTGAACCCTCCCGGCGCGGCCGTGGCGAACCTGGGCAACGGCGGGCCGCACGGCCTGGCCGAGCTGCTCTACACGTTCTCGAGCGCGACGGGCAACAACGGCAGCGCGTTCGCGGGCATCAACGCGAACACGCCGTGGTACAACCTGTCGACCGCCTTCGCAATGCTGATCGGGCGTTTCCTGTTCATGATTCCGCTGCTCGCGGCGGCCGGCAGCCTGGCCGCGAAGAAGCGCGTGGCCGCGACGAGCGGCACGTTTCCGACGCACGGCGGGCTGTTCACGGGGCTACTGATCGGCGTCGTCGTCATCGTCGGCGCCTTGACCTTCTTTCCCGCCCTCGCGCTCGGCCCCATCGTCGAACATTTCCTTGTGCATGAAGGAAAGCTGTTCTCGGCCGTCGTTTTGAGGCTTTGGAGCTAACCAATGCCCGTCATGAGCGAGTCCCTCGAAACGGACGTCACGACGCTTCTTCCGAAGCGGCTGGCGAAGTCGCGTCCGCTGCTGGATCCTACGATCGTTCGCCGCGCGCTGAAGGATTCGGTTCTCAAACTGAACCCATTCACTCTCGCGAAGAACCCGGTGATCTTCGTCGTCGAGATTGGCGCGGCGCTGACCTCGGTGCTGCTCGCGCGGGACGCGCTCGCGGGGGCGAGCGGGCTCGGATTTCCGCTGCAGATCGCGATTTGGTTGTGGTTTACGGTGCTGTTCGCGAACTTCGCGGAGGCCATGGCGGAAGCGCGGGGCAAGGCGCAGGCCGACACGCTGCGCAAGACGCGCACCGATTCGCTCGCGCACCGCATCACGGGCAGCGGTAAGACGGAAGAGGTCCCCGCCTCGAGGCTGCGCGCCGGCGACATCGTGCATTGCGATGCCGGCGAGATTATTCCCGGCGACGGCGACGTGGTCGATGGCATCGCCACGGTGGATGAGTCCGTCATCACCGGCGAGAGCGCTCCGGTGATCCGCGAGTCCGGAGGCGACCGCAGCGCCGTAACCGGCGGAACGCGCGTATTGTCCGATCACATCCGCGTGAAGATCACGTCGAACCCGGGCGAGACGTTTCTGGACCGCATGATCGCGCTGGTGGAAGGAGCGGAGCGGCAGAAGACGCCGAACGAAATCGCGCTGAACATTCTCATCGCCGGGCTGACGCTTATCTTCCTGCTGGCCGTGGTGACGCTCGAGCCCTTCGCGGCGTATAGCGTGCACTCGGCCGGCGCGGGCGCGGTGCCCAGCGTGGCCGTGCTGGTGGCGTTGCTTGTGTGTCTGATTCCCACGACGATCGGCGGGCTCTTGTCGGCGATCGGCATTGCGGGCATGGATCGCGTGATGCAGCACAACGTGCTGGCGATGAGCGGACGCGCGGTGGAAGCTTCGGGCGATGTCAACACGCTGCTGCTCGATAAGACGGGCACCATCACGCTGGGCAACCGCCAGGCGGTGGAGCTGATTCCCGTGGCTGGAGTCACGGCCGCGGAGCTGGCGGACGCGGCGCAGTTGTCGAGCCTGGCCGACGAAACGCCGGAAGGGCGCTCGGTGGTGGTGCTGGCGAAGGAGAAGTATGGCCTGCGATCGCGCGAGGTCGCCGAGCAGAACGCGCGGTTCATCCCGTTTTCCGCCTACACGCGGATGAGCGGCGTGGATCTCGACGGGCGGCGCCTGCGCAAGGGCGCGAGCGAAGCGATCGCGAATTTCGTCGAGCAGGAGGGCGGGACCGTGGATGCGGCGTGTCTCGAGATCTCGGACCGCATCTCGCGCTCGGGCGGCACGCCGCTCGCGGTGGCCGACGGCCCTCGGCTGCTGGGCGTGATTCATCTGAAGGACATCGTGAAGGGCGGGATGAAGCAGCGCATCGCCCAGCTTCGCGCGATGGGCATCCGCTCCGTGATGATCACCGGGGACAACCCGCTCACCGCCGCCGCGATCGCGAGCGAAGCGGGGGTGGACGATTTTCTCGCGCAGGCCACGCCGAAGGACAAGCTCGAGTTCATCAAGCGCGAGCAGGGCGACGGGCGGCTGGTGGCGATGACCGGCGACGGGACGAACGACGCGCCGGCGCTCGCGCAGGCCGACGTCGGCCTGGCCATGAACACGGGCACCAGCGCGGCGAAGGAAGCCGGCAACATGGTCGATCTCGACAGCAATCCGACGAAGCTGATCGAAGTGGTCGCCATCGGCAAGCAACTGCTGATCACGCGCGGCGCGCTGACCACGTTTTCGATCGCCAACGACGTGGCCAAGTATTTCGCCATCATCCCGGCGATGTTCGCGGCGACGTATCCGGCGCTCGACCGGCTGAACATCATGCGGCTGCACTCGCCCGAAAGCGCCGTGCTGGCGGCCGTGATCTTCAACGCGTTAATCATCATCGCGCTGGTTCCGCTGGCGCTGCGCGGCGTGCGCTACCAGCCGGTGGGCGCGGCGAGCCTGTTGCGCCGGAACCTGCTGATCTACGGGGTGGGCGGCATCCTGGCGCCGTTTCCGGGCATCTGGGTGCTTGACCGGCTGCTGGCCGCGCTGCGGCTGGCTTAGGAGATCTCATATGTGGCGACAGATGGCTCCGGCATTTCGAATGACTCTGTTGATGACGGTTCTGACCGGCCTGCTGTATCCGGCGCTGGTGACGGCGATCTGCCAGGCGGTGTTTCCCTCGCAGGCCAACGGCAGTCTGATCCGCGGCGGCGGGGGCGTTGTGGTCGGGTCGCGGCTCATCGGCCAGCGATTCGTCCGGCCTGAGTACCTCGAGCCGCGCCCGTCGGCGGCGGGCAACGATGGTTACGACGCAACGGCATCGGGCGGGTCGAACCTCGGGCCCGCGAGCCAAAAGCTTATGGACCGCGTGAGCGCGGCGGTAGTGCAGTTCCGGCGCGACAATCCGCGGGCGAGCGGGCCGCTGCCGGCCGACCTGCTCACCAGTTCGGCAAGCGGGCTCGATCCCGACCTGAGCCCCGCGTCCGCGCTGTTGCAGGCGGACCGCATCGCCGCGGCGCGCGGCGCGGGCGCCGAAACGGTGCGGGCCTTGATCGCCTCGCACATCGAACAGCGCACCGCCGCGGTTCTGGGCGAGCCGCGCGTGAACGTGCTCGAGACGAACCTCGATCTCGACCGCCGGTTCCCGAAACGCTGACTCGAGTTCCGGCGATAATTAAAGTTCGCGCGGCTGCGCGGCGGTTTGCCTGACACTTCATCGAAGCGCCCCGATCCCGACCAACTCTTGCGGCAGGTGGAAGCCGAGGAGCGCATCGCCCGCCATGGGCGCCTGAAGGTCTTCCTGGGCTACGCGTCGGGCGTGGGGAAATCGTTCCGCATGTTTGACGAGGCCCGCCGGCGGAACGCGCGCGGCCAGGACGTTGTGGTGGCCGCCTTGCAGGCCAAGCGGTCCCCGGACGTCGACGCGCTGTTGGGCCGGATCGAAACGATCCCGATGCGGAAGGTCAACGGCCAGCCGGTGATCGACGTGGCGGCGATCCTGCGAAGGCGTCCGGAGACGGTGGTGGTGGACGGGCTCGCCTACGACAACCCGCCGGGATGCGCGCATCCAAAGCGCTGGCAGGACGTCGAGGCGATCCTTCGCGCCGGCATCTCGGTGATCGGCTCGGTGAATTTGCACTACATCGAAGAGCTGCGGCCGCAGGTCGAGGCGTTGACGGGGAAGACGGTCACCAGCACGATCCCGCGCAGCTTCGTGAGCTCGGCCGACGAGATCGTCATCGTCGACGCGCCTCTGGACCAGCCGTCGATGCAGGACGGCGCCGGCCCGCACGCGCAGGAGCGCTTGTCCGCGCTCCGCGAACTCGCGCTCGTGCTGGCGGCCGATGTCGTGGACCAGCAACTGGAGGCGTATCTCGAAAGCCACGGCATCGAGAATCTCTGGGGCACGCAGGAGAGGATTCTCGTGTGCCTGACGCCGCGCGCCAACGCGGCGCCGATGATCTCGAGCGGGCGCCGCAATGCGGAACGGTTTCATGGGGAATTGTTTGTGTGCTACGTCGAGCAGGCCGCGCTGTCGGAGACGGACCGCGCGGCGCTCGAGGCGAACCTCGCCGTCGCCCGCGAGCAGTGCGCGCAGATCGAAATCCTCCACGGCGAAGATCCGATTCACGCCATCATGAGCTTCGCGCGCGAGCGCGGCATCACCCAGATCTTCGTGGGACACAGCCTGCGCGAGGGAGTGTGGACGCGTCTGTTCGGGGGGGCCGTGGACCGCTTCATCCGCGCCGCCGACGGCATGGACGTGCGCGTGTTTCCGCACTGAGACCCGGATGAGCGGACCATCTTCCTCGCGCGGCGCGCTGAAGGTCTTCCTCGGCTACGCGGCCGGGTCCGGCAAGACGTACCAGATGCTCGAGGAGGGCCAGGAGCTGCTGCGCCGCGGCGTGGATGTCGTGGTGGGATACTTCGAATCGCACGGCCGGCAGGACACCATCGCGAAGACGGAGGGCCTGCCATCGATTCCTCGCCGGCGCATCGAGTACCGCGGGACCGCGTTCGAGGAGATGGATGCCGAGGCCATCGTGCGGCGGCGCCCGCAGGTCTGCCTGGTGGATGAGTTCGCGCATACGAACGTGCCCGGCTGCGAGCGGGCCAAGCGCTGGCAGGATGTCGAGGTGCTGCTCGACGCGGGCATCGACGTGTACACCACAGTGAATGTCCAGCATCTCGAGAGCCTCAACGGCCAGGTGTGGCAGATTACCGGCGTGCGGGTGCGCGAGACGATCCCGGACTGGGTGCTGGCGCAGGCGGCGGAGGTGGTGATGGTCGACGTGACGCCGCGCGCGCTGCTGAACCGGCTCGAGCGCGGCGCCGTGTATGCGCCGGATAAGGCGCGGCGGGCGATGGAGAACTTCTTTCAGGAGTCGCACCTGGTGGCGCTGCGCGAACTGGCCCTCCGGCAGGCCGCGCACGAGGTGGATACGCGGCAGAGTCTGGCCGGCGCGGAAGGGGCGCCGCTGCCGCCGGCGCAGGCCGATCGCCTTCTGATCCACGTCACGGCGGAGCCGACTTCGGCGGAGCTGATCCGGCGCGGCAAGCGCGTGGCGGACCATCTGCGCGCGTCCTGCGTGGCGGTGGCCGTCTGCCCGCCGCCCGGCATCGAAAGCCTTCCGCCGGCGCAGCGCGAGGATGTCGAGCGCCACCTGAACTTCGCGCGCAATCTGCACGTCGAGACGCGCATCCTTACCGGCGCGGACTCGGCCGCGGCGCTCACCGAGTTCGCCAGGCTGAACCAGGTCACGCAGATCTTCGTGGCGCGGCCGCGCTATTCCGGCCTGCACCGGCCGCTCGCGTTCCAGGTGGTTCATCGCGTGGTGCGCCTGGCGCGAACCATGCAGGTGACGATCGTGGCCGAGCGCCACCGCCGGTAGCGGCCGTCACTCGCCGGTGAGCGTGAACCGGTAGGCGCCCGAGGCCGCGTCGAACACGACGGCGTCATCGTGAACTTTGGCGCCGCGCAGTCCCTGGTCGCCCGGGACGAACTGGCCGTTCCGCCAGACCGCGCGGCCGCTCTCGGTGACCGTGAACGACGTCATCTCGAGGTCCCTTGGCACGGCGATTTCGGCATCCGCGCCGGGTGGCACGGTAGCGGTCAAGACGATTTTTCCGGGCGATCGGGTCCAGGAGCACAGCACAAGTCCGCGCGGGGATTCCAGGCTTGCGGTGACCCAGCGCAGGTCGTCGGCCGGGTGCGGCGCGATGCGTATGTGCCGGTAGCCGGCGCCATCGGCGCCGATGCCGATCCCGCCCAGCGCCTCGTAGAACCACGCGCCGACGCTCCCGAACATTGCGTGGTCCTGCGAGTTCATCGACGGCCCTGTCTTCCGCTGCCACAGCTCCCACAGCGTGGTTGCGCCGTTGTCGATCATGTAGCCCCAGCTCGGATACGTTGTCTGCGTCGCCAGTTCGTAGGCAAGATCCGAGCGGCCGAGTTCGGTGAGCACGGGGAAAAGATACCGGACGCCGATGAAGCCGGTGGTGACGTGCGTGTCGTGATAGTAGACGATGTCGTTCATGAGGTTCGAGGCCGCGATGCCGCGCTGATGCGCGTCCGGCACGCCCATGGCGATGGCCATGGCGTTGGCGGTTTGCGTGCCGCCCGCGTAGCCGCCGGTCGCGGGGTCGAAGAACTTTTGCTGGACAGCGGCGCGGATTCGTTGGGCGAGTTTCGCGTACGCCTCCGCGTCGCTGTCCTTGCCGAGAACGGAGGCGACCGCGCCGAGCGTGGTCACGTCGTGGAGATAGTAGAGAGCCGAGACGAACTCCGGCGGCGTGCGAACGATGGGCACCCAGTCGCCGTAGTGGAAGTAGCTCAGCACGTCGCCCTTGGCCTGGGTTCCGAGGAAGGCGATGTATTTCTTAAGGCCGTCGTAGTTCTGTTCGAGGATCCTGCGGTCGCCGTAGTGGCGCCACATTTGCCAGCACAGCTCGGGATACGCCGTGCCCCACGCGGGGTCCGACGGACGGCCTCCGTAGCGCAGCGGCACGGTGTCGGTCAAGCTGCCGTCGCCGCCCTGCGCGTCGCGGATGTCGCGGATGAAGTTCGTATCGAAGGCGGCCATGTCGAAGTTATCCATCGACTCTTCGGCGGTCACTTGCGCGTCGCCCATCCAGCCCTGTCGCTCGTCGCGCTGATCGCAGTCGGTGGGGATGCCGAACAGGTTAGTCAACTGCGACCAGCCGATGACGCGCTGGATGTCGTTCAGGATGGGCTTCGAGGCGGCGAACCCGCCGGTCGTGCCGACGGCCGAATGGACGACGATGGCGCGCAGCGTGTCGAGCGCGGGCGCCTCGGGCAGTCCGCTGAGTTCGACGTAGCGAAATCCGTGATAGGTGAAGCGCGGCTGGTAGCGTTCGCCGCCCCCGCCGCGCAGCGTGTATACGTCGCGCGACTTCGCCCCGCGCAGGTTCTCGCGATTGATCCGGCCGTCGGGATAGACCAGCTCGCTGTAGCGCAGGGTAACCGTGGTCCCGCGCGGCCCTCTGACGCGCAGCCTGGCCCAGCCGCTGACGTTCTGGCCGAAGTCGTAGACATAGACGCCGGGATCGGGGCTCGAGATGGACTTCGGCGCGAGCTCCCCAACCGCCTCGATGGCCGGCATCGTCTCCGGCGATCGCTCGCCGTTCGAGCCTTCCATGGTCCGCGCGGCGCGCCAGGCGCTATCGTCGAACGAAGGCGTATCCCAGCCCGGCGTTTCGCGCCGCGCATCGTACACCTCGCCATCGTAGATGCTGTCGCTCACGATCGGGCCGTCCGAAGCTTTCCAAGTCGCGCCGGAGGCGACCGTCATCCGCTGGCCGCCTTCCATCTCGACTTCAAGCTGGACCAGCGCGGCCGGCGCGGGGTAGAAGGCGGCGAACTGCGGCGCGTGGCCCAGCGTGGCCCATCCGCCGCCAAGCATCACGCCCGCCGCATTGGCGCCCTCGCGAAGCGCGCGAGTAACATCATAGACGCTGTAGAGAACGCGTTTCGAGTAAGTCGTCGGCGCGGGGTCGAGCACCTTGTGTCCGATCCGGCGCCCGTTGACGTGCAGCTCATAGTAGCCGAGCGCGGTGACGTAGGCGCGCGCCCGCTCGATCTTCGCCGGGATCGTGAAGCCCGCGCGCAGTTCGCCGCCGCCGCCGATCCATTCGGCTTTCCAATCGCCGCGCGCGAGCAGCCCCATGTCGAACCGCGCCGGCGCGCTGTAATCGGAAGCGGTCCCGGCCGGGTTCCAGACGCGAACTTTCCAGTAGTAAGTCCGGCCGCTCTCGAGCGGCGCGCCGTTGTATTCGATCTGCGAGTTATCCGCCGAGCCGGCTTTGCCGCTATCCCAGACATCGCCTCGATTGGACGCGAGCGCCGCCGGGCTGGCCGCCACTAACACCTCGTACGCCGTGGGATGTTCGCCGCGCCCGGGCCATTCCAGTTGCCAGGAGAATCGCGGGCGCGCCGTATCGACGCCCATCGGATTGGCCAGGTATTCGCAGCGCAGCGCGACGGGAGCGGGCACATCGGGCGCCGCGCCGAAGCCCGGCGCCGCGCCCAATCCAATCATCGCGATCGCGAGGGCGCACGCCCACGCGGTTGTCTTGTGGCCTGAGTGGTCCATTTTGCTCTCCACTAATCTACGCCCGGCGGCGGTCCTCCGGCAATCGAAGACCGATCGCCATCTCAAGCGCTAAACGCGAAACGGCGCCCCCTCCGGATGGAGGCAGGCGCCGTTCGGTCCTTCTCGGAGCGAGGTGTTCGTTAGAAGTGGTACTTCAAGGCGAACTGAAGTTGCCGGGCGTCCTGGGCGCCGAAGATCTGTCCAAAGCTGCCCACGCCGATGTTGCCGTTGGCGACAACGGCCCCGGGCAGACCGATGCCGGGCGAGCCGAGGACGACAGTGTTCGTCAGGTTGATCGCCTCGGCACGGAATTCGATCGATTGCCGTTCGGTGATGCTGAACGACTTGGTCAGGCTCACATCGACCGTGTACATGCCCGGCCCACGGATGGTTCCCACGCCGCAGTTCCCAAAAGTGCCGAGCGCAGGCCCGGCGTAGGAGTTCGGATTGAACCACTGGTAGCCGCCGTTCGGCGAGTCCATCGTTCCGAACACGTTCCCCGGCGCAATGCAGTTGGCCCGAGGCTCAGGCGCGTGTGTCTGGGAACTGTCCCGGTAGTTGTTAATCGTATACGGGAAACCGCCACGGAACGTCGGAATCGCGTTCACCTGCCAGCCGCCGACGACCGCGTCCGCGGCTTTTCCCATATTGCTTCCAAAACTGCGGCCGCGTCCGAACGGAAGGTCGTAGCTGACATAGCCGCTTACCGTGTGGGTGACATCGTAATAGCACGGACCCCATTGCGACCTGGCGTCGTAGGCATTCGGCCAGTAGTAATCATTGGTGCTGGCCTGGCCTCCGTCCCCGTAGTAGCCGATCGAGTTGGTCATGCACTTGGAGTAGGTGTAATTGAGTTGATACTCCAGGCCTTTGCTGAGCTGCTTCTGAAGGGACACCTGCAAGGCGTCGTAGTCTTGGTTTGCGGATGATTGTGTCAGACGCGCATTGCCGATCTCGTTTTGCAGCGTCGGATTCCCCGAGAGAAAATTACTCGGCGATACAGTCCCGTTCGCATTGAGAATTCCCTGCGAAACCCAGATCGGTACCATCAGGTGCGTATTGCGCTGCCCGACATAACCGGCCTGCAACGTCAAATCGTTGCCGAACTGGTGTTGAATGGTGAAATTCCATTGCTGCGAAACCGCGGGACGAATGTTCGGATCCCACAGCCGCAAGCCGGCGCCGACAAACGGATTGCCGGGATTGCTCTCAAATGGCAGATAGCCCTGGGCCAGTGTCGACGGAGTCTGGGTCGGATTGTACAGGATGAGGTGTTCCGTCGCGAAGGGCGGGTTCAAGGTCAGACGAAGGTTGGTTCCGGTTCCTTCGAGGAAGCTGGACATCGTATACGCGGTGCGAATGACGGTGTTTTTCGTCGGCGTCCAAGCGATGCCGAGGCGAGGCTGAAAGTCGTCAATCCCCAGGTAGGGATTGTAGAGCGCTTCGCAATTCGCGTAGGGGCAGTTGCTGCCTGCATTATACTGCTGGCCATTGACCAGGCCGAAGTTCGCCTGCCGGTTCTTCACCTCGGTCCACGGTGAGTTGTACTCGAAGCGCAGCCCAAGATTGAGGGTCAGGGTCGGCGACACGCGCCAGTCGTCCTGGAAAAATGCGGACGTGACCGAAGAGCGCTGGCCCCAGGTTCCTCCGGCGATGCCGCCCTGTATCTGGTACGGTTGGCCCATCATGAAGTCCGCCTCGGGGAGGCCGCTATACTGGCCATTGAAATTAAACTGCCCGGCGATACCGGCGTTGCCTGAATAGAAGGTGTTCATACGATCGCGGAAGTACTGGAATCCGATGTGCATCGTGTGTTTGCCCACGGTCCAAAGGAGCGTGTCCTCGGCCTGGATCACGGTGTCGGCGAACTCCTCCATCACCTCGGCATTGCCGAAGCCGCTGGCGTATCCGCCACTGAACGTAAAGGCAGGCAGAACGCTAGTCGGCACTCCGGGAATCCCTACGCTTCCGGCTGAGAATGCCGTGCCCGTCAACTGGCCGGTGATAATCGGCGTGTAGTTCACGCCCGCACGGATATCGTTCACCAGGTTTGGGGTGATCGTCTTGGTATAGTCCAACACGCCGTTGTACGAGGGGAGCAGGTTCTCCGAGTTATAGAGCATCGGAATGCTATTCGTGCTGGGCTGGATGATATGCGCCTGCGAGTAGCGCCCGTAGATATGGTCGCTGTCCGTAGCCGCGTAATCGACACGTATGTCTCCCTGATCCTGGTTTGTGTAGCCATGCGTGGTATTGGTTCCATTGTTGATCAGGGCGCCGTTGACGGGCTGCGGGTACAGCGGCGACTTCATGATGGCGAGAGCCTGGGGACTGAGGAGGTTCTGGGGAATGACGTTTCCAGGAATCGGCGTCTTCGTCCCCGGATAGTGAAGCTGGATGCCTTGTTGTGTAAGCACCTGCGAGAAATCCCCGGTCCGTTCCGCTGGCGTGAACACGCTGTACGCGCTGCTGGTGGCCGGCTGGTCGTAGCGGGACCCCTGATAATCGCCGAAAATGAACAGCTTGTTCTTGACGATCGGCCCGCCAACGGTGCCGCCGAATTCGTTCCAGCGCAACAGCGGCCGCGCCAGGCCGCGCCAGTTGTTCTGCCAGACGTTCGCGTTCAGCGCGTCATTGCGAATGAACTCGAACACGTCGCCGTGGACCTGGTTCGTGCCGGATTTTATACTCACACTGACGATGCCGCCCATGAACTGGCCGAACTCGGCCGAGGCGTTCTGGGTGATCATGTTGAATTCTTCGATCGCATCCGGTTGCGGGGAATAGGCGACCTGGTTTTCGGAGACCTGGTTGTTGTCCATCCCATCGAGCAGGAAGTAGTCGGTTTCGTTGCGGTTTCCGTTGATGTACGGACGGCCGCTTCCAAAGCTGGCCTGCGAGCCGGTGAAGGAACCCGGATTCGTCGCCACCGAGCCGGGCGCCAACAGGGTCAATTGCACGTAATTGCGGGTCGCCAAGGGGAGCGTTGTGTTCGTTCGCGCGTCGATGATCGTGCCTAACTGCGTCGAGTCGGTCTGCAGCAGGGGTGGAGCCGCGTTTACTTCCACGGTCTGCGTTATGCTGCCGATCTCCAATTCGAAGTCCAGGCGCGCGGCCTGATTCAGGACCAGAAGAATGTCGCTTCGAACAGCGGCTTGAAACCCGGTACTCTCCACCTTGACGTCATAGGTGCCGACCGGGAGCCGGGGAAGGTTATAGTCGCCCGACGTGTTCGTGACGGTCGGCCAAACCGTGCCGCGGCTCTTGTCGGTGGCCGTCACTTTTGCGTTGGCTACCGGCGCGCCCGAGGGGTCGGTGACCTTCCCCAGCACGGATGCGGTCACTTCCTGGCCTATGGCCGATTGAACAGAGGCGGCGAAGCCAAGCACCAGCGCGAACGCCGCCACGCCCGCAAGGCCCTTCAGTCGATGAGATTTGTGCATATGAACCCTCCTGTATCCGCCGGGTTTTGGAACCCTGGCGCAATTGTCAAGTCAACAACAGCACATAGTTGGCTTCTCTATGTAGAAGCAACTTGAGCACTTCACAGTAGATCGAAGCGCTCCGCGCCTGACCGGTCCAGCGGAACCTCGCTGGGAAGACCCAACCTCCAGCGGGACACGCGTGAGCCAAACTCGTAAGACCAACGCTATTTTAGACCCGAACGAGACTACCGCCTAAACACCAGACCGGAAGCCGCGAATGTTCGCGAGCCAACTCCAGTCAGATAATAGAAACTATCTAGTTTTCAGACCCACTTAAGCAGAATTGTATCACAGGTTTGCGCGATCTGTGCCAACAAAGTCACTTCGGTGAAATTTTCCTGGCAATCGCCGGCGCCGCGAAGGGCGCCCTGCTTACCTGCCGGTCGCCTTCGACCACGCGGTAATACCGGTCCGCTTCCAGATCGGCGAACCGCTGTCTGAGCCCGCTGGGCCAGGAGATCTCGACGCTGGCGGCGCGCGTCGAGCGCCCAAGCCCAAAGTGCGCCCGCAAGTCACTCTGCGAAAGGTAACTTCCGCCGCCGGAGATCTCGCGGATCTGAGTGAGGCCGCCTGCCTCCAGCCGAATCCGGGCCCCCATCGCGTCGCGGTTGCTCCGCGTGCCAACCAGTTGGAAACCGATAAAGTGGTTGCCGGCGCCGCCGCTGTTGTGTAGCAGCAGTTGTGGATCGCCGTTGTTGCCGACGATGATGTCCATGTTACCGTCGTTGTCGTAGTCGAGAAACGCCGCGCCACGCCCCAGATACGGCGTCGAAAACCCGTCCCCGGCCGACTTCGTAGTCTCGACGAATGTCCCATTCCCTTGGTTGTGAAATAGGGAATCGATCTGCTTATAGTGGACCGACGGGTCGGTTTTCTCGACACCCGGATAGACGTGGCCATTGGCGATAAACAGATCCAGCCAGCCGTCGTTGTCATAGTCGAAGAAGCCGCCGCCGAAGCTGAGCACCTGGCGAGTCGGGGCGGCGATACCCGCGCGTTCGCTGGTCTCGTCGAAGAATCCCCTGCCGTCGTTGCGCCACACGTGATCCGAGGCCATCTGAAAATCCGTAATGAACAGATCCAGATTCCCATCGTTGTCGTAATCGCCCAGGGAGATGCACATCCCGGCCATGGCGCTGCCGTCGGCGGTGAGCGCGATACCGCTCTGTAGGGCCGACTCGGTGAACGTGCCGTCGTGATTGTTGTGGAAGAGATAGGCTTCGATGCCGTCGTTGGCGACAAATAGGTCCGGCCAGCCGTCGTTGTCGTAGTCGGCGGCGCCGGCGGCCAGGTTCAGGCCTTTGGGTTGGTAGATGTGCGCCGCCTTCGTGACGTTCGTGAAGGTGCCGTCGCCGTTGTTGTGGTACAGCACGTTCGGCGAGCCGCCATACACCAGCGGCCGGCAGCTCGCGCTCACGCCGTAGCCGATGTTACACAGCCGCTGGCTCTCGGGTCCGAAATTGGCGTAGCCGCCGGCGTAGAGATCGAGCTTGCCGTCACGGTCGTAGTCGAAGAACGTCGCCGCCGTGTGGAAGCGCGTGCCGAAGTCCGTTCCATCGACCTTGGCCCGCACGGTGACGTCGGTGAAAGACCCGTCGCCGTTGTTGTGATACAGGACGTTCTTTCCGTATTGGGTTACGTACAGGTCGGGGTGGCCGTCGTTGTCGTAGTCGCCCCAGACGCAGCCCACGCCGTAACCTGTGCCCGGCACGCCGGCGCGGGCCGTGACATCGGTGAACGTGCCATCGCGGTTGTTGCGGTACAGGGCATTTCGCGTCTCGATGCCCCGGTGATAGAGGTCGCGTCCGTTGACGAAGTAGATATCGGGCCAGCCGTCGCCGTCGAAGTCCGCGACGCAGACGCCGGGGCCGGCCTCTTCGAGAATGGTCGAAATGCCCTCCGATCCCTTGAAGTGGACGAACGAGATATGCGCCGCGGCGGTGGCGTTATGAAACTGTACGGAGGGCGTGGGGGTCCCGGCCAAGACCAGCAAGACCATCGCCGCGAGGCCCGCCAGCGCCGCGGCGGCCCGTAACATCGGCCGTGCCGCGGTCGCGCTCACTGGGGATTTCCGGAAGATCCCGGCGAAGAAATCGCCGTGTGAAGCCGCTCGCGCGCCTGGTTTGCCTTGTCCGACATCTGCTTGTGCAAGGCGAACTCGCGGTCGGCGTCCTCGCGGCGTCCGGCATGCCGGTAAGCGGTGCCCAGGTAGAAATGCGCGGCCGGGCTCTCCGGTTCGAGCTTCACGGCCGTGACCAGCGCCTGAATGGCGTCCTGCGGCCGGTCGGCCGAAGTGAGCGCGCGCCCAAGCCCGATGTAGGCATCGGGAAAACGGACATCGAGTTTCGCCGCCCGGCCGAAGTGGCCGATCGCCGCGTTCCAGTCGCCCGTCTGGCGCGCGAGCTCGCCCAGAACGTATTCGGCGCCCGCGTTGTAAGGGTCGATCGCCAGCTCACGCTCGAACTCCGTTTTCGCGTCGGCGGCGCTGGTCGCAGTCTGCGGCTGCGAGAGGAGAAGACGGCCGATGCGGTAATGAACCCCGGCGAGGTTCGGATCCTTATCGAGCGCGGCTTTGTATTCGAACTCCGCCTCGCGCCATTTCCCCTGAGTTTCGAGAGCCTCCGCGTTCAGCTCATGGACCTGCGGCGAGCCCGGCGCCGTGAAGAGCAGGTCCTGCGAGGCGCGGATCGACAAATCCGAGTACACGTGCGTGGCCAGATAGAGCACTTCGGGATCGTGCGGGAACGCGCGCGTCAAGCCGCCGAGGAACTGCAGCGCTTCGGCTGGCCGGTTGACCGCGAGGCCGCACTTCACGCCGGCGACGCCCAGCCTGCGGCGCAAATCCGCATCGGCCGCGCGAGCCTGCGCGCGGTGGAGCGCCGGCAACGCTTCGGCGCAGTGTCCGGTCTTCGCAAGATCGATCGCCCGCACGGCGTCGGCGGCCGGCGGCGCGTCCGCGGCCAGCGCGCACGACGCGACGGCGAAACAGGCGGCGATGAACCGGCAACAGCTAGTGGGCATCTTTCCCCTACGGTTTCCCTTGGCCCTATCGTATCCCTTTAAAGACACGAAAAGGGCCACGGCAACACCGCGTACAATGCCCGCCGGCGCGCGATCATCTCGCGACGGGAACGAACGCGCCCGCCGCCGTGCGCTCAGAAGTGGTACTTCAGCCCGAACTGGATCTCCCTGGCTCCTTGCGCGCTTTGTAACAGGCCGAGGGTGCTGCCAACTCCCGTATTCGGCGCGTTTAGAATCGGCGAATTCGTGAAGTTGATGCTCTCGGCGCGGAACTCAAGGCTCTGCCTCTCCGTGAAGTTGAAGAACTTGGCGAGACTCAAATCGAGAGTGTGAAGGCCCGGTCCGCGAACCGTCCCGACGCCGCAGGTTCCGAAGCTGCCGGGCGTCTCCGGCCCGAAGGCCGCCGAGTCGAACCATTGATATCCGCCAAGCGGCGAATTTTGCGCGCCGAAGATAGTAGCGGGCGCAAGACAGTTGGCGCGCGAGCCGCGCGATTGCGTTCCCGAGGCGTCGCCGGCCGAGATCGTCAGCGGAAAGCCCGAGTGCAGGCTCAGAATCCCGTTCACCTGCCAGCCTCCGACCACGGCGTCGGCGAGCTTACTCATGTTACTGCCGAACTTACGGCCGCGGCCGACCGGGATGTCGTACGTCGCATAGCTGGTCAGCACCTGCGTCGAATCGTAGTAACACGGCCCCCATTCGGCCCGCTTGTCATAGAGATTCTGCCAGTACGGCGAGGTGGGATACGCCTGGCCGCCCCACGATCCGTAGTATCCGCTCGAATCCGTCATGCACTTCGAGTATGTGTAAGCGACGGAGGCGTCCAATCCATTGCTAAGGCGCTTTTGCAAGACGGCCTGCAACGCGTTGTAACTCTGGTTGCCATTCGAAGCCGTCCCGGAGATCTGGCCGATCTCGTTCTGCAGCGTGGGATTGCCCGAGAGATAGACGCTCGGCGCGGTCGTTCCGTTCGGCAGCAGTTGGCGTTGGAAGTACGGCATCGGGACCATCAGGTGCGTGGTCCGTTGTCCGACGTAACCGATCTGCAGGGTGGTGTCATTCGCCAGCTCTTGCTGGATGGTGAAGTTCCACTGATTGGACAGGGCCGGCTGCACGTTGGGGTCCCAAAGCCGGAGCGTCGCGCCGGCGTACGGATTGCTCGCTTGGGTAGTGAACGGCAGGAAGCCCTGGCTGAGGTTCGAGGTCGGCAGGCTTTGCGCCGTGTAGTCGGCGAAGTGCTCCGTGCCGAAGGGCGGATTGATCGTTGGCCGCAGGTTGGTGCCGGTGCCTTCCAGGTACGAAGACAGCGTATACGCGGCGCGAATCACGGTCTTCGGGCGCATGTTCCACGCGAAGCCGAGGCGCGGTTGCCAGTTGCCGATTCCATAATAGTCGTTATAGAGCGCCTCGCAGTTGCTATACGGGCAGTTACTCCCGGCGAGGTAAACATTGCCGCTAATCAGGCCATAATTCGCCTCCCGGTTGTGAACTTCCGTCCAGGGAGTGTGCACTTCGTAGCGCAGTCCGAGGTTGATGGTCAGCGTCGGAGTTACATGCCAATCGTCGGCGATGAAACCGGCGAACACGTTGGCGCGCTGGCCCCAGGTTCCGCCGTTGACGCCTCCGCCGATCTGCGAGGGCAGGCCAAGCAGGAAGTCCGCCTCGCCCGCTCCGACGCCGCTACCCGCCGTCGCCAACGGGTTGGGTCCCGCGGTGTAGCGGCCGTCGAAGGTGAATGTCCCGGCCAGGCCGTTGTTGCCGGAATAGAACGTATCGATGCGGTCGCGCCAGCCCTGGAAGCCCAAATGAATGGTATGCTTGCCCTTCGAAATGGTCATCGTGTCCTCGTACTGAATCACGGTGTCGGCGAACAACTGATAATTGTCGGAGTTGCCGATGGACGACGCGTAACCGCTCGAGAGGCTCATCGACGGCAAAATGCTCGATGGGATGCCGGGCAGGCCAACGGTCTGCGGGAAGTTGGACAACCCGTTGGCGGCGGCGCCGTTGTTGACGAAAACGTAGTTCACGCCCACGCGGGCTTCGTTGACCACCTCCGGCGAGAAGGTGCGCGTCCAGTCGAGCACGCCGTTATGCACCGGATAGTTGGCGAACGAGTTATAGAGGATCGGAACCGTATTTTCGGACGGATTCGTGATCTGGCTGCGCGAGTACCGGCCGAAAAGCCGGTCCTTATCGGAGATGTTATAGTCCACCTTCACGTCGCCCTGATCGCCGTTGATGTAGCTGTTGGCGCCGTAGGAGAGGTTGTTCACCAGGCCCGGACCGGTTGGCAGCGGGTAGGCGGTCGTATTGTTGATGATGCTCTGCGCAACCGGGCTGAGCAGCGACGAAGGGATCACGTTGTTCGGAAACGGCGTGCGCTGCCCATGGGCCGCCGAGAACGGGTTGTAGAGCTGAATCGGCGTCGCGGCCTGCAGCAGTTGCGAGAAATTCCCCTGCCGCTCAAGCGGCGTCAGAACGCTCAGGAAGCCCACGCTCGTCGGCGTGTCGTCGCGCTGGCCCTGATAGTCGACGAAAAAGAACAACTTGTCGCGGAGAATCGGACCGCCCAGCGTGCCGCCAAATTCGTTCCAACGGATGGCCGATCGGGCGCCGCCCAGGAAGTTGTTCGACCATGAGTTGGCGTTCAGCACGTTGTTGCGGAAAAACTCGAACAAGTCGCCGTGGAACTGATTGGTTCCCGATTTGATCGACGTGCTGATGATTCCGCCCATGAAGTTGCCGAACTCCGCCGGCGCGTTCTGGGTGATTTCGTTGAACTCCTGAATCGCGTCGACGCTCGGCGCGTACCCGACCAGGTTGTCGGACACCTGGTTGTTATCCATCCCGTCGAGCATGAAATTGTTGGCCTGCTCGCGATTGCCATTGACATAGGGCCGGCCGCTGCTGGCGGTCGTCTGGCCGTTGGTGAATGTCGAGGGGTCCGGATGCACGCTGCCCGCCGTGAGCAGCGTCAACTGGACGTAGTTCCGCGTGGCCAGCGGCAGGGTCGTGTTGGTTCGCGCGTCGATCACCTCGCCGAGTTGCGTCGATTCCGTCTGCAGGACCGGCGGCGCCGTGTTCACCTCCACCGTCGTCGACACGCTGCCGATCTGCAGCGTGAAGTCGAGTTTCGCGATCTGGTTCATCTGCAGAACGATGTTTGACTGCGTGGCGGTCTCGAACCCGGTGCTCTCGACCCGTACCTTATATGAGCCGACCGCCACGCTCGGAAGCCGGTAGTAGCCCTCGGTGTTGGTCGCCGTCGGATACTCCACGCCGCGCTCGATGTCCGTTGCCGTTACTTTCGCATTGACGATCGGCGCTCCGGACGGATCGGTGACGAGGCCGGTAATCGTTGCCGTGACCTGTTGCCCTTGGGATGCCAGCGGCGCGAATAACAGCAGCGCCGTCAAAGTTGCCCCAAACGTGAAGACTTTCGCTATCGATCGAATGTGATGCACGAATTCACCCCTTTCTCCCAAACCAGACCGCGTTTCGCTCATACTCGGATTCCACTATTAAAGTACTTAGCCCCTCGCACGTCCAGTCTGCAACCGCTGTCGGCGTGTTGTAATTCCGTTGCAAACGTGCTCTAACACGCTGACAATGAGGCGGCCGCGGCGGGTGAATTGTCAGGGGCGATGCGCCGCCTCCGAACCGCCGGGCGCCTGATCGAAGCCTCCCATCGGTCCCGTCCTGGTTCGGTGACGGACCCAGCCGTCACGTGGCCTGCACGCCCGGCGCAAAGGCCCTTAGGTTGTCAACGCGTTCGAAACCGGATCGAACGCTCGATGTTTCAGCCGTTTAGAGGCGGATCGGCCGTGATAGAATTGCGTAGGAATATTGTGAGTTTTGGAATCGGCCATGGCTGAGAGTCCCTCGACCGGCGCGGCCAGAAGCCCGCGCGAGGGAGCCCACGGTACGGCTGCGCCCGAAGCCGTCCGGGCGGAGTTGCATAAGATCCTCGAGAGCCCGGAGTTCCGCGCGAGCAAGCGGTGCCAGGACTTCCTTCGATTCGTCGTCGAAAATACACTGCTCGGCAAGACCGACATCCTGAAAGAACGGACCATCGGCATTGAGGCCTTTGGCCGGCCCGCCTCCTACGAGCCGAGTGACGACGCGACGGTGCGCGTGAAAGCCGGCGAGGTCCGGAAGCGCCTGGGGCTCTATTACGCGGCGGAAGGCGCGCAAGATCCTCTCCGGATCGAGTTGCCCGCCGGCGGCTATGTGCCGGACTTCACGCTTCCGCCCGCCCGGAGCGAGATCGATGCGCCGCCGCGGGACGGCCGTTCGACGACGAACGCCGCGCGCCGCGTCCGCGTGTTGGTCCTGCCGGTCCTGGCGCTCGCCGCCGTAGCCGCGGTCGCAAGCTGGGGATGGTTTTCTGGCCGGCGTTCGCCCCTCAGCGAGTTCTGGGCGCCCGTGCTGCGCGGGTCGTCGCCAGTCATCCTCTGCGCGGCTTACGTGCCGGTGTACGCTCCGGAACCGCCGGACGCATCGCGCGCCGCGCCGCCCAGGTTCACGCTTCTCGACGATCAGTTCGTGGGCGGAGGGGATCTGGTGGCCGCGGCGCGGCTCTCGGCGATGCTCACGCGCATGGGCCGGGCCTACCAGATCCGGATCGGGCACGAAGTTTCTTTCCAGGACCTGCGCGCGTCTCCGGCCATCCTGATTGGTTATTCGTACACGCGATGGCGGGACATCAGCAGGGAGCTGAGATACTTCATCGACGCTTCGCGGCAACCGGTGATTATCCTGGATAACGGCAAACCGACCTCGTGGTATCTGCCGAATCTCGGCGCGGACCGTCATACGAACGAGGATTACGCTCTCGTCTCGCGCGTTTTTCATCCCGACACGCGGGCGATGCTGGTCGAGCTGTCCGGCATCACGCAGTATGGAACCGAAGCGGCCTCGGACCTGCTAAGTAACCCGGATCTGCTTGCGGAGGCGCTGAAGGGCGCGCCGAAGGATTGGCCGCGAAAGAACCTTCAACTGGTCTTGCACGTGAAGGTCATCGGCGATAGCGCGGCCCCGCCCACCGTGGTCGCTTCGCACTTTTGGTAGCGCGGCGCCGCCGGCCCGCTCGAGCTCGCGCCCCGATGCGAGAATGGGATCGTGACGGGCGTAAGAATGGACAAGTGGCTCTGGGCCGCCCGGTTCTTCAAGACGCGCTCGCTCGCCGCGCGCGCCTGTGAACTCGGCCGGATCGACTCCAACGGACAACGCGCCAAGGCCGCTCGCGAGGTCCGCGCCGGCGACCTGTTAAGCGTGACAAACGCGGGCGGCGAGTTCCAGGTCGAGGTTCTTATTGTAAGTGAGCTGCGCGGCCCGGCCACGGTTGCGCGAACGCTCTACCGCGAGACAGAGGCGAGCCAGGAATCGCGGCGAAGGTTGGCCGAAGAACGCAAAGCGATGCCGCGAGTCGAGCCGTTGTTCGAGGGCAAGCCGTCGAAGCGCGGCCGCCGGGAAATCGCCCGGCTTCGCGGCAGGGCGTAACCACGAAGCGGCATCGCCGGCCGTCTTGGCCCCCAACGGCCCGGTCGAGCGCCGCACGGTAAAACTCGATCGCGCGTTTCCCATTCCGGACCGAAAGCATCGGCGCGATCGACGTCTACCGGATGTTACTCGCCTGCGACTCGCCGCTCGTCGATTGGGTCACGTCTCCTCGACGGGTGGCGGGTTGGTCTCCGCTTCACCGAGCGGCTCCAGTAGCTCCCTCGCCTCCGCCTCGCGATCGCGCGGCACTTGCACGCGCACCAACTTATAGAGAAACGGATCGATGTCCTGAACCAGCGTGGCGATCTGGCCAAGAACGAAGTAGTCAATGCCCGCGTTCTCGAGCAGTCCCGTGGCCAGCGCCAGCTCGATGCGATTGTTTGTCTCGAGCACCACGATCAAATCGAGAGCCGGGTCAAACGGCCGCTTGGGCCGAGGCGCACCGTCTGCCAGGCTAACATGGCAGGCGGGGCATTCCGTCGAGACATCGGGATACTCGGCCCCGCATCGAACGCAATTCAATCGTCCACCTCCCGCCACGAGTTTACCGCCCCGCGCGCCGGCGCTTGGCCAAAGAGTAACAATGCTCCTATGAAGCGGGCGCGGTGGTTGGCTCTGCCGGCGCTCGCGTGCCTGGTGCCTTGCGCCGGATCGAAGAAGGACAACCGGGCCGCCAGGTTTCGCCCGACGCGGCTCGTCACTCTCAACGTGTCGGCCGAGGATGACCACGGAGCGCCGGTCGGCGACCTGACCCAAGCCGATTTCCGGGTGTTAGACCAAGGCAAGCCGCAGGCCATCGCGACGTTCCAGCGGAACGCAACCAAGCCCGAGCCCGCCGATACCGTCCGGCTTGGCCCGCACGAGTTTTCGAACCGCGCCGGAGCCGGCCGCGCTGCGGGCCGCCATGCACAGCCCGTTCGACTCGCCCGGGATCGGCCCGCGCCGGGGATTCCGTCCAGAGGAGCCGCGTCCCCGATGAAAGAGACGTCACAGGATGCGCCAGGCGATCTGGCCTGCCTTACCCGAGGTAGCATTCGATCAGTGAACGCTGACCAACGATTGTATGCTGGCCACCACCGCCTGCCCAGCCGGTGCTTGCGGGTTGATCCCGTCAAAGTGACCGGCGCCGTCCATTGTAATCAAGCGAACCGGGTCGCCTGCCTTCTCAGCCGCCGCCGCGTACTGCTTGAACAGTGTGATCCACTCCTCGCCAAACGTGCTCGCCACGAAGATCTCCTGTCTGGTCCCGATGGGCAACAGTCCACTTGCCGAACCCTCCCGATAGCGGCCAGGGAACTCCGCCGGTGTACCGCCGATGAACTGCGTGATCACCGGCCCACCGCACACCGACTGCTCGATCGCGCGGTCCGCTTCGAGATCTGGCGGACCATCGACACTCACGACGCCATTCAGCGGAAGCGGCGAATTCATATACAGCATGCTGCTCTTCGGCAGCTTGCCTCGTGCGCCTAACCAAAACGCAAGTTGACCACCCGACGAGTGACCGGCCGCAACCACGTGCTTAAGGTCCAAATGATAGCGGGGCGCCAGCTCGCGCAAATAATCCGTCGCTCTGCCTAAGTCGAGGTAGGTCCCGGGCCAGCCGCCGCCATCATTTCCGAGGCGACGGTATTCGACATTCCACGAGGCGATCCCCGCTGTCGCAAGCGCCGCGGCCATCGGGCGCAGCAGTTCGAAGGAAGTGACACTTTCCGGCAGGTTGCGCAGCTTGACCTCCCAACATCCACCATGGACAAGTATGGCAACGGGAAACTGCCCTGTACCGGCCGGCACGCGCAACTCGCCAAATTGCAGCGGGCTCTTGCCGTAGGCCAGGCGCTCGCTCGTAAGTGGTGTCGCCTGCTTGATCAACTCCCGTGGATTCGTCGTCTGCCCTTGCAGCGGACCCATGGGAAGCAGCATTATCGCAGCGAGCCTCTGATAAGTCGAGTTTCGCGTGGCGCCTGGCAGGATGCGGAGCCGCATCGACGATTTTCTCCCGAAGCCAATACTAGCAAACGCATGGAGACGTTCCCTTCTCTCGATGGTTCATCCGCACCCCTGCCCGGGCCGATCGCGTGCGGGTGACGCCTACGCCCGGCGCGCAACAGCCGGCCAGCGCGCACCTGCTCCCGCGCATCCGCAAGCGGGACGTGATGCTGTTTCCGGCGGGCGGCCACTTTCCAGGGGAGCTCGATGTGACGTAAGCCCGCGTCATCGTCTACGACAACTACTCGAACGCCGTGGGCTCGCTGACGCTGCCGGACTTTGGCAAGCCGGGCGCCTGACGCGGCGCCTTTCACCACACGGACGATCCGGAAAGAGTGACAATCGTCCTATGAAGCGAGCGCTGTGGTTGGCACTGGCGGCCCTCGCCAGCATAATCCTCTGGGCCGGATCGAAAAAGGACAAGGCGGGCGCGGGGTTCGGCCCGACGCGGCTGGTCACGCTGAACGTGTCGGCCGAAGACGACCATGGGCAGCCCATCGGCGATCTGACCCAGGCCGATTTCCAACTGTCCGACCGCAGCAAGCCGCAAACCATCTCCGTGTTCCGCCACAACGGCAACCAGCCCGCGCCCGAGGATGTAGCGCCGCTTGGCCCGCACGAGTTCTCGAATCGCGCCGGAGGCATTCCGCCGCGCGTGACCCTCATTCTCTTCGACCTCTTCAACACGCGCGGACTATTGACGGACCAGGGCTACGCCCACGGGCAGATTATCGAGACGCTGCGCAAGCTCGAATCGGCCGACTACCTCTACATGTACCTGCTGACGGTCGAGGGTTTGCTTCCGATCGAGCCGCTCCCGGAGCCCGGCGAGGAGCCGTCGCCGAAATCGGCCGCGCCGTGGACCCAGAACATCCAGCAGCGGCTCGACACCGCGTTCCAACACGTTTACCGGATGAAGCCGTACCTTTATACGGACGACCGCGTGATGGGCACGTTCATGGCGCTCGAATCGCTGGCCACGCGGCTCGGCGCGGTCGCCGGACGGAAGAACATTGTCTGGATCACCAACGGCGTGCCCATCGCCATCGGACCGCGGCGGTCCGGCATCGGAATGCCGATCGATTACGAGCCGGTGCTGCAGCAGTTGAGCGAATCGCTCGACCGCGCGGGCGTGGCGATGTACCCAGTGGATCTGAGCGGGCCTGGAATGCAGTCGACGGTGCAGGCCGCCTCGAACAGCCCCACCCCGAACGGCGGAGCGATGTCGCAACCGTCGCAGTCGCAGGAGATGCCCGGCGTCGCCAGCGCCGACACCCTCGAGCAGATCGCCGGGCTCACCGGCGGGCGGGCCTATGTCAACACCGACATTCCCGGCGCCATCAAGCAGGCCTTGCGGGATGCGCGCTCCAGCTATCTGATCGGCTTTTACCCGCCGCCGGGAAGCATGGACGGCAAGCTCCACAAGCTCAAGCTGAAATGTTCTCGCAAGGGCGTGCGCCTGCAAACCAGGACCGAGTACATGGCCTATCCTCCCGCCGCCGCCGCCGGCCCCGAGGAGCAGGCGGCGCTGCGCGCGGCGATTAAGAGCCCGTTCGACGCTTCCGAGATCGGGCTGCGCGCAACCGTGAATCCGGACCCGAAGCAGCCGCTGCACATCCAGTTGCTTCTTCGCATCCACACCCAGGACGTGATGCTGCTGCCCGCCGGGGACCGCTTTCAGGGAGAACTGGCCCTGACCTACGTCATGTACGGACCCGATGGCCAGCCGCGCGCCTCGCAGCCGCTGCCGATGCAGATCGACATGACGGGCCCAGAGCACGACGCGGCGCTGAAGAACGGCATCGGCGCCGGAGGGAACGTGGCGTTTCCGGACGGCGTGAAAAAGGTCCGCGTCATCGTTTACGATAATTACTCGAACGCGGTGGGCTCGCTGACCTTGACGGGGCTCGGCAAGGCAGGGGCCTGACGCCGGGCAATGTACCTGCAAAGATATTTGAAGTCGGCCGTCGAGCCCGGAGTGCGGCAGCGCGGAGACGTCCTCTATACCTCGGGGCGCGTCGAGTCGATTCGCGGCAACCAGTGGAGCGTGGTGGCGAAGGTGCTGGGCACGCGGAGCTACGAAGTGGCGCTGCAGCGCAAGGGCAACGACATCCACGTGGCATGCGAATGCGACTACTTCGAGACCGAGGGCGTCTGCAAGCACATCTGGGCCACGATTCGCGCCTCCGACGCGAAGTATTACCTGCTGGGCCGCATCGGGAGCGGCACGCCGCGCCTGGTCGACGACCTGGCGCCCGACGAAGACATTTTGCCCGATTTTGTTTTGGACGAAATCGACGGCGCGTTCGCCCTCCAGCCGGGCCGCGAAAAACGGCGCGCGCCCGCCCCGCGCCCCGCGGCGTGGAAGAATTCGCTCGCCGGCGTCGAGATGTACGAGACCCAGCGAGTGCGGGCGCCGGAGTGGCCCGCCGGTCGCGAAGTCTACTACGTCCTGGATCTCGCGGGAATGCGGAACCAGTACCAACTGGCGCTCGAAGTGACGGCGCGCGATCCGTTGAAAACCGGCGCGCCGGGCAAGGCGAAGCCGCTCCGCGTCACGCGCGAACAGATCGCCGTGATCCCTGGCGAAGCCGACCGCGAAGCGATGCTCCTGCTCGCCGGGACCACGGATTTGAACGGCTTCTACCACTCCGACACCGTGCCGGCGAACTATTCGCTCGCCGGCGCCGCGCCGCGCCATCTGCTGCCGAAGCTCTGCGCCACCGGCCGGTGCCTGCTGCGGCGCGAGGCCGGATCGCGATTCGACGAATGGACGCCGCTTCGCTGGGACGCCGGTCCGCCGTGGCAGTTCGAGCTGTTCGTCGAGAAGCGCGACAAGGTCTGGGCGCTCGGCGGCCGTCTGCGGCGGGAAGGCGAAACCATGACGCTCAGCGAGCCGGCCGTGCTCGCCCAAGGCGGAGTTTTGTTGAACGGCGATGCGATCGCGCGGTTCGACGACCATGGCGCCACCGCCTGGATCCGCTTCCTGCGCGAACAGAAGACCATCGAAGCGCCGGCCTCGCAGGGGCACGACCTCGTGGCCGAGCTGATGTCGCGCACCGCGCCGCCGCCGGTCGCCTGGCCCGAGGAGCTGCGCTTCGAGGAGGTCCACCAGCCGCCGCGCGCCGCCTTCCGCATCGGCGAACCAGCCGAGTACTTCGAGAAGCGCATGGGGCTGCTGCGCGGCGAGCTGAGCTTCGACTACGGCGGGACCGCGGTCCCCGAGTCGATGCAGGGCGCGGGCATCTACGATGCCGCGGCGCGGCGCTACGTCCGGCGCGACGAAACGGCCGAGCGCGAGGCGCCGCGGCTTCTCGAAAAGCTCGGCGTCAAACGCCCCTCGCAGAGTTACTGGACCGCGAACGATCACTGGCAGGTGCCCGCGAAAAGGCTGCCGCGCGTCATCACCGGGCTGCTCGAGGCGGGCTGGAAGCTCGAGGTGCGCGGCAAGTCGTTCCGCCACTCGACCGGGTTCCGCGCCGAGCTCTCCTCCGGCATCGATTGGTTCGATCTTAAGGGCGAAGTCGAGTTCGGCGACACCGCCGCCGGTCTGCCGGCCGTGCTCGAGGCGCTGCGCCGCAACGACGGCGTGGTCGAGCTTGCCGACGGCTCGTTCGGCATGCTGCCGCGCGAACTGCTCGATAAGTACGGTCTGCTGATCAAGTTCGGCAAGGCCGCCGGCGACGGGCTGCGATTCTCGAAGGCGCAGGCCGGATTGCTCGACGTGCTCCTCGCGGGCAAACCCGAGGTTCGTGTCGACGAGATGTTCGCGCGGGCGCGCGAGCGGTTGCAGCGGTTCGAGGGCGTCGGGCCGGCCGGACAGCCGGAAGCGTTCGTCGGCACGCTGCGCGGCTATCAACTCGAAGGGCTGGGCTGGATGCACTTCCTGCGCGAGTTCGGCTTCGGCGGTTGCCTGGCCGACGACATGGGCGTGGGCAAGACGCCGCAGGTGCTGGCCCTGCTCGAGGTCCGCCGCGCTCTGCGCGAGGCCGGCGAGACCCTTCCACCGTCGCTCGTCGTCGTGCCGCGCTCGCTCATCTACAACTGGAAGCTCGAAGCCGCGCGCTTCACGCCGAAGCTGCGCCTGCTCGACCACACCGGAACGGCGCGGGCGAAAGAAACGGAAGCCTTCGCCGGCTACGACCTCGTCCTGACCACCTACGGCACGCTGCGGCGCGATGCGGCCAGCTTCAAGGACCACCGCTTCGATTACGTCGTGCTGGACGAGGCCCAGGCGATCAAGAACGCGGCCAGCGAATCGGCGAAGGCGGCGCGCCTGCTCGAGGCGAATCATCGCCTGGCGCTCAGCGGCACGCCGATCGAAAATCATCTCGGCGAGCTCTGGAGCCTGTTCGAGTTTCTCAATCCCGGCATGCTCGGCGCGGCCAGCGTGTTTCAGGCCGCCGGCGGCGCCCTGCGCAATCCCGACGAGGCCACGCGGCATATGCTCGCCCGCGCGCTGCGGCCGTTTATCTTGCGGCGCACGAAGGACCAGGTCGCCCCGGAGCTTCCCGAGAAACTCGAACAAACCCTCTACTGCGAGCTCGATCCGGCGCAGCGCGCATTCTACAACGAGCTGCGCGATCACTTCCGCCAGTCGCTGCTCGGCCGCATCGACAAGGAGGGCCTCGCCAAGACGCGCATGCACGTGCTCGAAGCCCTGCTGCGCCTGCGCCAGGCGGCCTGCCATCCGGGCCTCATCGATAAGAAGCGTACCGCCGAGCCGGCCGCGAAGCTCGACATGCTGATGCCCACCCTCACCGAAACCATCGCCGAGGGCCACAAGGTGCTGGTTTTTTCGCAGTTCACCAGCTTCCTCGCCATCCTCCGCGAGCAGTTGCGCGCCGAAGGCATCGACCACGAGTATCTCGACGGCAAAACGCGCGACCGCCAGTCCTGCGTCGAGCGCTTCCAAACCAGCCCGCACTGCAAGCTCTTCCTCATCAGCCTCAAGGCCGGCGGCCTCGGGCTCAACCTCACCGCGGCCGAGTATGTGTTCCTCCTCGACCCGTGGTGGAACCCCGCCGTCGAGTCGCAGGCCATCGACCGCGCCCACCGCATCGGCCAGTCGCGGCGCGTGTTCGCCTATCGCCTGATCGCGCGCGACACGGTCGAGGAGAAGGTGTTGGCCCTGCAAGAGACCAAGCGCGACTTGGCCGACGCCATCCTGAACGAAGACAACCGGACGCTGCGAAACCTGACCCGCGAAGACCTCGAACTGCTGCTGAGCTGAGCCGTCCCGATCAGCCGGAAGTCTCGAGCGGACGCAGCCGCCCCGCGAAGCGGCGCAGAAGAAACACCCCGGCGGCCGGCATCGCCGACGCCAGGAAGAACACTGGCGCGTACGAGAAGCGGTCAATCAGATAGCCCGTGAGCAGCGGGAACAGCAGCCCGCCCAGGCCGCCCGCCAGGCCGGTCAGTCCGGTGACGCGCGCCGCGGCCGAGCGCGGCGCGATGTCCGAGATCGCCGCGAACATGTTCGCCGACAGCGCCGTGTGCCCGAACAGCACGATGCAGATCAGCGCGATCGCGGGCGCGGTCGAGGCGATGCCCACCACCGCCGCGCTCAGCATACAGCAGAGCGCGCCGAATCCCATTACCGTGTAGCGGGTCGTATCGAGCCGCCAGCCCCGTGCGAGCAGCCGCTCCGCCGCCCATCCGCCCGCGATGTTGCCCAGATCTCCAAACAGGAACGGCGCCCACGCGAACCACCCGATCTGAGCGAAGCTGAGCCCGCGCGCGCGGTAAAGGTATTCGGGCGTCCAGAACCAATAGAACTGCACCACGGGACCCACCAGCATGCGGCACATCATCAGCCCCCACACTTCGGCGTGGCCGAGCAGCGCGCGGATCGAAGGCGGCGCCATCGGCGCGGCGCGCCCGCCGAGGATGTATTCGCGCTCGGCCGGGCCGATGCGCGGGTGCAGCTCGGGCGGCTTGTAGTACGCGCGCCAGACCAGCGCCCAAACCGCGCCCAGAGCCGCCGGCCAGAGAAACGCCGACCGCCAGCCGAAGCGCAGCGTCAGGAACACGATCGCCGGCGGAGCCAGCACCGCGCCGATCATCGCGCCGCTGTTGAAGATGCCCGCCGCCAGCGCCCGCTCGCGCTCGGGGAACCATTCCGACACCACCTTCATGCCGCCCGAAAAATTGGCGCACTCGCCCGTCCCCATCCAGAAGCGGAACAGCGCGAACTGCCCGGCGCTGCGCGCCAGCGCATGAAGAGCCGTGCCCGCGCTCCACCACGCCGCCGCGAGCGACAGCCCCCGCCGCACGCCGCGCCGGTCGATCCACCAGCCCACCGGCGTCTCGGCCGCCATCATGCCCAGCATGAACGCGCTCACGATTCGTCCGTAGTCCGAGTTCGTCAGATGAAACGTGTCGCGGAGAATCGGCGCGGCCACCGACAGCGTCTGCCGGTCGATGAACGCGATCACCGTGATGCCGAACAACAGCGCCAGGATGCGCCAGCGGACCTGCCGCCGAAGGGGAGGCAGCGAGTCGGGCGGTCGGGTCATGGCTCCCGCCTACGATATCATTGAGTCGCGAACGCGCGGAGGCTTCGGACGAATCGATGCGGCTTTTCCTGGACACGGCGATAGTGAGTGAAATTCGCGAGGCGGCAAGCTGGGGCGTCGTCGATGGCGTGACCACGAACCCGAGCCACATCGCGAAGTCGGGCCGCGGCTTCGACGAAGTGCTCGAGGAAATTTTCTCTCTCGTCGACGGGCCGATCAGCGTCGAGACCGTCAGCACGGACGCCGAGGGCATCGTGCGCGAGGGCCGCGCCATCGCCGCGCTGCACCGGAACGCCGTGGTCAAGGTGCCGGTGATGGTCGAAGGGCTCAAGGCCGTGAAGCGGCTCGCCGGCGAAGGCATCCGCACCAACGTGACGCTCTGCTTCTCGCCGCTGCAAGCGTATCTGGCGGCCAAGGCCGGGGCGACTTACATCAGCCCGTTCGTGCATCGCAAGGATCTCGCGGGCGAAGATGGCCTTCTGCTGGTGCGGCAGATCCGCGCTATCTACGACCGCTACGGCTACACCACTCAGATCCTCGCCGCCAGCATTCGCACGGCGAAGGAAGTGCTCGAAGCGCTGCTCGCCGGCGCCGACGCCGCGACCATGCCCTTCGATATTCTCGAATCGCTCTACCGCCACCTCATGACGGACGCCGTGCTGCGCCAGTTCCTCGACGACTGGAAGAAGGTTCCGCCCAGCCGCTTATTCGGCGCGCTCGTGGAGTAGACCGTGAACCGCAAGAGCCATCCCCTTCGAGCCGCGATGGCCGCCCTCTCGTGCGCGGCCCTGCTCCACGCGGAGCTGAAAACCCTGCGGCCCGGGTTCAACTTCTTCAGCCCGGCGCAGGATATCAAGCTCGGCCAGGAGGCCGAAGCGCAGGTCATGAAGACGCAGCCGGTCGTGCATAACCGGCAGATCGACGATTACCTCGCGCTGCTCGGCAAAAGGCTGCAACAGTCGCCGCGAGCCGGCAAGTTCCCGTTCAGCTACCACGTAATCTACGACAAGAACATCAACGCGTTCGCCCTCCCCGGCGGCCCGATTTTCATCAACACCTCCACCATTCTAGCGACCGATAACGAGGCGCAGCTCGTCGGCGTGCTCGCGCACGAGATGTCGCACATCGCCCTGCGGCACGGCACGCACGAGGCGTCGAAGCAGAACCTCATCGCGATTCCGGCGGCGCTCGCCGGAGCCGTGTTCGGGGGCACCATCCTCGGAAGCCTCGCCCAGTTCGGCCTCGGGCTCGGGACCAACTCGCTGCTGCTCAGGTTTTCCCGCGAGGCCGAATCGCAGGCCGATTATAACGGCGCCGAGATGATGGCCGACGCGGGTTACAACCCGCTCGAGATGGCGCACTTTTTCGAGAAGCTCGAGGCGAACGGAGGCAAGGGGGCGCCCCAGTTTCTCTCCGATCATCCCAATCCGGGCAACCGCGTGAAGGCCGTCGAAGACGAGCTGGAGCAGATGCCCCAGCGCGACTACAATTCGAACACCGGCGAGTTCCCCCTGATCAAGCAGGTCGTGGCCCATCTTCCCCCGCCCGCGAATTACCAGCCACAGCCGGCCCCCGGCGCCGCGCCCGCGCAGGCGCCCCCTTCGGCTCGTCCCGATGCGGCGCTCACCGGCTTCTCGGGCGGCGATTACGCGCTCGAGTATCCGTCGAACTGGCAGGTGTTTGGCGGCCGCGACTCCGGCGCGGTCACCATCGCGCCCGGCTCCGGACTGGTGCGGGGCGCGGACGGGAATACCAGCGTCGGCTACGGCATGATCGTGAGCTGGTACGAGGCCGGCAACGGCGCGCCGGATCTTCGCCCGGCGACCGAACAGTTGATCCGTCAGCTCGAGAGCGAGAACGACCGGATGATTGTCGGCGGCGCCTCGCGCGAGATCCGCGTCGGAGGCCAGCCCGGACTCGAGACGCTGCTCTACTCGCGCTCGCCCTATCCAAACGAGAGCCGCGAAGTGGATCTGCTCGTGACCGCGGCGCGTCCCCAGGGGCTGCTCTACATCGTCTTCGTGACGCCGGGCAGCGAGTACAGCCAGGTCCAGGGCGTCTACCGGAGCGTCATCGGGAGCGTCACGTTCCCGTGAGCGAGGCCCGGCGCGAATTCGATGCCGTGCTCTTCGATTTCGACGGCGTGATCGTGGACAGCGAGCCGGTGCATTACGAGTGCTGGCGCGAGCTGCTCTCCGAGCGTGGCATCGACATCGACTGGGAGTATTATCGATCCGATTGCATCGGCGTCGCCGAGCACCCGATGCTCGAAGCCATCGCACGGCGCGCCGGCCGCGGAACCGAGGCCGCGGATCTCATTGGCCTGTATCCGCGAAAGAAGGAAATGTTCCGCGCGAAGATGTCCGCGCGCATGCCGCTCGCCCCCGGCATCGGCCCGCTGGTCCGTTCGCTGAGCGCGTACCGCCTGGCGGTGGTGAGCTCGAGCGGGCGCGCCGAAGTCGAGCCGGTGCTCGAACAGGCCGGATTGCGCGCCTCGCTCGATGCGCTGGTCTGCGGCATGGAGGCCGGCGCGTTGAAGCCCGAGCCCGAGCCGTATCTCCTCGCGGCGAAGCTGGCCGGCGCGCGGCGCCCGCTGGTCGTCGAGGACTCCGATGCCGGCGAGCGCAGCGGCCGCGCCGCGGGCTTCGAAGTGCTGCGCGTCGAAAGCGCCGGCGAAGTGGCGTCGTGCGTGGCCGCGCGCCTCGGCGCCGCCAACGGAATTTGAGCGCAAGAAGCGGAGTGCGCGGCGCGCCCGTTTTGCCGCACACTGGCTTCATGAGCCTGACCAACGATGACGCGAAATGGCGCGCCGTCCTAGCGCGCGATGTGCGCTTCGACGATGCGTTCGTCTACGGCGTGCGAACGACGCGCGTCTATTGCCGCGCGTCGTGCCCGTCGAAGCGCCCGAAGCGCGAGAACGTGCGGTTCTTCGCGAACGCGGGCGAGGCCGAGCGCGCCGGGCTGCGCGCGTGCAAGCGCTGTAGCGCCCGCGATGCGACGATGATCCGCTTGTGCCGTTTCATCGAGAGTCATCTCGAGGATCGCCTGACGCTCGATGCGCTGGCGCGCGAGGCGGGCTTGAGCCCGTATCACGTTCAGCGGCGCTTCCGCCGCGAGATCGGCTTGAGCCCGCGCGGCTACGCCGACGCCTGCCGGATGCGCGCCCTCACACAGGCGCTGCGAAGCGGCGCCAGCGTAACGCGCGCCTCCGTCGAAGCCGGCCTACGGTTCGTCGAGCCGCGTGCATGAGCGCGCCGGCGCGCGGCTCGGCGTCACGCTGCGCGCGTACCGCGAGGGAAGCCCGGCCGTCGAGATCGGCTTCGCCATCGCGCGCACGCGCCTCGGCCTGCTGCTGGTGGCCGCCACCGCGCGCGGGGTCTGCCAGGTGGCGTTTGGGGACACGCGCGAGGAACTGCTTGCCGCGCTGCGCGGCGAGTATCCCTTGGCTACGCTCGTCGAGAACGGCGGCCGCGCGCGAGAGTGGAGCGAGGCGGTGCGCCGCTTCGCCGGCGGGCTCGCGGCCGATGCGCGGGCGCCCGTCGATATCCGCGCCACCGCGTTCCAGCGGCGCGTCTGGGATTACCTCATGACGATTCCGCGCGGCGAGACGCGCGCCTACGCCGAAGTCGCCGCGGCGCTCGGCCAGCCCTCGGCGGCGCGCGCCGTCGCCCGCGCCTGCGCCGCGAACCCGGTGGCGCTCGTCATCCCCTGCCACCGCGTGGTGCGCGGCGACGGCTCGCTGGCCGGCTATCGCTGGGGCGTCGAACGGAAGAAGGAGTTGCTCGAGGCCGAGCGCCGGGGCGCGCTAAAATAAGGTGGGAGGACAGCCTGCATGAGCCAGAACGGAGCGTCGGACAAGTTGCTGTGGTTCTTCGGAGGCTTGGCGGCGGGCGCGGCGCTGGGGCTGCTATTCACCCCGCACTCCGGTCCCGAGATCCGCCGGCGGATCGGGAGCAGAACCAGCGAAGGCCGCGAAGCGCTGAGCGGCTCGGGCCGCGACATGTTCGAGCGCGGCCGCGAGCTGTACGAGCGCGGCCGGGACATCGTGGACGAAGCGGCCGAGATGTTCGAGCGCGGGCGCAAGCTGATGGAAGAAGCGCCGGGCGCCGAGCTCTGAGCGCGCAGCGAGGTTCCGAATCATGACTACGAGCAGCGCGATCGAAAGCGCCGCGGCGCTCTCCGCGTTTCACAACGAGCCGGTCGCCGATTTCTCTTCGGCCGAAATGCGGCGCGCCGCGAGCGAGGCCCTCGTGGGTGTGAAGGCGCAGCTCGGCCGCGAGTACACGCTCCGCGTCGCCGGCCGCCACGCCGTGACCGGCGATCGTTTGACGAGCGTGAATCCGTCCCGGCCCTCGGAGATCGTAGGCGTGCATGAGCTCGCCTCGGCGGATCTCGCGCGCGAGGCGATCGAGAGCGCGCACGCGTTTTTCCCCGCCTGGAGCAAGACGCCCGCCGGCGATCGCATCGCGATGCTCGCCGCGGCCGCCGCGATCCTGCGCCGGCGCAAGCTCGAGTTCGACGCGTGGCTGGTGCTCGAGGCCGGCAAGACCTGGAGCGAGGCCGACGCCGATGTCAGCGAGGCCATCGACTTCTGCGAGTACTACGCGCGGCAGATGGCGCGGCTCGCCTCCGGCGCCCCCACGGTGCAGTTGCCCGGCGAACGGAGCGAGATGATCTACATCCCGCTCGGCGTGGGGATCGTCATCCCGCCATGGAATTTTCCGCTCGCGATTCTCGCCGGCATGACCGCGGCGGCGCTGGTCGCCGGCAACACGGTGGTGATCAAGCCGTCGAGCGAAACGCCCACCATCGCTGCGAAGTTCGCAGAGGCGCTCGAGGAAGCGGGCTTCCCGCCGCGCAGTTTTTCTCTGCTCACCGGCCGCGGCTCGGTGATCGGCGATCTGCTCGTCGAGCATCCTCTTACGCGGTTCGTTTCCTTCACCGGCTCGCGCGACGTGGGGTTGCGGATCGTCGAGCTTGCGGCGAAGCCGCGGCCCGGCCAGATCTGGATCAAGCGCGTCGTCGCCGAGATGGGCGGCAAGGACGCCATCGTCGTCGACCGCGATGCGGACCTCGACGAAGCCGTGAAGGGCGTCTGGATGTCCGCGTTCGGATACCAGGGGCAGAAGTGCTCGGCGTGCTCGCGCGCGATCGTGCATACGGCGGTGTACGACGAGTTTGTCGAGCGTCTGCGCAAGGCCGTCGCCGCGCTCACCGTCGGCCCTTCGGACGACTTGGCGAACTACATGGGTCCGGTGATCGGCGAAGGCGCGATGAAGTCGATCTTGAGCTACATCGAAATCGGCAAGCGCGAAGGCCGGCTTGTGTCGGGTGGAGGCCGCGCTCCCGGCGACGGTTACTTCATTCAGCCCACCGTGATCGCCGATGCCGGCGCGACCGCGCGCATCTTCCAGGAGGAGATCTTCGGCCCCGTGCTCGCCGTGACCCGCGCGCGGGATTTCGAGCACGCCATCGAGTTGGCCAACGCAACTGAATACGGATTGACCGGCGCGGTTTATACGAACGTACTGGAGCGTATAGAACTAGCCAAGCGCGAGTTCTTCGTCGGCAATCTCTATATCAACCGCAAGTGTACGGGCGCCATGGTCGGGGCGCATCCGTTCGGCGGGTTCAACATGTCGGGCACGGACTCGAAGGCCGGCGGCCCCGATTATCTCTTGCAATTCGTTCAACCCAAGTCCATCGCCGAGCGAATCCGATAGTGGGTGTGCTAAGCTGACAGACGCCCCGATCTGAAGGGGACCATACAGTCACAACTCCAGGGTCGAATCCGATCGACACGGCAGAGGGTAGTCTAGTACGTTAGGTCTACCCTCTTCCTATTTCCGAGCGCGACAGTAGCCCGGAAGTAGCAAGGTACAAAATAGGTATTTGTCACATCTTGACAATAACTTAGAGGCATCGCATACTTGAACTTGACTAGTGGCTAGCGGGATGCGCCGTAGAGCGGCTTAGCCGCCGTTGGATGGTTCGCCCGATGAGTGTGAGACGGGTAGGAGGAGAGAGAGATGGCCAACAAACGGCCCGCGGGAGATAGGAGTGGGCGATGGCTTGCGCTGGCTGCGCTGTGCCTGATGCCGCTTGCGTACGGCGGCAGCACGCCCGCGTTATTCAACTGCGGGAACGAAGGCTCGGGCAACACGCCAATCTCGGGCGGCGTCATCAACGCCAACTCGTGTACGGATTTCATGTATAGCAGCACGAACGGCGTGAACAACTGGCAATACGGTTACTACTCGATCGGCAGCGCGAACCCGAGCACCTACATGCCGACGGCGAGCAGCTTCCAGCAGATGACGAATTATCAAGCCGGCTTTTGGGCCGAGAACATAAACCGCTACTGGACTTCGGCGGACGCGTTCCAGGCAATGATGAACTCGTACAACACCGACACGCACCCGTATAATGCCTGCGACCCGTCGCTGCACAACTGCGGCAATGGCGGATTTGACCCGGCCAATTCGCCGACGAACCACGTCGAGCAGTGGCAGGTGAGGCAGTTCGATATTCCAACCACCTTCGGTTCGGGCGACGTGAACATCGGCATGGACGCCCAGAAGGTGACCAACTTCGGGGTCGAGACGCAGATCTACGTGTTCCTTATAGACGCCCAAGGCAACACGACCAAACTCGGCGACATGACGGTGCAGCCGAACGGGCAGTTGGCCTCGCCTCTCAACCTGTCGAACGTGCTGGTGTCCGGGGGCGACCAGATCGACTTCGCGCTGGCGCCGGTCAAGAGTACGTGCCAACAGTTCACTTACACCGGTGGCGTGGCGTGCGGCCCCAACAACGTTAGTCCCTATAATACGGCCGACTACAGCGGCAACACGTACGAGTTGTTCACGATCAACAGCGCGGTGCCGGAGCCGGGCACGCTGTTGTTGCTCGCGCTGGGGCTCGCGGCCGCGGGCGCGTTTGGCAACCGCCGGATGTGCGGCGCACGGCGCTAGCTCACACGCAGGTCTTCAAGAACTTCACGCCCTCGCTCGCGATATCGTCGGGCGCCGGGGCGAGGTCGCGCCAGATGCGGGTGGCCGCGGCGATCTCGGGGATGCCGGCGCCGAAGCTTTCGATCACCGCCCAGCGGTCGTAGCCCGAAACACGAAGGGCCTGAAATGTTTCGGCCCACGGCGTGTGGCCCGTGCCCGGCGCGCCGCGATCGTTCTCCGACGCGTGGAAGTGCGCGATGCGCGGGCCGAGCGCTGCGATCGCCGCGGGGATGGACTTCTCCTCGATGTTCGCGTGGAAGGTATCGAAGAGCACGCCGACGCGCGGACGATTCACCTCGTCACAGAGCGCGACGGCGTCCGCGGCGGTGTTCAAGAAAAACGTCTCGAAGCGATTGAGGGGCTCGACGGCGAGATCGACGCCCGCCGCGTCGAGATGCGGCGCGAGCGAGACCAGGCTGTCCACGGCGCGCCGCCACTCATCGCGCGTGCGGCGGCGGCCGGGCAGGTAGCCGACGGCGCTCAAGAACGGACCGGCGAGAACGGGCGCGCCGAGCTCGGCGGCGGCGGCGATCGCGCGGCGGAGAAAATCGAGCGTGGCGTTACGCGCGGCCGCGTCCTCCGCGATGAGCGATTGCTCGCCGGTGAGCGCGCTGCACACCGTACACTCGAGGCCGCTGTCCGCCACGGCGCGGCGCATGCGGGCGGCGGGGAAGCCGTCGAAGGAGAAGCGGGCGATCTCGACGCCGTCGAAGCCGGCGGCGCGAATCCAATCGAGCCGCGCGAGGTGTTCCTCGCCGAACGACGCGGTCCACAGCAGCGTGTTGACGCCGAACTTCATGGGAGCGCCGCGACGGGCTCGGGCAGCAGGGCTTCGAGGGCGACGGGGTCGAGCGACGGCACGTCGGGGTTTTGCGGCGCAAAGTGCTTTAAGATGACAAGATCTTCGTGGGCGCTCGCGTTCGAGACCGCGACGCCGCGCGCCGCGGCCGCGGCGGTGACGAAGAGCTCGTCCTGGGTCATCTCGCCGAAGCGGATGAGCGTGGGCGTCTCGACGCCGTGCGCGCCGACGGCGCCGTGGCCCTGGACGACGATGAGGCCGTAGGCGGCCGCGTCGCGAACGATCACCGAGCGGCCGGGATGCACGGTGAGCTCCTTCGCCGAGTAGTATTGCGGCGCGGCGTAGGTAATCCATTTTTCGAGATAGCCGGCTTCGAGCATCTGGGCTTCGTCGCGGACGGCGATGGGGTGGAAGCGGCGGTGGGCGGCGAACTCTGGATCGAGATTGGCTTCCCAATCGATCATGCCGAGGATGTAATCGAGGTCCTGGCGATGCGCGGGCGGGACATCCTTGACGAGCAGGTCCCAGGGCACGACGCGGCCGTCGACCAGCGATTGGAACATGGCGAAGACGTCGGAGTTTACCTGCGGCTCGTAGGTGACGAGCGAGCCCGGAGCATGCAGGATGCCGGGATCGATCTGCCAGCCGCTGCCGGGCTCGAGCTTGTACGCGCGGGAGTGGAACAGGATGCCGTTGTCGCCTTCGTTCCAACGCTCGAGGCAGCGGCGGATGTCGCCTTGCGTCGTGCCGGGCTCGAGGCCCATGAAGGTGTAGGCGAAATCGTTCGGGAGAAAGTTGTACTGGGCGGGGAAGAAGTACGCCTCGGGCTTCGGATTGCGGCCGACGCGGGCGGCGAACTCGGCGTTCTGGTGGAGGTGGTGCGGGATGGGGCCGAGGTTGTCGAAGAATTTACAGAGCAGGTTCCAGCCGCGTTCGCGGCGCATAACATCGGCGCCGAGGAACTCGTCGCCGAGGGTTTCGATGGCGTCGCGGAGCAGCGCGCGGCGGCCGTCGAAGTCGATGTAGCTGAGGCCTTCGTCTTCGGGCGTGCCCGGGCCGTTGTCGGCGCGGGTGGTGGAGGAGAACCAGCGCTCGTCGATGCCGCCGCGGTGCGCGCCGAGCGCGTAGAGGTCGCGCGGATGGAGCTTGAGGCGGCCACCGGGGATCATGAAGGAGCGCGGCACCCAGACAGGCGCGAGGCGCACGATCCCTTCGCCGCGCCCGAGCGCTTCGCGTAGCAAGGAGGAATGATTCATGGAAAATAAAGTCCGAGGATACTCATTCTAGCGGCTTAGCGGGGTGCGAGGGGGCGGGGCGGATGCGGAGCAGGATGGGCTCGGGCGCGGCGTAGGCGCTGGCGAGCGGCGAGCGCGTTTCGATGCGGCCGGCGATATAGACGATCTGTTCGCCGGGAACGGCATTGGGCAGCGCTTCGAGCGTGACCGAGCGGGTGGACTCGTTCTCGTTGAGCAGCACGCCGTTCAGGCCGACATCGGGCACGAGGACCGTGGGCGGAAGGTTGAGGACCTCGATGGGAATGCGTCCGGCGAAGCCGTTCTGGCGCTCGGCGTGAACGGTCAGCTCGGCGCGGCCGCCGGGAACGAGATCGACCTCGCGGGGGCCGGCGCTCATGCGGACGTCGGGGGCGGGCATGAGCGAGACGAGCGTGAGAAGGTCCGCGGCGTTGGCCTGGCGCGCGAGGCCTGCGGCGGCGCCGGCGATGTGGAGCGGCGCGGCGGAAGAGAGCGAGGCGGAGGCGTCGGCGCCGATCAGGAGGGTACACGAGATCTGGCCGGGCTCGATGACGCCGGCGGTCGCGTGCAGGCCAGGGGGTAGACCGTCTACGGCTATGCGGATCGCGCCGTCGAAGCCATCGAGGCGGCGGGCCTCGACGGTGACGGGCACGGCGCCGCCGCGCGGGACGTTGGGATTGGCGGGCGAGGCGGAGAGCCGGAAGTCGGGGCGCGGCTCGCGGAGCGTGAGCCGGTATGCGTAGCCGTCGCCGCCCGAGCCGCGAATGTCGTGGATGCGGACGAGGTAATCGCCGTCCGCGGGCGCGGTGAAGTGGACGAGCGAATCCTTACCGTAGCCGGGGCCGCCGTCGTCGTTTTGATAATAGAGCGGCACGAGCGGCAGGCCGTTGGGCGTGAACTTCCGGCCGGGCGGAAAGATCAGGACCTTGTAGACGGGCTTGTCGGTCGAATGGTCCTCGGTGGTGGTGTCGAAGTACGCGAGGCGCTGGCCGTCGATGGCCTCGAAGCGGGTGTCTTCGTCGGGGCCTTTGGGAAGAACGGCGAGGCGGATGATCTCGTTGCCGATCATGACGTAGTCGCCGACGTTCATGCCGGTCCAGGAGAGAAGACGGACGCCGGAGGTAGCCGAGTCGCGCTCGGAGAGCGTGGTGGTGGTCGAGAAGACGGCGCGGGCCTCGGCGCGCTGGATGGGCTTCGCGTCGAGCGAGAGGACCTCGAGATAGGAATCGAGCTCGGAACCGAGGCGGCGGGCGTTGACTTCGAGGATGACGTTTTCGCCCTTGCGGGCATGGAAGCGGAAGTAATCTGCCGAGGGCTGGCCGTCATGCGGAGGGGCGATGCGGCCGTTGATGGTGACGGGGAGGGTGACGGGCTGAGCGGCGGATGGGGAACGATTCGCGTTCGACGAATCGATTTCGGGCTCGGGGCCGACGGCGAGGCGGAGTTCATTGAACGCCGGGCCGGTGGCGGATTTGGGGCGCAGCGCGAGCGAGTCTTCCCAGCCGGGGTCGGGCGCGCCGGTGACGCTGGCCGTGGCGGGCGAGAGGTTGTAGCCGGAGAGCGAGACGGAGCGGCGCCGGTTGAGCCGCAGGCCGAGAGGATAGACGCGATCGAGCAGCGGGAAATCGCCGGCGAGGATGCGATAGAAGTTACTCGCGCGGCCGGCATCGTCGGAATCGGTGACGCGGATATAGTAAGTGCCGGCGCGAGGGAAGCGCCAGGAGAACCACATGGCGTCCTTGCCGCCATCGGCGCCGAACTCGTGGAGCACGGTTTGATCCGCATCGAGGATCGCGACATCGGGCGCGAGCGTCGAACCGATGAGCATGGCCTGGTTATAGAAGACGACCTGCTCGCCCGCGTCGATTTGGATCTTGTACATGTCAATGTCGCCGGGCTTCGAGATCGTGCCGGCGAGGATCGCGGGGAGATAGGTTTCGACGGCCTGCTCGGGCGTGTCGTTGGGCTCCATGTCGGGGCTTTCGCCGTAGTAAGGCTCGACGAGGAAGCTGCCTTCGGGCGATGTGCCGAGGGGCGTGAGGAGGCGGAAGCGGACGGGGCCGACGGGCGTGCCGGGGGGGACCGTGATCTCGACGGCGACCCGATTCCGCGGAGGGAGCGGGCCGAGGTCGACGGTGGAGAGCGTGCCGTTCGAGCCGAGGCGGATGTCGGGGAGATCGGGGAGTTCCTTGATGTACACGATGCGGCCGCCGATGCCGGGCTGGCTGAAGTAAATATGTGTCGCGCCGGCGAGGTTGAAGCCCTCGATTTCGAGTTCGGTGGTTGTGCCGCGCGAGACACCGCGCGGGGAGACGGAGGCGAGCGTGGGCGGCGTGGTGCGGTTGCCGGTGGGCGAATCGAGGCGGGCGGCGCAGAGGGTGGCGGCGGATGCGAGCAGGATGAGAGCGTGTTTCATGGCGATCATCGGGCGGCGCGGGTGGGCGCGCCGGGGACATTATAAATGCTCCAGGAGCCGTCGATGCGGCCCGCGGCGAAGCGGCGGCCATCGGGAGAGAACCGCAAGCCATCGACCCAGTCGGGCTGAGAAGGGAAGTTTGCGAGCTCGCTGAGATCGGCGGCGCTGAGAACCTTGATCGTGCCGTCGGCCGAGGAGGAGAGAATGAGCTTGCCGTCGGGCGACCAGGCGAGGCGGAGGATCGAGTCTTCGTGGGCGATCAGGGAATTTTCGAGCGTACCGGAGTTGGCGCCGAGCTTCCAGACGCGGATGGTTTTATCGAGTCCGGCGGCGGCGACGCGCGGGCTGGTGGGATCGAGCGCGAGGGCGTTGATGCCGTCCTGCGAATCGGAGAGGGTGTAGAGGCGCTGGCCGGTGGAGGGGTCCCAGATTTTGACGGTGCGGTCGGCGGCGCCGGAGACGAGGCGCTGGCCGTCGGAGGTGAAGGCGAGGGCGAAGACGGAGTCGATGTGGTCCTTGAGAGTGCGGATCTCTTTGCCGGTGGAGACGTCCCAGAGCTTGATGAGCTTGTCGTAGCTTGCGGTGGCGAGCGTCTTCGCATCGGGCGAGAAGGCGACGGCGTAGATCGCGTCCGCGTGGCCGTGGATGGTGACGATGGGCTTGCGCGTGTTGACGTCCCAGACGATGACTTCTCCCAGGCGAGCGGGCAGGCCGCCGGATGCGGCGAGGAGGGCGCCATCGCGCGAGAAGGCCACGGCGCGAACGACGGAGACGGGGCCGGTGAGCGTGGCGAGCGTCTGGCGGGTTGCGGGATCGACGAGGCGGACTTCGCGGAAGCCGGCGAATGCGATCATCGAGCCGTTGGGGCGCCAGGCGAGATCGAAGATGCGCACGGGGACGGGGGCGGTGGGGCCAATGCTGTCCGAGACCGGGCCCCGCGCCGCGG
>VFSW01000659.1_pt1 | contig 51264 bp, 38 predicted proteins | sample 5358111 | NCBI WGS metagenome assembly VFSW01 (sample SAMN11554181, study PRJNA540505) | mine drainage metagenome | isolation source: sediment from site ElyBrook_90M | place: USA: Ely Copper Mine, Vershire, VT | collected 2017 | reverse complement strand
TGGCGGAGAAGGTGGGATTCGAACCCACGGTACGCGTTAACGCACGGCGGTTTTCAAGACCGCTGCCTTAAACCACTCGGCCACCTCTCCGGTTGGTGCCTCTTTCAACGGAAACCGCGTGCCGGGTCAAGGCCATGCTGCGTTGAGCGGGACTAGGTTAGCGTGAGGCCAAATACCGCATAGCCGTCGCCATTGTCTTGCAGCCTCGTCATGCCCGGCTGGGCCAGCAGATATTTGGCGGCGGCAGGGGAACTCTCGAAGGTGACGCTTACCGGGGCTCCCAACGGTGCGAACGACCATACCGGCGGGACCGCCACATCGAGCGTTTTGTTTTGCAGAATATAGCGCACGATCACGTCGCGGATCTGGTCAGGGGCGCGCAATACCACCGCCTCAGGGTGGTCTTTGGGCACCACGCCGCCGCTGTCGGCGCGGTAATTATTGGTCACCACCACAAAATTCTGGTCCTCGGCTACCGGCACCCCCCGATAGCGTAAATTCACGATGCGCCGCGCGTTTGGGTTCATTTTGCCATGAGCGCCATAGCGGGGCGGGGCGGAGATATCGATCTGATAGGTCACGCCCGCAATCACATCGAAGACGTAGGAAGGTACATGCGGGTTCAACAGCGGTTGCGGCGCGGGGTTGTTGATATCGATGCGGGCAAACACCTCGGCAGAGTGTTCCAGCCATTCACGCAACTGCGCGCCACTCACCTGCACGCAACACACCGTGTTGGGGTACATATATAAATCCGCCACGTCCTTGATGGCGATGGTGCCGGCCTGCAGGTCGACGAAATTATCAGGTGACTGATACCCCTCCTTAAAAGGTGCGGCAGCTGAAAGCAGGGGGAGTGCCGCTGCCGGTGTGCCGGCCAGTAACGGCCGTGCGTACCAGATTTGCGCCTCGTTCACCAAAGCGAGTGATGCATCATCGCCGATCAATGCAAAATAGCTGTTTACAGGGTGGTTTAATTGCCCAATTGGCTGACGTATCCAGGCCAGGGTTTTTGCGTGCTCAGGTGCGAGCGCGGCGTTCACGGCAGCATCGTCGGCCACCAACGATGTAACCGTCCGGCCATCGCGGCTGGCAATCGGGCGGGTCTCGCAGGTAAAATCTACCAGGCGCCAACCGGAGCCGGTGGCGGCCAGTGTCAGGTCGATCACGCCGAGATGGCTGCCCCAGAACCCCGGCATGACGGCGGGCACCCCGTTCAGAGTACCCCGCACGGCATCAATCCCTTGCAAACCGGCGTAATCAGGCCCCGGAAACACCCGGTGCGAATGGCCGGTGAAAATGACATCGATTCCCGGCACATTGGCGAGGTAGAATGAGGCATTCTCATCGCCGCCCCGGCGCGGGCTGGTATTGATGCCTGAATGACTGAGCGCGATCAGAATATCCACCTGGCGGCGCAGTTGCGGCACATAGCGTTGCGCTGCCTCTACAATATCGATGGTCTGCACCCGGCCATCCAAATGCGCACGGTCCCAATCCATGATCTGCGGGGTTACAAACCCGATAACGCCGATTTTCAGGGCATGGGCTTGGCCATCATCGGCAACCAGGGTGCGCTCCAAAATCAGGTACGGCTTCAAATAGGGTGTGCCATCAGCGTGCAGAAAATTTGCCGAGCACATAGGAAATTTAGCCCCGGCGATGGCGGCATCGAAAAACGGCAGGCCGTAGTTGAATTCATGGTTGCCCACAGTCGCCGCGTCGTAATTCAGCAAGTTCATTGCCCGAATGGTGGGATGCACATGGTCCAGCGGGAAGTTGCCAGGCAGGGCTACATAGTCGGCCAGCGGGTTGCCTTGGATGATGTCACCGTTGTCAAACAATAGTGAATTTTTAACCTCGGCCCGCGCCGCCCGTATGAGGCTTGCCACCTTGGTCAGCCCGACAGTTTCATCAGGCTGGTCACGGAAATAATCATAGTCTTCGTCGAATGTATGAATGTCCGAGGTTTCCAGCAACCGTAATTTTAGACTGGTGCCGGCTAGTGCCAGGCCGGAGACGCCAGCCGAAGTTGCCGCAGCTAGGCCCATCCTCGCGGCACCTTGCAGAACTTGTCGGCGGCTGGTCATGGCGATACTCCGATGGATGTCGCGAGGCTATAATGGTGAATAAGCGATGGGCATGAACACTGCGTGAAATCGCGACCTTAGTCGTGGAGCGCCACCCCCAGGCGCCCGGCGATATCCTGGATAAACTGCCAAGCCACGCGCCCCGAGCGTCCGCCGCGCGTGACCGACCATTCCACCGCCGCCGCGTGCAGCTCCACGGTGCTGATCGGCAGCTTATAGGCCGCGGCATAGCCGTCGACCATCGCAAAAAACTGCTCCTGGTTACCATTATGAAAGCCCAGCCACAGGCCAAAACGGTCGGAGAGGGAAACCTTCTCCTCCACCGCCTCGCCAGGGTTGATGGCGGTGGAGCGCTCGTTATCGATCATGTCACGCGGCATCAGGTGGCGGCGGTTTGAGGTGGCGTAGAACAGCACGTTGTCGGGACGACCCTCGATGCCGCCATCCAGCACCGACTTCAGTGCCTTGTAATCGGCATCTTCTTTCTCAAACGATAAATCATCGCATAAAATCAGGCAGCGCCGAGGCTGTGGGCGTAGGATATTCAGCAGAGTGGGCAGGGTACGAATGTCTTCCCGGTGGATTTCAATCAGTGCCAAGGCGCCGGGGCTGGTCTCGTTAACGGTGGCGTGCACCGCCTTCACCAGTGATGACTTACCCATGCCGCGGGCCCCCCACAGCATGGCGTTGTTGGCCGGCAGGCCACGGGCAAAGCGCTGGGTATTTTCCAGCAAAATGTCTTTTTGTTGCGCAACCCCCTGTAACAAAGCCAGCGGAACACGCGAAACCTTCGGCACCGGCGATAGTGACGGCGGGGCAGGGTGCCAGACAAAGGCATCGGCAGCCGTTAAGTCGGGCGTTCCGGCTGCTGCGGGGCTCAAGCGTTCCAGGGCCTCGGCGATCCGGCGTAGCAAACTCTCATCCATCTAAATTTTGTCCCCTGTTGACTGGCGAGCGGCGCACCCTATGGTCCGGCGCAAATCACTGCAACCAGGAACCAGTATGTTCATTTCATCAGCCTATGCCCAAACTGCCACCGCCGCTGCCCCAAGCAGCATAGCAGGTCTCGTTCAATTCGCCCCGATTTTGCTAATTATGGTAGTATTTTACTTCCTGCTCATCCGCCCGCAACAGGCCCAGGCGAAGGAACTGAAGCTCAAGCAAGCGTCACTGACCCGCGGCGACAAGGTTGTAACCGCTGGTGGGATTGTGGGCGTCGTGAAAAAGGTCACTGAGGGTTCCACCGAAGTCGACGTTGAAATTGCCCCAAACGTGACCGTCAGCGTGGTACGCTCGACCATTACCCAGGTCACCTCGCAGGCAAAAGCCGACAAGGTTTGACAAAAAAGGCTGGTTCAAAGTTACGGTTTGAACCAGCCTCTTACGTTTAGATGTCAGCGTAGCAATGTGTCTCCGCCGCTGCTCCGGGATGCGTCAACGCTCCCAGATGCGCCGGTCCGACGTTTTGTGCGAAACGCCAGATGGCTCCCGAATTATAATTGGTCTTACGCGGCTTCCATTCGGCCCGTCGGGCAGCGAATTCTTCGTCGGTCAAATCCACATTCATCGTTCCTGCGATCGCATCCAGGGTGATTTTATCGCCGTTTTTGAGTAATGCGATCGGCCCACCGACGGCGGCTTCCGGCCCGACATGGCCGATACAGAAGCCACGTGTGCCCCCTGAGAAACGGCCATCAGTGATCAACGCCACATGCTCACCCATTTCCTGGCCATAAATGGCTGCGGTGGTGGAAAGCATTTCACGCATCCCCGGCCCGCCTTTCGGCCCTTCGTAGCGAATCACGATGACATCGCCCTTTTTATAGGCCCGCGCTTGCACGGCGGCGAAAGCATCCTCCTCGCAGTCGAAGCAGAGTGCGGTTCCAACAAAAACCTGTTGCTTCAGGCCTGCCACCTTCACAATCGCGCCGTCTGGAGCCAGGTTACCTTTAAGAGACACCACGCCGCCGGTTTTGGTAATGGCGCGGGATACCGGATAAATCACATCCTGATTTTCAGGGAACACCACACCTTCCAAATTCTCGGCCAGGGTCTTGCCGGTCACGGTCATGCAATCGCCATGTAGCAACCCGGCATCGAATAATGACTTCATAATCACCGGAATACCGCCGACATTATGCACGTCCAGAGCCACATATTTTCCGCCGGGCTTCAAATCGGCAATATACGGGGTGCGGCGCATGATGGCGGCCACGTCATCAAGCGTGAAGCGGATGCCAGCCTCGCTCGCCATGGCGGGCAGGTGCAGCGCAGCGTTGGTGGAACCGCCAGTGGCGCCCACCAGGACGGCGGCGTTCTCAAAGGCCTTGAGGGTGCAAATATCGCGCGGCCGGATATTTTTTTCGATGAGATTCATCACGGCGTGGCCGGAGAGAACCGCAAACCGATCGCGCTCCTCATACGGTGCCGGCGCACCGGCTGAGCCTGGTAATGCAAGGCCGATAGCTTCGGAGACCATCGCCATGGTGTTGGCGGTGAATTGCCCGCCACAAGCGCCGGCCGAGGGGCAGGCAACGCATTCTAACTTGTAGAGATCTTCATCCGACATTTTGCCAGCGGCGTGCTGCCCCACGGCTTCAAACACGTCCACCACCGTCACATCACGGCCTTGAAACTTACCCGGCAGAATACTGCCGCCATACATGAACACTGAAGGTACGTTTAACCGCAACATCGACATCATCATGCCCGGCAAAGATTTGTCGCAACCAGCAACGCCCACCAACCCATCGTAGGAATGGCCGCGCATGGTGAGTTCAACGGAGTCCGCGATCACTTCGCGCGACACCAACGAGGATTTCATGCCCTGGTGGCCCATCGCAATCCCGTCGGTTACCGTGATGGTGGTGAATTCACGCGGCGTGCCGAAGGCTTCAGAAACCCCGCGCTTGACCGATTGCGCCTGGCGCGAAAGGGCGATGTTGCAGGGTGCCGCTTCATTCCAGCAGGTAGCAACGCCAATGAACGGTTGGTCGATCTCTTCTTGGCCCAACCCCATGGCATAATAGTATGAACGATGCGGCGCACGGTCCGGCCCAACCGTAACATGGCGGGATGGCAGGCGGGATTTGTCCCAGATTTTTGGCATAATGGCGTCCTTTGTTTTTAAGCTTCAGGGTACGAAAAAATTCTGTTCAGGTTTTGGTGCTGCAAACAAAAAGGCAGCGGATTGCATAATTTCAACAATTTTAGCAGCGGTCTGCTCCATGCCATAAATGGGCCGTGCACGTTCGCGCGTGGTGCGGGCGAGTTCAAAGGCCGCTTTCGGATTTTTAACCACATTTTCAAGGGCGGCCGTGACACTGCCTGGTGTGAAGTCGAACGTATAAGGCAGAAGCTCAGGAAAAGCCTGTTCGATATAGGCGTTGCGGTCGGTCACCGGCATACTGCCGGCACCAAGGGCAAGGAAAAAACGCTCGTGCGCACCAAAGTCAGTATTAGGGTGCATCGTCAGGCTAGCCGTGGCGCCGGAGAGGCTGTTTTCAACAACGCTATATTCCGACGGCCCGTGGAAGCGGGCTTTGGCATTGGTGGTATCGATATGGTCCCAGGCCCCACCGAACACATCCACCTCAAACGGCAAAAGTGCTTTTGCCATTGAGGTGCTTTTTAGCCGGCGGCTATAATCATCGATCTGCGCGATCAAAAACCGTGAGAGCAGATCAAACGGCTGTAAATCAATTCGGTGCGCGGAAGCTACTTTTTTTACCAACGGATGAATATCAGCGACAAACACATTGCCCTTGGTGGTCAGCGCCAGTTCATCCATCACGTCATGCAGGATACGCTCCAACTGCGGTGCACCGCGCCACATATTTGCCAAAACTTCAGGAGAATTTCCGGTTTTTGCAAACACGATGCGCGGACGGCCTTGCGCCATAATGTCTTTCATCGAAGGTACGGGTAAATCTGGGATCCCATAATCGATGGTGGTGACGATATTATCAGCCTTCACGTCGCTGGCCTGATAAAGTGCGTGGTCGCGGAAGATGTAGCCCATCACGACGGTTTTTGGTTGCGTGCGATGATGGGCGCCGTAATAAATTGGATGGTCGATGTGCAACACATATACCGGCAGGCGTAATTTGGCCCACAGGTTTTCACCATCCATACCGATATTCAACCCAATTCCCGCAGTGCTCACCACAAACCGCACGCGGCGGTTATTAAGTAAACCGCGTAGTTGATCATTCCAGCCGGGGGCTCCGAGATCGATCTCAACCATCTCAAGGCCCATCTGCTTCCAGGCTTCACCGAGATGCACCATAACACCACGCACGGAATTATAGGCTGAGTTCCAGTTTAGCGAGAGGATGACATCCACGGCTTAGGTGATCCGGCTCAGGGCTGCATCGAGCCGGATGATCTCGGCAGAAAAGCTCGCGCGGCGCTCTTCATTCTCAGCAATAATTGCTTCCGGGGCGCGTTTCACAAAATCCTCGTTGGCTAATTTGTTATTGACTTTTTCAAGCTCCGTCGCAGCCTTGCCACGCAGACCGGTGAGGCGAACCCGCTCGGCGTCCAGATCAATGAGTTCTGCCAATGGCAGAATGATGGTGGCCTCATTCAACACCGCCTGGGCAGAGCCGTGCGGAACTTCGCCAACTAATTCACCGACGGAACTTGCCCGCGCCATCCGAAAAATTGCTTCCTGCCACGCGGTTGCCCGTGCCAGAGTTTCTGCAGAAGCATCCTTCAGAAGGACCGGCGATTTTTGGCTGGGCGGCACGTTCATCTCCGAACGCACTGTGCGGATTTCAGAAATCAGTTGAATGGCCCAAGCAACATCGGCACTCGCCGCCGCCGCATCGCTGACCTCAGCTGGGTGCGGCCAGCTTGCGCTGATCAGCGAGCATTCCGCGCCATAGCCAAAATGATCCCATATTTCCTCGGTCACAAACGGGGTGATCGGGTGCATCAGCCGGAGCAGCACGCTAAGCACATATCCCGCCACATCGCGGATTTCTGAAGCGTCATCGCCGCCGCCGGCAAAGGCCGGTTTGGCAAACTCCAGAAACCAGTCACAAAAATCGCCCCAGACGAAATGCCAGACCGCAAAGGCATAATCATCCACCCGGAAGGCGTCCACCGCTGCCGTAGCATCGGTAATCGTCTTGTTGCTGGCTGCCAAAATCCAGCGCGACAGCGGTAGCTTTGCAGAAGCCGGGTTGAAGTCAGGGTTCGGCACAACGCCGTTCATTTCACAGAAGCGCGCCGCGTTCCAGAGTTTGGTGATGAAGCTGCGATTGGCTTCCACCTTCGCCTTGCCCATTTTCACATCACGCCCCGGCCCGGCGGAAGCCGCCACGGTGTAGCGCAATGCATCAGTGCCAAATTCCTCGATCAGGTTGATCGGGTCGATGACATTGCCCTTGGATTTCGACATTTTCTGGCCGCGCTCATCGCGCACCAGCCCATGAATATAAACCGTTTTGAATGGCACATCACCCATGAAATGCAGCCCCATCATCATCATCCGGGCGACCCAGAAGAAGATGATGTCAAAGCCGGTCACCAATACGTCGGTCGGGTAATATTTTGCCAGCTCCGCCGTTTGCTCCGGCCAACCGAGGGTGGAGAAGGGCCAGAGGGCGGAGCTGAACCAGGTGTCCAGCACGTCCTCATCCTGGGTGATCTCACGGTGTTCACCGTAATGCGCGTCGGCCTTGGCCTGAGCGCCCGCAGCATCATGCGCCACGAACACAGTGCCATCGGGCCCGTACCAGGCTGGAATCCGGTGGCCCCACCAAAGCTGGCGGGAGATGCACCAGGGTTGAATATCGCGCATCCAGGCGAAGAAGGTATTTTCCCATTGCTTAGGCACAAACTCGATCTTGCCGGTCTCCACAGCGGCAATAGCGGGGCCAGCCAGCACCCCGGCGTTGCAGTACCATTGCACGGTCAGCAGCGGCTCGATTACCACGCCGGAACGATCGCCATGCGGCACCTGATTGGTGTGTGGCTCGATCTTCTCCAAAATTTCCTGCGCTTCAAGCTCTGCCACAATAGCCTTGCGGGCGGCAAACCGGTCCATTCCTTCCAGCGACTTCGTGAATGCCGGAACCTCGCCAATTTCCGCCAGCGTAATGCGCCCTTGCCGGTCCAGGATAGAAGGTGAGGGCAGGTTATGCCGCTTGCCCACCTCGAAATCGTTGAAATCATGCGCGGGTGTGATTTTAACCGCGCCGGTGCCTTTTTCCGGGTCAGCATATTCATCCCCGACGATGGGGATTTTGCGCCCCGTCAGCGGCAGGATGGCGAATTTGCCGATCAAATCCTTATATTTTGGGTTTTGCGGATGCACCGCAACCGCGCTGTCTCCCAGCATGGTCTCCGGCCGGGTGGTCGCCACGATAATCTCTCCGCCGCCCTCAACCGGATAGCGCAGATACCACAGGCTGCCTTTTACCTCTTTCGTCTCAACTTCGAGGTCGGAAATCGCAGTCTGCAGTTTCGGGTCCCAGTTCACCAACCGGCGGTCCCGATAGATCAACCCCTCGCTGTGCAGGCGCACAAACACCTCGCGCACGGCTTTGGAGAGGCCTTCATCCATCGTGAAGCGCTCGCGCCCCCAGTCCGGTGAAGCGCCAAGGCGGCGTAACTGGCTCGAGATTGTGCCGCCGGATTCGGCCTTCCATTTCCAAACGCGTTCCAGGAATTTATCCCGGCCGATTTCCTTACGGCTGGTTTTCTCGGCATCCAGCAGGCGCTCCACCACCATCTGTGTGGCAATGCCGGCATGGTCGGTACCTGGCTGCCACAGCACGTCGCGGCCCTGCATCCGGCGGACCCGTACCAGAATATCCTGTAATGTCATGGTCAGCGCATGACCCACATGCAGGCTGCCCGTGACATTTGGCGGGGGGATCATGATGGTGAAGGGGCCAGTTGTCGTGTTGGGGCTGGCACCAAACGCGCCGGAACTTTCCCAACCCGCATAAATACGGGCTTCGTGCCCGGCGGCGTTGAAATGTTTGTCGAGAGTCACTTCGTTTACAGCATCATTCATGGCTGGCCTTATAACCCTACCAAATTCGTTTTGGCGAGGCAGGCCAGCCTTGAAGATTAGTTAGTCCAGACTGCGGTTAACAACTTTCTCGATCTCAGAGCGAACCACCCGCTCGACCAGGCTTTGCAAGTTGGTATCCAGCCACGCTTTGAGTAGCGGGCGGATTTCCTCGCGAACCATATCCTCAATGGTGGCACCGCCCCGGCTGACTGCCACGGATTTCTCTGCCGAAATGCTTCGCACCATGGCGCCAATCGCACTGGCGGCGGCAGCTGAGACCTGGTTATCGATCAGGCTGTTAGGCGGCGTGAAATTGCTGTCGTTGGACTCCGGCATAAATGTCTCCACAGGCGTTGGCGTTGGCTCGGGGGCGGCTGCCACCGTGCTTTCAGGGGTAATTGATTGTGTTGTTTCATCGCTGGGTTGCAGACTGGGCGGCAGCGTGTTGAGCCTTGAGAAATCCGGGCTGAACTTTGATCCAAACACGGGTGTTGCAGGAATACCAGGGTTGATCGGTGGCCGTGCCGGGAATAGTAAGGGGACAAAAGTGGTTGCCGGTTCTGGGGTAGGGGCTGGCTCGGGCGGTTTAGCGCCGAGTGCCGACGGCGGATTGGCCATACCACCCGCGCTGGCCCCGAAATCGGGAATATGCCGGTGGCCAAATACCGGCAATGCTGAGGGCTGACCGGTATCGACCGGCTTGTAAGCACCCAAGTCTGGCAGGCCGGGTGCCGATGCTGCCGGCCATGTTGGCAGGGTCCCTGCCGCGGGGGCGGCTGGAGCTTCGGTCGGCGACGTTGAAAAAATGGGGTCTGGCAGCGGCATCGGTTTGAAAGGGGCGTTCAAATCCACATCCGGTTCATCGGCTGAAGCGGTCTTCGTTTCAAATGAAGCCGCAAATGGCGTTAGCTCGGACGCAAAATGCTCTTGGTTGGGGGCCAGCCCCGATGCGGAGGATGCCGCTTCGGCCATTGGTGGCATGGTGGCCGAGGATAGATCGACCTGCCTGGCAACCATGCTGGAATCCAACACCAGAATGTCCTCTGCTTCAGGCTCCTCGGCAACCGCCGGCACCGCCTCGTCCTTTAAAATACGTCGGATGGATGCAAGAATATCCTCCATCGAGGGTTCGCCTGAGCCGCCAGAAGTGGGTTGATCGCTGTTGGGAGGTGTCATTCTATCTGTCTTTCAGGGTGCCACTTGAGATTGATTCACATGCATCAATGTGCCGTTCGGCGCAATTCCCGCATCGCTGTCCGCGGTCTCGCCCGTGCCAAATCCGGCATACTTGACCGCGCGGTAATACTGCAGATCGTCATATTGGTTCACAGGAAGTCCTAGGTCGGTCACGGTTAGCCTGCCAATGGCTGAAGCTATTGTGTACGAATTATTTACAAGAGTCGCTATGTTTTGCACCTGTTGCACCTGCGAATTCAATAATAATTGCTGGGCATTCAGTACATCCAGAGTTGTACGGGTCCCCACGATTTCCTCGCGCTCGGTCCCGTCCAGGGCGATCGCGTTCGCCTTGATCTCGGCGTTGGTGCTTACGATCGCAGCACGCGAGGCTACCAGCGCCTCCCAGGACTGCGTAGCCTGGGCGAACACCGTGCGCTGCTGGTCGATTACCGTGGCAAAACTTTGCTGTTCCTTGGCGCGGGCCGCCCGAATGGCCGAATATTCCGCTCCACCCTGATAAAGTGGCACGGTCACCTGGCCGAGCACCGAGCCACCCCGAGTGCTGGTTCCGGCACCTGTCGGGTCGGATTGAGTAAAACCAGAGGCTTGCAGCGAAATCACTGGCAATAAGGCCGAAAAAGCGACATCGACAGCATCTCTGGAAGCGGCTTCAGCAAATTTGGCGGCGACGACATTGGGGTTGTTGGCAAGTGCGGCCTGGGCAGCGGCATCTTTGGAGCTAACCGGCAAGGCCAGCGGTTGTGGCGGTGTAAGGTTTCCAGGGTAGTCGCCCACCAGTTGCCGGAAATTCTCTCGGGCGATTTGTAGATTGCCCTGGGCCACGGCCACCTGCTCCACAGCCTGTGCCAGAGAAGCCTGGGCTTGTGCAACTGAAGTGAGGGTGATCTCGCCGACATTAAACTGGTCACGGGTAGCCTGGAGTTGCCGCTCCAGCACTGTCTGGTTGTTTCTATCGAGAGCCAACACCTGCGTGTCGGTAATCACCGTGACATAGGCGTTCACCACATTAAGGAACACCGCCTGCTCGGTGGCCAGCAACTGGGCGCGGGCGGCATAAACCAAATTTTTAGCCTGTCGGGTCTCATCGATCACCCTACCGCCGCTGTAAATTGGCTGCGACAGGGTAATTTGGGCGGTTTCGGGATTGCCGGTTTCAACCAGCCTTGACTTGCCTTTTTGATAAATCGGCGTCGGAAACACACCGACAAGCTGCTGAGTATTCTGCTTCACGGTGCTCGATGAATGCCCAAAACTGCCGCTCAGCGTCACTGTCGGCCGCCAACCGGACATCGCTGTGGGCACCCCCTCATCGGTGGCCCGCAGGCTGGCGCGTTGCTCCTGTAACGTCGCGTTATTGGCATAGGCTTCGGCCAGGGCCTGCGTTAAAGTGGTTGGCGGGCCTTCAGCGCTTGGTTGGGGTGATGCCGCACCGGCGGACAAAGGCAGTGACACGGCAATGCCGAACAGGAAAATCAATCGACCAGTCATTGGCAATTCCTCAGGCAGGGCTCACAGGCACACGTGACCTCAACCATGCGCGAAAACCTCATACCGATCAATTTGGACCCGGCCCCAGTAGACGGGCAATCCGCAGAAGTGACCGCGCGAAGTTTCAAAAAACAAAAGCGGGGGCAGGCTGGAAGGCTGGCAGGCTAGGTGCCATGCAGTCGAACCTCCTGGTTAGGGCAAAACCGCCACCGCTTGGCTGCGCCACGACAACCCGCCCCAGCGACGCAAGGTTTCCGCCACTATCTGATTTATCTGCCAAAATTGCGATCACCTTACCATCGGCGGTAAGTTGCGTGATGAGATTGGCCGGTATTTCCGGTATGGCGCCCTCAATTAAAATGGCTTCATAGGGTCCGGCTGCAGGCCATCCGGCGGTCAGCGGGCCAGTGACCATCGCGACATTGGCCGGCACGGGGCCAGCGTTGCCGGCCGCGGGGACGTCTAGCGCGGTGACTGCGGCGCCGCTGCTGGCCAAAATAGCGGCGCTGTAGCCGCTGCCAGCTCCAATTACCAAAACATGCGCCGGACTGCTCTCCAGAACTAACTGTGTCAGCCGCGCTATGGTCAGGGGGGCCAGCATCACCCGTCCGCCGTCCAAGGCAATATCGGCATCCGCATAGGGTTTGCACCCGGCCGGTGCAAAGGCCTCACGCGGCAAATTGCGCATAGCAGCGATCACCCTTGGGTCATTCACCCGGTTAGGGCGAACCTGGCTATCTACCATGTGGGCGCGGGCAGTCGCCATATCGGTGGAATATTCGGTCATCTGAAACCTTTGCTGGGGTGAGCCACTTGTCACCTTATAGCGAACCGTTAGCCAGAAACTCAACCGCCCCGGCGATAACACTTGACCCGCAACGTCGCGGCGGGGATATACGCCTTCTGAAACCCAATCACCGGTCCGGTGGCAGAGTGGTGATGTAGCGGACTGCAAATCCGCGTATGCCGGTTCGATTCCGGCCCGGACCTCCAAAATTCATGTAAATACATCGCTTTATCATTGATCACATCGCTCGCGATGCGGCGAGGCTTGACATGGTTTTGTCTGTTTGATAGTTTTTCATAACAAATGTTCGTATAATGAACTTATTGTTACTGGGAAAAACCTGCCAAGTTTAGAAATTAACCCGATTTACCGTAAAAATTGCAAAATTTGTGAACCGCGGAGTTACCTCCATACGTTTCAGCTTTTTTGGCTTTATCGGACAAACGGGATGAGGGGCTCTTAAAAGCCCGGGATAATGGGAAAAGGATAAAAAATGCCGCATGATGTCACAGGCCAACAGCATTGGCACGAACCGACGGGCGAAGTTGCCAAGGCGGGGTTTGGTACATTTAAAAAACTTGCCACCCCTTACGATGAATTTATGGCGAGTGAGGGTATCCCGGTATTCCGTGATCTTGGTATCAACAAAGCCCACAACCTCCCTTTAGCGCCGTGGAAGCGCACCGGCGGGCGGGGAACCTACGTTCAACTTTTTGGTACTGAAGGTAAATGGGGCTGTCATGTGGTGGAGGTGCCAGGTTCTGGTGCGCTGCATCCGGAAAAGCACATGTACGAGGAAATTTATTTAGTGCTGGAAGGCCGTGGCACCACGGAGGTCTGGCTGGAAAATGAGTCAAAGCGGCATATTTTCGAATGGCAAACTGGTTCGTTGTTTTCCATCCCAATGAATGCCATGCACCGGATCGTTAATGGTTCCTCCGCGCCGGCCTTACTGCTCGGCGGTACCACTGCGCCAGTGGTGATGAACGCACTCAATAACGTTGAAGCTATTTTCAACAACCCTTATGTTTTCAAAGATCGCTTTAGCGAGGCTGACGATTTCTACAAGCCGCGTGATGATATTGAACCAGACCCGGTGCGTGGCCTCGCCATGCGCCGTACAAATTTGGTACCCGATGCTGTGAATTGTGATCTGCCGCTCGATAACCGCCGCTCACCAGGCTATCGCCGGGTTGAGCCGTTTATGACCAACAATAGTTTTTATTTATGGATCGGGCAGCATGAAAATGGCCGTTATTCGAAAGCCCATGCGCACACCTCGGCGGCGGTGCTCATTTGTGTGAAAGGTAAAGGCTATACCTACACCTGGCCTGAGCGGCTTGGCCCGAATCCTTGGAAAGACGGCAATGCCTCGGAGGTACGCCGGCTCGATTATGAAGCGGGCGGTATGGTGACGGCTGCGCCCGGTGGCGCCCGCTGGTACCATCAGCATTTTAGCGTTTCAAAGGAACCCTTCCGTCTCACGGCCTGGTTCGGCCCGCACTCGCCAGGCCGTGACCCAGGCCCGCCAGGTGCGCCGCACACTGACTATACGGCTATGGAGTTGCAAGACGGCGGCTCCGCAATTCCCTATTGGCAGGAAGACCCTTTCATCCGCCAGGAATATGAGGCCCGGTTGAGGGAGGAAGGTGTGGTCTGCCGCATGGACCCGAAACTTTATGAAAAGCCCGTCTAGGCTGTAAGCGTGAAGGCTCATTTTCGTATATTTGCTTGGCACGATGATGGATAATCCCGTCGGCGGTAGGCTGTTTTTCACCAATGCTCGGCGTAGCATTGTTGATGAAGACGAAATTCAGATCATCAGCATTGGCATCGATATTGGGTCTTCCACCACTCATTTGGCTTTATCGCGCATCACGCTGGAGAGAGTAGACTCGCATTACATCGTCGCTCATCGGGACGTTTTATTTGAATCCGAAATTCTGCTGACCCCTTATACAAGAGACAATGAGATTGATACGGCGGCGTTGAAATTTTTCTTCGAGGCACAGTACCGGCACGCCGGTATTGATTTTGATACCATCGACACGGGGGCGCTGATTCTCACCGGCACGGCGGTAAGGCGCAATAATGCGCGTGCCATTGCTGACATATTTGCAAAGGCGGCCGGTAAATTTGTCTCGGTCAGCGCCGGTGATGGTATGGAAGCCATTCTTGCGGCACATGGCGCAGGCGCTGTCGCCTTATCGATCGATGCAGCCCATGACGTGTTGAACATTGATATCGGCGGCGGCACCACCAAACTGGCCCGCTGCTATCGTGGTGAGGTACGCGAATTTACCGCAATCGATATTGGAGCGCGGTTGATCGCGATGGATGAGGCTGGCCGCCTGACACGCCTGGAACCGGCGGGGCGTAAAATCGCCGAAGCTTGCGGGGTCATGCTAACTTTGGGTGCTATTGTCAGTCACGCCGACCTTGACGTACTGGCCAACGTTATGACCGATTCCTTGATGGAAGTGATCAAAGCTGGCGCCTTGAGGCAGGCTACTTCTGATCTGCTGCGTCTTGCAGCGCTGACACCTTCGGCCCCTCCGGTATTCATTACTTTTTCGGGTGGTGTCTCAGAATATATCTATGAGCGCGCCGATGCCGGCCACGGAGATCTCGGCCAGCGGCTGGCACAAAATATCCTCCGAAACGTCAAAGCGTGGGGGCCTGAAGTGGTGCCAGTTGCTCATGGCATTCGCGCCACGGTGATCGGGGCATCGCAATACACTGTGCAGGTTAGCGGTTCGACGATTTTTGTCTCCGACCTGAATTTTCTGCCGCTTCGCAACGTGCCTACCATCATGCTGACGTCAAGCCTGTTAACCGAACATATCGACGCACAGGCAATTGCCGCCGACATCCACCGCGCCATCGCAAGCTCAGGCGTCATCGATGCCACGCAGGCCATCGCGCTCGGCTATTCATGGCAAGGCTCTGCCACATTCCCGCGCCTCGATGCATTTTGCCGCGGTGTCGCCGCCGGGTTTGCTGGCCAGATCACAGATGGTCAGCCAATTATCCTGGTAGGCGATTGCGATATCGGTGGATTGATTGGTTTGCATTTTGCTGAGGAATTGCACTTGCCAGGTAGGGTCGTTTCGATCGATGGTATTATTTCGAAAAAATTCGATTTTATTGATATTGGAAAAATGCTTGAAGGGTCAGGTTCGGTTCCAGTTGTCATAAAATCATTGATCTTCCCAGTTTCGAACGCGGTCGGGCGAAGCGAGCTGGAAAGCGTAAATCACCAATAATATAATAGGGGCCAAAAATGGATACTGAGAATAGTTTTAATATCGGTACGGTGGTTGATAATCTGCCGGTTCGACGGTTTACAATGCTTATTTTTTTCATCTGCTTTGCCGCCATGTTGTCCGATGGTTACGACCTTGGTGTCGTCGGTCTCGCGGCCCCCGGCATTGTTACCAGCTTTCATATGGTTCGATCGGCTATGGCACCGGTATTTAGCGCCGCACTTTTGGGGATGCTGGTTGGCGCACTCACGAGTGGCTTATATGGCGACCGTTTCGGCCGTAAGCGTGGCATCGTCATCGCTTGTTTTATTATTAGCGTGGCGAGCTTCGGCTGCGGTATGGCCGGTGATTTTGCCTCGCTGCTTTGGTTGCGCTTTGCGGCCGGCATCGGCTTGGGTGGCTTGCTGCCCAACGTTACCGCCATGATGGCTGAGTTCCTACCAAAGAAGATTCGCGCTGCCTTCACCACCTATGCCTTCATGGGCATTACATTTGGTGGCATTTTACCAGGGGTAATCAGCGCAAAATTAGTCGGAGGTGAATGGCATAAGCTATTTTTTGTCGGTGGGCTGATTCCGCTGCTGGTCTTGCCATTGGTGTATTTCATGCTTCCCGAATCTCTGAAATTTCTGGCTCTTGATCTCAAAAATGATGCTCAGATTCGCAAGTGGCTAGGTAAACTTGCACCAGAGCATTTCATTCCTGCTGGCGTCACCTTTGTTTTGAACGAAGCCAAGGCTGAGAAATTTACCATAAAATTTCTATTTGTTGAGAAACTGAAGTTCGTTACGCCATTTTTGTGGCTGGTGTTTATTTCCATCATGTTGGTAAATTTCTTTATCAATAGCTGGCTGACAATCGTTCTGCGCGATATTGGTTTTTCTCCGGCTCAGGCTGCTGAAACAGTGTCTCTTTATTATGTCGGGGGTGTGATAGGTGGCCTGCTGATTGGCCCGGCGCTGGACATTATAGGGCCGGTGGTATTGGCGCTATACGCGGCGATCGGGTGCGTCATCACCACACTGATCGGGGTACCTGATACGTCACCCGCGATGATTCACTTTTTGGTTTTCATGATCGGATTTAGTGTACTCGGCGCGCAGGTTGGTATGAGTTCAACGGCTGGCATTCTATATCCCACCGCTATCCGGTCTCGAGGCGCAGGCTTTGCCCATTCCATAGGCCGCATCGGGGCTATTGGAGGCCCATTGCTGGCAGGACAGTTGATCGCGCATCATGCTTCCGTATTTATCCTGTTTCTGGTGCCGGTCATTCCGCTGTCAATTGCCGCCATCGGGTTTGCCGCCATTACCTTTATCTGGACAGGTAAAGCCCTCGGCGTTGGCTTTGCGAGATTGCGGGTGTTTCAATAAGGCACCCCCTTGGGCTTGGTAATAGTCTCATATGCTTTGGGTGCATCAGTCTGACGATTTAGTGGAAGGGATGATGCATTCTTGGCAGACCGCTTAATCCACGCTGATGGTTTGCCCAAACCACAACGGACTCTTGCGTTCGCTGCTGTTCTTATTACCGTTATTTTAACGGTGATGGACCAGACGGTTGCCAACGTTGCTTTGCCTACCATCGCCACCGACTTTCATTCGACCCCCACCGACTCCGTGGCGATCGTTAGCGCCTATCAACTGGCGATCGTAATGCTGCTTTTGCCACTTGCGGCCCTTGCAGAAATCTATGGCTACCGAAAGGTTTATTTAACGGGCATTGCCGTTTTTACCTTGGCGTCGGTGGGTTGCGTGATGGCTAACTCCATCACCACCCTCACAATGGCGAGGATTGTGCAAGGTTTTGGTGCTGCCGGGATTATGAGTGTGAATACCGCGCTTATCAGGTATATTTTCCCACATAATATGCTGGGCCGAGGTATCGGTATCAATTCCATGGTGGTGGCGGTCGGCTCCACCATGGGTCCCAGCTTTGCCGGCATTGTCCTGAGTTTTGCCTCCTGGCAGTGGCTGTTCACGGTAAATGTGCCGCTGGGAATTGTCTCCTTAATTATGGGCTATCGTACGTTGCCGGCTAGCGATCTCATGAAGCGCCATTTTGATATTTTAAGTGCATTCCTAACCGCAATTGCATTTGCGATGCTAATTACATCGATCCAGAGTTTCAGCCATCCCACACCCCTTTGGGTTTCTTTGCTTGAATTACTAACTTCTTTATCTGCCATTACTTGGTCAGTGCTCAGGCAACTGCCGAATCCGTTCCCCATGATGCCGGTTGACTTATTGCAACGGCCGATATTCGCGTTATCCGTTGCGACGTCCATCTCATGCTTTACCGCACAGATGCTGGCATTTGTTGCGTTACCGTTTTATTTTGAGTCAACACTGGGCTTTAATGTCACCGAAACTGGCTTGTTGATTATGGCGTGGCCACTCACCATTGCCGCCATTACAAATTTTTCTGGTCGTCTGGCAGATGCTTATCCAGCGGCCATTTTGAACTTTGTAGGTTTAACCCTTCTGGCATCGGGTTTGATTTTGCTAAGCCTGCTTCCTCTGCACACGGGCTATATTAATGTCATATGGCGCATGATGCTGTGTGGTTTTGGCTTTGGGTTTTTTCAGCCCCCGAATAATCGGATTATCATGATGTCGGCACCCAAGCCCCGTAGCGGCGCTGCTAGCGGCGTTATCGCTACCTCTCGCTTACTAGGGCAGGCGACGGGTGCGGCATTGGCAGCCGTGATGTTGGCCAAGCTCGGTCGGCATGGCGCGGTTATTTCGTTGGATGTTGGTGCCGGATGTGCGGGCGTATCCGCTGTGCTCAGTCTGCTGCGGCTTATTTAAAGGCGCAGCACATCTGTACCTGGTTTTGCGCGTAATGGTATAAAAGGGCAGGGAGATATCACCATGACCAATCAACTGCCGCTTGTTTATGATGTAGGAATGAATAATGGCGATGATTGCGCCTATTATCTTGCTAAAGGCTACCGGGTGGTAGCCATCGAGGCCAATCCTATCCTGTGCGATTATGTCCGTATGCGATTTAACGCTGAAATTGCAGCTCAGCGTCTGGTCGTTCTCAATACCGGCATTGCAGGCGAGCCCGGGCAACTACCATTTTATATGCACCGCAGTAATTCCGTCCTCAGCACCTTTCAACCGGCGGGTGAACGTGTGGGCTACACCGCCACGCTGCCCGATGATCAGTTTGAAGTCATTGCCGCGCCCGTGCAGCGTTTGTCTGATATCATCCGGCAATATGGCCAGCCTGAGTATATAAAAATCGATATCGAAGGCTATGATTTGCAGTGCCTCGCAGACCTTGCCGCCAATCAGATCGCGCCGCCTTATCTGTCTGCCGAGGCACACACGGTGGGTGTTTTTAGCTATTTTGAAGCGATGCAATATGCGGCGTTTAAACTTACTGCCGGTCGCACGGTCGCGGAGGTATTTGCTGATTGTAAAATTATGACACTTGACGGCGGCGAAGCGATTTATTCATTTAAGGAACATTCATCGGGCCCCTTTGGCGAGGATATTCCTGGCGCTTGGCTCAAGCGAGACGAGGTTTTAACAGCCTGGAACAACCGCCCGCCCGGCTGGTTTGACCTGCACGCCATGCGGACAACACCGCCGGCTTGAAGGGCTATTCAGCTGCAGTGCCGTGGCTCAGATCGTGGAACGATAGCGCGGCGAGCACCTCCCATACCCGTTCAGGTGCCGGGTCGGCTTCCGGGTCGTTCATCAGGTAGTCGAACTCATCAAGTTTGGAGGTGTATTCCGATTGGTTCACGCGCCTATGCCCTTTTTCGCTCGTTAGGAAATAAGGTTGCCGCATTTTAATGAATTGTGACAGTAAAATTTCACTGTCGCGGTAAAATTTTTCGTGATGCCCTAATCGAGTGACCGCGCCACCCGCTCCATGACGTCTCCCCATTCATAGGGGCGCTGCTGGCGAAATAGCCGGACTGATTTATACCAGGGGGTATCATCGCGCCCGAGTAGCCAGCGCCAGTCCGGCGCGTAAGGCAGCACGATCGAGGCAGGAATACCGCAGGCTCCCGCCACATGTGCCACTGAGGTATCAATGGTGATTAACCGTTCAACGTTATTCAAAATGGCCATGGTGTCGGCAAAATCAGCAATATCAGGACCCAGATTTACCAACGGGGCGTTGCCGAAATAACCCCCGACCTGAGCAATCTGCTCGCCTTTTTGTACCGTCACCACCACAATATCGTCCCGCGCCAGCAATGGGGCAAACTGTGCCAGCTTCAGGGTGCGTTTTTTATCGTTTTTATGGGTAGGTCGGCCTGCCCAAACGAGCGCGATGCGGCGTTTACCCTTTGGCAGCAAGCGGTCCAACTGCGCCCCCCAATGCGCAACTAATTCCGGGTTTGGGGTGATGTAGCCCTCGCTCAACGGCACATTACCAGAATCGATACCGGCCAGACGTGGTAAGCCAGAAAGCGGAATATAGGCGTCGAAGTCGCCGGTCAGTTCCCAGCGCGTCACCATGCGGCCGATGCCCGGAATTTGCCGCAGAATCGGGGTTAAATCGCCGCTGCAGGCCAACACCGGGGCAGGTGCAATTTGTGCGGCCCACGGGATCAAACGGCCAAACTGAATGCAATCACCAAACCCCTGGTCTGCCACCAGCAGCAACTTGCCGGGAGGCAATGGCTTGCCATCCCATTGTGGCTTGTCGGTTTTGGGCAGCATGCCTTCAGCCTGCTTCAGCTTGAAGCGCCATTCATAGCTCTTCCAGCCTTCGGCCATATTGCCGCCCAGCAGCAGTGCCTCAGCGCGCTCAAAATGCGCTTCGGCAAAGTTCGGGTCCAACGCCAGGGCGCGGTCGCAAATGCGAACCGACTCCTCAAGCTCCAAACGCTCATAATGAATGAGTGCCAGATTGAAATAGGCGCGGCTGTCCTCGGGTGCCAGCTCAATGGCCCGCTTGCCTGAAGCCACCGCATCATCCAACCGCCCGGCACCGCGGTAAATTTCGCACATATTGCGTGGGTAAAGCGCCACAGTTGGTGCCAGCGCGATGGATTTTTCCATCCGTGCGATGGCCTCATCGATTTTGCCTTGGCGATACAAAATAATCCCCGAAAGATGTAGTACGTGCGGGTGCTGCGGCACGGCCGCCAGCACGCGCTCGGCCAGATTGTCTGCCTCATCCAGCCGGTTTTGCTGTTCCAGGGCGGAGATTTGTGAAATCACATCCGACAGCGCCACCCGTTGCTGGCCCGGCTTCAACGGTTCCTCGCTGCTCAAAATAGCCTGTCCGCTCATGGCGTATCCTGATAACCCAATTCGGCGATCCACCCATTCAAAATCGGCCGCACCTCGCTGAATAACTGTGGCAGCGCCGCCTCATACGCGCGATACCGGTATGCGCTGCGATCATGTAGCGGCTGTTGCGTCACTACATGCGCCGGAACCCGTGGCACTGGCTGAAATGCGTTGACCCGCAGTATCGGTTTGCTTGGTAGTTTCGCTGCTGTCACGCCGATAAATTTAACAATGCCTTGCAACACTGTTAGGGGATCGCTCACCAGTGCTTCGTAGCGTACCGGCAAATACCTGAGAGCCAACTGGCCGCGATAATGTTTGATCATCGACATTGTTAAATCATAGTGACGCGCCGTCGCGATCATTGACACTCCGCAGTTGGCTTCAAGTCGTTTGTCCTGACCCAGGTTGGAGAGCACGATATCGAGCGGATGGCGCAAAACATGAATGATCGGCGCCTCCGGGAACAGCAGTTTGATCAACCCCAAATGCCAGTGATTATCAGCGGCGCGGTCCGTGATAAATTTAGTTTCGGGTTGAACCAACCCGGCGGTCCGTAAATTTTCAAGATGCTGGTTGCGCAACCGGGTTGGAATATTCTGGCCGTCACCGATCGCCATATTAGCCAATGTCTGTGGGTAATTTGTGCCAGCCTCAAGGTCGTTAAGCCGGTTGGCCAGGTCGGTAAGCCCCGCTACCGGCATGAAGCCATCCGATGCCGCAAAGCCGGGAATTTTGGCCAGTAATTGTTCCAGCAATGATGATCCTGACCGCGGGAAACCCAGCAAAAATACCGGCTGCACGCCTTCCGCTGGCGAGGCGCGGGGCAGGTTGAGCATCTGGTCAGCGGTGAAGAATGCCTTGTAAGATTCCGCTTTTCGCAGAAATTCGGCGGGCTCATATCTTTGGCCGTAGCGCTCGCGCTGCATTTGTTTAGCAGTGGCAAATATGGTTACCGCCTCGGTAATCTGCCCCAACCGTTGCACGGCCTGGCCGCGTGCCGCCAATTCGGGGGGCAACAGCGCTTCAAGCGGGCCGCTTAGCCGCGTAATCACCGCTTCAAACTGCTCGTCCTGCAAATCCATCAAGGCCCGCAACAGCCGTAAAGTGCGGTCATCCGGCCATTGACTCACGGCTTTGTCCAGCAACGCAATCGCCTGCGGTAACCTGGCCCGGCCTGCTTCCACCTGGGCAAAGCCGCCGATGCCCCGGGTATTATCGGGGCGGATTGCCAACGCCTGCTGGTAGATCTCAGCGGCTTCATCCAACCGGCCTTGCAGCTTCAAATTCCAAGCCAAATTTGCCAGCACCGTGCCGTCGTCACGTCCAAGCAGTTTGATCGCGATTCGGTAATGCCGCTCGCCGGCGTGCACATGCCCGGTTTCGGTGAGCACAACGCCCATAACATGATGCGTATTGGCATCGCGCGGGCTGAGCTTAACGGCTGCCCGTGCAGATGGTGCCGCATCCTGATGGCGACCCTGGCCGACCAGCAACTGCGCCAGCTGTAGCTGTGCCGCAGTCGAGAGAGCGCTGTTTTCCGCCGGAATGGATGCCAGCCGCCGGGCCAGTGTTTCTGCCGGACCCAACTTGTTTTCCGCCCGCCTCACCTCAAACAATACCCGCAGTGCCGCCCGTTGGTTGGGTGCCATATCGAGGATTTTTAACGCGAGCGCCTCGGCGTCACGAAACTTCTTCTCATTGAATAAGGTGGTGGCCTCTACTGCCTTTGGCGTAAGTAGTTCCAGCGCGGCAGCGTCCGGCAGGGCGGTTAAGTCCGCCTCACAACAGCGGACCCGGCGCAGGCCACTACCGCAGCCGCAAAGTTCGGTGTTCAACATGTATAATCGTAGTCTCGCATATGAATGTTACGAGTATGGCTTGCTTTGCGGCCCGCCACAACGCATGGGAAACGCTTGGAAATTCTAGGGTTTTGTTAACGCAAATCATTCTCAGCGATAGATTGTTGGGTTGACCAAACTGCTGAGCACCGCCACATGGGCGATCGACAGGAGTATGTTTCATGCGAGATTTTTCAGAATTATCCGAGCGCGAGGTGCTGGCGCTCGCCATAGGCTCCGAAGAAGAAGACGGTCGTATTTATAACGACATCGCCGAGCGGTTGCGCGAAGAGTACCCGGCATCGTCAACAGTGTTCAGTGAAATGGCTGCCGAAGAGAGCGAGCACCGGCATAAATTGCTCGACCTTTATAAGAACAAGTTTGGCAATCATATCCCGCTGATCCGCCGCCAGGATGTGCGCGGCTTCCTCACCCGCAAAGCTGTGTGGCAGTTGCCAAAACCCAGCATCGCTGATGTCCGGCAGTTGGCTGAGAGCATGGAGCGGGAAACTCAGAATTTTTACCGTTTGGCCGCCTCGCGCTCCACCGACCCCTCGATTCGTAAGTTGTTAGGCGATTTGGCTGAAGCCGAGCAGGCGCACGAACATCGGGCCGATGAATTGCAGGCCAAGAACCTGACCGATAACGCGCTGAAGACCGAGGATGAAACCGCCGAGCGGTTATTTGTGCTACAATATGTTCAACCTGGCCTGGTCGGGCTGATGGATGGCTCGGTGTCCACATTGGCGCCCATTTTCGCAGCCGCCTTCTCAACCGGCCACCCGATGGCCGCCTTCGTGGTGGGGCTGGCTGCCTCGCTGGGGGCGGGCATTTCTATGGGTTTTGCCGAAGCTTTGTCGGATGACGGCAGCCTCACTGGCCGCGGTACCCCGATTTACCGAGGCATCATCACCGGGGCTATGACCACTCTCGGTGGTTTAGGGCACACACTGCCATTCCTGATACCCAACCTCTGGACCGCCCTGATTGTGGCTTTTTGTGTGGTGGTGGTGGAACTTTCGGTGATTTCATGGATCCGCTGGAAATACATGGATACCTCGCCGATCCGCGCGACCCTGCAGGTGGCACTGGGCGGTGCTCTGGTATTTGCTACCGGCGTGATTATCGGCAATGGTTGACGTATAGGTAACGTTAACCAAGGAACAATCATGTCTCTCCCCCAAGTGCTTAATGGCCGTCTTAGCGTGCCGGTCATCGGCTCGCCTCTGTTCATTATTTCCAACCCCGAACTTGTGGTCGCCCAATGCACCGCCGGGGTGGTGGGGTCGTTCCCGGCTCTGAATGCCCGTCCGCAGGAGAAACTGGAGGACTGGTTCATCAAAATCACTGAAACTCTTGCCGCCTGGGATGCCGTTCACCCAGGTCAGCCGGCGGCGCCTTATGCGGTCAACCAGATCGTGCATCGCTCGAATGCACGACTACAACACGATGTTGAACTTTGTGTGAAATACAAGGCTCCGATCGTGATTACGTCGCTGGGTGCTCGCTCGGATGTTTACGATGCCGTGCACTCCTACGGCGGCATCGTGCTGCACGACATTATCAGTAACGAATTCGCCAAAAAGGCTATCGAGAAAGGCGCTGATGGTCTGATTGCCGTGGCGGCTGGGGCAGGGGGGCACGCCGGCGTAATTTCGCCTTTCGCTCTGGTGCAGGAAATCCGTGAATGGTTCGACGGCCCGATCGCGCTCTCGGGCGCAATCGCCAATGGCGGGGCGGTGCTGGCTGCCCAGGCGTGCGGCGCTGACCTCGCGTATATCGGCTCGGCTTTCATTGCGACCGAGGAAGCCAATGCTTCAGCGGCCTATAAGCAAGCCATCGTTGATGGCTACGCCAACGATATTGTCTATTCTAACCTTTTCACCGGGGTCCACGGCAACTACCTCAAACCCAGCATCCGGGCCGCCGGTCTGGACCCGGATCATCTACCAGAGGGCGACCTTTCCACGATGAACTTCCATGAAGGCAGCACCAAAGCCTGGAAAGATATTTGGGGTTCGGGCCAAGGCATCGGCGCGATTAAATCTGTCATGAGCACTGCCGAATTTGTGGCTAAACTGACGCGTGAATATGCAGCGGCGAAAGAATCGCTCTGCAAATAAGATACTGTAATAATAAAATTAAAATTTTTTAAATAAAAATCACGGTCTTGGCAACGCAAACGAATTAGGTTTGACTTTCATAGGGGTGTTTTCACGTGTTACAAATTTTTACACGTGGAGACCTGAATGCGGCCACCTAAAATAAAAACGATCACACCTGCAGGGCAGGCCGGGCAAGTTTCGGCTATTAACGCGGTGTTTGAAAATCTGACACACAGCGAAATCAGGCAAACTCTGTCAATATCAGGCTCGTTGCACGTTGGGTTCGACACAAGCGCGAACTTCAATCACGCTGCCGCACTGGACCTCGGTGTTGTCTTGCCGCAGGTTTTGTCGCCACTTCCGCCGCATGGCGCCCACGCGCTCGTGGCCGGGGCAGTAAGCGCCTATTACGGCTACGGCTATCAATCGTCAGCCACAGCGCTGGAGGTTCCTGCGGCGGTGAGTGAATTTTCGGCTGCAACTGGCGGCGCACTCAACGGCGCTGGCCTGAAGATCGGTATTTTATCCGATAGTTTCAACTTGCTGGGCGGTGAACAGGCTGCGATCAACGGCGGTTATCTGCCGGCCGCCAGTATGATCCATATCATTTCCGAGGGTGCCACCGGCCGGGATGAGGGGATGGCGATGGCGGAGTTGGTTCACGCCATTGCTCCCGCCGCGCAGATTTATTTTTATACCGCGACGAATAGCCCGAGCGATTTCGCCAACGGCATCACCACGCTCGGCTCACTCGGCTGCAACGTTATCGTTGATGACGTCTCGTGGAGCAACGAGCCATTTTATCAGAATACCGGTACGATCACGCAGGCCATTGAGAATGTCGTCGCCAGTGGTGTGAATTATTTCACTGCCGCCGGTAACGGGTCGAATAATTACTATGAAGCTGCATTCAGTCCCATCACCGGCGGGTTCAACCTGCCCGGTATCGGCACGGTGATGACTAATAATGTCCAGAACGGCTCACCTTACGAGGCGGTGTCGTTGAAAACCAATGCCAAGCTCGACTTTACGATGGAATGGACCCAGCCTTTTGGCTCCAACGGGTACGACCTGGGCGCAGGACTGTTCAGCTATAGTGCCTCTACGGGCTACACTTTGGTGGATAATTTCACCACCGGCGGCCTCACATCCGACCCGGTGCTGAGTGTGCAGACCACTGAAACGTTGAGTGCTGGCACCTATTATCTGGCATTCTATGAAACAAATTCGCAGCTTGTAGGCGGTGCTGCAATTACACCGGGCGAGTTCAAGTTTATTTTTTTGCAGGATAGCACAGCGACTTTCACTGGCTCGGGAGCTGGGGTTGGCTCCGGTGCGGTCTTTGGTCATGCATTGGCGGTTGGAGCCAATGCGGTAGCAGCGGTGGCCGTAGGTCAAACACCCTCCCAAGGGGTCACGACGCCAGTGGTGCAAACCTTCAGCAGCTATGGGACCGGCCAGACCTACCTGAATGCGGGGGGCACGTTGCTGGCGACACCGGTGGTTGATCATGCGCCGGCGTTTGCTGCCCCTGATGGCTCGGCCACGACTGTGTTCACAAATTTCTTTGGCACCTCAGCCGCAGCACCCAACGCCGCAGCCGTCTCATTATTGGTGCTGCAAGCTGACCCCCGGTTGCTAACTACCCAAATGACCTACGTGCTGGAACGCTCGGCCATTTCCACTGCCAGTACCATCAATGGTGGGGCCGGGCTGATTCAGGCGAATACGGCTGTGGCAGTGGCCATTACCGCCGCTAGTACGCCGATCTGGACCGCGCAGGGCGGCACGGACCTATGGTCATTGGCAGCGAACTGGTCGGATAATGCGTTACCTGGCAGCACCAGTGCGGTGCAGATCACCGATGGTCTAGGCCTGTTCACCGGCACTTATGCGGTGATCGATAATATCGTCACTGATACGATCGCCTCACTTATTGTCGATGGTGGCACTTTCACCGGCGCGGTCCCCGCGCTCACCATTCAATCCGCCGATACGCTCGCCACAGGTACTGTTGGAGTCGGTAACGCCAGTATCGATGTGCTTGGTACTTTGCTGGATTTCGGCGCTTTGATGAGCGGCAGTGCGGCTGGCACGGTGATGATCGGGCCGCAGAGCGAATTTTTAGTGGCTGGTTCGCTGGCATCTGACATTATCGATTTCGGTGGTACCAGCAGTACATTGATCCTGAGCACCACGGCGAGCGCGACGCTGCAATCAGGGTTGAATGCGACCATCAGTAATTTCCTGTCCGGCGACACCATCGATCTCACCGGGCTGGCTGCCAGCGCGGTCAGTTCCATCCATGTTTCGGGTGCCACTGTTTTGCTCGAAAATGCCTCTGGCAGCACGCTGGCAAAATTAGATATCACTGGCCAGAGCCTGACCTCGCTTAGTTTTGCTCCTGGGAGCGGGGGTGGCACCGTACTCACCAGCAACGCCTGTTTCTGCGCGGGCACCCGCATTCTCACGGTGCGTGGCGAGATTGCCGTTGAAAATTTAAATATCGGTGATGAGGTGATTACCCTGAACGGCGACGCTCTGCCGGTCCGCTGGATTGGCTACCGGCGTTTGGATATGTCTCGCCATGCCTGCCCGGACAAAGTAAATCCTATCTGCATTCACGCGGGGGCGCTGGCAGATGGTATTCCGTGCCGGGATTTATGGCTCTCGCCCGACCACGCCATTTATCACGGTGGTTTTTTAATCCCGGCCAAGGCCTTGGTGAATGGTTCGAATATAGTCCAACTTCATCGAAGCCACGTCACCTATTACCATGTCGAGCTTGATCAGCACGCCGTACTATTTGCGGAGCATCTGCCGGCTGAAAGTTATCTCGACACCGGCAATCGTGATTGCTTCGAGAATGGCGGAGGTGCTTTGCAATTGCACCCCGATTTTGCCCAAGCCCTCCGGGAACAAAATTCCTGCGGGACTTTTGCCGAAACCGGCCCGGTGGTCGCCTCACTGCGTGAACGCGCCCGTGCACGTCAGAAGCTCGCTTCAACAGTGAGGCTCTCACGCCTGGTTTAAGAAACCGGATCGATCCAGCCGATATGACCATCAGGACGGCGATAGATGACGTTTAATTGGTTGTTCTTTTCATTGCGGAACATCATCACCTGTTGAAACGCCAAATCCAGCCGCATCACGGCATCGCGCACGGTGAGCGTTTCAATCAAGGTATCGGACTCCGCGATGATCGTGGCATGTAGCATGTCAGGCTCTGCCGCATGGCCGTTTGCCGTTTTCACCGGTTCAATATCGGGTTCTTCATCGCGGAGAATATATTGTTTACCGGGCTCCTGCCGCACCGGCGGCGACACATCACGGGCATGGTCATTCACCCGTCGGCGGTAACGCCGCAACCGTTTGGCTATATGTTCCGCCGCATCGTCGAATGCCGCCCGCGCATCACCGGCCTCACCTTCACCGCGCACCGTCACGCCGCGACCGGCGTGCACGTTTATATCGCAGGTGAAAAAGCTTCGGGCCTTGCTGAAGGTGACGTTGGCTTGCAGCGCGTGGTCAAAATATTTGTTGGTGATGACATCCAAATGGTCCGAAACATGAACCCGTAGGGCGTCGGACAATTCCACTTGTTTACCAGAAACCGTGAGCTGCATTTTTTCTTACTCCTTTTGGTCTGCAAGTTCCGGCTAAATTATGCCGTTTTGGTTTTAACACCCCTTGCGAGGTTTAAGCCTGACAGCCCGGGGTAAAGCCGGCGTGAATTACGCTGCCGACAATTTTTCCCGTTTGCGCTGCGCCGAACCGGGAATGCGTAGCGCCTCCCGGTATTTGGCCACGGTACGCCGTGCTATGTCTATGCCTTCTTTTTGTAATATCTGCGCGACCGCGTCATCCGACAGAATGAGCCGAGTTTCCTCGGCGGCAATCAGAGCCTGAACCCGGTGGCGGACAGTCTCCGCGCTATGGGTTTCGCCATTGGCGCCGGCAATGGCGGTGGTAAAGAAAAATTTCATCTCGAAAATACCGCGCGGTGTGGCGATCGACTTGTTTGAAGTCACCCGGCTGACTGTGCTCTCATGCAACTCCACCTCGGCTGCTATGTCGCGCAGGGTTAGCGGACGCAGGTGGCTGATACCATGCCGGAAAAACCCCTCCTGGCGGCGCACGATCTCACCGGAGACCCTTAAAATCGTCTGGGCGCGAGACTCTAATGCCTTCACCAGCCAGGTGGCACCCTGCAATTGCTCGGAGAGGAAGTTCTTGGTCTCGCGTGAAGCCGAGGCTGCCATTTTAGCATGAAATCCGCGGCGGATCAGCAAGCGGGGCATGGTTTCGGGGTTGATCTCGAGCATCCAGTCACTTGTTCCGTTGGCAGTCACGGGCATCGGCCGCATGAGGACGTCAGGGATCAACGGGCGGATGGGCTCGATGTCGTATTGTGCGCCGGGCTTAGGGTCGAGCCGTTTCAGCTCGGCGATCATATCCGCCAGGTCGGCCGCGTCCACGCCGCAGCGTTCCATCAGCCCTCGCATATCGCGCCGCGCCAGCAACTCCAGGTGCTCGAGCAGGGCAGACATGGCGGGGTCAAAGCGGTTTTTTTCCTGCAACTGCACCGCCAGACATTCGCGTAAATCTCTCGCAAATATGCCTGTGGGTTCAAAGCGCAGCATTTTGGCGCGGACGGCTTCCAGGCGGTCAAATTCAACCCCCAGGGTTACAGCAATTGCCTCAGGCGGTTCGGCCAACCGGCCAGCCTCGTCGAGCCGGGCGATCAGCGCGGTGGCGATAACCCTTTCCATCAGCGTGCCGAAGGCCAGCCTCGCCTGCTGCTCAAGCTGCTCACGTAAATTAGGTTTACGCTCGGAGAGGCTGTCGATCAGGCTCCAGCCGTCATCATCCTCACCGCCGCCACTATACATACCACCGCCGTCTGAGTTGGTGCCGGCATCGTAGCTGTTGGTAGTGTCGATATCGAGCGGTGCCTCACCAGCGCCCGGCAACATACCTGAGGCGGCAAAGCTGGCGGTATCAGTGGTTTCAGGGGCCGGGGTCATTGCTGCCGAAGGCTCCAGCGTGGGGCCTGGGTCGATACTGACATCGGCATGGGCCAGCAGGGGGTTTTTTAGCAGTTCGTCTTCAATGAACTGGCTGGCTTCAATATTGGAATATTGCAAAAGTTGAATGGCTTGCCGCAACTGCGGCGTCATCACCAAGGACTGCGATTGCCGCAGATCGAGACGGGGGCCAATAGACATGGCGCATTGGTAACGCAATTTTACAGGATGACCAACGTTTTTTGGCCCGAATCATGCATGTCAATAGAGAAATTTTATGAGTGGTGCAGGCTCTTGCAAAAAATGCTTTAATATCAGTATGTTTTTGTATATTATCGTTATCTATATAATATCAGAGGCTGAATTTTTCACCAAGATAAACCCGACGGACGTCTTTGTGGGCAACGACCTCGTCCGGAGCGCCCTCCATCAGCACCTGTCCATCGTTCATGATGTAAGCCCTGTCGATAATTTCCAGTGTCTCACGCACGTTATGGTCGGTGATGAGAACCCCCAGGCCACGGTGCTTCAAATGCGATACCAGATCGCGGATTTCACCAACGGCAATCGGGTCGATGCCGGCCAAGGGTTCGTCCAGCAGGATATAGTTCGGGCCGGTCGCCAGTGCTCTGGCAATCTCCACCCGCCGACGCTCACCACCAGAAAGTGCCAGCGCCGGTGTGCGGCGCAAATGGGAGATGCCAAACTCAGCCAGCAGCGCGTCCAGCATCGCCTCGCGCCGGTCCCGGTCGGACTCTACGACATCGAGCGCCGCCATGATGTTCTGCTCAACCGTTAAACCACGGAACACGCTCGCTTCCTGTGGTAAATAGCCTATGCCTAATCTGGCCCGGCGATACATGGGCAGACCAGATATTTCCGCCCCGTCCAACGTGATGGTGCCGCTATCGGGTTGAATCAGCCCAACGATCATGTAAAATGTTGTGGTTTTGCCGGCGCCATTTGGCCCCAACAGCCCCACCGCCTCGCCCCGCCTTACCGAAATGGAAACATTGCGGACAACCGGCCGTTTTTTGAATTGCTTACCAAGCCCGCGGGCAACCAGACCACCTTGTGAATGGATAATTTTGAAAGCTTCGCTCACTTGGGTGCCAGCGGTGCGCTGTTAGGTGTTACGGTGCCGGCTACCTGACCACCTGGAGCTGCCAATAACGTTGCCACGCCGGTTCGCATATTCACCAGTGCGTCGCTGCCATTTAACTGGTTAGGTCCGCTAATGATATGCACATTGCCGCCGAGGCGCGCCACATCGGGGCCGGGCAGATAAACGCCAGAATTGCCGGTGGCAGTTTGGTTGGGCGTGTGGATGACAACATGGCCGATCGCATCAACCTTTTGCAATTTGCCGGCCTGCCCCAGCATGTCGGGGCTGCTCGCTGGTTTGGTGGCCGATACCGCTGAGGCTTTGCCTGAAGAGGGCGGCGGCGCGAGGTAGCCTATGATGGTATCAGCGGCAATCGTGCGGCCATCGTCCGCCACGATCAGCGCATGACCCCGTGCAATCGCTTGCCGCTTGACCGAATAATATTCGATTGAATCCTGCGCTGTTATAACGTCATGTTGGGTGGTGAGCTTCAAATGCTGGCCAGTCAGCACCAGCACGGCGTCATCCATGTTATAAACGGCATGGTCGCCATAGGCATTGTCGGTCGGGGTGGAGATATGAACGTTGCCCACCGCTTCGATCTCATAAATCTCGGAGTTACCATTATTCAAAACCGATTCAGGGTCGATGGCAGCAGCCGGTGACGCAGGCTTTGCGCTTGGGTCAGCCGTTGTCCCGTTCGGCGAGGCTTTTTTCCGATAATGCGCGATCAACCGGTCCGCACGTACCGTAACATCCCCGCGCACCGCCTGTGCGCTCCCGGTTGCAATCACTTCCTGGTCGCTCTGGCGCCATTCAATACCTTGTTTGGCGGTAATCTGGATGGGCGCTGGCGTACCAGAGGTCGCAGAATTCGTGGCTTGACCCTGAGCATGCGCCGCGGCGATCGCCAGCAACGAAAAACCTATCAACCAAAACTTCATGGGCCAGGCGTACCGCTGGCCGCGTTTAAATCAAGCTCAGAAGGGCCGTTGAACATCACATCCGCGCCGCGTTCGGTCAGACTAAAGCCGCCGGCGGCATTCAAGGTGCCGAACGGGCCCTGAGCCTGTACGGGCGATGTGCTGCTGGCGTCGCCACGCTTGAGATTTATATTGGCATCTGGGGCTGTCATCGTGGTGCCGTCGTTACGATACAAGGTCACATTCCCTTTCAGCCCTAGGGTCTGAAGCTTTTGATTGAATAAACCGGTATCCGACTTCAACATCAGCCAGGCTCCGGATGTTAGCGTTATATCGCCTTGCGGCTTGGCTAGCGCCACATCGTCGGTACCTTGGTCATGCGCGGCATCGGCCGTCACCGTGAAAGGCTGGCCATGCTGGTCAAGGCCGTGATATTTCGGGTCCGACATATCCGACCCCGAGGCTTGCGAGGTTTGTTGGACTTTATAAGTAACCCGGTCTGCGCCGGGACCGGTCTTGAGGCTTGGCGCAATCGCTAAAGCAATGAGGAGCAATGCGGCTGCAATCGGCAAAACCGCTTTGAAAATAGTCACCGTCCGGGTGCGTCTCGCCATATGGGCAATCGCATCAGGATTGCGTTGACGAAAACTTTCCAACATGCGCTCGCGGGCAGATTGCTGCGCGGGGCTCATGCGAGGCCAGACCTTAAAAGATCGTGGATATGCAATATTCCGTTCACCATTTGCTCGTCATCCACCACGAATAAGGCGGTAAAAGGGCGGGAAGCCATGTTCATTTCACGCAACGCGTCTTCAGCTAAGGCCTCAGGTCGAATTGTCCGTGGCGAGATATTCATAATCTCATCGACCGTTTTGCCCAACAAATCTGGACCCATGTTGCGCCGTAAATCACCGTCTGTCACGATGCCGAGCAGTTTACCGTCATGATCAACCACGGCCAGTGAACCAAAGCGCTTGGCGGTCATTGTAATTAAGGCGCGGTCCATCGTCGTGCCGGGAGCAACCAGGGGCAATTCATCGCCGGTATGCATTAAATCACGCACCCGTTTGAGCAGCGCGCCTAGTTTTCCACCCGGATGAATGTCGCGGAAGTCTCTCGCCGAAAACCCTTTGCGGGCCAGCAGAGCTACCGCTAACGCATCCCCCAGCGCCATTTGCATAGTGGTACTGGTGGTCGGCGCCAGGCCAATCGGCCCCGCTTCCGGGGCGTCCGGCAAAATCAGCGCGATATCAGCTGCCGTACCCAAAGTGCTGGCAGCACCAGCCGTGATAGCGATCAGTGGGACCCCGATGCGATGGGTATGGGCTATAATAACCGACAATTCCGAAGCCTCGCCGGAATTCGACAGCGCAATTACGGCGTCACCTGGAATAATCATACCAAGATCGCCGTGTGCGGCCTCGGCGGGGTGGACAAACATTGCTGGCGTGCCGGTGGAAGCCAAAGTGGCGGCAATTTTGCGGGCTACGTGGCCCGATTTACCCATGCCAGTCACAATCACCCGGCCAGAAATTTCAAACAGGCTGTTCAACGCCATGTAAAAAGGCGCACCCAGACTATCCGCCAGCGCATTCAGGGCTGCCGCTTCCGTCAGCAATACATCCCGGGCGATTGATAAATCGGCTGTGTACAAATCCGCGCTACCAGAGATGCCCGCAGAGCCCGAATCCGAATTGCGTCGTTTAGGGTCGCTCATCATCATGAGAGTTGTATGAACAGCCCGCCACGCCGGGTCAACTGAGTTGATAGAAACCCATTGTAACTGGGTATTTTAATGATGAAATAGGTCTGGGTCGCCGTAACCAAGCAGGTCCAGTTGGCTCAGGGTCGGCAGAAATTCATAGGCCGCTTGTGCGATATGGCGACGATTTTCACGCACGAGCAGCGTTTCCAGCTTCCGCCAGATGCTGTGCAAATATAGCACATCTGTTGCTGCGTAGGTGAGTTGCTCAGGACTAAGTTCCAGGCTGCCCCAGTCACTGGTTTGTTGCTGCTTTGAGAGATCAACTCCTGCGAGATCGCGCGCCAGGTCCTTCAAACCATGGCGATCAGTGTAGGTACGCACCAGTTTTGAGGCGATTTTGGTGCAGATGATGGGCGAAGTCAGCACGCCAAGGCCATTGTACAGCGCTGCTACATCAAAGCGGGCGAAGTGGAATAATTTAGCGACTTTGGGGTTGCTCAACAGCGCTTTGAGGTTCGGGCAATCGGCGCCCTTGCCGCCCAGGGCCGGCGGGATAATTTGTACGAGATGGGCAGTGCCATCGCCGGACGATAGCTGCACCAGACAAAGCCGGTCACGGCGCGGGTCAAGCCCCATGGTCTCGGTATCAACCGCCACGATTGGCCCGAAGTCGATATGATCTGGAAGGTCGTGCTGGTGCAGGTGAATTGTGCTGCCGCTCATAAAGATGATGCTCACCATATCGATTTTTGAATTTCAGAAAATTTTGGTGCCCTGGAGAAGACTCGAACTTCCACGACCTTGCGATCGCTAGCACCTGAAGCTAGTGCGTCTACCAATTCCGCCACCAGGGCACCGTATTTTCGCAAACCACAAGTGGCGTGCGAGAGCGCGATGTAGCGAGGGGCACGCCCACCGTCAACTGTGCCTTGAGGCGGGAGGATGGTCATCCTACAACGGCAGGCATGTCAGGAAGGGTTATTTAGTATGGCAATTGATATGGGTAAGCGCAGAGTTGCGACGGTTTTCGGCGGCTCCGGCTTTATCGGCCGCTATGTGGTCAAGCGCTTTGCTGACCAGGGTTATATTGTGCGCGTTGCTGTTCGAGACCCGGAGTCCGCCTTGGTGCTCAAGCCCATGGGGGGTGTCGGTCAGATCGTGCCACTGTTTGCGCCACTCAACCGGGAAGCCTTGGTGGCTCGCGCCACCGACGGCGCCGATGTGGTGGTTAACCTGACCGGCATATTGGCCGAATCCAAACCAGGTGATTTTTACAAAGTTCACGCCGAGGGTGCAGGGCGGATTGCACGGCTGGCGTCCAGCTCAATTGCGCAGCATCTGGTTCACGTATCCGCCATCGGCGCCAATACCACGAGCGCCAGCGACTATGCGCGTAGCAAAGGGTTGGGCGAAGACGCGGTGCGGGCGGCATTTCCGTCAGCGGTTATTTTGCGCCCTTCGATCGTTTTTGGACCCGAGGACGCATTCTTTAACCGTTTTGCCGCTATGGCGGGGGTGTCCCCAGTGATCCCGATCGTCTCGGGCGGCTCGAAATTTCAGCCGGTGTATGTGGGGGACGTGGCAGATGCGGTGATGGCCGGGGTTCATCAGGCCGATGCAGCCGGCTGTATGTTTGAACTGGGAGGGCCTCAGGTGAAAACCTTCCGCGAATTAATTGAATATATGTTGCAGTTAATCGGCAAATCCCGGCAGATTATCAACCTGCCGCTTGGCCTTGCGCGCTTGCAGGCAGCGGTTTTGGAGCGCCTGCCGGGCAAGCTACTGACCCGAGACCAAATAAAACTGTTGCAGAGCGACAACGTGGTGGAACAAGGGGCTCTGGGTTTGTCTGCATTGAATATTGTGGCCACACCGATGGAAATGATCGTGCCGCGCTATCTGGCCCGATACCGCCAAGGCGGAGGTGATCAGCCGCAATATCAGGTATAGGTAACAATCCGGCCCTTTTTTTAAGGGTGTTCAGCTTGTAATTGTCACTTGTTGGGGGTGATTCGGCTTTTATATGGCAGCTATATTGTCTTAATGTGTAAAAAACACTGGTAATCCGGGAAAATGCGCGTTATGAGGCAGGTCTAAATTTCGCAGCGCACAATCGCGCAGCGTAAATGCGCCGAAGGGAAGACACGCTATGGCTGAAAAAATGCTGCAATTTACTCATCTGGCGCAAAAAACGCCGGAGAAGCGGTCGATCAGCGAACGCGCGGCTGATTTCGATGAGATTTATAAAAAATTCGATGTGCAGTCGGCCAAGGCGCAATCAAGCCGTTGCAGCCAGTGCGGAATCCCATTCTGCTCAATTCATTGCCCGCTCTCCAATAATATTCCCGATTGGTTGAAGCTAACCGCGGAGGGGCGTTTGGAGGAGGCGTACGAGATATCTTCCGCCACCAACACCTTCCCCGAAATTTGTGGCCGGATCTGTCCTCAGGACCGGCTGTGTGAAGGTAACTGCGTGATCGAAAAAGGCTTCGAGAGCGTCACCATCGGTGCGGTTGAGCGCTACATCACCGACACCGCTTTTGAAAAAGGTTGGGTCAAGCCGATCACCTGCGTGCAGGAACTGGCCTTTTCGGTCGGCATCATCGGGGCCGGTCCGGCCGGCCTGGCGGCGGCTGAGGCACTGCGCCGGCAGGGGTATCAGGTGACCGTCTATGACCGGTATGACCGCGTGGGCGGGCTGTTGATTTACGGCATTCCGGGCTTCAAGCTGGAGAAAGACATTGTTATCCGCCGCGCGGACTGGCTGAGCGATGGTGGTGTTAAGTTTGAGTTGAATGCCGATATCGGCGGCAAGATACCGTTTGCAGAATTGCGGGCCAAACACGACGCTGTTCTGATTGCCACCGGCGTTTATAAGCCGCGTGAAATTGGTGGGCCGGGGGCTGGTTTACCGGGCATTGTTCCGGCGCTCGACTATCTCATCACCTCAAACCGCCAGGGTCTTGGCGACAGCGTTCCCGATTTTGACTCTGGTCTGCTGAATGCCCAAGGCAAAAAAGTTGTGGTCATTGGTGGTGGCGATACCGCGATGGATTGCGTTCGTACGGCAGTCCGTCAAGGGGCGTCATCCGTTACGTGTCTGTATCGGCGCGATCGTGCCAACATGCCGGGAAGCCTGCGCGAAGTTGGAAATGCCGAGGATGAGGGAGTGACCTTTGAGTGGCTGGCAGCACCAGAAGCGTTTCTGGGTGATGATAAAGTCACCGCGGTGCGCGCCACGCGTATGCACCTCGGGCTGCCAGATGCGTCGGGGCGGCAATCGGTTGATGCGATCGCCGGTAGCTCGTTCAATGTGGAGGCTGATCTCGTCATCAAGGCGCTGGGATTTGATCCAGAGGACTTACCTTTGGCCTTCGGTGAGAAAGATCTTAAAGTGACGCGCTGGGGCACTTTGAAAACCGATCCACGCAGCTTCATGACAAATTTACCAGGGGTTTTTGCTGCCGGCGATATCGTGCGCGGTGCCAGCCTGGTTGTGTGGGCGATTCGCGATGGTCGCGATGCGGCGGCCCAGATCAATGAATATATCCAGGTCAGCCAGGGCTTTGCCCAAGCCGCTGAATAATTTTTTTCGGAGCTTTGAATATGTCGATGGAATCTGGTTCTGAATTTTTGGCTGCGTGGGCCGCCAACGAAAAAACTCTTGAACACACCTATAACCGTGAGCAAGAGCACGATGCCTGTGGCGTTGGGATGATTGCCGCCCTGGATGGTAAAAAGCGCCGTGATATTGTGCAGGCAGGCATCGATGCGCTGAAGGCGGTCTGGCATCGTGGCGCCGTCGATGCCGATGGTAAAACGGGAGATGGAGCGGGAATTCATATTGAAATTCCGCAGGATTTTTTCGCTGCTGAAGTAAAACGCGGCGGTGATAGGTTGCGTGAAGGCCCGATTGCGGTGGGGCAGGTGTTTTTGCCCAAAACCGATCTGGCGGCGCAGGAAATTTGCAGGCAGATCGTCGAGACCGAAATCCTGAACTTCGGCTATCGTATCTACGGCTGGCGGCAGGTGCCGATAAATGTTGAGTGTATCGGCGAAAAAGCCAATGCTACGCGGCCTGAAATTGAACAGATCATGCTGTGGAATGCGCGCGATGTCTCGGAAGAGGTGTTCGAGCGTGAGCTTTACATCATCCGTCGCAAAATCGAAAAAGCGGCAATCGCGGCACAGATACCTGAGCTTTATTTATGTTCGCTATCCTGCCGGTCGATTATTTACAAAGGTATGTTCCTGGCTGCGAGCCTGACAGATTTTTATCCTGATTTGCTGGACGAGCGCTTTGTCTCGCGCTTTGCCATCTACCATCAGCGTTATTCCACCAACACGTTCCCAACATGGCGCCTGGCGCAACCGTTTCGCATGTTGGCTCATAATGGTGAGATCAATACAGTTGCGGGTAACATCAACTGGATGAAAAGCCATGAGACGCGGTTGGCCGCGGAAGGGTTGAACGAGTTCCTCGATGCAGTGAAGCCGGTGGTGCAGGCAGGTGGGTCTGACACCGCATCACTTGATAACGTGTTTGAATTGCTGGTGCGGGCCGGGCGAGATGCGCCGATGGCAAAAGCTCTGATGATTCCTCCATCCATTGGTAATGACTCCTCGATGCCGAAAGCGCATCGTGATTTGTTTTTATACTGTAACGTGGTTATGGAACCATGGGATGGCCCTGCTGCGATCACCGCCACTGATGGCCGTTTTGTTATTGCCGGGCTTGATCGTAACGGCCTGCGCCCGCTGCGTTATTGCGTAACTACCAATCACATGCTGGTGGTTGGCTCCGAGACTGGCATGGTGAAGTTTGATGAAGAGCATATCGTCGAGAAAGGCCATGTTGGCCCGGGTCAGACGATTGGTGTGGATTTGAACGCATCGAAATTCTACCACGATACTGAAATGAAAGACATGCTGGCGGCGCGCCAAAACTTTGGTGCCTGGACCAAAGGTATCACAGTCATAGACCATATTGTGAAGACCGATGCGCCTGAGCCGGTACGTTACGATGCTGAGGCTTTGCGGCGTCGCCAGTTGGCGGTAGGTTACACGCTGGAAGAACTTGAGCTACTGTTGCAGCCGATGGTGGATGACGCCTCGGAAGCAGTTGGCTCGATGGGTGATGACACACCAATCGCGGTGTTGTCTGAAAAATACCGTGGTCTGCATCATTATTTCCGTCAGAGTTTTAGCCAGGTTACCAATCCGGCGATTGATAGTCTGCGTGAAACACGTGTGATGAGCCTGAAGACCCGGCTTGGGAACCTTGGCAATGTGCTCGATGAAGATGCTGAACAATGCAATCTTCTGCAACTCGACACGCCGGTTTTATCAACCGCCGAGTTCGATGCGATGCGCAAAACCATGGGTGATGCTGCATGTGTGGTTGATTGTACCTTCAAGGTGATCAACGGCGAAGGCGGTTTACGCCGCGCTATTGAACGCATCCGCCGCGAGGCTGAGGAGGGTGTTCGTGCCGGCTGCACGCATGTCATTCTGACCGATGAGGCGATGAGCCAGGAGCGTGCGCCGATCCCGATGATTCTGGCCACGGGGGCTGTGCATACGCATCTGGTGCGGCAGTCATTGCGTACCTTCACCAGCTTGAACGTACGCTGTGCTGAATGTCTGGATGTGCATTATTTTGCAGTATTGATCGGCGTTGGCGCGACCACGGTGAATGCCTATTTGGCACAGGAAAGCATCGCAGATCGCCATGCGCGTGGCTTGTTCGGTAAGCTCTCGCTGAAGGATGCTATTGGTCGTTACAAAAAAGCTGTCGACAAAGGTTTGCTGAAGGTGATGAGCAAGCTGGGTATTTCGATGATCGCCTCTTATCGCGGCGGCTATAATTTTGAAGCGATTGGATTGTCTCGTGCATTAGTGGGTGAATTTTTCCCAGGCATGGCCTCACGAATTTCGGGTATTGGTTTGCCGGGTATCGCCCATAAGGTGTTGGAACTGCATAAGGCAGCCTCGCACGGCAATGTGGTGCCGCTGGAAATCGGTGGTGCGTATCGTTTGCGCCGCTCGGGTGAAACGCATGCCTTCGACAATAATGCGATCCATTTGTTGCAGACAGCGGTTGGCTCGGATTCATATCAGTTGTATCGGCGCTACGCTGACGCGGTGCGCCGTCAAGCCCCGGTGGCGTTGCGCGATTTACTCGATTTCCGCATCGATAATGTGTCGCCCATCCCGGTGGATGATGTAGAAAGTGTCACTGAAATCCGCAAGCGTCTGCTGGCTCCCGGCATTTCACTCGGTGCACTAAGCCCGGAAGCGCACGAGACTCTCTCGATTGCAATGAACCGCATAGGTGCTCGTTCTGACTCCGGCGAGGGTGGCGAAGACCCCGCGCGTTCGGAGCCGCGCGCCAACGGCGACAATGCCTCATCGGCGATTAAACAGATCGCCTCCGGTCGGTTTGGGGTTACCGCCGAATATCTCAATAACTGTAAGGAAATCGAGATTAAAATCGCCCAGGGTGCCAAGCCCGGCGAGGGCGGGCAGCTCCCTGGTTTCAAGGTCACCGAGCTTATCGCCAAGCTGCGCCATGCCACGCCTGGTGTGATGCTGATATCGCCGCCGCCGCATCACGATATTTATTCGATCGAGGATTTGGCTCAGCTTATCTACGACCTGAAGCAAATCAATCCGGATGCAACTGTTTGCGTGAAGCTGGTATCGCGTTCGGGTATCGGGACGATTGCGGCTGGTGTGGCCAAAGCGAAGGCTGATGCCATTCTCATCTCTGGTCATGTCGGTGGCACGGGGGCATCGCCACAATCTTCTGTGAAATATGCTGGTATGCCGTGGGAGATGGGGCTCTCAGAAGCGCATCAGGTGCTTACCCTGAATCGGCTGCGCCACACTGTAACGTTGCGCACCGACGGTGGGATCAAAACTGGCCGCGATGTGGTGATCGCCGCCATGCTGGGCGCCGAGGAATTCGGTATCGGCACGGCTTCGCTGGTCGCCATGGGGTGCATCATGGTGCGCCAGTGCCATTCCAATACCTGCCCGGTTGGCGTTTGTACGCAGGATGAAGCGCTGCGTGCAAAATTTGAAGGCTCGCCAGAGAAGGTTATCAACCTATTCTCGTTCATCGCCGAAGATGTGCGTGGAATTCTGGCCTCGCTCGGCTTCAAGCGTATCCAGGACATCATCGGGCGTACCGATTTATTGCATCAGGTCAGCCGCGGTGCGGATATTCTCGATGACCTCGATCTGAACCCGATTCTGGCACAGGCTGACCCTGGCGGTCATGCGCGTTACTGCACCCGCGTTGGACGCAATGAAGTGCCTGAAACCCTTGATGCGCAGATGATCAAGGATGCTAGTGCCTTTTTTGAGCACGGCGACAAAATGCAGTTGCAATATAATATTCGCAATACGCATCGCGCCATCGGCACCAAATTTTCCTCGCAGATCGTGCGCAAGTTCAAGGGCGTGAAGTTGCAGCCGAACCATGTCACGGTGCGGTTGCGCGGTTCAGCCGGGCAATCGCTTGGAGCGTTCGCAGTGGCCGGCCTGAAACTGGAGGTATTCGGCGACTCGAATGACTACGTGGGTAAGGGGCTCTCCGGCGCTACCATCGTCGTTCGCCCCGCGCCGTCATCCAAACTGGTCAGTAACGAGAACACCATCATCGGCAACACCGTACTTTACGGCGCTACCGGTGGTGAACTTTATGCAGCCGGCAAGGCGGGTGAGCGGTTTGCGGTACGAAATTCCGGCGCCATTGCCGTTGTTGAAGGTATTGGCTCCAACGGTTGTGAGTACATGACCGGTGGTACAGTGGTGATACTCGGCGACATAGGCGAGAATTTTGGTGCAGGTTTTACCGGTGGCCATGCGTTTGTCTACGACCCTGAGACCAAGTTCGAGAAGCGGGTGAATGCCGAGTCGCTGCACTGGCAACGGGTGAGCACAAACTATTGGGAAGACGTTTTGAAAAACCTTATTAGCCGCCATGCCGTTGAGACCCAAAGCCCCTATGCTGCAACGTTGTTGAATGACTGGGACCGGGTGTTACCGTGCTTCTGGCAGATTGTTCCAAAGGAATACGTGAAATATCTGGCCAACCCGCTGAATGAGGAGGTTACTGCTGTGCGCGCCTGATGACCGGACTTTTATCAGACTTAATCTGATGGCATAACTCTACCATGCGAGTCCTCTATCATCTGCCGCTGTCTCCTTATTCCCGCAAAGTTCGTCTGGTGCTCGCTGAAAAGCGCTTACCATTCGAACTGCGGGTCGAGAAATCATGGCAGCGCCGCCCAGAGTATCTGGCGCTCAATCCAGCAGCCACAGTCCCCACGCTCGTTGAGGATAATGGGTTAGTCATTCCGGATTCCGCTGTGATTTGCGAGTATCTCGAGGATGCCTACCCTGAGACTCCCCTGCTGGGCCGTACCATTGCCGAGCGGGTTGAAGTGCGCCGGTTGGCTACATGGTTCGACCATAAATTTGCCGACGAGGTGGCGCGTAATCTTTTATGGGAAAAATCCATGAAGCAGGCTCTAGGCCTGGGGGCGCCTGAGGCAGGAGCGCTGCGGGCCGGGTATGCCAATATTAAAAACCATCTCAATTACATTGGTTGGTTGGCTGAGAACCGTAAATGGTTGGCGGGAGCGAACCTCTCAATCGCCGATTTCTCAGCGGCGGCTTTCTTGTCCTCGCTGGATTTTTTGGGTGACGTTGATTGGACACTCTCGGCCGCGTGCAAGGATTGGTACGCGCGAATGAAATCACGTCCGTCCTTTCGTGCCATTTTGGCCGATCGCATGACGGGTCTTGCTCCGCCTCCGCATTATTCTGACTTGGATTTTTAATGGCGAGGTCAGGAGTTTTTCATGCCTAACCTGCTCGTATTCGGTTTCGGATATTCTGGTCGCGCCATTGCCCTCGCTGCCCGTGATGCCGGGTTCCAGGTTACTGCCACATCCCGTCGTCCTGCTACACATGCACAGGTTCCTGGCGTGACCATCATCGCCTTTGATGCCGCGGCAAACGCCATAGCATCGGCCACACATATCGTCGCCACCGCCGCGCCAGATGACCATGGCGACCCTGTGCTGGCACTTTACGCATCGCAAATTACCAACGCCAAAAATCTTGCGTGGGTCGGCTATCTCTCCACCACCGGTGTATATGGCAACCGCAACGGCGGCTGGGTGGATGAGGATACGCCGCCCGCGCCGCAATCGCCGCGCGCTGAGCGCCGGGTGGCAGCCGAGGTGGCCTGGTCGGAAATTCCAAACCGGACGATCGATATTTTTCGCCTCGCCGGTATTTATGGCCCCGGGCGTTCAATGTTCGATGATTTACGGGAGGGCACCGCGCGGCGCGTGGTCAAACCTGGGCATTTGTTTGGCCGCATTCATCGCGATGACATTTCGCAGGGCGTGCTGGCTGCCATGCACCGGGCCGCGCCGCATGGTGTTAGTATTTTCAACTTTTCAGACGATGAACCAGCCGCCAGCGCCGATGTTGTGATTGAAGCCGCTGCTCTGTTGGGCGTTGCTCCGCCTTTGCCGGTGGCGTTTACTGATGCTCAGCCGATGATGAGCCCGATGGCGCGCTCATTCTGGGCTGAAAACCGCAGAGTTGCGAATCAAAAAACCAAAGCAGCGCTGGGGATAAATTGGAAATACCCAACCTACCGCGAAGGCTTACGCGCGATCCTCATCGAGGAGCGTGGCAAGGGTTCGGCGTAACAATTGTAAGTCTGAGTCGCGCGAGAGCCGGTGGTCTCCATCCTTGATGAAATTCACCTGCACATCCAGGCTATTCAGCCGTTCAATTAGTTTCAGGCTTTGCCGCCACGGCACATCCGGGTCTGACATGCCGTGCAGGATCCGCACCGGCGATGTGATGGGAATGGGGCTGCCTAGCAATAAATGGTTGCGTCCGTCGGCCAGAAGTTGCGCCGTAATGGGCACTGGCGGGCCGTATTCACTGGGCGGGGCAAAAAAACCGTCCCGGGCCAAGGCTTCCCGCTGGGCTTCATTCAGGCTGGGCTCGATGAGCACGGCGGTAAAATCTGGTGCCGGAGCCACCAGCAGCATTGCGGATACGCGCGCCCGGCGTTCACAAGCCAGCAGCAGGGCGATCCAGCCACCCATTGAGGAGCCCACCAATATAAGCGGTTCATCGCCGCAAACATGCGCGATCACCAATGCGGCATCGGCGGTCCATGTGCCAATGGTGCCCTCGGCAAAAGGCCCTTCGCTGGCACCATGCCCCGAATAATCCAGCCTCAGCATGGCCTGGCCACGCGCTTCGCACAGGCCGTGCAGCGCCATCGCCTTGGTGCCGCCCATATCGGAGGCAAAACCGGGCAGAAATACCACGACGGGTGATGTACCGGGCAGCAGATTATATGCCAGTTTCACGCCATCGTCCCGCTTGATTGTTGCGAACACCAAGTCTCTCATCTCCCCAACCGTTGCAAAGCGTGTTAGCGCGGCGCACATGAACGCCTTGATTAAATTTCCACAATGACTGACCAGTCGCGGACGATATTACAAGTCTTGCCTCGCTTGGATACCGGCGGCGCTGAACGTGTGGTGATTGAGATCACCGAGGCGTTGAGCCAGCTTGGCCATAATACCATCATTGCCTGCGATGGCGGGGTCCTCACCCCAGCCGCAACCCGGGCTGGCGCCAAGATTGTCAATTTGCCGCTGGCGTCAAAATCGCCATTCACCATGCGCCGGAATGCCGCCCAGCTTGTAAAATTGATCAAAAGCGAAAATATCGACCTTATTCACGCGCATTCGCGCGCGCCGGCATGGTCGGCCCTTTGGGCGGCACGGCGCACCAAAATACCTTATGTGACCAGTTATCATGGCACCTATAACGAAAAAGCTCCCTTCAAGCGCCGCTACAACGCCGTCATGGCCTCTGGTGACCGGGTGATTGCTGTCAGCGCTTTCATCGGCAGCCTCGTGCGTGAGCGGCATAAGGTGGGCGAAGACCGGTTGCGGATTATCCCGGGTGGTGTGGACGCCGATAAATTCGACCCGGCCCTGGTGCAGGGCGACCGGATGGCCAAACTGGCGCGTGACTGGCGGCTGGACGTTGATGCCCCCATCATCATGCTGGCAGGACGGCTCACTGAATGGAAAGGTCAACGTGTCCTGATCTCGGCGCTGGCGCTAATGCGTCATTCAAACGCGGTGGCAGTTTTGGTGGGAAGTGACCAAGGCCGCGAAACCTATGCCCAAAGCCTTGTCAGCCAGGCCGAATCCCTTGGCATTTCACGCCGCCTGCGGATGGTAGGCCATACCGAGGATATGCCCGCGGCCCTGATGCTGGCTGATATTGTGGTGAATGCGTCAACCGACCCAGAAGGTTTCGGCCGTACAGTGGTGGAAGCTCAGGCAATGGGTCGGGTGGTGATTGCGACCGACCACGGCGGTGTAGGTGACACGATTATCGATGGCGAGACCGGTTTTCTGGTGCCGCCGGGTGACCCTAAGGCGCTTGCTAACGCCCTTGATCATGCCTTGGATTTTTCTACCGATCAGCGGCTCGTCTGGGGGGAAAACACCAGGGTCGCGGTGAGCGAAAATTTCTCGGTGCGGGCCATGCAATATGCTGTGCTGCGGGTGTACGGCGAGTTACTGGATTGAAAATTCTTGTCATCAAGCACGGCGCCTTGGGGGATATCATCCTCGCCGCTTCGGCCTTTGCGGCCATTCGGGCGGCTCATGCGGCTGATGATATCACCTTGATGACCACGCCGCCCTTTGCCGGGTTTTTATCTGTCAGCCCATGGTTTGACCATGTCATTACCGATGCTCGGCCGGATTTTTGGAATATTCCGGGTGTGATCAAGCTGCGCCGCCAGCTGCGCGGATTCGCCATGGTATATGATTTACAAACCTCCTCGCGCTCGGCTCGCTATTTTGAGTTGGCTGGCAAACCGCGCTGGAGCGGCATAGCACCCGGTTGCGCTCTGCCGGATGCCGACCCGCAACGCAATTTTATCCACACACGCGAACGGTTAGCAGGACAATTGGCTGCAGCCGGGATTGATAAACTCTCGCCGCCAGATTTCTCCTGGGTCAAGGCGGATATTTCGCGCTTCGCACTGCCGTCTCAGTTTGCCGTGCTCGTGCCGGGTGCGGCTCAGCACCGGCCCGAAAAACGCTGGCCTGAAGCTAATTTCGGGGCTTTGGCCCAACAATTGCCGATGCCCGTGGCGGTGGTGGGCAGCCGTTTTGAAGCCCCCCTGGCTGCGGCCATCCGCTCGTTCGCCGCACAAGCCATTGACCTCACCGGCCAGACCAGCCTGCTTGAACTGATGTCCGTTATCAGCCGTGCCAGCTTGGCGGTGGGCAATGACACCGGGCCGATGCACATGGCCGCTGCTCTGGGCGTAACGTCGCTGGTGATGTTCTCCTCGGCCAGCGACCCCAAGCTGACTGCGCCGCGTTACCCCGATGGCAGTTGGCCGATTATCCTGCAGGCTCCGCATCTGGCCGGGCTATCAGTTGCGCAAATTGTCGCAGCCCTGCCATAACCCCCGCACGATTATTGGAGTTTGATTGAGATGGTTGCGATTACCCTGCCCGATGGTTCCGTTCGCCAGTTTGATGGTGCCGTAACAGGCACCGCCATCGCGGCCGCCATTGGCCCGGGCCTTGCCAAAGCGGCTTTGGCGATGGAGGTCGATGGGGTGCAGCAGGATATCTCACGCGAGATCACCGCCGATGCCAAGGTGAAATTCTTTACCCGCAAGGACGAGGCGGCGTTGGAGTTTATCCGCCATGATGCGGCCCATGTGCTGGCCGAGGCCGTGCAGGCGCTCTACCCTGGTACGCAAGTTACCATCGGCCCCTCGATCGAGAACGGATTTTATTACGATTTCTTTCGCAATGAGCCGTTCACCCCGGCGGATTTCGAGGCCATCGAAGCGAAGATGCGCGAGATCATTGCGGCCAATGCGCCATTCACGCGCAAAGTCGTGCCGCGCGATGATGCGATTGCCTATTTCCAATTGAAGGGCGAGGAATTCAAGGTTCAGTTGATCCGCGATCTGCCCGCGGATCAGGATATTACCATTTATCATCAAGGCGAATGGTCCGACCTTTGCCGTGGCCCGCATATGCGCTCTACCGGCGACATTGGCGTTGCCTTCAAACTTTTGAAAACCGCCGGCGCCTATTGGCGCGGCGATCACCGCAACCCGATGCTGAGCCGCATCTACGGCACTGCCTGGCGCGACCAGAAGGAGCTGGATGCTTATTTGCTGCAGCTTGAAGAAGCCGAGCGGCGGGATCATCGGCGGATCGGGAAGGATATGGATTTGTTCCACATCCAGGAAGAAGCTGTCGGTTCGGTATTCTGGCACCAGAAAGGCTGGAAATTATACCGCACGGTGGAAGCCTATATGCGCCGCCGCCTGGAAGCCGCCGGCTATGAGGAGGTGCGGACGCCGCAACTGGTCGACCGCAAGCTGTGGGAAAAATCCGGCCATTGGGAAAAATTCCGCAAGAACATGTTCATCGCTGAGGTGGTGGATGAGGAATCCACCCTTGCGCTGAAACCGATGAACTGCCCTTGCCATGTGCAGATTTTCAAACAGGGTTTGCGCAGCTACCGGCAGTTGCCGTTGCGGATGGCGGAGTTTGGGGCTTGTCACCGCTACGAGCCCTCCGGCGCTTTGCACGGCATCATGCGGGTGCGGGCCTTCACCCAGGATGACGCGCATATTTTTTGCACCGAGGAGCAAATTGCCTCGGAGACGGTGAAGTTCGTGGAGCTTCTCTCGCTGGTTTACCAGGATTTTGGGTTCGAGAGTTTCGCCATCAAATTCTCCGACCGCCCAGAGGTACGGGCCGGCTCCGATGAAGTATGGGACCGCGCCGAGGCCGCGTTGAAATCGGCCTGCGAAACCGCCAGGGTGGACTATGTGCTGAACCCGGGTGAGGGGGCATTCTACGGCCCGAAACTGGAATTCGTGCTGCGCGACGCCATTGGCCGTGACTGGCAATGCGGCACCTTGCAGGTGGATTTCGTGCTCCCCGAACGGCTGGATGCCGAATATGTCACTACTGATTCTTCCCGCGCCCGCCCAGTGATGCTGCATCGGGCTATTTTAGGCAGCTTTGAGCGGTTCCTTGGCATCCTCATCGAGCAATATGCCGGCCGCTTCCCGCTTTGGCTGGCACCAACCCAGGCGGTAGTTGCCACCATTGTCTCGGATGCCGATGACTATGCCATGGAAGTGGTGGCGGCCTTGCAGGCTGCCGGGCTGGCGGTTGAGGCGGATTTATCCAACCAGAAAATCAACGCCAAAATCCGTGACCATAGCTTGCACCATGTTCCCAACATCATCGTAGTAGGCCGCAAGGAGGCCGAGGAACGCACCGTGGCCATCCGCCGCCTGGGTGGTGCCGCGCAGGAGGTTTTGGGGCTGGATGATGCGGTGGCAATGTTAAAACGCGAGGCCACGCCGCCCGATCAGGCATAAAACAGCCGGTTTCCATGCTCATCCGGGTGGCTAGGTCTCTTAGGGGCTGGCCACCATGATTGCATTGCGCCACTAACTTGCTCTAAGCCGTCATTCTCGAAACCTTTATAGGAGACTTCCATAGCCAGACCGCCAGCGCCACCCACGCCACCCTCCCGCGAGGGGCCCCGGGTTAATGACGAGATTCGCATCCCACAGGTACGCTTAATCGACCAGAATGGTGAAATGCAGGGGGTGCTCAGCACCCGTGAGGCTATTGCCCGTGCATTCGCTGTTGGTCTTGATCTAGTGGAAATCAGCCCGAATGCCGAGCCGCCCGTCGCCAAAATCCTCGATTACGGCAAGTTCAAATACGAGCAGCAGAAAAAGAAAAATGAAGCTCGTAAGAAGCAGAAAATCGTTGAAATCAAGGAAGTGAAGGTTCGCCCGAATATTGATGAGAACGATTATCAGGTGAAACTACGGGCGATGAAAAACTTCATCGGCGAGGGAGACAAGGTGAAAGTCACTCTGCGGTTTCGTGGCCGTGAAATGGCCCACCAAGAGCTTGGTGTGAAAGTTTTGGAGCGAATCCGAGGCGACATGGATGTTGAAACCAAGGTCGAGCAGATGCCAAAGATGGAAAATCGCCAGATGGTGATGGTGCTGTCGCCAAAATAACTGACTGATAATAGCTGGTTCAACCACCTTGGTTGAGCCAGTTTTTTGAGTGGTAGGATAAAAATAACCGAGGACACGTTATGGAGTTCAGCAGACAAACTTTGCTTGGAGCCATCTGGGGACTTCAAACGGGCGCGATCCCCCGGAGTGCCGTGATCGCGGCAGCCCGCGAGTGCGCCGATAATCAGGAGCCCTGGCTGCGCGCGTTCACCTACCGGCCAGCCACTTATCCGCCTTTAAGCGGTATTCTCGCTGGTATCCCGATCGCCCTGAAGGACATCATTGCAACCGAGGGCATGCCAACTTGCAATGGCTCACCGTTTTATGCCGGCAATGTTCCAGCAACCGACGCCTGGATTGCCGCGAAAATCAAAAGTTACGGCGGGACGATTTTTGGTAAAACCGTAACCACCGAATTTGCCTGGCGCCACCCTGGCCCCACCGTCAATGCCTGGAGTCGCTTGCACACACCAGGTGGCTCATCCAGCGGTTCGGCAGCTTGCGTTGCCGCTGGTATTGTGCCGCTGGCGTTTGGGTCGCAGACGCTGGGTTCAATTATTCGCCCTGCCGCGTTCAATGGCGTTGTGGGATTCAAGCCCAGTTTCGACTCGATGCCCCTAGATGGGGTGCATCCGCTGGCAGGGTCGCTTGACCATTTGGGATATTTCACCCGCAATGTGGCAGATGCAGCGGCAGCCTTGGCGTTATTCATCGAGCAAACCCCTGAGGCGGTAGAAACTCAAACAAGCTGGCAAGATTATTTCCCGCTTATTGAACCACCGCAACTGGCGGTGATCCGCACCGACGCCTGGCGCCGGGCCGATGCCGAGCAACAGGCAAATTTTGAACTTTCGCTGGCGGCACTTCGCAAAGCTGGCGCCACGCTAACCGAGCTGGAGCTCCCGGCAACAAGTGATGCCATATTCGACGCCACGTTGGTGATCCTGCAATATGAAGCGGCCCGGATACATCAACAAATGATCTCGGACCATCCTCATCAAGCCAGCGATGTCCTTAAAAAACTGGTAGCTGACGGGTTAGCCATTACGCAGTCAGATTATCATGCAGCCTTGGCGTTTCAAAAACACCTGAGTGGGCAATTTGCCGAATTGGTGGCGCCTTATCATGCGGTGTTAACGCTCCCGGCTTTTGGGGAGGCACCTGCGGGTCTGGCTTTCACCGGCGATGCGACGTTCTGCGCCGCATGGAGTTTGATGGGGGTTCCGGCAATCTCCATCCCATCGGGCTGGTCCGCCAATATGCTGCCGCTTGGTCTGCAAATTGCCGGCGCTTCCGGCGCGGACAAGCAATTACTGCAGGTGGCGGCCTGGGCCGAAGCCTGCCTTAACTGGGTGCCCGGCGAGGCCAAATAAAAAGGCCCGATTGCCCGGGCCTTTTTGAGATCAATCTTCTAATTTCAATTCTGCCGCGCTCGGCTTAACGACTCGCGGGCGGCCGCGTGGTCGTGCCACTTTAGCCGGTGTCGCTTCAGCCACTGTCTCGGCCACAAAAATTGCCGGCGGCGGTGCGTCGGGAATGATCGGGATGGCACGAGCCTCAACCGGTGCGGCCTGGGTGATCATTGGCTGTTCGCCAAATCCTGCCGGTTCAGCCATGGCACCAACAGTTGCCGCGAGTTCGGCTTCAAGGGCTAAACTAATATCGATGCGCGGGTCGGCAACCAGTGCTTCCGGCCGGTAACGCTCAGTACGGTCCTGGCGCTCGTTCCGATCGTTCCGATCATTACGATCATTGCGATCATTACGATCATTACGTTCCTGGCGCGGTTGATACTCGGGCTTATTGCGCTGCTCGTAGGGGCGCTGCTCAAAGCGGCGTGGCTCCTGGCGGTTGTCCTGCGGGCGCTGGTCCTGCGAACGTTGCTCATAACGAGCCTCGCTTTGTGGCTCGGTGCTCACATCACCAGTATTCGTCTCGGGGCGGCGGTTATAGTCGCCGCTATTTTGATTGCCGTTGCGCTCCTGGCCGGCTTGCTGCGGGTTGGGCTGGCCATTCGGTTGCCCGTTAGGCTGGCCTTGGGCCTGATTGATCGCACTGATAATCCGGAAATAATGCTCGGCGTGCTGGTAATACGCCTCCCCCAGCACCCGGTCGCCGTTGCTTGAAGCATCGCGCGCCAACTGCTGGTATTTCTCGAAAAGCTGCTGGGCAGTGCCGCGAACCCGCATTTCCGGGCCGGAGCTATCGAAAACATGGTTCCGATTCAGCGGGATTCCGTTCTGCTGGTTGCGAAACCCGCCACCACCACC
>VFSW01000658.1_pt1 | contig 51272 bp, 42 predicted proteins | sample 5358111 | NCBI WGS metagenome assembly VFSW01 (sample SAMN11554181, study PRJNA540505) | mine drainage metagenome | isolation source: sediment from site ElyBrook_90M | place: USA: Ely Copper Mine, Vershire, VT | collected 2017 | reverse complement strand
CGAGCGGGACCGCGACCAGCAAAGGGTCAAAGAGCTTGAGGAACAGCAAGCTGTTCTCCACAAGCAAGCCGAGGACGCGGAGCAAAAGCGAAAGGCCCTTGAGGAAAGTCACCAGCAAGAGTTGAAGGTCCAAACCGAACTTGCCGCGAAACGGGCAACAGAAGAGGCTGAGAAGGTCCTATCTATCGTCAGCGACGAGCGGGACCGCGACCAGCAAAGGGTCAAAGAGCTTGAGGAACAGCAAGCTGTTCTCCACAAGCAAGCCGAGGACGCGGAGCAAAAGCGAAAGGCCCTTGAGGAAAGTCACCAGCAAGAGTTGAAGGTCCAAACCGAACTTGCCGCGAAACGGGCAACAGAAGAGACCGAGAAGGTTCTCACCATCGTTAGCGACGAGCGAGACCGCAATCTGCAAAGGGTCAAGGAACTCGAAGAGCGCGAAGAGACTATCCGCAAAGATGCGGCGGCGGAAGCCGAACGGAAAGCTCAGAAGGAACTCGACCAGGAACGCTTGATTTTGAAACAAGCACAGGAGTCGGCACTCTTGAAGCAGCAGGTTGAATTCAACCACGATCGGGAGTCTTGGCAGAAGAAGGTTCAGGACCTCCAGCATCAATTGGAGCAAAAAACCGCTAACCAGTTGGGAGACGGGGCTGAACTTGACCTATTTGAAGCCCTTCGCGAAGCATTTCCAGGCGATCAAATCACGCGCGTCCAGAAGGGCCAGCCAGGGGCAGATATCCACCATGATGTCGTACATAAAGGGGAAGTATGCGGGCGGATCATCTATGACTCGAAAAATCACCAGGCGTGGCGAGATCAGTTCGTTACAAAACTTCGGGAAGATCAATTAGAGGCCAATGCGGACTTCTCCATCCTTTCGACGGCAGTGTTTCCAAGCGGGAAAAGAGGCCTGTACATCGCAGATTGTGAGGTAATTGTCATTACCCCGGCCCAAGTTTCGCACCTCGCACGCTTGCTCCGACAATTCTTGGTGACCACGCACGTCCGTGGATTAACTCAGAAACAACGGACAGGCAAAACCAATCAAATCTTCCAGTACATTACTTCGAAAGAGTATACCCAACGGTCTGGCCAAGCTTCCACGTTGAATCAAGAACTCCAGGAAATCGATGTACAGGAGCAGAATGCACATCGCAAGGTGTGGAAGAAGCGGGGGGAAATTCTAAAGAGCCAACAGAACGTTCTGCGTGAGATCGAAACTGATATCGCGCTAATCCTTGAAGGCGACGCCGAAAGTGGGATGCCGGCTGCCTAAAATCGTCTCAGCCGGTAGAGAGAGTCTCGCACGGGGCTCTCTCTGGAAGAGGAAGAGGTTATGTCAACGGAGTCGGAAGTGCGCCACTGGCAAGAGAGACCGCTGGGGCGCACGATAATAAAAACCTACCAAGACAAGGTGGACCTTTTTGACTTGGAACCGAACCCTAAACAGCCGCGCATGGGTCCAAAAGATGACCCAGAGCTTGAGCGCCAGATTGAGGCCAACCTGGGGGTCTTCGAGCCACTGCTGGTAGAGCCCCACCCGCATTTACCTGGCAAATTCCGCATCATCGATGGCGACCGCCGCTGGACCAACTCGAAAAACCTCGTCGAGATCCAGAAGAAAGAGCAGTACAGGAGACTCCCAGTTGAGATCACAGATCGCACGCTGACGGACGAGGAGCGTTACCGAGTCTGGATCTATATCCACAGACAGAGAAAGGAATGGGATGCCAAAGAAAAAGAGATGGTCGCGTACAACCTCGTGGGACTAGTTGGACGGGCCAGTGCCGCAAATATCCTTGGCATAACTGTGCGCGATTTGGACAAGCTAGTAGACATTTACGAGCTCTCGAAGAAGCTTACGAATCTTCCGGAGCCCGGCGCCTCTGTCACATGGGCGCGCGAAATCAAGAATCTAAACAGGAAGCTCCTGACCTCTTCTGTGCTCGACACCATCGTTCGCAGAATCAATGAAAACGAGCTCACAAATTCAAAAGACATTCGGAAACTCCGACCGATTCTTAAAGACCCTGTGGCACGTGAAAAATTCATCGCCCGCGACGGGAGCTTGGAATCCGCACTGCAGAAGCTGTCGCCTCCTCCGAGGAAGAAACGCACTGGTCTTGTTGGTGATCTTCAAGAACTAACGGATGTACTGAAACGCTATCCCTGGATCGAACTCGCCGCCGTAAAAGGGGACGAACAGGTCCTTCAAACACTTGAGGAAACCGAGAAGTTAATCAAGGATTTAAAGAAAGCTCTCTCTAGGTAGTTCGCTACGGTCGCACTACTTCACCAGATATGGAGTGCAAGATGGGAAACAATCCTTTCCAAACCCGCGAGCCCAATATCATCGGCAATAGCCGAATTCGCACGCCGCAACGGGAAGCGTATGCAGAACTAGCGCAGTTTGCTAACGCCCCTGGCAGCCAGGAGCGGGAGATTGGAATCGTTCTACCAGTCGGCTGCGGCAAATCCGGCTGCATAACCCTTACCCCGTTTGCATTCAAGGCCATCCGGACGCTCGTTATCGCTCCGAGCGTACCCATAGCTGGACAGCTTCAGAAGGATTTCGATCCTTCCAGCCCGGACATGTTCTATATCAAATGCCGCGTGCTTGACGGCCAGCCTTATCCTGAACCTGTCGAGATTCGCGGAACGACAACGAACAGGGCAGACCTTGAAGAAGCCGATGTTGTAATCACCAACATCCAGCAGCTTCAGGGAACCGGGAACCGTTGGCTTCAGGACTTGCCGGATGATTTCTTCGACCTTATCCAGTTCGATGAAGGCCACCACAATGTTGCCGCGAGCTGGGACGCTCTGAGGGCAAAGTTTCCTCAAGCGAAAATCGTCAATTTTAGCGCCACTCCCACCCGTGCTGACGGCCAGCTTATGGCAGGGCGCATTCTCTATTCGTATCCCGTATTTCGGGCCATTCAGGAAGGCTATGTGAAACGTCTGAAGGCCGTGGTACTCAATCCTCGCACACTCCGTTATGTCAGGCGAAAGGACGGTCAGGAGATCGAAGTCAGCCTCGACGAGGTCCGCCAGCTTGGGGAGCAGGACGCCGATTTTCGCCGCAGCATTGTCACTTCGGACGAGACACGGAACACCATCGTTGATGCATCACTCCGCGAGCTGGACAAACTCCGCGCCGCCTCCGGTGACAATCGCCTAAAGATCATTGCGTCAGCTCTCAATTTTCAACATTGTGGAGAGATCGTGGAAGCCTACCGGGCGCGAAATCGCCGCGCTGATTACGTTCATTCCCGCGAGGATGGTGCCGCCAATCAGCGCGTCATGCAAAAGCTGGAAAATGACCAGCTTGATGTAATCGTTCAGGTCCGAAAGCTCGGAGAGGGTTTCGATCATCGCTTCCTCGCAGTCGCTGCTGTCTTCAGCATATTCAGTAATCTCTCCCCCTTCGTCCAGTTCGTCGGCCGGATCATGCGCGCGATCAAACAGGATGCACCGGGCGACGCGTTAAATAACGGCGTGGTGGTCTTTCATGCCGGCACCAACATCGCTCGTCGTTGGGAGGATTTTCAGCAATACAGTGAAGCAGATCGTGAATATTTCGATCAGCTCTTACCAATAGAGGGGCTCGATTTTACCAACAGCGATGAGATCCAAATCGACCTCCTTGTACCATCACCGCAAGCCTGTAACCGTCTTGACGTGCGAAGCCAGACCGACGTACGACTTGAAGAAATCCCGCTCATCAAGAATGATCCAGCCGCACTTGCAGCTCTGAAAATTCTTCAGGAGAAAGGATACACCCCGGACCAAGTGAAAGAAGCCTATCAGGCATTGGAGCCGGTTCCCGTTACGAAAGTCCGCCTGCGCCAAGCCAAACGCGCAAGCCTCGACATGCGAGTGAAAACCGAAGCCGCGCGTATTTTGTATCAGCGACGCATTAACCCTGAAGGGCAAGACCTCGACCGCAAAAGGCTTGGCAGAACCAATCTCGTTGTGCTGAAGTCTGCCATTGACCGGCAAGCGGATGCAGCCGTAGGACGTAGAGTGGGAGAACGCAGCAACTTCACCCGCCCACAGCTCGACGAGATCGAGAGGAATTTTGCCGCCATTGTGGAGCAGGCAGTTCAGGAGGTATTCGATGCCCCGAGTTAAATCCATCTTGATCCGCGTCGAAATCGATCAGGCAAAGAAGGCCCACAATTGCCAGGCCAACGCCAGCCACCGCATCGAGAGGGGGGGCACACGCCTGAAGGTCCGTCACGGGCGAAGCTGGGATCCTTACTGTGTCCCCTGTGCGGCCCTAATCATTGAGCGCGATATCGCGGAACTGCAGGACCTGCAGCGCCGCTTTAACAACCTATAAGCTTCGCTTCATTTCTGCCAATCTGCAAATTGTTCAGAGGCAGCAAAGAGAAGGAGAGCACCGTACAGGTGGTTCACATCATTGCGTATGGTCTGAAGGCCCCGAATGACACCGCCGAGGACTACGAGCGGGTCATCAGTGCGATCAAGTCTAACTTCGACTCTTGGTGTCACATCGAGCAATCAGTTTGGCTTGTTAACACCAACATCGATGCCGGGCAGGTTCGCGATCAACTGAAGACGGTTCTGGATCCCAAAGATATACTCTTCATAGCCCGCTTGCAGGGCAGTTGGGCTTCATTTAAGTTTGGTGACAAACGGAACGCTTGGCTTAAGAGTCGCGGCTTCTAGTCGCATTACAGGGAAGAAGTTGGTCCAGAATTTTCGGCCGCACGGAGGAGTTTGTTTGACGAAACCGCGCTACCGCTTTGGCGAGATCGATTAAACCCTGCTCCTCCGCTCTCTGCTACGCTCCGATTGGGAGGTATTAGGCCGTGTTCGATCCGACCGAAGTTCTTTGGGGATCGGCACCGGGGCCAGGCCCCAAGCTGCGGAATATTGTTGAAAACGAAACCAAGCGCGCGAATCGGTCATCGTCCGGTGTTCGGTTCTTTGGCTTCATCTTCCTGCTTTTCCCCCTTATTCCCATTCTTACGATCGGGAACGTCGTGTCCCCTCGCACGTTCCGGGAATTCTCGTATGGCCCCAACCCCATTTTCATGCCGGCGAAGGAGCGTCCAACCCACCGGTTTTCTCCCACCAAGAGATCCCTCCCGCCGCCATCCCGCTCCCCCCAGTCCGCGCGTTCGTTGAAGATCTATTCATTTTACAGGCAGTTGCTGCCGTACCCGCCCACACAGGGCTAGCTCTTCCCTGCTCTTCTACCTGACCCCACGCTTTCCGCCCGGCATGGAATGGAGTGCTCTCGCAACGGGGTTTCAAAAATCCGAGTTCAAGATTCCCTCCCCTACGGCGTAAACCAGTATTCGAACGCCGATGAAAGACTCCGAATTCAAGCCGTTCGCCGGCCCGACGTAAACCGGCCAGGCCGAACACAGAAAGCACCTGCAACTTTTTTTCGAATCCTTTGGGAGTTTTTGCCTTTTCAGCCCCCCTTTACTAATAGAGGGCCAATCTTCGACGACTTAGCTCTCCCCCGAGACGCCCAGCCATCGTGCCGGCTGTCCGGGAACGGGAACGATGAGAACTGTAATTCTGACCTCACCAGAAGCGCGAATTGAAGGTTACGCGATCACCGCCTACAAAGGGATCGTCCAGGGCGAAAGCTGGAACGAGCTGCTACGGCACGCTGAGGAGCTGGGAGCCAACGCCATCCTGAATACCCGCTTCGATAACGCTCTCGATGTGGACACCCTGTTCCACGGCACCGGTGTCGTCGTCGAACCTTTGAAATTGCCAATCGCCCCGCGCCTCAGTCGCGCAAAGCCCAAAATCCAAATCGCAGGGCAACTCCGGAGGATCCAATGACGGATGAACATGTCCAAGCCGATGACTCCGTAGTTTCTGTCTCTGCTGAAAAGATCGAACGATCAATCCTGCTCATTCGCGGCCAGAAGGTGATGCTGGACCGTGACCTGGCTGAACTCTACGGCGTGGAAACGAGAGTTCTCAACCAAGCCGTCCGGCGAAACATCCGCCGCTTCCCTCCCGATTTCATGTTCCAACTGAGCCCGAAAGAGTTCACCCAATGGAAATCACAAATTGTGATCTCCAAAAAGGAAAAGATGGGATTGAGGCGCAGGCCCCTGGTCTTCACTGAGCAGGGCGTTGCAATGCTCTCAAGTGTGCTCGGAAGCGACCGAGCGATCGACGTCAACATCGCGATTATGAGGGCCTTCGTCAGACTGCGCGAGTTGATGGCGACTCACAAAGAACTCGCGCAGAAGATCGACGACTTGGAGAAGAAATACGACGCCCAGTTCAGGGCGGTGTTTGACGCGATCCGCCAACTGATGCAACCGGCGCCCGTGCCCCTGAAGCGCCGCATTGGATTCTCGATTTCGGAGGAAAAGCCATGATGGAGTCAGCCCAAATCCAATTTGATTCCTCGACCGAACAGCCCCCGCAACGGCCTGAAGCGGCCGGCTTCGAGGCAACCGTGGATGTGAAGACCGCGGCGCGGTTTCTTGGAGTCAGCCCGTCGCTGGTGTATGCTTACGTCGAGCGAAAGCAGATTCCCCATTTCCGAATGATGGGCCGCTCGATTCGGTTCAGTCTGATCGAACTCGAAAAGTGGCGGCGACAATTCTTTGTGAATGGAGGAATCGATGGCGAGACCACGTAAGACCGGGGGTACGGTTTACCCTCGGGAGGGAACCGCGTTCTGGTGGATAACTTACCGGGCGCGCGACGGACACAGAGTCACTGAATCCTCGGGGACATCGAACCGCGAAGAAGCGGAACGTTTTCTTCGGGAGCGGCTGGCTGCCCGAGACGAGGGCAGGCTGCCCGCCATTCTTACCAGCAAGAATCTTACCTTGGACGAATGGATGGATTGGTTTTTGGAAAAGCGATCTAAACCACCCTGCCGTTCTGAGAAGACACATCACCAGAACCTCAACGCAGCCAAGTTGCTACGCCCGATTTTTGGGGCCATGCGACTCTCGGAGATCACACCGGAGGCTGTGGAGGACTACATTGAGACTCGTCTTACGGAGGGGAGGAGGATAAACACCAAATTCGGGCTGATCCGACGAGGAAAGATCAAGCCCGCGACGGTTCACCAGGAGTTCCGCGTTCTCAGGCACATGCTCAATGTGGCCATCCGGCAGAAAAAGCTGGAAGTCAACCCTTGCACTATGGTTGAATTTCCGGTTTCGGTGAAGAACTCCACGCGAAAACCTCATTACATGACCTTCAGCGAGCAAGAGCGTATCGAGTTTCTGGCGCCCAGCTACCTGAGACACGTCGTCGTAATCATGACCGAAATGGGGCTTCGGCCATACCGAGAACTCCTGCCGATGCTGAAGTCTCAGGTTAACCTCGAAAACCGGCTTGTCCACATTTCGGATTCAAAAACTGACAACGGAATAGGGGACATGCCCATGACGGAACCGGCATACACTGCTCTCAAGGAGCAAATCGAGCAGACTCCCGGATCCGATTACTTGTTTCCGCGGCTCACCGAGCGCGGAAGCAAGCCTTACCTGTGCAGTTTGAAGAAGGTCTGGCGTACGACGCTGCGGCGTGCCGGCGTGCCCTACTTCTCTCTGTACGAGCTGCGTCACACGTTCGCCACAAGGCTCAGCTCAGGAGGAGTAGCCGATCACTTCGTCACGTTGATGCTCCGGCAAGGCGATGCCGAGGTGTTCAAGCGGTATAGCCAGGCCAAGCTCAATATGATGCGAGAAGCCCTCGACAGACTGGACCGTCGAGCCAACGAACATGAAAGGAGTTCTGCTACAGCGAGGCCAAATTGAGCCGTTTTGCTACAGTTCTGTTACAGAAACGGCCTTTGGGACGGATATGGCAGGACACGGGATATTGAAACCAACGAAGTTAAGTGGTACGCCCGGAGAGATTCGAACTCCCGACCCCTTGCTTCGTAGGCAAGTGCTCTATCCAGCTGAGCTACGGGCGCACTTTATAGGCATAGCACCTTTACTGACGACTCCAGCATCAAGGGTGCGAATCCGCAAATTGAGTCTGGCACGGGCGCCGTAAGTCTGTCAACCGAGCCTGTTGGGCAGCCAGAGCCAATCACAATGGCAACTCGCCACGGCGGTTTGGACCTGCCATAGGCTCAAAGCCACGCCGGTTTGGCGAGCGCGTTGGCCATCGGCAAATTGCGCGCACCGGCTGGTAGCGGGGGGGAGGATCGAACTCCCGACCTAGGGATTATGAGACCCTCGCTCTACCACTGAGCTACCCCGCCAACCCAACACGGCCATCACCTGCAGGCCGTCTAACAAGATTAAGAGATAGCAGCCAACGGTGTCAATTGGCGCCGAGCGGCCCCGGAGCGGCCGGAATGTGGCTGCCAGGCCCGCCGGCTCAGCGGACTTCCACTATGAATGCGCACATCCAAAGGGTGCAAAAGCAGCCTGGGACCTACGGAGCAGCGGGGCGTTGCGCGGCGGTTGTGCGGCGCAGCCTGGGAAGCATCGCCAGCAGGATCGAAAAATAGATGAGGCAGGTCGTGCCGCCTAATCCCAAGGCAAAGCGCGTGCCAAAGGCCTGGGCTACGGCTCCCGCTTGCAGGCTGCCGATCGGCGCCAAACCCAGCGAGGCCAGGCTGAAAAAGCTCATCACCCGGCCACGCAATTGTGGGGGGCTGGAAACCTGCAGCGTGGTATTGGTAAGCGCCAGCGCGCCCACCATGGCCGCGCCCAGCACCACCAAACACCCAAAGGCGCTCCAAAACGTGCGGGCAACCGAGAAGGCGATGAGCGAAAGTGAGAATAGAACGGCGCTGGAGACGGCAAATGTCACCTTGCCTTTGGCCGAAGACTGGCGGGCCAGCACCAGCGCTCCGGTAACCGCGCCCAGGCCCGCGCCGGCCATCAGATAGCCCAGGCCGCTAGCCTGCAGGTGCAGATCGTCGCGCGCAAAGGCAGGCATCAAAACCAACACCGGCATGCCCATCAGACTAAGAAAGGCCGGAATGGTGAGCAGGATCAGGATGATGCGATTCACGTTCAGGTAGCGAACGCCTTCGATGATGCCTTCCCAAAGGGTGCTTCCCCGCGAAAGATTCCGGCTGGGGACCACAATCATAAATAGAGCGATAATCAGCGCCAGAAAGCTGACGGCATTCAGGTAGAAACACGCCGCCACGCCCAGGCCGCCCAGCGCAATGCCGGCCAGGGTGGGTCCGATCGCCCGCGACATATTAAACTGCGCGGAGTTCAGCGAAATGGCGTTGATCAGGTCGTCGCCAGGAACCAGATCGGGTACCAGCGCCTGATAGGCCGGGTTGTTCAGCGCCGTGGCGGCGCCGGTCAGAAAGCTGATCAGCAGAATCTCCGCGACGTTGACCGCTTTAAGCGAGCTAAGAACGCCCAACGCAAAGGCAAGCAGCATCATGGCGGTTTGTGAATACAGCATCAGTTTGCGCCGGCTCAGGCGGTCAGCGATGGCCCCTCCCGGCAGCGAAAACACCAGCGACGGCACCATTCCCAAAAAGCCGTTCAGCCCCAGCAGGAATTTGGAATTGCCAATTTCCAGAATCAGCCAGCCCAGGGCAAGGTTCTGCATCCACGTGCCGATGTTGGAAAGAAAATTTCCGCCCCAGAACAGAGCAAAGTCCCGGTGACGAAGCGACCGGAAGGTTTTGGCGGCCCAGCCGCGCCCTCCCGCTGCAGGCTTCGGCAGGTCCATTACGCGAGCTTGTTCGCCCGATGCGTTGTTGGGAACAGACATGTCAGGTCAGGTGCCACGCGATGCGATCAGGCGGAAACGTGATAGCCAGGGTCCACCGTCTTAGGGTTGGCTTGCAATGTTCAGCTTCATAGGGCGATGGTTTCAAGGTTCAAAACATAGCCCGCTAAACGCCGTATTTAAGAGATTGATCATTAAGTCCATCTAAGAGCATACGCCGGAATCCACTGAATCAAAATTCTAGCGCATTTTCATGATCTTTCTCTTATTTGATTTCTTTATCGCTATGCGGCGCGCTGTGCCCCGGCTTCAGCCACGGCTTGGTGGCAAGACTGGCTTTCATCATCCTTACCAGGCGCTGCCATCCAGTTGCAAACCCTAACGATGGAAGAGAAAGCGAAGGGGCGCCAAACAGAGTCGCCGGAGTTCTATTAGAACTTCTGAGTCGTAAATCGTACCCGCTATTTCACACCTAATGCCTTGGCATTACGTTTGCTGAGGGGATGTGCTGTAAAGCACGACCGAATCTCGAAGCTTCCGAGAGGTTGTTAGAATGGAGCTGTGCGCTGCTGCGGTCACACCGAAGGTAAACAACGGAGAGGCTTCCCAAGCGCTTCGTAAATTAGAAAGTCACAGCTATCAGTTATGGTCCATATCGATTCTTGTCGCCCTCATCGTGGGCGGAGCGCTGCTGGCTGTGGCCTTTCCGAACCAGCTCTGGAACATCGGCAAAATCGAGTTGAATGCCCGCTTTCTTCCGCAGTTTTTCTACGGCTTCATCGCCCTCGTGGTTCTGTTCAACATTTACACCCTGGACCGCCAGCGAAATCTAACCCAGGCCCGCGAGCAGTTGATTATGCAATTGGCCAGAACTCAGGCTGCGGAAATGCTGAGCCTGCTTGATCCGCTGACGGATATCTACAACCGCCGCACCATGGATGACATTATTGCGCGTGAAGTGAACCACGCTGAAAAATTGCAGACCGATCTTACTTTTATGATGGTTGACGCGGACAACTTCAAATCGGTTAATTCAATGTTCGGCCATCTGGTTGGCGACCGCGTCCTCACCGAAATTGCGCAGATTCTGAAACGGACCTTTCGGAATTCTGATTCCATTATCCGCTATGGCGGAGACGAATTTCTGGTCGTAATGCCTGAAACAGATCTGCACCAGGCCAATCGGGCGATTGAGCGTTTGGAGATGGAAGTGGAGCGCTGGAACGCCAAAAGCCAGTTACCCGGGTACAGACTGAGCCTGAGCTGTGGCGTATCGCCGCACCAGCCGGGTCAAACCATTTATCACGTGCTGGAAATGGCGGATGCCAAGATGTACCAGCACAAAAACCGCCATTTGGTACCAGCTTAAACTTATGTTGCCGCCTGTACAACCCGACGCCGTCAGGCGGATGGCTTCAAGCTGACTTTCCTCTCTATTCCCCGCTACTCCCGGCTGGCATTTCCCCCTCACCCAAGAAAGCCAGCCGGGTCCCCTCCCTCGCGCCGGCAGCAACACGCCAATTCAGCCCACCGCGAATCAGTCAACAGGCTTCAGGGTTACGTCGTCAACCCACAATTGTCCGGCAATTTGGTTGTCCAGCTTCTCGCTCGGGAACCTTCGAATTCCCGCTGTGATCAGGTCGGTTTTGGGGCCGGTCTTAAAGTCAAGCGTAACCAGCGTCCATGAAGTTGTGGAGCCTGTTATTGAATCGGTGGCGCGCTCAAGCTGGGCGGGATCGTAAGCGTCGCGGACTTCCAAACGCGGGCCGCTGTCTGTAGTAATGCCTGCGGCCTTAATAAACGCCGTCAGTTGATAAGATGTGGAAGGCTTGACCGGCACAAACTGCCAGGCGCTGTGGAAGTCCAAATTGCCCGCGCCGGGAAAGCGTATCAGCAGCGAATGGCCGGCGGAGTGATAAGCGGAATCGTCAAGCCCCACAAAGCCGCCGGGCATACCCGCCATCCGCCAATCAAATCCAAAATTCATGGGTGGCTCTTCAAAATCACCGTTCTCAACCAGATTCTGAGCGGTGGGCAGGTAGGTGGGCTTAATCAGTTGCTTGTTGCGCAGCGTGCTCCACACCTCCAGCGCGGCGTCGGGCTTATGGGCGCCGATCAAGGCATCCATCAAGGGGCCGGCGGCGGCGGGGTCAAAGGCAGAGCTTTGTGATTCAATCTTGCTCCACACCTGCCGCGCTTCAGGCAGTTGCTTGTTGCCAAGCAGGTAGTCCAGGTAATTGAATTCCTGACCGGGGTCTGCCGGAATAAGCTGGTTCAGGATCTCCGTCGCATCGCCGGAAGCCTTCCAGGCCGTTTGATAAATAGTGCCGGTGTAATTGCCTGTTGCCTCCAGGACCCGGCGAAAATGATGGAAGGCTTCGTCCACCTGGCCATGGAGCAGGTAATAATTCCCAATCGCCCATTGATACGAGGGGATAGCCGGCGCAAGGAAATCCGCTCTCCGCAGGCACATCTCGGCTCTCGCCGTATCGCCCTGCAGCACCAAAGCATTGCTTAAATCCAGCCAGGCTTGAGGGTCATACGGATTCATCTGGGTGGCCATCGCCAGTTCCCGGCTGGCGCGCGCCGGGTCAACATCCTCAACGTTGTACTGATAGAGCCGCCCCAGATCCAGCCGGTATCGATAATCGCCCGGTGCAAGCCGCGCCGCCGCCCGCAGGCTGGCGGCATCCGTCCGTTGCGCGATTACCCCAGCCCAGTAGTTTCTGACCACCCAAGCCGCAATGGCAAGAAAGGCGACAATTTCAACCACAATGGCCACGGCTCGCGCCGCCTTGCTTTTAAGTGTGATCTGCATCGCTTGTGACCGTCGGGCGGTTAACCGGCATTGTTTAAGCGGCGAAATTTGCGCATCCGCACCGTCCGTTCCCCTAGTCTGCCGCAAATTGGTGAGTTTACCATAAGGATAAATTGGCGCGCCAACAAGTTAGCAGGCAACGGCCAGGCACGGCACGGTTGATGTGCCGTGGGTTTGTATTTCGAAATTAAGCACGTGCGGCATTGTTGCGGCGATTTCCCCATCGCTGGCGCGGGCTGCAGGGTCGGTCGGAACCTGCCCTGACGCGGGAAGGGACCGGCGGCATTTATTTAGATAAGAGCCGGCGCTCACAGAGCGCTGCTACAGCGCGGTGGCTTGCCCTGCGTGCAAGCCTCATCAGGCCCGGCACCAGACGCGTGATGATTGCACGCAGCCCTGATTTATGCCGCGCGCAAAATGCCCACGGCACAACGGCTGCGTCCGGGGAAAGGCCGCGGGGTTTGGTAGCGCAGAGTTTGTGTCTTTCCAAACTCTGCGTCTTTTCGCTTTCGCAATATGCATGCCACGGAGTCTCGCAAACCGGGACGTCCGCGCTATCGTTTGCAGCCTTCTGCCGCCGGGAGTGACGTTCAAAATAGGGAACCTGTTCAAAAGGGAACAGCCCGATTGAGCGAATAGAATCATACTAAAAAGAAACAGCACGGTTTGCCTGCCAATGGCGCGGGATGAGGTGAAGCGTGTTTGACAACTGTCTTATCGAGTGGTATCTATGTTACAAGGACTCGTGTCTCAGGTGAAACTGTGAAGGGGAAGCCGGATCCAACCTTTGATTTCAGCGCGTGGTTGATGAACATCAACCGCAAAATGGTCAGCGCGGAATTTGCGGAGAAAAAAACGGTCTTCTCACAAGGCGATCCCGCGGATGCCGTATTCTACGTGCGGCAGGGCAAAATCAAGCTTTCCGTGATCTCAAAACAAGGCAAGTTGGCGGTACTGGCTATTCTGGATAGCGGCAGCTTTGTGGGCGAAGGGTGCCTGGCCGGCCAGCCTTTTCGCATGTCGACGGCCACTGCCTTGGACAAATGCTCGTTGATCCGGATTGAGAAGGATGAAATGGTGCGTTTGCTCCACACGGAACAGGTTTTCTCCGAGGCTTTCACCCACTACCTGGTGTCCCGCGCGATTCGAGTTGAAGAAGACCTGGTGGACCAACTCTTTAATTCCAGCGAGAAGCGCCTGGCTCGTATTCTTCTGCTTCTGGCGCAGTTCGGCAAGCCAGGTCAGCCCCAACCCATTGTTCCCAAAGTGAGCCAGGAGACTCTGGCCGCCATGGTTGGAACCACCCGACCCCGAATCAATCGTTTCATGACCAAATTCCGAAAGCTGGGTTTCATTGAGTATAACGATACTCTGGAAGTTCACAGCTCCCTCCTCAATGTAGTCCTCCACGATTGAATGCGGCTGCAGAACCCCTCCGGTTATTCTGTATAAAAGTGAACGTTCTTTTGTGAACAGCCTGTTGGTTATGTTTTCCTGATACTAGCTAATGCGGTAATTACTCGCAGTAGTACGGCCGGGTTTGGATAACCTAAGGAGGGGACAACTATGCTCAGGAATTGGTTCGAACACTATCCCCGCCAGGCTGGGTGCTTTTTTCTGCTCCTGGCCGGCTTGAACGCCGCATACGGATACAAAATCTTTTGGCAATATCCCTACCTTGCGTCGGCCAACTTGGCTGAAGGCGTACTGCTGGTAATCGGGGTGATCACCACCTGGCCTGAGAAAATTCCGGAGGTTCGCAAAGCTATCACACAGCCGGACTATGGCCCGCCGGACCGGCTGCTATGCACCCTCGGCGACGGAGAGAAGAATGAAGACAAAGACAGATTTGAGCCGCGGCTGGACAATGTTCAGGAGAATTAGAACCCGTTTCTTCCAAGGCACGGCGTGCTTACCTTGCTACGCTTCTGGTCGCGCTGTGTGCGAAACTGGGCGCACTGGCCTCGGCGAGGCATCAGGCGCGTGATGAATGCACGCAACTCGGATTTATGCCGCCCCTAAGGGGGCTGAAACAATTCATTAGTCGTTCCCTTTTCCCATGGCTCGCTCGCCATGGGCCATAGGATGTCACCCTTTCAGAGCTGAACGCACCGCGCCAGCGCCACCCGAGATGGATCGCAGCCCCGTCAGGGGCGGAATAATTTAGCCCAGTGCAATGCGCTGGGAACGGCTTCTCCAAATGGCAATTATTTCAAGCCCCTTCAGGGGCGGATTAATTTAGCCCAGCGCGATGCGCTGGGAACGGCAACCTCGCCAAATGGCAATTCTTTCAAGCCCCGTCAGGGGCGGCATAATTTACCCCAGCGCAATGCGCTGGGAACAGCAACCTCGCCAAATGGCGATTCTTTCAAGCCCCCGTCATGGGCTACCAGCCTAGCCTAACGTTTCTAGCCCAACCCCCGCGTCCCGGCCAGCGTATGGTTTGTAGATTTCGTAGCGTTTTGCAGAGGCTGTATGGGATGTATACTATTCATACAATATACTCATTGACAATTCGCTCCGCTTTCCCCATAGTGCTTTCATGGCCCCCTCCGGTCCTGAGCCTTTTCGCTGGCTGTGGATGATCGCTACGACCGCTTTGGGCATATTTCTAATCTTTTCGCGCGGCTGGCTGACGACCGGCGCGGCGTTCAGGGAAGCCCGCGGCCGTGCCGCCTTGGAGACGGGGCGAGGCGTCCAGGGAGCGAACCTAGAACCATCCATGGCGGGCGCTGACGCACCAGACGCGGATCAGTGCATTCGTAGTGATTTGACGCCCCCGGGATTGGCGCTTGCCTCGGGGCGGAGGGAGGCGCGGAAATCAGTATTGTGCTCCCCAGGGAGCGAACCTACAAGGCCCCCGGCAAAGGTGTTTGAGGCGGTTGCAGATAAGTAACAAGCCGCCGGATTAGAGCGCGCAGTGGGCCACGTGGAAATCTGGCCGCCAGCCGGGCAGTTGTGATAGATTTTTGCGTTCTTAAGAGAGGATCGGAATATGGACACACGCCTTGAACGGCGAATGAAGCATTTTGCGGTCATTATTGCGGCCTTCTGCCTGCTGCCCGCCGGCCGTGCTCTGGGCCAGGCAACTTCCGGGCACGTCCGGCAGATTCTGGCGCCGCCGCTGGAAGACCCGGCGGTGGCTCAGTTCCAGGTGCAGGAATACCTGATGAACCGGGTTTCGCCGCTGCCCCAGCCGCGCTCGGCCAGCGAATGGACCCGCCAGGCCGCGGCCATCCGAAAGCACATGCTGAATGACGTGGTGTTCCACGGCTGGCCCGCGGCGTGGGTAAACTCCCCGCCGCATTTTGAGGACCTGGGCGACGCCGGCGGAGGCCCCGGCTATCGCATCCACAAACTGCGCTACGAGATTATTCCCGGGTTCTGGACTTCGGCGGTGCTTTATTTACCCGATCCGCTCCACGCACCCGCACCCGCCGTTTTGAACGTAAACGGCCACGTTGGACCGGGCGGCAAAGCGATTGAGTTCAAACAGAAGCGCTGCATCAATTACGCCCTGCGCGGCATGGTGGCGCTGAATCTGGAATGGCTGAACATGGGCGAATTGCGCGCGCCCGGGAACGATCACCACTACGGCGTGCACATGGACGTGGTGGGAACGACCGGGGTGGGCCTTTTTTATCTGGCCATGCGGCGCGGCCTGGATTACCTTGCCTCCAATCCGAATGTGGATGCGAAACGGATTGGCATGACCGGACTTTCCGGGGGCGGATGGCAAACCATCACCTTAAGCTCGCTGGACACCCGTGTGGCCGCCGCCGTGCCCGTGGCGGGCTACTCCGCGCTGCCCAGCAGCATTGAGCATCCCGGCTACAGCGGCGACGACCCGGAGCAGGACGCTCCGGACTTTCGCGCCGGCCAGGACTACGCCACGCTCACGGCCATGCTGGCGCCCCGGCCCGCGCTGCTCATCAACAACGCCGAGGATAGCTGCTGTTTTCGCGCTCCCATCGTCAAGCCCTATATATACGACGCTATCGTTCCCTTCTATAACCTCTACGGGGCGGCCGCCAATTTCTGGTGGCACCAGAATACCGATCCCTCAACCCACAACTACCAGGTGGATAACCGCCAGCAATCGTATCGCTTTTTTGATCATTTCTTTGGGCTGAAGGCCAGCAGCCAGGAGATTCCGGTAGACGCGCAGATCCGGAGCGCTGAACAACTGCAAGCCGGGCTGCCTGCCGACAATCTGACCATTCTTGGACTGGCTAGGAAGCTTGCCGGGCAGGTGCAGAGGCCTTCCCTGCCTCACGATAACGCCGCCATCGCAAGCTGGACCGCGGCGGAGCGTAAACAATTGAGCCAGGTGGTTAGATTCCACTCCGTCATGCTGAAACACGCCTGGACGGTTACCAATACCCACCGCGAAAGTCTTGAATCCGTCGGCTACAGGTTTGAAATGGCCAACGGCTTGAGCGCGACGGGCGTGTGGTTAAAAACCATTACCAGCCCCGGCAACGCCGCGGCAACCCTGGTGCTTGACGACAAGGGCAGGCAAGACGCGGCGCCATTAATCTCCAACCATCTGGATCGCGGCGAGCAGGTGCTGGCGGCAGACCTTTTTCTGATGGGTGATGCGGCGCCGCGTCCGCCAGCGGGCGACGCCGCGGCTGACAGCTTGATGTTGAGTTCCACGGGCAAACGGTCCCTGGGCATGGAGGCGGCCCAATTGATTGCGCTGGCACAATGGCTGGCCGCCAGGTCCGCTCAGGCCGGAGTGCGGATTGAAACCATCGGGATGCGCTCACAGATCATCGCGCTGGTCGCTGCGGCGCTGCATCCCGGGCTGGTTACGAGCATTGAAAGTTTTGATGCGCTCGCCAGCTTGCAAACCCTGCTGGACCGGCCCGTGAAGCTTCAGGAGGCGCCGGAGCTTTTCTGCCAGGATCTCTACAGGTATTTTGACGTCGCGGGACTTGAACTGCTTTGCGCTCCGGCTACGGTAACACGAAGAGAAAAGATGGAAACACCCTTGGAATAGAGCGTGCGTGGGCGTGGCTTCTGTTCCAGCAGGAGAAAGAACGGCGCCGTCGGCTGAAAGTTTCGTGCCGTCGCGCCCAGCGGTTTCTCTCTATTGAATTCCATCTACGAAAAATGGAATTTCGAAGCTTGGGGGGCCATTGTCACACCGCGGAGGAGGGCCTTCAGTTACTGCAAGGCACTGATTGTCTTTACGTTATGCATACAGTTGAGGGGTCTGTTCATTTGGAGACAGGCGTGCTTCCTTGGAGTGCGAGCTCGCTCAGTGCATCGCGTGGCATCGCCAGGCGAGGCCGGCGAAAGGCTCAAAAAAAATTAGACCCAACACCCGACGCTAGGGGGGAAAGCTTACTTTCCCCTCACTTTTTTCTCCCCCATCACCCTTCAATCTCTGAACAATCCAAGCGTTACCCGCTGGATGCATCTTGTCGCGCCAGTGGTATAACCTGATTCGGCATACACCGGGCGGCTGGGTTCGCTCCAACAATGCGCCATAGGCTGCCGCCGCTCTTTTTATTCTTTTGGCATTTGACAGGGAAGGATGTACAAGATGATTTCACGAAGGCATTTTGCGACGCTGTTATCGGCTTTATGGGCAGCGCCCGCCGGGCTGGCAGCGGAGTCTGGGGTGTTGCCCGCCAAAGTTTATCCGTTCAGCAAGCTCCCAGTGCGGTCAGGCGCGCACAGCCAATTCCGCCCCGTGTTTCAGGGCAAAACTCACACAGGGTTTCCCATTGAACTGCACGAAACGCTGCTGGAACCGGGCGCCAGCCCACACCCGCCCCATCACCACGCACATGAGGAGATCTTCCTGGTTCGAGAGGGATCCGTTGAGGTTACAATCAACGGCGAGTCAACAACGATCGGCCCGGGCTCGGTTGCCTACATGGCGTCGAACGTGCAACATGGCGTTCGCAACACGGGAAGCGCTCCGGCGCAATACTTTGTGATGGCGCTGGGCAACCAGCATGCCTGAGCGCCTGGCGGGTTACCCCTTGGCCTTGCTGAAATGGTCGAACCCGGCAGGAGGCAACGGTTGCATGGGCGCTCCATCCCTCACCAGCCTGATGTTGCGCTTCTGCGTAATCCATCCAATCCTGGTAAGAGGAACACCCTCATGAGCAGCGGGAACTTTCGATACGTTGCGCGGAGAAACGGTGAAAAGCAGCTCATAATCTTCGCCGCCGTGCAGCGTTCTTTCCAGATCAGCGGGCGCTGGAACGCCAGCAGTCACTGGCTGACGCCCAATGCGGTAGCTTGCCGCCGGGATACTTGCAACGTTAAGCCGGGCGCCAACCTTGCTGGCTTCGCAAAGCCGGAGGAGATCCGTGGAGAGGCCGTCGCTGATGTCCATGGCTGCGGAGGCGAGGCGGGTTTGAGCCAGATAACGCCCCAGAGGAAGGCGGGGAACAGGGTACAGGTGACGGTCAACAGCCGCTTGAAGCAGTGTGGAACGCGCGCGTCCTTTTCCGGTCAACGTCTTCAAGCCCAAATCCGAAAGGCCCAGCGTGCCGCTCACAAAGATCGAATCACCCGGCTTGGCGCCTGCGCGCCGCAACGATCGTCCGGATTCCACTTCGCCCACCACCACCACGTCCGCAACAAAAGCTCCCGAATGGATGGTGGTATCGCCGCCAATGAGCGCTGTTTGCCACTTTCGGGCCAGCTTCCTGAACCCGGCATAAAACCTGCGCAGCCATTGGTTATTCAAAGTAGCCGGCAGCGCCAGAGAAACCAGGGCGCATCGTGGCACTCCGCCCATTGCCGCGATGTCACTCAGGCATCGGGCCAAAGCACGGTGCCCTACAGCTTCGGGCGGGTTTAGCAGGGGTGAATAATGAATCTTCTCCACCGTCAGGTCCGTGGTCAATATCACTTCCCTGTTGGGGGACGGCGTGTATAAGGCTGCATCATCGCCAATTCCCAGCTCAATCCAGGAGGGAAGCGGTGTTGCGTACCGTCGCAGCCAGCGGACAAATTGCCGCTCATTGATAAACAAATCGGCTTGCTCCTTCTTTAAGTATCCATGCACCATACACGGGCGGAACGCAACCGCGACGCGGCCTCTGCCCGCTTGAAAGTAAAACCAACTTGATGTGGATTGTATATAGTCTTCGGCGACTTTTTATTGTTTTTTTAAGGCTTAATTTTCTTGACACAAACTTCTACAAAAATTAATATCCAGTTGTCTTACCGAATGCGCGTCCCAATCGCGTATTATTCGCCGCTCCAGACGGAATTTCCCATTGCGGCATCCTAGATAGAATTTTAGCGTTGTGGAGAGTATTTATGGGTCGTGGAACTTATACATTTCTGATCGTCGCACCCCATGGAAAATTGCGACGGATTGAAATTCCCCGCTACACGTTCTATATGCTGTGCGCAGCCACTGTAGTCTGCTTGATGACCTTGACGGCGCTGGCCAACAGTTACGCGCGAATGCTGCTGAAGGTGTCTAACTACAACAATCTTCGCACCGAGCGTGAGGCGCTGAAGAACGAAAACCGCTCGCTCGAAAGCGAGGTAAAGCACACCGCTACCAAACTTGATTCGCTGGAGGCGCTGGCCTCCGACGTAGCCCTGACTTACGGTTTCGGGCATCGGGGCAGAATGCAACTGCCGCAGGTTTTCTTCGCCCTGGCCACACAGAACAACTCCACCCTTGAATCCAGCTTTAACGCCTCGCTTTACGCATTCAACCTGATGGAACGCACCGCCTTGAATCCGCCTCGGGCCCGCATGGTCAACGCCTTGAACTTCACCCCTGATTTTGACCGGTCAACCATTCCGTCATTGTGGCCGGTGGAGGGACGGGTAACAGCCAGCTTCGGCGAGAGAATGGATCCTTTCAGCGGCGAAGGAAATTTCCACCCGGGAATGGATATTGCCGCTCCGAAGGGCACTGAGGTAAGAGCAACGGCAGACGGTATCATCCTGCGCGCCGGCCGGGTGGAATCCGGCTATGGAAACGAAATCCTGATTGACCACGGCTCAGGCATTACCACTAAATATGGCCACCTGAGCCAGGTTTTCGTGGTAGTGGGTGAGGAAGTGAAGCGCGGCCAGGTGATCGGTGCAGTCGGCATGACCGGCCGATCGACGGGGCCGCACCTGCATTACGAAGTGCTGGTGCACGAAACTCCTGTAAATCCTGCCAAGTTCCTGCGCGGCTAACGCTGCCCTTTAGAAGGTTGCTGCAAAAAGCCCCTCAGCGGTCATTCCGAGCGCAGCGAGGAATCTGCTTATCTTAGCCGCCGCCAAAGCAGGTTCTTCGACTCCTCAGAATGACCGGCCGGACGAGTTTTTCACCATCCTGTTAGGGCCGCAAGCCCATCCCGAACCGACTCTTCGCCAGCCAGGAAGACTATGGGCAGACTCACCCTGGTCCTTTGCGCCAGAACCATCCTTGGCCCATGCGCCCGCGGCTGTCACAGGGTTGGCCACACGAAGCGGGCAATCCGGTGGTACAATTTCCCAAGGCGTGCAATTAGCTCTTCTGGCCGCGCCCTGTGACGTTAATCCCACAAGAGGCCCATCTCATGACCCCTGTGTTAGAGGACATCATCCAGCAACCGGCGGCCCTGGTCGGCGTTCGAAAGTACTACAACAGCCCCGGGGCTATTCCCTCCAAAGCACTGCGCAACATGGTTCGGCACTGGCCGCCCCTCGTGGTATTTACCGGCATGGGATCTTCCTTGTTTGCCGCCTACCCGGCGCAGGCATTCCTGACGGCGCATGGCATTCGCGCGCTGCTCTGGGAAACTGCGGAACTTGTGCATCACCATTTGAAGATACTGGGGCCGGATACGCTGCTGGTTGTGGTTTCACAATCCGGCGAAACGGTTGAAGTGCTGCGCTTGCTGGAGAGCCTGCCAAGGAGCCAGAAAGTGCTTGCCGTAGTGAACGTGGAGGCCAGCACGCTGGCCCGGCAATCCGCCTTGATGATGCCGATGATGGCCAGCCAGGTGTCAATAGTAAGCAGCAAGACCTACATGTGCAGTGTAGCCGTGCTGATGTACCTGGCCTTTGTGATAGCGCGAAAGGAGAGCCGCCAGCTTACCACGGCTTTAATGCGCATTGTGGAAGAGCAGGAAGAGATACTGAACCGCGCCGATGAGGTGGCCTTTCCCTCCGCGGAATTCTTTAACCATCCACCGTTTGCAGCGATGATGTCTCGCGGCGCTGACCTCTCTACCGTCTACCAGGGCGCCTTGACCATGAAGGAGGTGGTAAGGCTGGCCGTTGAGCCCACCAGCGCGGCCCAGTTCCGCCACGGCCCGATTGAGATTGTCGATCCCAGCCACCGCTACATCATTTTCGCCCGCCAGGGCGCAAAGCCACAGCCGCCTCTTCGCATACAATCCAGAACTGGCAAGATGTTGCTGGGACTGGCGGAGGAAATCCGCAGCCACGGAGGCCGGGTTCTGCTGCTGTCCGATATGCCCAGCAATGCCGCCCCGAATTTGCGAATAGTCCCGGTGAAACAGGTGCGCCTGGGGCTGGGCACCCTGGTCGACACTCTGCACATTCAGTTACTTTCACACGAACTGGGCCTGAGGGCCGGTCTGGAACCGGGGAAATTCTGGATTGCGGAAGAAGTTACCCATGTGGAATAAGCGCCGCCCTCAAGGCTGGAAGCAGCGCCTTTCCACATTGCCAATCACTCGGAGCTTACACGTTAAGCCAAGGCCGCCGTCCCTGGGCTGACCGCAAAGCCACCCATTCCTCCCTCGGCTATCCCAATTGGTGCTTGTAGTAGTTGGCGTTCACTTCTATAAAGCTTTGATGCTCCGCGGCCAGGTCATCAACCGGGAAGATCGAGTTGGTCGGGCAGGCAGGAATGCAGGCGCCGCAATCGATGCAGCCCTCGGGCTCAATATAAAGCTGGGACACTTCTTCAAATCCCGCCTCGTCCTTGCGCGGATGAATGCAATCCACAGGACAAACTTGAATGCACTCCTCGTCCTTGGTGCAGGTATCAATGATGACGTAGGCCATGGTCAGGTCTCCCTTCAAAATGTTCAACAGAAGCAGCAGGACATCCGTCCTGTTTTCAGGTTAGGCGGGTCGTAAACTTGGGGCTGTGACCATCATCACACTCGCTCGTGCGGCGGCGCCATTTTCCCCCGCCAACGCGCTGTCACCGGCCGCCATCAGCCGGCCTGGCCGGATGGACCGTGCGGGCCGGCAACCAGGAGCAGTCCGTAACCACAATCGCGGTTGAAATACGAGCTGATTTAGCCCGCACAGAGGCAAGGGCCGGGTGGCCAATCGAGCTATGAGGCGCCGCGGCCCAGCAGCACGATGGGGATGGTTTTGAGCAGAATCTTCCAATCCAGCGCCGGCGACCACTGGTCAATGTACTCCAGGTCCAGTTCCATCCAGCGCCGAAAGTTCAGGTTGTTGCGCCCTTCAAGCGCCCATAGGCATGTAAGGCCGGGCGGCATCCTCAAGCGACGGCGCTGCCACAACTCATACTGATCCACTTCCTGGGGCAACGGCGGCCGCGGTCCGACAAACGACATATCACCCTTCAGAATATTAAAGAGCTGGGGCAGTTCATCCAGGCTGAACTTGCGCATCAGGCGTCCGACCGGCGTCACGCGGGGATCGTTGCGGATCTTGAAAACCGGCCCGTCCATCTCGTTCAGCGCCTCCAGCTCCTCGCGCTGCATTTCCGCCCCTGAAATCATGGAGCGGAATTTGAGCACCGTAAACCTGCGCCCTCCCAGCCCGCAGCGAGTTTGCCGGTAAAAAACCGGCCCCTCAGAGGTCAGCCTGATCACCAGCGCCAGCAGCAGCATGAGCGGCGCAAGCAGAACCAGCATGATCGCCGCCATGGCAAAGTCGATGGCGCGCTTTAACAGCATCAGGTACTCATTCTCAGGAGTCGTTGAAAAAGTAAGCAGCGGCATGCCGCGCAATTCTTCCAGCGACACTCGCGAAACCCGGTGCGGAAAAAACGATAGCAGCAGGCGAGTCCGCACGCCTTCCTCTTCGCAGAGCATGAACGCCTGTTGCAACTGGTCCAATTCCTGCCGTGACACGGCAAAAATCACTTCGTCAATCACGTGGGTGCGCAACAACTGCGGCAGATCGTCCAGGGCATAGATGGGATACTGCCGGCGGAGCGTCCCAGGTCGCATCGCCGCGTGCATCTCCTCCTGCCGCTTCAGCACGGCAAAGCCGGAAAGGATCATTCCCCGCTCCTCATTGGCTTCTATCGTCTGTGCAATCTTAATGGCCTCTGGTGTATCACCTACCAGCAGATAGTGGCGCGTGCCGGTTAGCGCCATGCCCAGGCGGTTGCCGGCGCGATGCGCCATCCAGCGGAACAGCAGCACGGCCAGAATCTGGATAAAGCCAAACAACAGCAACAGAAGGCGGCTCACGTGCTGTACCTTAAATATCTGGATCAAAGCAAAAATCAGAACGGTAGCTGTAATTCCCACTTTTAGAGTTATTGTCACCGCTCGCCGCATGTCTTGATACGCCGGGTCGCGATAGGCGCCCAGCGCCCATGCCGTTCCAACCCAGATGACGGGAATGAGGGGAACGATCCAGAGGTAATAAATGGCGGGATACAATGGCCGCAGACCGTGCCAATGGGCTCTCAAAATGTGTGCGGCCACAAAGCTGGCGAGTGCAAGAAGCGCTTCGGCCAGAGCAAAAAAAACACCAATCATTCGATCCTGGCGAGCAAACATGGTGAGAGCCGCCCTCAATCCTTTTCCGCGAGTATCTTAACAAAAATGCGAGCGGTTTCGTCATCAGCAGCGCGCGCTAGTCGTGCCGGATACTCGCGGTTTCATCCTGTAAGTGCTGGCTGTAGCGCACCCGCACCACCACCAGGTAGTGGAGAGCGGAGACGATCGTCAGCGCGCCTGCAAGATAAATCCAAAACTGCATGATGTGGGGTGTGAGGAACCGCAACTTCGCCTCGGCGCTGGCCACCACCAGCACCGCCGCAACCTGGGCCACGGTTGAAAGCTTGCCTAATCGGGTTGGGGGAAAAGGGCGATATCCCGCCGCCAGGCTGATCATGAGCGCGATCATCAGAATTCCCACGTCCCGGCTGAGCACCAGAATGGTCAGCCACCAGGGCATGGCGCCGTTAAACGACAGAACCAGATAAGCCGTGCTGATCAGCACTTTGTCGGCAATCGGGTCAAGGGCGATGCCCAGCGAGGAAATCTGGTCAAAGCGGCGTGCTACCAGCCCATCGGCAGCGTCGGATAGCGCCGCAAGTATCAGTACCACCAGGGCGCCCAGGTGGTGCCCGCCCACGCTTAGGATGGCGAAAACAGGAACAAACGCCAGGCGTAAAATCGTGATTTGGTTGGCAGGTGTTAAAACACGAGAAGACATGGGCTACAAGCCCATATTGTAGTAGATAAGCGGCGCTGTCAATCGCAGCGCGCGATCTTACGGAAAGGCCGCCCCGATCCATGGCCAGGTCAGGGCGGATTCCAGGCTCCGCGCCGCCGTCGTGATCCCGATAGCGCACGGCCTTTCCGAAAGCTGTTGGATTGGTCTCGTCGGAAGCCTCAGGCCCGGCGCCCCCGCTACCGGCGGGAAAGCTTAGCCCTCGCAGGCTACAAGTTTGCAGACTAAAGTAGGTTATACTGTGCGGGATTACACGGCTCCTCCGCCGCTGGCCGAAATTGGTTATGAAAGGGTTGCGGCCCCCATTAGCAGCCCCATTCGCCCTGGCCGGCAGTTTTACCCCCAGGCAAGGATCCGGCCTTTTTTTCAGGAGATCGCCCTTTGGCCGCTGAGATTATCGATATTCGCCACTTTGGCCCCGAACCTTTCCAAAACCTGCTGCAAGCTGAATCACGCGCCTGGCTGCAGGCCCTGCGCTGGGACTATGCGCCCTCCGCGCGGCTCATCTCCGCCTGCCTGGCGGAAAAGCGGCTTACCGGCTACGCGCTGGCGGAAGGGCGCCATATTCAAGGCTACAGTTTCTTTTTGTACGAGGGTGAAAAGGGCTTGATTGGCGACTTCTACGTGCTGCCCGGTACGCCTGACGACCAGATGCTGAATCTGCTGGACCACGTTATTGAAACTCTGGTGGGCACGCCAGGCCTCAGGCGCATTGAGGCCCAAATACCGCACTACCCCGCGAGCGCCCTGGAAGCAACATTCCGCCGCGCCGGGTTCAATATCTATTCGCGGCGTTTTATGACGTTTGACCTGAATGCGAGGACGATTCCCGATTCGCCAGCCGCTGCTTCAGGCGAGTTCAGCCTTGAAGAATGGAAGCGCCACCACGATCTGCCGGCCTCGCAGCTTATTTACCACACCTACCGCGAACACATCGACGCTGCCATCAATGACCAGTACCTTACGCCCTGGGGCTGCCAGAGATTGCTGGGGAATATCATTGAGTTGCGAGGTTGCGGCGAAAACCTTCCCGGCGCCTCGCGCGTTGCCATCCACAGGGCCTCGCACAAACTGGCCGGAGTACTTGCCATCACCAGCGTGCGTCAAGGCACAGCGCATATTCCGCAAATCGCCGTCGCCACGGAGTTCCAATCGCGCGGCCTGGGCGCGGCCTTGATGGGTTCTTCTTTCCGTGAGCTGGCCGGCGAGGGATACAACGAGGTTTCGCTTACGGTCACCGACGACAACGCCGGCGCCGTGCGTTTTTATGAGCGTGTGGGCTTTGTCACGTTTCAGAAGTTCGGGGCGTATGTGTGGCAGCGGGATTAGAACGCGCCGTTATTTTCCTCGAGCTTTAAGCAAATCCTTCAACTCGTCCATGAATTCTTTTACGTCTTTAAAATCAAGGTAAACGGAGGCAAACCTCACGTAGGCTACTTTGTCGAGCGTCTTCAGGCGGGTCATCACCAGTTCACCAACTTCGGAGGTGGGCCGCTCGCGCTCAGGTGATTCCGCGACAAAAGCCTCCGCCTCATTCACAATTTCTTCCAGCTTTCCCACCGCAATCGGCCGCCGCTCGCAAGCCTTCAGCAGCCCAGTCAGCACCTTCTGGCGGTCAAATTTCTCGCGCCGGCCGTCTTTTTTCACCACCATGTAGGGAATCTCATCGATGCGCTCGTAGGTGGTGAACCTCCGTCCGCACCTGCCGCACTCCCGCCTCCGCCGGACGGCATCCCCGGCCTTCGCCTCCCTTGAATCCACAACCCGGTCTTCGAGGTAGCCGCAAAAAGGACAAAGCATTCGATATCTGAACCCGTCAGTTTGCCGGCCGTTTTACCGGCAAGGGGCCTTTACCAGCCGTCGCGTGATCCGGGGCGGCGCCCCTGTGACTGCCCAAAGCGCTCAGCTTGCCCAGCGTCATGCCCTCGTAAAGCAGCAAAGCGACTCCCAGAGCCAGGCAAGGCAGCAACACGGTAACCCAAATCAGCACCCCTCCGCTCGCTGCCTGCGCGGGGGAAATGCGGAAAATCTGGCGCAACGCCAGCATCGTAGCCACCTGGTATCCGCCGCCCACACCCGGAAGCTGAATCACCAGCCCCAGCGCGGCAAGAAACATGGTGATTACCGCCGCCCAGATGCTCATTTGGGCAATCTGCCCGCCCAGGCTGCGAAACGTAAGCCAGAATATCGCGCCATTCATAAACCAAAGCACCGCCGTGCACAACACCGTGGCGGCAAAGTCCCGAAAGTTCTGGATGACCTCCAGCCCGGTTGAAAACGATTGCAACAGGCCTTCAATGCGGCTTCGCCATGCCGGCCGCAGCCAGCCCAGCAGCCGGGATGTATGCGTCATCAGGCGCGAGGAATACAGCCGGAACAGCACCAGAAGTACAATCACGATCAATGAAAAAACCAGAACTGCCCCGGCGCCTTCACGCGTGCGTGAAAGGATGTGGGCCGCGCGCGCTGTGGCCGGATGAATAGGCTCGATGTAAAGCGCCACGGCAAAAAGGATCACCATCGCCGCCGAATCGTAAATCCTCTCCAGCAGCCACACGGCCACCTGAGAGGTAAATGGCAGGCTCTCCATCTTGGCAATGTAACCCGGCCGCACCACTTCGCCGGCGCGCCCAATCAGATAGATAGAGCTGAAGCCAAGAATCTGCCCCACAAACAGCGTCCAGAATGAGCACTTTTTGATGGGGTCAAGAAAGAACTTCCAGCGCAGGGCCCGCACCCAGTAGGTGGCGTAGCTGCCGATCACCGCCGCCAGCAAGTAAGCGGGATTGGCGTGCATCAACGAAGCCCAAAGACTTTGCCAATGAAAAGCCCGCCATTCCGGGCTGCGGCCCAAGTTATAAATGACCAGCAGCAGAACGGCTGCACCCAGCCCAGCCCACAACCAGCGGCGTTGATCACGATTGACCATGCAAATGAATTTGGTTGACTACACCCGAGGCCAAATTATCCGATGCACCCCTGAAAGTCAAGAAATCCGGCTGCATCCATCCGGCCAAAAATTAGAAAAGGCCTCGATTTAAGCAGCGCCGCGGCGTCCGCCGCAACCGGATTCTGACGGAAGGCCGAAGTCACCCATTATCGCGGGGGGGCTTGAAGCGTGGCTGTGGCTTTGAAAAAGGTGGAGTGGCGCCCTTTCGGGCGCCCAACGCCGACTTGAGCATCCTGGATTTATGGCTGGCTCTTTTGCCAAGTTTCTGGTTCAGGAATCCTTTTTGTGACATCGGCTGGCCGCCCTCACGCCGCGGTTTATTCGTCGGCAAAGGAGAGAAACGTTCCGGAGATGTGATCCTGCCAGGTCAACTCGTCACTATCCATAAAGGCCCAGATAAAGCCGAGCATCAAAGATGCCGCGGAAAGCACGTAGCCCAGCCCGCGCAGCATGGACCGCGAAAGATTGGGGGCGTCTCCGCTATCCAGATTGCGCACGGTCAGGCCCATGGCATGCTGGCCGGGCGTGGAATGAGCGAATGCGGTAAACACGCCAAAATAGCACGCAGCAACAACAGCAGCCGCCAGCCCCATCACAGCCACGGGTAAGGGACGCAGGTGCGGCCGCCCACCCACCAACAGAAAAACTGCGGCAAAAATGCCGGCGTAAAGCAGGAGCATGGCGGCGTCCAGCAAGCCCGCCATCATGCGCGGCCCCAGGGGCGCGGCCACCAGAATCCGCTCCGCTTTCTGATCGGGCTGCAATTCGGCCTCCAGCCGAATCGGCTCCATGCGCACGGCCTTGCGGCGGCGGGCGCTGCGCTCCGGCGGTTCCGCACGGGCAACAGCAGCGCTCTCCGTACGCCTTTGCCCGAATGCCGGCGCAGCCGCATCCCCCAGCGCAGCTTCAACAGGCCCGGTCCGGGCAGTTTCCCCGGATGACGCCGCCATGGAAATGTCGAGCGTGCCCGCGGCGGGCGGGTTCAACACCCGATCCAGAATAGCCTGGTTCCGGCTCTGCGCTCCTATTGGCGCCGTTGAACTCTGCACCGTTTCGCGGGCCGAAAAACCCAGATCCAGTTGCGGAGGCAGGCCCGGCTCGGCCTGGCCGCGAATGCTGGCGCGGCGGCGGCGGTAATTGGCCACCCGCGAAGGAAGTTCATCGGTCCAATGCGAGTCGCTTATGGCGCCGGACGTTTCGTCGTCAATCCCGGCGCTTGGCGGCCCGACCGTAAGTTCAGAATCAGCAAGAGGGTCGGAAGCAGAAAACAGCGCCTGATCCCCGGCCCCGGCGTCCGCCGCAACGTCAGCGTCGAAAGCGGCATCCCGTGCCGCGGCAGAAAGACTTTGTTGCGCCAGGCTCGACGCCGCCGCGCTCATCGGATGGTCCGCCAGAAATTCGTCTGCCAGGGCGCCAGCCGCGGGGCGCCGGTCTTCGCTGCGATTCAGAGCAATATCGAACTCTTTCTCAAGTATCGATGCAGGCGGCGCCGTAGCTTCCGGCGGCGGGGAGCCTTCCTCTCCGGAAGCTTCAGCCGGCTGCTGCTGGCGGCCGCAACGCGTGCATCGGATCAAATCCGCAAAACTGACATATCCGCATTCAGGGCATTTCACGCGGGCTTTATTCCCTCCAATCGATTTTCCATCAAGGCCGATCATAGCAAAAGGATTCACCAAAACAAACCTTCTTCAGCTAAAATCAGGGTTTTGAAGATGCCACATCGAGCAACGCCTGTAAATCTGGCCAGCCGCCCTTCGGCCTTCCTGCTGATGATCCTGATGGCGCTGCCCGGCGCCGCGGCCAGGCTTTGCGCCCAGCAGCCTTGCGAGGCGCCCCCGGCGCTGAGCAACCCCCAGACCACCTTGACGCTGCACGCAGATTCACAGGAGAAAGTGGAAGACAACTACCATCTGCACGGCCATGTGGTGGCCACCTATCAGGATATGCGCCTGGCCGCCGATGAAATTACATACAATGACACCACCGGCGAAATGGACGCGCGCGGGCACATCGTTTTCGACGATCCCAAGGGGCACATTGAGGCCGACAGCGCGCAGTACAACATCTATACCGAGCGCGGCTGGTTCCAGCACGCGCACGGCTATGTGAACAGCATCGTGCCGCACAGTAAAAAAATCATCACCAGCAACACGCCCTATTACATTCGTGCGGAAAAAATTGAAAGACTCAACGGCGATACCTTCAGCGTGTACCATGCCATGCTGAGCGCGTGTGAAGAAGAGCACGGCGGCTGGTCGTTTGGCGTAACCAGCGCCAAGGTGGAAGTGGGCAATCAAATGTCCACGCACGGCGCCATCTTCCGTTTTCTGGGCTTCCCCCTTTTCTTCCTTCCGTATGTCTCGCATTCCATCGCGCCCAATCCGCGCCACTCCGGTTTCATGTTTCCGCAAATCGGCAACGCCTCGCAGAAAGGGCTGATCCTGGGCGAGGGCTTTTTCTGGAACATCAATCCCAGCGCCGATCTGCTGGTGGGTCTGGAAAACTTCAGCCTGCGGGGCCTTGCCGAATACGGCCGCTTTCGCGCCAAGCCCACGGAAGACAGCCAGATCACCGTGGATTATTTCGGCATCAACGACCAGGGCTATGGCCCGCTGCGTCAGGTGCGAGCCCCGGGCGAAAGCCTGGACGTGGTGGGAATCGCCAACAACCTGGGGGACGGGTTTCGCGGCGTGGTGAGCGTGGACTACATCAATTCACTGGCCTTCCGCACCACCTGGTCGGATTCATTTAACGCCGCCGTTTTCTCGGAAGCGCACCAGACCGGTTTTGTAACCAAAAACTGGGATTCCTACAGCCTGAATATCTACGCCTCGCGCTACCAGGACTTTCTTTCCGCCGCCCCCGTCAACGAGCAGTCCATTATCATTCGCCAGTTGCCCAGCATCAGTCTCTCCGGCATGGATCAGCCGGTCGGGACCAGCCCTTTCTATTTCGCCTTTGACGTTTCCATGGACGGCGTGGGGCGCACCGATCCCACCTTTACCACGCCGTTGCTCACCGAGCGCATGGACCTTTATCCGCGCGTTACGCTGCGCGTGAACCCGTTCTGGGGATTTCACCTGACGCCGCTGATTGGCGTGCGCGAAACCTTTTACGGCGCCAACAACCAGCCGGGCCAGGGGCCGGTGAACCGCTTTATAGGTGAATTGGGCGTCGACCTGCGCCCGCCCTCCTTCGAAAAGGTGTTCGATAAGCCGCACTGGGGCCACAAATTCAAACACGTCATCGAGCCCGATATCAGGTACCACCTGCTGAAGTCGCCAAATCCGGAAAACTTCTTCGACATTGTGCGCTTTGACCAGACCGATGTGGTAACCCAGACCAATGAGCTGGATTTTTCGCTGACCAACGCCCTGCTGTGGCGCAAGATTCCGGTCAAGGAGAAGACGGACAAGAAGAAGCAGGAGAGCGCTTCGCAATCCTCCGACGACAAGGCCAAAACCGCCATTCAGGGCGCGTCGCAGCTCCTCTCGTGGCAACTCACGCAAAGATACTTCTTTGATCCGACCTTTGGAGGCCTGGTGGGACAGGGCAGCCAGGTGGCTATTCAGCCCACCTTGTCGTTTTCAGGCTTTGCCTTCCCGGAGGGCCGTTACCTTTCGCCGTTTAACTCCGTGCTGAAGTTCGCGCCGTTTTCAAACTACGATACGGAGCTGGTGACCGATATCAATCCTTACACGGGCAACGTGTTGAACGCCGGCATCACCTCGCACATCCAGCAGAAGTCGTTCAACCTGGCGGTAACGGACTATTTTATCGCCCACACCGTTATTCTGCCCGCGCCCATCGCGCCCACTATTCCCCTGGAGCTGCTGCCCACTTTCAATTTGCTCAGCACGCTGGTCAGCTACGGCGACCTGCAGAAAAAAGGGCTTACCGGGTCATTCCGCGTGGATTACAACATCGCCCAGAACACCGCCCAGGACTTTGTATCCGAATTCCGCTACAACTTCGGGTGCTTCGCCATCAACGCCGAATTCCAAAGATTTAACCTTGGCTTTCTGCGCAACGAAAATCTGTTTCGGGTTTCGCTGACACTGGCCAATATCGCCACATTTGGCAACCTTAAACCCGGCGAGCCGTTACCTTGAGGCGGGCCGGCCGATGTAGAATGGAGCCTGCCAGCGCGCGTGATTCGCACCGCGGGATCGCCTGGCCGCAAAATTCAAGGTTATTGCCACGGGAAGGAAAAACCGATGTCATTCCCCATCCACCGCCCTCGCCGCCTGCGCCGCACGGAAGCCCTGCGCGGCATGGTTCGCGAAACCACGCTCAGCCTCCGCTCCCTGATCTTCCCCATGTTTGTATGCCCGGGAAGCGGCGTGAAAGACGAAATCCGGTCCATGCCCGGCAATTACCGCTGGTCCGTTGACCTGCTGGTGGAAGAATGCCGCGCCGTGCAAGGCCTGGGTATTCCGGCGGTGATCCTGTTTGGCATTCCCGAATCCAAGGACGAAGTGGGCAGCGGCGCCTACGATCCCGACGGGATTGTGCAGCGGGCGGTGCGCGCCGTAAAAAAGGCGTTGCCGGGGCTTACGGTAATTTGCGACGTATGCCTGGATGAATACACCAGCCACGGCCATTGCGGGCTGGTCAAGGGGCAGGAGATCGAAAACGACTCAACGCTGGAACTGCTGGCCAGGGTGGCTCTCACCCAGGTGGAAGCGGGCGCGGACATTGTGGCGCCCTCCGATATGATGGACGGCCGCGTCGGCCGCATCCGCGACGAGCTGGATGATCACGATTTCAGCCACATTCCCATCCTTTCGTACGCGGCAAAGTACGCCTCCGCATTCTACGGCCCTTTTCGGGAGGCGGCGGACTCTACTCCCAAGTTCGGCGACCGGCGCTCCTACCAGATGGATCCCGCCAACCAGCGCGAGGCCATGCTGGAAATTGCCCTGGATATCGAGGAAGGCGCGGACGTGATTATGGTGAAGCCCGCACTGCCCTACCTCGACGTGCTGGCGCTGGCGCGGCGGGAATTTGACGTTCCGCTGGCTGCCTATCAGGTGAGCGGCGAATTTTCCATGATTACAGCGGCGGCGCGGAATGGCTGGGTGGATCGCGACCGCATCATCATGGAGACGCTTACCTCCATCCGGCGCGCCGGCGCGGATGTGATCCTTACCTATTTTGCCAAGGACGTGGCCCGGCTGCTGGGCGCGTAATGGCACGCGGGCCCGCCGCTTGCAGCAGAAAATTTAAACTGGACCGGCCTGATCGCTGCCGCCTGAACCGATGTCCGTCTCCCCCTCCCGCCAGACCGCTTACCGCATCTTGCTGCGCGTGGCGCGTGGCGAAGAATACGCGGTAACCCTTCTGCAAGCCATTGAACCCGGCGCGCTCAGCGACGCCGAACGCCGCCTTGCCACGGAAATCGTGATGGGCGTTCTGCGCTGGCAGGGCGCCCTCGACGCGGAAATCGCCCGCTGGTCGTCGCGCCCGGTCGCGCGGCGGGGTGCCGCAGTGGCGCTCCTCCTCCGCATGGGGGCGGACCGGCTCAGGCGCCAGGCCCGGCGTCGCAAATCCCGGGCGGTCAACGAAAGCGTGGAATTGACGAAGATGGCCCGGCGCAGCTCCGCATCCGGGCTGGTCAATGCCGTGCTTCGAAAGATCGAAAAGCCCGCTGCAGGCCAGCCCAGCCTGGCCCTGCGCGCCACGGCCCAACTGCTGCCCCACTGGCTTTACCAGCGCTGGCGCGGCAGATTTGGCGATGAGGCGGCGGAAAAGTTGGCTCTGGCCAGCGTTGAAAATCCGCCGCTCACCCTGCGCCCGGCGCAGCCCGGCCTTGGCCGCGACTCCTTGCAGAATGAGTTGGCCCTGCAGGCAGTCATCACCCAGCCGTGCCTCTACGCGCCCCAGGCTTTGCGTGTAACACAGGGAAATCCATTTGTGAGCGCCGCGTGGCGCGAAGGGCGCGCCATAGCCCAGGATGAAGCCTCGCAGCTTGTGGCCGGTTTGCTGATGCCTGTGGCCGGCCAGCGCGTGCTGGATTTGTGCGCCGCTCCCGGCATGAAAGCTTCACAAATTGCCCTGGCAATGAAAAACGGCACGCTGGTTGCCGCCGATGCCAGCAGCCGCCGCCTGGAAGTTATGCGCAAGCTGATTGAAGGCAAGATCCCCGCTGGGGTCGAACTGCGCGTCCTGCGCCACGACGCGGCGCGTCAACCGCTTCCCGCCGGCGAACAATTCGACCGCATTCTGGTGGACGCTCCCTGCACCGGCACGGGCACCCTGGCCCGAAATCCGGAAATCAAATGGCGGCTGGCCGAAAGCGAGGTGACTCGCATGGCGCAAACCCAGCGCGCGATTCTATCCCACGCCTTGGCGGCGCTGGCGCCGGGGGGCCGTCTGGTCTACTCCACCTGTTCGCTGGAACCGGAGGAGAATGAAGAAGTGGTGCGTTCCATTCTGGCTGAGCAAACCGCTATCCGCGCGGCCGGCGCGGCGGAAATGGTCCGCGACTTCCCTGCCCTGGCCAGCCTGATTGATGCCGGCGGCTTCTTCCGCACCCGTCCTGACCGCGATGCCATGGACGGTTTCTTTGCCGTTGCGCTGCTGCGCCAATAACAGTGCTGCCGCTTGACGCTGGGGTTAAGATATTCGTTCCAGGCAGACTCCGCGGAGGCGATCCCTCCGTAAATCTACTCAGGTGAAACGATGAACAAGAGAGATTCGTCGCTGGGTATGAACCGTCCAATTACGCGCAGGGATTTTTTGAACGGCTTCAGTGTCGCCGTGGGCGCGGCCGCATGGGCCGGGCAAACGGACTGGCTGGAAGCTTTTGGACAGCCCGCGGAGACGCTGGCGGCGGGAAAAGGCAGCGCCTATTACCCGCCCAGGTTGACCGGGTTGCGCGGCGACCACGTGGGATCGTTTGAAGCCGCACACGCCCTGCGCGATGGCAGGCACTGGCAGCATCCCACGCCGCTCGCCGAGCATTACGACCTGATTGTGGTAGGGGGCGGCATCAGCGGTCTGGCCACGGCATGGTTTTATCGCCAGCACGCCGGCGCCAACGCGCGCATCCTGATCCTCGACAATCATGACGACTTTGGCGGCCACGCCAAGCGCAACGAATTTGTAGCCGGCGGCCGGATGATCCTGGGCTACGGCGGCACGCAGTCCATTTATCAGCCCAAACTCTACAGCCGCCAGGCGATGGGCCTGTTGGGAGGCCTGGGCATCGACGTAAACAAATTCTTCAAATACTACGACCGGAATTTTTACCCGTCTAAAGGAATCGGCCGCGCCGTTTTCTTCACGAAGGAGGAATTTGGCGTGGATCGCCTGGTGGCGGGGACGGGGCAGCCCACCTGGCCGGAATTTCTGGCCAAAACGCCGCTTGATCCCGCCGCGCAAAAGGACATTGCGCGCATCTTTACGGCCAGAATTGACTACCTGCCCGGCATGACGCCCGCCGAGCGCAAGCAGGTGCTGGCGCGCACCAGCTACCAGGAATTTCTGCAAAAATACGTGAAGGTGCATCCTGACGTGATCAAGTATTTTCAGGATCGCACCAACGAGCTTTACGGCGTAAAGATTGACGCGGTTCCGGCGGGCGATTGCGCCGGCATTGATTTTCCGGGCTTTCAGGGCATGGACCTTTCCGGCCCGCCCGGACCGGGCCTGGGGCTGGAGGCGGTGATCAAGGACGACGAACCTTATATCTTCCACTTTCCCGACGGCAACGCCTCAATTGCGCGCCTGCTGGTGCGCTCACTCGTGCCAGGCTGCTGCCCCGGCCACACCATGGAAGATATCGTGACGGCGCGCCTGGATTACTCACGGCTCGATACGCCGGGCTCCGCGGTGCGCGTGCGCCTGAACTCCACCGCGGTGGAAGTGGCCCACGCCGGCCGCAACCGGCAAGCAAAGCAGGTGGAAGTGACCTACGTCAAGGGCGGCAAGGCCTGCCGCGTTGCCGGTTCAACCTGCGTGCTGGCGTGCTGGAACACCGTGATCCCATACCTTGCGCCGGAGCTTTCAAAGTCCCAAAAGGAAGCGCTGGCCTACGGTGTTAAGGTGCCGCTGATCTACACCAACGTGCTCATGCGCAACTGGGAGCCCTTTGCCAAAACCGGCGCGGGCGAGATTTACTGTCCGGGCAGTTATTACAGCCGCGTCATGCTGGATTTTCCTGTCAGCATGGGCGCGTACCAGTTCACAACAGACCCATCCAGGCCCTGCGTGGCGCACATGGAGCGCACTCCCTGCAAGCCCGGCCTGCCCGTGCGCGACCAGCAGAAGGCGGGGCGGATGGAGCTTTACCTGACCAGCTTTGAAACGCTCGAGCGCAACACGCGCGACCAACTGGCGCGCATCTTTGCGCCGCAGGGGTTCGATCCGGCTCGCGACATTGAGGCCATCACCATCAACCGCTGGCCGCACGGCTACGCCTACGAATACAACTCGCTGTACGACCCGGTGTGGCCCGCCGGTCGGCAGCCATGCGAAATTGCGCGCCAGCCTTATGGGCGGATTTCCATCGCCAACTCGGATGCCGCTGCCTACGCTTACACCAGCGCCGCCATTGACCAGGGTTATCGCGCCGCGCAGGAAGTGTTGCGATTCAGAAGTTAGGGTAAAGCGTCGTGCAGGCATTGGGGCTGTGGCGCACTGTTGGCTGGTAATGGCGGGCATGAGAACGCCGGCAAGCCATGCTTGAGCGCCGGCCACCAAGGCAGCGCGGCTGAAGCCAGGCTGCGATTAGTGGCCAGGGGCAAGGCTGGCGGCGTTGGCCGCGGCGGCGCGGCCGGTGCGGATGCAATCGGAAATGCCAATGCCGCTGTAGGCGTTGCCGGCCACAAAAAGCCCGGGCCAGTGCGCCAGCCGCTCCTGGATGAAGGCAATGCGGGCGGCGTGCCCCACTGTGTATTGCGGCATGGCGGCCGGCCAGCGGTAGACGCGCGCAAAGCGCGGCTCCGCGGTTACTCCAATTATTTGCCGCAGGTCGCGCCCCACCAGGCTGATAATTTCGCGGTCCTCCAATTCCAATACCGCGGCGTCTTTGGCGCCTCCCAGAAAGCAACGCAACAGCGCCGTGCCCGGCGGAGCGCGGTGGCTGAACTTGGCGTGCACAAACGTGCAGGCCAGCAGACGCCGATTTTCGTGGCGCGGAACCAGAAAGCCAAAGCCTTTCGGCAGGCGGGGAATGCGGGCGGCGTTGTAAGCCAGGTTCACCGTCATGGCGGAGGTATAGGGGATTTCGCCGAAGGCTGCGCCCAGCGCGGAGTCAAGGGGGTGGAGCAACCGGCTGATCGCCAGCGCCGGCAGGGCCAGAATCACCGCCTCGAAGGTGAGCTCGCTGCGATCCTCCAGTTCCAGCCGAAACGCCGGCCTTCCGGTCATACTCTCCGGCGGCGCAGCCGCCAGCGAGACAACGCGGCTGCCCATGCGAACTCGACCCTCGAGACCGGCCTCTTCCACCTTTGACCGCGCCGCCAGCGCCTGCGCCAGGCTTTCCAGTCCGCTCTTTAGCGTGGTGAAAAGCGGGGGCGCCGGCTGCGGCTTGCCAGGCGCCGGTCCTGCGCCCTTCAGCCGCTCACGCCGCGCCGCCAGCACGGCGCGCGTCAGGCTGCCGTGTTTCTGCTCCATGGCCACCAGCCGCGCCAGCACGGAGCGGGCGCTCAGCGCTGAAGCTTCGCCGCCGTAAACGCCCATCAGCAGCGGCTCGGCAATATTTTCCAGCACGGCGCGCCCAAAGTGGCGCATCACGAATTCAGAGACGGACTCGTCGCGCTGCGTCGTGGCACCCGCGGCGGGAGGGCGGGTGAGCCAGTCGCGCGCCAGCGCCAGCTTGCCTGCCCAGTCGATCAGCGGCGTGCCCAGCACCGGCCCCAGGCGCGTGGGCACAAAAAACTGCAATCCGTCGGGCAAGGGATGGAGCCGGCCCTGATGCAGAATCCAGGTGCGGCGCTCGGCGTCGTTTGATCCGATCAGCGAATCGCCCATGCCGAGCTCGCGGCACAGCGCCGCGGCCTCGGGCTTCTCGGAAAGAAAGCTGTCCGGTCCGCCCTCAATCACACATCCTTCCAGCCTTTCGGTGTGGATAACGCCACCCAGACGGCTGGCGGCTTCAATCAGAAAGGGCTCGATGGCGTCGCCCGCCCGGCGACGGCGCGCCAGCTCGTCAAACGCGGAGAGGCCGGTGATTCCGCCGCCGATTACGGCCACGCGGCGAGGAGGTCTGGCTTGGCTTAAGGATGCATCGGCTGACATGGAATGGCTGGACCGTGACAAGCTTGCGCCAGGCAAGCCCAGCAAGCAGGCTCGCACAATGGAGGGGAAAGCTCAACAGAAAAGCGGCAGCGCTACCGTTTCACCCGTGGCACGGGCATCCCGCCCGTGACCACGGCCAACGTGGCCGAGCCGCGCGAGTGCAGGTTTCAAACTGTACCGCCATAAGAAACGCGAGTCTGAAAAACACACTCCGGACAAGACGCCCGCGAGCGTCTTGTCCGGAGGCGTTGGGATAGGGTTAGCCCCTGGCGCCAGCGATACGACCGGCTGCCGCCCAGCCGCTACGGTTGCACTCCCACCGGGCATTGAATGGGCTGGTAGTTCTCATTCACGCACAGCGAAGGAGTGTTGGGAGGCAGCACCTGCAGCGACTTCAGAAATTCGATAATCGAGTTCTGAGAGTATTGCGGCAGGGCCTGGAAAGCCTGCGTAACGGTTAAGGCTTCGCCGTTATGCGCCAGGATAGCCTCACGCATGGTGGTGTACAAACCATGGTGGCCGAAGGGGTGAGACTTGTAAGCGCCCCACAGCTTCGCGGTCAGGAAGTAGGAATTGCCCGCGAAGAAGGCGGCGGTGCCAGGAGTCTGATCCTGGTTCAGCGGCTCATGGTTCGGGTCTGTCGGGCCGTAAGTGATGTCGTGCAGTTTCAGGTCGGTGTAAGCCGGCACCCAAACCTGGCCGTTAACCGGCTGCAGGTGCGGCAAAGGACATTCCGGGCCCGTCATGTCCACATTGATCGGGGTCATTTCGCCAGGGCCAACATTGCCCGTGGGGTTGTAGGGGTTGGGCTCGCTATATACCCAGCCCTGATTGCCCAGCGGCAGGCTTTGAATATGGCAGGAGTCGCAGCCTATCTTATGGAACAGCTTTTCGCCGTGGATGATCGCGGCCTGCACTTCCGGATCGCTGTTGATGACGCGGCCCGGAACGGGCAGCGTGGCCTGGAAGATGGTGACCGCGGTTATATCGGCCTTGGTCAGCTCGTTCACAAAGCCATCACCGTCCGCGTCCACCCCAATTCCGAAGCGCTCCTCAGACTGGATGCCGTGGTGCTGGTTGAAGGCGTTGTTGGTAAATTGGCGCAGTGAAATCACATTGGAAGCCTGGTGGAAAGGACGAATAACCAGGCTGGGAGGGTTGGCCGCTCCGGTTGAGGTCAGGCTGAGCGGAGAAATTCCGAGCACTTGTGAAGTGTCCCATGTTCCGTCCATATTGCGCCGCAGCACCCCGTAATTGATGCCTTTCGCGGTCAGCGTTGCCGCGCCGCCCGGTTGAATAGTGTTGCGAATCTGAATCAGCCGGGCGGTAATCTGGCGCGCCAGCATTTCAATGTAACCGGAGCCGAACATGCCGATCGTTTTGCGCGAATTGGCAATGCTCTGAAGAGTCACAAAGTTCCCAAGTTCATCGACCGCGCCTGACGTGGGAATAAGGTCGGAATGGTCAAAGGTGGCGAAATCGAAGCGGTTGCCCAACACAAAAACGTTGCCTACGATATCGCCGCCGCCGCCCGCGCGCGGCTTGTTATGGCAGCCATCGCAGGAGTCGGTGTCGGGCCCGGAAACGCGGTTAAAGTTGAATGGGAAAACCAGCTGGCGGCTGGGATTGGATAGCGGCGCGCCGTTGCCTTTGGTCAAGGGGCGGCCCGCGCCTTCTTCAATTGTCCACTGCGCCTTGAAAATTTGCCGCCCAAAATCGATCAGTTGCGGTAGGGAAAGGTCGTACTCCTTTCCGTCTTCCAGGTGATGGGGCAGCCCCTTTTCTACGCCAATCTGATCGCTGCCGTCCCCATCGTCGGATTGGGCCCAAAGGCCGGTCCGTGTAAGCCCCAGACCGGCAATTACCAGTAAAATCGCGACAAGCATCCTTGTTTTTTTTGTCATGCATCTCCCCTAAAATCACCAGAATTTCGCAACATTCGTCATCGCCTTCCGCACCCGAGGAGGCGTACGGATTTCCAATCTGCTTCAGGCATACTTCACCTGTGTGCGCAGACCGGGATCTCTTCCCGCCGGACGCTATGCGTTTCCAGCGTTCCGGGTGAGCACTTAAATCAAACGTATGCAATTGGCAGAGCTAACGATTTGAAACCAAAACGGCGATGCGTGGAGGCAGGGTTTACCAAAGGTTCAAATTCATTGAGGTCCGGAGAAGGACTACTGGCCCACTTCTCCCGATCTCCCTCCGGCTCCGCAGCCGACGCGAATACATAGTACATTAATCTTTATTGGTACGTCGCGGGAAAAGAGCATTTTAGTTACCACTTGCAGTGCAACTAATCTTATTTAATTTCAATATGTTAATAGTGGCAGAAAAATATCATTGCACGATGGATAGGCAGAGGTTTTCCATTATTGGACAGTTTTTTTCCTTGGGCGGATGACCAGCAGATGTTCGTTGGCAGTAACTTACGCGCGACCTGAAGCACCTGAAACGCACGTCCTGGCGACAGCGGTGGGGGTTTAGTTCAGGTTGGCTTTGTCCTCCACGCGGTGTACGGGCACCAGGTGATTCTGCGGCGGTTGCAGATGCGGCTGCAGCGCTTCAAGCTTTACCAGGCCGCCTACCCACGAGGTCATGGTCTGTTCGTTACGCAGCAGGTCGCCCAGCGTGATCTTGACCAGCAATTCATCCACGGTTATTTGTATCGCCTGCCACAGCGAACGGATTGAGCAGTCCACGCTGTTGGTGCACACATCCTCCTGACCGGTATGGCGGTCGCAAAAACCGGGCTCAAACAACCGCCCGCCCAGCACTCCAAGCAGATCGCTGACGCGAATCTGGTCCACCGGGCGCGCCAGGCTATAGCCTCCGGCCTTGCCGCGGGCGCTGGCCACAAATCCGGCCCGCCGCAAAATGCGCATAATCTTGGCCACGTACGGCGTTGAGATGCCTTCCGCCTTGCTGATCTCCGGTATCGTCAGGCTGGCGTCAGGGGCTTGTTTCCCCAATCGCAGCAAACAGCGGAGCCCGTATTCTTCGTTGGCGCTGAAGCGCATGGCATTACCCTTCCCTTACCAGATTCCCAACTGCAGCCGGGCGGCTTCCGACATGCGTGACTGATCCCAGGGCGGTTCCCAGACCAGCTCGATTTTTACGCTGGCCAGCCCTTTAACCTGCTTTACCTTGTACTCAATTTCCGCGGGCAACGACTGCGCGGCGGGGCAGCTTGGCGCCGTAAGGGTCATGCGGATGATCGCATCCCCCGCTCCTTCAACCTTTACTTCATAAATCAGGCCCAGATCATAAATATTGATGGGGATTTCCGGATCATAACAGGTGCGCAGTACGTCCACTATCTGATCCTGGAGCACGATGGCCTGCTCCGGCGCTAGATTACCGGCGCCGTTGGAGCTTTCCGCTCCCGTGACCGGCGCATTCATTGCCAAGGCTGCCGTTTCACTCATGGATTTGCTCTCCGCTTCGGATTTTCCGCCCTTCATTCCGTCGTCACCGTCTTGCTCTCGTCCCGCAGGGCGGAGTTCAGCGTATGCCACGCCAGGCTGGCGCACTTCACGCGCGCCGGATAATCACTCACCTTTTCAAACACCGCCAGTTTGCCCATGTTCTCCGCCCTTTCGCCGGGTTGCAGTTCACCCGTCACCAGGCGATGGAACTCCTCAAAGGTCTTTTCCGCCTCCGCAACGGTCTTGCCCTTCAACACCTCGGTCATGATGGAGGCGGAAGAAGTGGAAATGGCGCAGCCGCTGCCCTGAAACGCAACATCCGCCACGCGATCACCCTCAAGCTTCAAGTAGAGCGTGATCCGGTCGCCGCAAAGCGGATTAAAGCCCTCGGCGGTGTGGTTGGCGTCCTCCATTTTGCGGAAGTTGCGCGGCCGCTTGCTGTGGTCAATCACCACTTCCTGATAAAGATCACGCAGGTCGCTCACAGAGCGAAAACCTCCTGAACCTTGCGGATGCCCGCCGCCAGCGCCTCCATCTCCGCGCGCGTGTTATACAGCGCCAGTGAGGCTCGTGTAGTGGCGGGAATACCGTAACGGTCCATCACCGGCTGGGCGCAATGGTGGCCCGTGCGCACCGCAATGCCTTCCTGATCCAGAATCGTTCCCGCATCGTGCGGATGAATCCCCTCCAGCACAAAGGAGAGAACGCCCGCCTTTTCGCGCGCCGTGCCAATCAGGCGCAGGCCCGGAATAGCCGTGAGCAATCCGGTGCCGTATTCCAGCAGGCCGCGCTCATGCTCCTCCACCGCTTCCTGGCCAAGCCCGGTCACATAGTCCAGCGCGGCTGCCAGCCCGATCGCTCCGGCAATGTGCGGCGTGCCGGCTTCAAACTTGTAGGGCAGAACATTGTACGTGGTCTTCTCAAAACTTACGGAGCTGATCATATCGCCCCCGCCCTGATAGGGCGGCATGGCCTCCAGCAGCGCCCGCTTGCCGTACAGCACGCCAAATCCGGTTGGCCCGTAAACCTTGTGGGCCGAGAAAGCATAAAAGTCGGCGTCAAGGGCGCGCACGTCCACCTTAAGGTGGGGCACGGCCTGGGCGCCATCCACCAGCACGGGAATGCCCTGGCGGTGGCTCAGCTCAATCATCTGGCGCACCGGCACCACCGTTCCCAGGGCGTTCGAAACGTGGGCGGTTGAAACCAGCTTCACGCGCGGAGTCAGCATGGCGGCGAACTCATCCATCCGCACTTCACCGGCGTCGTTGATGGGCGCCACGCGGATTCGCGCCCCTTTTTCCTCCGCCAGAATCTGCCACGGAACAATATTGGAGTGGTGTTCCAGCGCCGTCAGCAGAATTTCATCGCCCGCCTGCACGTTGCGCCGGCCGTAAGTAGCGGCCACCAGGTTGATGGCCTCCGTGGCGCCGCGCACAAAGATAATCTCCTGGTCCACTCCGGCGTTGATAAAGCGCCGCACCACGCCGCGAGCCTTTTCGTAGGCGGCCGTCGCCCGCTCGCTCAGCTCGTGCACGCCGCGATGGATATTGGAACAATCCGCGGTGTAGAAATGTTCCATCGCCTCCAGCACCGCGCGCGGCTTCTGGCTGGTGGCGGCGTTATCCAGATAGACCAGCGGCTTGCCGTGCACCCGCTGCGCCAGGGCGGGAAAATCCAGGCGCACGCGGTCCACGTCAAAGCGTTTCTTCAACTGTGACCTTGCTGAGGAATCAGCCACCGCGGGTGACAAGCTCATAAAACCTCCTCCGCCTTCCAGCCCCGGGAAAGCCGTTCCAGCAATGTCTGCTCCAGGCGCTGGCGCACGCTTTCCACCGCAATGCGGCCCAGAATATCGTTGGCAAAGGCGCGAATCAGCAGGTGGCGGGCCGCCTCCAGGCCAATGCCGCGCGCCCGCAGGTAAAAAATGGCGTCGGCGTCAAGCTGGCCGATGGTGGCGCCGTGCGTGCACCGCACGTCATCGGCAAAGATCAGCAACTGGGGCTTGGTGTTGATCACGGCGTCTTCAGAGAGCAGCAGGTTCTTGTTGTTCTGAATGGCGTCGGTTTTCTGCGCGTCTTTGCGCACCTGAATGGTGCCGTTAAACACGCCCGTGGCATGGCCATCCAGCACGCCCTTGTAATATTCGCGGCTGGAGCAGTGCGGCTTGGCGTGGTCCACCAGCGTGTGATGGTCCACGTGCTGCCGCCCCGCCACCTGGTAAAGTCCGTTCAGCAGCGTCTCGCAGCCTTCGCCCGCCAGGGTCACATTCACGTCGTTGCGCGCCAGCGCCGCGCCTAACGAGATGGAGTGCAGATGGGCGCGGCTGTTGCGTTCCTGAAAGGCCTGGATGGTGGCCACGTGGTAGGCGCTTTCGCTCTCCTGCTGAATCTTCACGTGGTCAATCCTGGCGTTTTCACCCGCTACCAGCTCCGTAACCGCGTTGGTAAAGTAAATACCTTCACCCACGGCCACATGCGTTTCCAGCACCGTGGCCTGTGAATCGCGTCCCGCCACCACCAGCAGCCGGGGATGGGTCATGGCCGGCTCGGCGCCCGGTACGGTTACAAAGATCACCTGAACGGGATGCTCGATCACGGCGCCCCGCGCCACCTGCAGCACGGCGCCGTCGCGCGTCAGGGCGGTGTTCAGCGCCACAAAGGCCTGCGTGCCGGGGGCGTACCGGCCCAGATGCTGGCGCAGCGCGGAATCCAGTCCGTTGGCGGTGGCAAAATTGGCCGCTTTTACGCTCCCGCTCAGCTCCGCCAGCGCCGAAAGCGCCGGCGCAAACACTCCGTTCACAAACACCAGCCGCGCCGCGGCCGCTTCCGGAAACAGATAAGGCCCCAGCTCCTTCAGTTCCACGCTCGCCGGCGGCAGGGTGCGGAATTCGGTGCGCGCGATCGGGGTAACGCTGGTGTACCTCCACTCCTCATCGCGCGTGGTGGGAAAGCCCGTCTGCTGAAAGAGCTCAAACGCCTGCTGGCGCTGCGGCAGCAGCCATTCCAGCTCCCGCCGCTGGCTCAGTTCCGCAAACTGCTCCGCGTAATGCTCCATCTTTTGTTCAGTCGATGCCATCGTGTACCACTATCCTTTTTCCATTTACCGGCGCTCTATCTGGCTTTTGCAGCTCTGGCGCCCGGGGTTTATGCCCTTGAACCCGGCCGTTAAGCCGTGGCGCCGGCCAGGTCGTCCTGTTCCAGCCAGCCGTAACCTTTCTCTTCCAGCTCGAAGGCCAGTTCCTTGCCGCCGGAACGCACCATGCGCCCCCCGGAAAGCACGTGCACATAATCCGGCACGATGTAATTCAGCAGCCGCTGGTAGTGCGTGACCACGATGATGGCGCGCTCCGGGCTGCGCAGCGAGTTCACGCCGTCCGCCACCAGCTTCAGGGCGTCAATATCCAGGCCGCTGTCGGTTTCGTCCAGAATCGCCAGCTTCGGCTCCAGCACCGCCATCTGAAAAATCTCATTGCGCTTCTTTTCGCCGCCGGAAAACCCTTCGTTCACGGCGCGGCTCATCAGGCTCTCGTCAATGTTCAGGGTCTTCATCTTGGCGCGCACATAGGCGAGAAAATCCATGGCGTCCAGTTCCGGCAGATGCTTGTGATTGCGCACCTGGTTGAGAGCGGCCCGCAAAAAGTACATGTTGCTCACGCCCGGAATCTCCATGGGGTACTGAAAGGCCAGAAACACGCCCTCGCGCGCCCGCTCCTCCGGTTTCATTACCAGCAGGTCCTTGCCCTCATATTCCACCGTGCCGCCGGTCACCTCATAAAGTTCCCGCCCCGCCAGCACCTGCGCCAGCGTGCTTTTGCCGGAGCCGTTTGGCCCCATAATGGCGTGCACCTCGCCCGCCCGCACCGAAAGGTCAATGCCTTTCAGTATCTGTTTTCCTTCCACCTTCGCCTGCAGATTCTTGATCTCCAGCATTCATTCACTCCCAATCAAATTTCACTATCTTCGTGCACCGTGGCAGCTTGCCGTCGCCCTTATGCTCCCTGCGCACGAAAAGCGGAGGACTCGCGAAACAAGTTCGCGCTCCCTGCTACTCAAACAGGCTGCTCACCTTCACCGAAAATCCGGGAAGCAGCTCGGGTTCCTCAAGCATTTCTTCCGCGCGACGGCGGGTTACACCCGACAGGCCGTGGATGTAAATCTCGCGATCCTCGGGATACACCACCCACACGCGTTGACATCCTGCGGCAAAATAATCGCTCACTCGCTGATCCATTTCCCGCAGCGTATTGGTGGGCGAGATCACCTCAATGGCCAAATCAGGTGCGCCCTGGGGCAACTTCCTCAATTCCTCAAGCCTCCCTTGGCGGATAAAGGCAATGTCGGGGATTCGAACCGTGCTGCCAAACAGATGGAAAGCCTGTTCCGACAGCGCCGTTCCCAGCTTGCGGCCTTTCAGGAAAACCCTTAGCAATACCAGCAAATTGTCGCGTGTCAGGTTGTGCAGCGGCATCGTGGGCGACATGAGGACACGTTCCCCTTCGATCAGCTCGTATTTCTCATCCCTTGGCTCGGGCAGGCGAAGAAACTCATCAACAGTCAAAAGCGTTTTGGTCGCCATAGCGGACTCTCACTTATTCGATGCCAACCTGGTCCCCAGCTTCCCGGTCACCCGCGCACACCCGCACTTTCTCACACCACCTGGGTCCCAGCTCCGTAGGGGCGTCATCCTTTAGCCCACGGCGTAAGCCGTGGGATAACAACCACCGCTCCTTCATAAGCCCCTCCGGGGCTTGCCAACCCAAAATCGCTATTACCCCACGCTGCCTTCCAGGCTCACGCTCAGCAGCTTTTGAGCCTCCACGGCGAATTCCATGGGCAGCACGCGAAACACTTCCTTGCAGAAGCCATTCACGATCATGGAAACGGCGTCTTCGGTGGAGATGCCGCGCTGGCGGCAGTAAAAGATCTGATCCTCGCCGATCTTCGACGTTGACGCCTCGTGCTCCACCTGAGCCGTGCTGTTTTTCACTTCCAGGTAAGGAAAGGTATGCGCGCCGCACTTATCGCCAATCAGCAGCGAATCGCACTGCGAGTAATTCCGCGCTCCCTGCGCGCCCTTCAGAATTTTCACCATGCCGCGATAGGTGTTCTGGCCGCGGCCGGCGGAAATGCCCTTGGAGACGATGGTGCTGCGCGTGTTCCTGCCGATATGGATCATCTTCGTGCCCGTATCCGCCTGCTGATGATTATTGGTGACGGCCACGGAGTAAAACTCGCCCACGCTGTTTTCGCCCAGCAGAATGCAGCTTGGATACTTCCAGGTGATGGCGGATCCTGTCTCCACCTGCGTCCACGAAATTTTGGAATTGACGCCCGCGCACTTGCCGCGCTTGGTCACAAAGTTGTATATGCCGCCCTTGCCTTCCTTATCGCCCGGGTACCAGTTCTGCACCGTGGAGTACTTGATCTGGGCGTTATCCAGCGCCACCAGCTCCACCACCGCGGCGTGCAACTGGTTGGTATCGCGCTGCGGCGCCGTGCAGCCTTCCAGATAGCTGACGTAAGCGCCCTCTTCGGCCACAATCAGCGTGCGCTCAAACTGCCCGGTGTTCATGGCGTTGATTCGGAAGTAGGTGGAAAGCTCCATGGGGCAGCGCACGCCCTTGGGGATGTAGGCGAACGACCCGTCGCTGAATACGGCGGCGTTCAGCGCGGCGTAGAAGTTATCCGAATAGGGCACCACGGAACCCAGATACTTGCGCACCAGCTCGGGATGCTGCTGCACCGCCTCCGACATGGAGCAGAAGATAATGCCCAGGCTGGCCAGCTTTTCGCGGTAGGTGGTGGCAACGGATACGCTGTCAAACACCGCGTCAACCGCCACGCCCGCCAGTATGGCGCGCTCCTTCAGCGGAATGCCCAGCTTCTCGTACGTCTCAAGCAACTTGGGGTCAACATCTTCAAGGCTCTTCGGACCATCCTTGCTGGTCTTGGGCGCGGAGTAGTACGTGATCGCCTGAAAGTCAATCTTGGGATAGTGCACGTTCTGCCACGTGGGCTCCACCATGGTCAGCCAGTTGCGGTAAGCCTTCAGCCGCCACTCCAGCATGAACGCCGGCTCCTTCTTGCGCTCGGAGATCATGCGGATCACGTCTTCGTTCAATCCGGCCGGAACGGAGTCCGCTTCAATGTCGGTGACAAAGCCGAACTGGTATTCCTTATTGGTCAGTTGCTCAATCGTGTTGACTTCAGTGCTCATGTTTTCTCCCGCCGGTTCCCGCCGGCAAACTCAACCGCCGCCTGGCCGCGAATCACGACTTTTTTGTACGCCATTCCACCACCTAAAGTTTAATCATTCTCTACGAAAAGGTCAAGAATGTTTAACCTGTTTATTTCAATGTGCTTAGTCCAGCCGCGAAAGCCGTTGCCCCGGCTGCCGCCTTAAGCGGCCTGCCCAGGCTCGCCCGGCAAGTCCGCAAGGCAGGTAAATGGCTCCAGCGCCAATAATTTCATGCTCAGGCAGCGTGATTTCCGTTATGATGTCGCACGATCGAATGCCTTATCACCGCCAAACTCAGGAGCCTCCCATGAGCCATCCGCACCCACTCCGTTTTCGCCTGTTGCTGGCCGCGGCCGCGTTGGCCGCCATCGCGCTCTCCGCCACGCTTCCTTTGGGCGTCACCCCAGGGCCGGCCTTCGCCGCTCCCGCCGCGCCGCTGCTGGCCCCTACCCCTCCGCTCGGCTGGAACAGCTACGATGGCTACGGCGGCATTGTCGATGAGCAGGAATTCCGCGCCAACGCGGCTTTTGTGGCGCAGCACCTGAAGGCGCTTGGCTACCAGTACGTGGTGGTTGACTACTACTGGTACTTTCCGCAGCTTCCTCCCAAAACCAGGCTGGAAAACCTGCCCGTGGCCATGGACGCTTACGGGCGCCTGCTGCCGGCGGAAAATCGCTTTCCCTCCGCCGCGGGCGGCAAGGGATTCAAGCCGCTGGCGGACTATGTTCACTCGCTGGGGCTGAAGTTTGGCATCCACATCATGCGCGGCATTCCGCGCCAGGCCGTCAAGCGCAACCTGCCCGTTATGGGCACAAACGCCCATGCCCGGGACGTGGTCGATCCGGCCAATCCCTGCGGCTGGTCAGACGCCATGTTCGGCGTTGACGCCTCCAAACCCGCCGGCCAGGCCTATTACGACTCGATCGCGCGGCTCTACGCCAGTTGGGGCGTGGATTACATCAAGGCCGATGACATGAGCGCCGCCGGCCCGCCCGCGCGCGACCGTTTTCACGGTGCGGAAATTGAGGCGCTGCGCAAGGCGATGAACAAGACCGGCCGCCCCATGGTGCTTAGCCTGTCGCCCGGCCCCACGCCGCTCGATCACGCTGCCGACGTGATGCGCTGGTCGCAGCTTTGGCGCATTTCGAACGACATGTGGGACAACTGGAAGGAATTGCAAAAGCAGTTTGACTATACCCGCGCCTGGGCGCCCTATATTGGCCCCAATCACTGGCCCGACGCCGATATGCTTCCCCTGGGCCGCCTGCGCGTGCGCGGCTTTGACGAGCCTGCCCGGATGAGCCGCTTTACGCACGATGAGGAAGTCACTTTGATGTCGCTTTGGGCCATTTTCCGCTCGCCGCTGATGATGGGTGGCGACCTGCCCACTACGGATGCGTTTGCTCTGGGGCTGATCAGCAATCCTGAAATGCTGGCCGTGGATCAGCACAGCTCGCACAACCACGAACTGTACCATCGCGGCAACCTGATCGCCTGGACGGCCGGCGCGCCGGGAGTCCGCGCCAGGTATGTGGCCCTGTTCAACCTGGGCGAAAGCGCCGCGCCAGTCGCCGTTACCTGGAAGGAGTTGGGCCTTCCCGCCCAATGCCACGTGCGCGACCTGTGGCAAAGAAAGGATCTGGGCGCAATGTCGAATCAATTCGCGCCGCAAATCAACCCCCACGGCGCCGGCCTTTATAAGGTGTGGTAGCCGCGTAGCGCCGCGTTGGTAGCCCCGGAGGGGCGGCATAATTTAGTCCAGCGCAAGGCGCTGGGACAGGCGCAGGCCAACAATAGAGTTCTCATCAGCCCCGGAGGGGCGGCGTTCACACCCCCGGCCGGTTGCGCCTTGGGCGTTTGTTGGCTTCCAGAATCTTCTTGCGCACCCGGATCGATTGCGGCGTCACCTCCACATACTCGTCGTCGGCAATAAATTCAATGGCCTGTTCCAGGCTTTGCGGACGCACCGGCACCAGGCGAATGGCTTCATCCGCCACCGAGGCGCGCATATTGGTCTGCTTCTTTTCCTTCACCGCGTTCACGTCCATATCGTCCCAGCGCGCGTTTTCGCCAATCACCATGCCTTCATAAACGTCAACGCCCGGGCCCACAAACAGCTCGCCGCGTTCCTGCAGGTTATAAAGCGCGTAGCCGGTGGTTTTGCCGCCGCGGTCGGCAATCAGCGAGCCGGTCAGGCGCGACGGAATATCGCCCTGCCAGTCGGCGTAGCTGTCAAAAAGCGTATTCATCACCGCCGTGCCGCGCGTATCCTTCAGCACCTCGCCGCGCAACCCGATCAGGCCGCGCGAGGGAATCAGAAACTCCAGCCGCACCCGCCCGCCGCCCGCGCCCTGCCCCGCCATGCGCGTGTTTACGCCCTTGCGCGGACCCATCTTCTGCATCAGCACGCCCACAAACTCCGCCGGGCAGTCGATAATCAACTGCTCCATCGGCTCCTGAATCCTGCCGTTCACCTCACGCTTCACGATCTCCGGCTTGCCCACCGCCAGCTCGTATCCCTCGCGCCGCATGGTCTCAATCAGAATGCCCAACTGCAGCTCGCCGCGCCCCAGCACCTTGAACGAATCCGGGCTGCCCGTCTCTTCCACGCGCAGCGCCACGTTGGTGAGCAGCTCTTTTTCCAGCCGTTCGCGCAGGTGGCGCGAGGTCACGTAGCTGCCTTCGCGGCCGGAAAAGGGCGACGTGTTCACGGTAAAGATCATGGAGAGCGTGGGCTCATCCACGTTGACGTGCACCAGGGGGCGCGGCGTTTCCGCGCTGGTTACGGTCTCGCCAATCGTGATGCCCTCCACGCCGGCAATCGCCACCAGCTCGCCCGCCGCCGCCGTCTCAATATCCACGCGGTCCAGGCCTTCAAACCCGTAAAGCTTGGTGATGCGCGTCTTCTGCTGCGCGCCGTCCAGCTTCACAATCGCCACCTCATCGCCGCGATGGAGCGTGCCGGAAAAGATGCGCCCGATCGCCAGCCGGCCGTGGTATTCGCTGTAGTCCAGATTCACCACCAGCAGTTGCAGCACGCCCGCCGGATCGCCGCTGGGCGGGGGAATGTGGCGCACAATCGCTTCAAACAGCGGCTCCAGCGTCGTGGCCTCGTCTTCCAGCCGCAGCTTGGCCGCGCCGCGCCTGGCGTTGGTGTAAACAATGGGAAACTCCAACTGGCGCTCGTCGGCGTCCAGCTCAATAAACAGGTCGTAGACTTCGTTCAGCACTTCCTGCGGGCGCGCGTCGCTGCGGTCAATCTTGTTCACCACCAGAATGGGCGGCAGCTTGGCCTCCAGCGCCTTGCGCAGCACGTAGCGCGTTTGCGGCAGCGGCCCTTCGCTGGCGTCCACCAGCAGCAGCACGCCGTCCACTAGCTTCAGGGCGCGCTCCACCTCGCCGCCAAAATCCACGTGGCCCGGCGTATCCACAATGTTGATCTTTACGCCCTTGTAATGGATGGCGGTGTTTTTGGCCAGAATGGTGATGCCGCGCTCGCGCTCCAGCTCGTTCGAGTCCA
>VFSW01000657.1_pt1 | contig 51287 bp, 46 predicted proteins | sample 5358111 | NCBI WGS metagenome assembly VFSW01 (sample SAMN11554181, study PRJNA540505) | mine drainage metagenome | isolation source: sediment from site ElyBrook_90M | place: USA: Ely Copper Mine, Vershire, VT | collected 2017 | reverse complement strand
TAGGTGGGCGAGGGTTTCTTCGACGCTGAGGGTGTAGAGCTCGCGGTGAGAGTCGAAGCCTTCGCGGATGAGTTGCTGGAGGTGGCGTCCGGCGATTTGGGCGGCGAGGTTGTCGGTGATGACTTTGCCGGTGCGGCGCTTTTGCTCGACCCAGGCTTGGTTGGGGAGGGCGAGCCACATGGGGCGGCCGTTGATGTCGAAACGGATGTCGGTGGCGTCGACGTGGCGGGTGGCAATGGCGACGATGTTGGCTTTCCAGTTGCAGTGAAGCTCTTCGTGGGTGAAGGGGTCGGTGATGGTGAAGGTCTGGTACATGGTGATAGTTTAACGCGGGATGGTGGAGGTCGGTGTGATGGGGGTCATAAATCAGTTTTCAGTTTCCCCCAAAACGCCCTAAACTGTGAACTGAGAACTGGGAACTGTGAACTGCATTTGATAGACTGGTAAGGATCAGGTTTGAGCGTGCCCGTTGACAGAGGCGCTGGGCGGAAGTCCGGTGGCTGGGGCGGAAACAGGATTGGGCGGCGCTTGAGCACTCCCATTTAAATAGGAAGATGAAGGAAACAGCGTGAAATCAGAGAAGCGTCATGCATTGAAACAGGATGCCCTGGCCAAGGCTGCGGCAAGTTCAGCGAGTTGGGTGAGTGGACACCGTTCGGGATTGGTGCGCTGGGCGATAGTGGGTGGAGTGGTGCTGGTGCTTGGAGTTGGAGCACTGGTTTTCTGGGTGATGCAGCGCACGGCGGCAGATATTGCGCTGGGTGAGGCGATGGACACGTACGGCGCGCCGCTGGCCCAGCCGGGCGAGCCGGTGATGACCGGGATTTATGCGACGGCGGCGGAGCGGACGAAGAAGGCACATGAGCAATTTGCGGCCGTAGCGGCGAAATATGGATATTTGCCCGAGGGCACGAAGGCAAAATACTTTGTAGCGGTGACGGATTCGGAGATGGGTCAGACGGCAGCGGCGGAGACAGGGCTGAAGTCGATTGCTGACTCGATGAATCTGGAGTTGGCGAATCTGGCGAAGATGGCGCTGGTAAATATCTACCGCCAGGAGAAGCGTGACAGCGATGCGGTTACGTTGCTGAACCAGGTGATTGCGAAGCCTTCGACGACGGTATCTGCAGTGGCGGCTCAATTGCAATTGGCGGATATTTACGAGGCGCAGGGCAAGAAGGATGAGGCCAAGGCCTTGTGGACGAAGATCAAGGATTCGGATAAGGATGGCGCGGCGGGTGCGATGGCAGCGCAGAAGTTGAAGTAAGGCAGGGACAAAGGGACTAAGGGACAGAGGGATTCCCCGATTGTTCCTAGTCGCTGAAACTGAGGATTTACACTGGACGCGTGAGCGAATTGAATCGCTTGCACGTCTTTGGTTTTATGAGCGCAGGGCAGGCAACATTACCGCTTTGGATCGGAAGTTTGGGGTCCGGTTTGGAATGCAGGGTGCAGAACGAGATGAGCACTGAGGCGGAGGAGCGCGCGATTGGCGCGCTGGTGGAACAATACTCGGGGACGTTGTACCGGGTGGCCTACTCCGTTTTGAAGAATGCGGCAGATGCCGAGGACGCCGTGCAGGAGGCGTTTGTGCGGGTGCTGCGGCACAGGGCGACGCTGGGGGATGTGCGCGATGCGCGCGTTTGGCTGGTAAGGATTGTTTGGAATGTCTCGCTGGACAAGAAACGGCGGCAGAAGACGCGGCCGGAGACGGATGATGTCGCGGATGTGGCGCGGATGCTGCCGGCTGCGGGATTGACGCCGGAGCAACGTGCGAGCGGGATGGAGCACCACAGGATTGTGCTGGGATGCCTTGAGAAGTTGCCGGAGCGGGAACGTGAAGTGCTGACTCTCTCGGCGTTTGAAGAATTGAACAGCGTGGAGATTGCCGAGGTGCTGGGTGTGACGGAATCGAGTGTGCGGTCGAGGCTTTTCCGGGCGCGGAATTTGATGGCGGAATTGCTGGATCACAAAAGGAGTGGGCGATGAGTGAGCATTTGGAATTTGACGAGACGCTGCGGTTGCTCGCGCGAATGGAGGTTCCGGAGGGTTTGGCGGAACGGGTGAAGGCGCGGCTGAAGGCAGGCGAAGTGATTCAGTGGCCGGAGAAGCCGAGCGTGGCGACGATATGGATGCGGCGTGCGGCGGCGGCGGCGATTGTTTTTGTGGTGAGTGGAGGAAGCTGGGTTGTTTATTCGGGTGTGAATTCGGCGGCGGCGGGAGCCGGAGCGAAGCCGGTGGTGATAGAGAGCCAGAAGCCGGGTGAGTTTGGGAATGCGGGTGCTATGCGGAAGGTCGATCCGTTGACGGCGCCGGTTGCTCCTGCAAATAAAGACGCGAAGAAGCAGGGAAATAAGAAAGCACTATCGATGAAGTAGATATTTTGAAGGACGAGAAGCTTTTTGAGATGAGGCGGTCGCAGCGAAAGCCGCGACCGTTGTGCTTTGGGGCGGGATAAATGCGGGCGTGAAGCACGCAGTTTTAGCAGACCCGATCGTTGGCAAAATCAACAGTAAATGCTACTACTGATCCTTCGACTCAGTTACGCTTTACTCAGATAAACAATTTTTTGGGAAATTAAAAATCAGGGCTCCCTTGCTGCAAAAACAAAGCCGTGCGTTGGTTGGCATTGGGTTGGTGTGATTGTTTTGAATGGTAGAATGCAAACTAAGTTATGTATACGATTACATCTTTGTTCTTTGAAGGGTGCGCACGCGTTGAAAGAATTCCGGAAGAAATTTGATGATTTGCTGGAGCCTGTTGCCGACGCAATCGAGAAACATAGCAGACTGCTGGCGGCGTTCTCGCTCTTGCTGGTGCTGCTTAGCGCGATAGGGATTGCCGCGCAGAAGCTCTTCTGGTACGACGAAATTGTCACACTCTTCACATCACGCCTCTCCAGCGTTGGCGATGTGTGGCGATTTTTTGCCGATGGGCTTGATACCTCCGGACCGGCAGCCGCATTGATGGCGCGTGCGGGAGGCCATTTGCCGCTGGCTCCGGAGATTGCGGTTCGACTCCCGTTCATTGCGGCGTTTCTGTGCATGTGCACGGGAATTTATATTTTTCTGCGGCGCCGTTATCCCGCAGGGTATGCGCTGGCCGGATTGCTCTTTTCAATGACCTTGCCCGGTTTGTTTTTTTATATGACCGAGGCTCGTGCGTATGCGATGATGCTGGCCGGGGTCAGCCTGGCTATGGTGTTTTGGCAGAGCGCGGCCGAGGGACGGGCGCGGGTGCTGGTAATTCCTGCACTTTTTCTGGCGCTCGCTTTTGCAATCGCTTCACACTTCTTTGCAATTTTTTTGTTTGTGCCGTTTGCGCTTGCGCAGCTGACTTTGGATCGCACGAGGAAGCGGATCGACTGGGCGGTGTGGCTGGCGTTGGTGCTGTTTCCAGTGGGTTTTCTTCCTTTTCTGCAAGGCACAGAGAGGGCGAGCAGTTTTTACCGCGCTGGATTTCATGCCAAGGCGAGTCTCACGGCTATGCGCATTCCTTATCGCGAGATCTATAACTCCGGCGGCTGGATAGTGGTCAGTATTCTTTGCCTGCTGGCCGTGTGGCTGCTTGTAAGCGAGAGCCAGGGTGAGGCGAATTTTGAGAAGCAGAAATCAGAAAAGACCGGGCTCGACAAGACTGGTCTGAGTCAGGCGGAATGGATTCTGGCCGGGGTTTTAGCGCTGTATCCCGTTTATGTTGTGGTGGCGTCCTTGGCGATCGGCATCTTCCGTCAGCAGTATGCGGTTTGTTTTTACGTCGGGTTCATTGTGATTTCGGTGGCTGGCTTTGCGGAAGTGGCGCGACGGCGGGCGGCTGCCGGAGTGCTGGCGCTGTTGGCTGTGCTGGCAGTTTTTGCGGTGATTCATACAGGGCAGATGGTGAGTGGGTTGAAGGCTTTGGTGCATCCCTCACGCGTGCATGCTGATGCTGTTGCAACCGTAATGGCGCACACGTGGGTGCAGGGAGTTTCGGCGCAGGAGTTGCCGGTGGCGGTTGACCCCAACACATACATGGAGTTTGCTTTTTACGGAACGCCGGAAATTCAAAAACGCATGTTTGAAGTGATTGACGAGGCCGAGTTCAGCGATCCCAAGTACAGGTTTGCTGTTTCGGATGAGCAGAACTTCAAATACTTTTCGCGCAAGCTGCCCTTGCATGTGATGGAGATTCAGGATTTTCTCGCTGCAAATCCGCATTTTCTTGCGGTGACACAATTTGAAAAGCACGAATGGCTGCCTGATTATTTGATGCGGCATCAGGCGCAGGGAGAGTTAAGCGTGAAAATACTTTCTTATTCAGAGGATGGATATTTGCTGGAAGTGGAGAAGAAGTGAGAAGCAGTTGATAGTTTTCTGTTTCATTGCTCAACTGCCGTTTAAGTGTTCCTAACGGTGGCTGACTTTTTCTCTACCCTGAGGAAAATCATAGTGACAACAAAACGGCATGGATACATCCCTCAGGGGCTAAAGTGTCTGCGTGAGAACTATACAAGGTACATGTAATTCACAGGGTGCTTGCGCGACAAAAGAAGTTTGTAGCGATTCTAGATTTGCAATCCAGATTAGCTCTCGCTGCTTATGAGCGTTGATTTGAAGCTTCCCTCGCTGCGGCTGAAGAACCAACTGGTTCACGGAAGGGTTCGACAGAAATGCGTTCGTAGCGCACTTCAAGGATCGTCAGCTCTTCTGTCCCGCCCGGCGCGCGGAGTACCACGATGTCGCCTTCAGTCGACTTCAGCAATGCGCGCCCTAGTGGCGAGACCCAACTGATGTGGTTACGGCTGAGGTCAACTTCATCTGTGCCTACGATGCACATTTCGTGTTCAGCGCCGGACGAATCGGCGTAGAGCACGGTCGCGCCGAAATATGCCCTCGTTTTTGCCTGCCCTGAGCGAGGTGCTTCCGGGTCCACAACTTCCGCGGCTTCAATGCGCTTCGACAAAAAGCGAATGCGCCCGTCTATCTGCCGCAGCCGCCGCTTGCTGTATTGGTAGTCTGCGTTTTCACTGCGATCGCCGTTCCCGGCAGCCCAGGCCACCACTTCTGTCACGGCTGGTCGATCTTTCGTGAGCAGAAAGCGATGTTCGTCCTTGAGGCGCTCAAGCCCGCCCGGTGTGATGTAGTTCTTTGCGTAAACTGCCGGGTCGTCTGGCGCCGGTCTTCTTGTGTAGCCTTTCCGCATCTCGTTCATCCTCATCTGGTTCATTGCGATTCCGGCTAGCATTTCGTAGCAAACGCCGCGAAAACTTGCTCCGGCTGACAAGGTGTTGGGTCTTCAAAGATTTACCGGGGACGACTCCTCGGCCTGGCGCTCTGATTCAACATTCTGAATTTTTCCTTCGTGGAGTTTGTTCAGGTGCATTTCAGCCTGGAGACGGCGGCGGGCGCGTTTTTCTCCGGAGATTCTTTTTTGTCGCCAGGTGGTTACGGAGGTGACGCCGTAGTTCCAAACAGCGGAGAAGATGAGTCCGATGAGAGCGGCAAAGAGCCAGGAGATGCCGTGGTGGAATGCCTCATTTGAAACAGCGACATTGATGACGAGTCCGAGCCCGCAGGCAAGGTAAAAGCTGAGCAAGCCAATCCAGAAAGCGCGGCCGCGCAAGCGGCGGTCGCTGTAGGTGACAAGGTTGTTGAGGATGTAATTCACGGTCATGACGATGAGAGTGGTAATGGCCTGTGACTTGGCGAAGCTGAGCGCGGCGAAGAGCATGAACGATTTCAGAATGGTCAGGTGCACGGCAACGCCAAAGGCGCCGACCATGCAGAAGAGCACGAAGCGAATGTTGATGAATTTTCCGATGCGCTTGTCGGCGAGGAGTTCAAGATACTCGACACCGACCATAACATCCAGTTTGCTTTCACCGTGCTCGCGGAGGCGGAATTGATAAGCGACTTCGGCGATTTTCAGCGGCTGCTCAGCGGAGAGAACGATGTCGAGGAGGATTTTGAATCCGAGGGCGGAGAGGCGATGAGCGAGTCGCTCGAAAGTGCTGAAGCGGACGATAAAGAATCCGCTCATGGGGTCAGTGAGAGCGTGGGTGGCGCCGGTCGTGCTGAGCCGTCGCCCAAAGTGACTTAATTTGACGCGCCAGTTGGAGAACTGTCCCATGCCACCGCCGGCGATGTTGCGCGAGCCGACGACGAGGTCGAGGTTTTCATCGCGGATGCGGCGCAGCATGGCGGGGAGAATGGTTTCATCGTGCTGCATGTCTGCGTCCATGACTGCGACATAAGGGGCTGAAGCGGCCAGGATGCCTTCAATGCAGGCCGAGGAGAGGCCGCGGCGGCCAATGCGATGGAGCACACGGACGTTGTTTTGGGATTGTGAGATTTGGCGCACCAGGGCTGCGGTGCCGTCGGGCGAATCGTCATCAACAAAGATGACTTCGTAGTGCACGCCCTTCAGCACAGTCTTGAGTCGCTCCACCACATTTTGGACGTTGCCGCTTTCGTTGAATGTGGGGAGAACGATTGCCAGCTCGTATGCCATTGATTTCCTTCTGCGCTGCCTCAGAGGTTGCAGATTTAATCTTAAATGCTTTATTGACCATACTTGTCAATTCAATTACCAACCCATGAGGCGCATGCGGTTGAGGATGATGTTGTGATAATTGGTCATACGCTGGGGTTTGCGCTTCAGGGGTGCAGGAAGGATTGCAGCGAGGCGGGCGGATTGCTCGCGGTCGAGAGAGCGGGCAGAGATTTTGTAATGGTAGTGGGCGGCGGCATCGGCGCCGTAAACGGCAGGTCCCCACTCGACGAGGTTCAAATAAAGTTCGAGAATGCGCTGCTTGCTGAGGACGAGTTCTGCAATAGGAACCAGGGTGGTTTCAGCTCCTTTGCGGATGAAGGATCGGCTGGTGCCGAAGAAGAGATTCTTGACGAGCTGCTGGGTGATGGTGGAACCGCCGCGCATGCGTTCGCCTTCCATATCTTCATTGGCGGCTTTTTGGATGGCGTCCCAATCGAAGCCGTGGTGGTGGTAGAAGTTGCCGTCTTCAGCGGCGACGACGGCGTGCTGGAGGTTGGGCGAGATTTGGGAGATGGGAATGAAATCGAAACGCTCGTTGTAAGGCTTGCCGTGGATGAAGGCCTGGAAGCGGCGCTCGACGTGGACGGCGGTGGTGGGCGGGTCGATCCAGCGGTAGGCGAGGAGGAGGAGTGCGAAGAAAAGCCAGATGGAAGCGAGGGTGATGAAGAACCATTTGATGATGGAACGGAGGGTGGGTTTGGGGATACGGATTTTGGGGGTGGTGGAAGTAGCCACAGATTAGAGTTCGAGTACGTTGTCTTCGATGGCGAGGCGGACGTTGCCGTCTGATTTTGCGAGGCGGCGTACGGCTTCGGGCTTGTCTACTTTTGCTTTGAGCATGACGAGGGCGACGGGGATGGAGCGTCCGGCGGATTTGATGGTTTGGACGGCGGTTTCGCGGTTGATATTGCAGGCGTGCATGAGGAGACGGATGCCGCGCTCGACGAGCTTGGAGTTCTGCATGTGCACGTTGACCATGAGGTTCTCGTATACGTACCCGAGCCGCGTCATGGTGCCTGTGGTGATCATGTTGAGGATCATTTTTTGTGCGGAGCCGGCCTTCATGCGCGTGGAACCGGAGATGACTTCAGGGCCGACTTCAGCGACGATGACGACATCGGCAGCCGCGGCGAGTGGGGTGCCCTGATTGCAGGTGACAGCGGCGGTGAATGCGCCACGGGCCTTTGCGTAAGCGATGGCGGAGACGACATAGGGAGTGCGGCCGGATGCCGAGAGGCCGATGATGACGTCTTTGCGGGTGGGCCGGCGGCGGGCGAGATCGCGCTGGCCGAGTTCCTCGGAATCTTCGTTGACTTCAACGGCGGAGGCGAGTGCTTTGGGACCGCCGGCCATGATGTATTGGACTTGCCCTGGAACGGTGGAGTAGGTGGGCGGGCACTCGGATGCGTCGAGTGCGGCAATGCGGCCGCTGGAACCTGCGCCGACGTAGATGATGCGACCGCCATCGCGAAGGCTGCGCGCGGCCTGATCGATGACCTGGGCGATTTCAGGAATGGCTTTTTTGACTGCAGCGGCAACCTTGGAGTCTTCGTGATTGATGATCTTGGCGATCTCCAGAGCTGACTTGGTGTCAAAGCCCTGAGAGGCTTCGTTCTGGCTCTCGGTCATCAAATTCTGAAGCAGTTCGGCGGAGTCTTTATGTAGACTCTTGGTTGTCTGGGTGCCGCTGGCCTCAGGAGTAGTGCTATTCAACATGCGTCTGTCCCCAAAGTTCTATTGTAGCTGTTCAGTGAGCAGATTGCAGCGGGAAATCTTTTTGAATTTGCGGGGAAGGTCTTTGAAATGAGGGAATTTATTAAAAGTTAGGTGGTGGTAGAGAGGGAATTATTTTACGGAGAAGGCTTTGACGGCGATGGCGTTGGGGTCGTGCCCGGTGGAGAGCATGGTGAAGAGGGAGTGGAGGGTGCTGCCATTGGTTGATTGTGTGAGAGATGCGGTGCGGACGAGGGCGAGGTCTCCGGAGCGTGCATCGACGACGAGGAGGAGATGTCCGGCGGTGGAGAAGGCGAGAGCGGAGGGACCATCGCCGACGTGCACCCCGCCGAAACGTTTGCCATCATCGATGCTGTAAAGGGTGACTTCACTGGAGCCGGAGTTGCTGACGTAGAGAGTGGAGTTATCTGGGGAGACGAGCCCAGCGCGGGGGTGGTCACCCATGAGGTAAGAGCCGAGGACGTCGTTGGTGGGAGTGGAGAGCTCCGAGATGGTGTTGCTGGCGGAGTTCATAACGAAAATTTCGCCGCCATCGGGTTTGAGTGTGAGGTAGATGGGAGATTTGCCGACGTCGAGGAGAGCTTCAATGCGGTCGGGTTGAGTTTGGTGGGCTTGATTTTCATGCGACAGTGCGATGGAGAGAACTTGATGGCCGTCAGAACATGCGGCGAAGACCTTGGAGGAATCGGGGATGATGGTGAGGTGCGATGCGCCGGGGCAGTTATCAAAGACAGCGCGGGGTGTGTGATTAACGGCGGTGGTGGTGGCCGCGTTGAGGATGGTGACGCTGCCAGCGTGGGCATTGGCGACGACGAGGGTTTTGTCGTCGGGTGAGAGCGCAAGGGCGGTGGGTTCTTCACCTACGCCGATGACGGCGAGTTCCTTGTGGAGCTTGAGGTCGAGGATGGAGACGGAGTTGGATGCGGAGTTGGCGACATAAGCGAGTGTGCCGGTTGCGTTGATGGCGATGGCAACGGGCAGGCGGTGAACGGGGATGGTGGCGACGACCTGATTTTTTTCAGCGTTGATGACGGAGACGGAGCCGTTGGAATTGGGGTTGCCGGAGTTGACGACGTAGATCTCATTGTTTGCGGGGCTGGGGAGAACGGCGACGGGATGCTCACCGACGGCGAGTTCACGGTCGAGGCGGAGATTGACGAGGTCAAAGATGGAGACGGTGTTGGAGCCGCCGTTGGTGACGTAGGCGTACTCGCGGTAGTTTGAGGGGTAGTCGGGGAAGTCGTGGGAGCGGCAGGCGGTGAGCGCGAGAGTGAAAGCGCATAGAAGCGCGGCGATGCAATGAGAGCGCGAGATTTTGAAACGCGGGTGCATGGAGTTAGGCTCTCGCACCTGAGTCGATGTGGATACCTCGGGGGAGCTTGCGGTTGACGATGGGGGCGAGTAGTTCAGTCTCGTTCATCATCGTGGCGAACTGGTCGGGGTAGAGGGATTGCGGGCCGTCAGAGAGTGCTTGATCGGGCTGGTGATGGACTTCGATGAGGAGACCGTCGGCTCCGGCGGCGATTCCTGCGCGGGCCATGGGGAGAACTTTGTCGCGCTTGCCGGTGCCGTGGCTGGGGTCAACTAGGATGGGCAGGTGAGAGACCTGCTGAACGGCGGGAATGATGCTGAGGTCGAGTGTGTTGCGGGAGTGGTCGGCGAAGGTGCGGACGCCGCGCTCGCAGAGAATAACTTCGTAGTTGCCCTCGCTCATGACGTACTCGGCGGACATGAGGAACTCTTCAAGCGTTGCGGAGAGGCCGCGCTTGATGATGACGGGCTTGCGCATTTTTCCGGCACGCTTGAGGAGAGAGAAGTTCTGCATGTTGCGCGCGCCGATTTGAATGACGTCGGCCCATTCGTTGACGAGGTCGAGTGATTCGTTGTCGAGGGCTTCGGTGACGATGCGGAGGCCGAAAGCGGTGCGGATCTCGGCCATGATTTTGAGGGCGTCGAGGCCCATGCCCTGGAATGCGTAGGGCGAAGTGCGGGGCTTGAATGCGCCGCCACGGAAGAATTGCGCGCCGGATGCGGCGACTTGCTCGGCGATGGCGAAAGCCTGTTCGCGGCTTTCGATGGAGCAGGGACCGGCGATGACGGCGAGGTTGCGGCCGCCGATGGTGGCGTCAGTGCCGGGGAAGCGGATGAGGGTGTCTTCTTCTTTGACGTCGCGGCTGGCGAGCTTGTAGGCCTTGGTGACGCGGATGACTTCAGCGACGCCGGAGAGCGCTTCGAGATTGCCTCGGCTGACTTCGCCCTTGTTGCCGGTGATGCCGATGGCAGTGCGTTCAGCGCCAGGGAGCGGGTGGGGACGGAGACCGAGTTTTTCAATCGCCTCGCATACTGCCTGAATTTCTTCAGGGGATGCGTGGGCTTTCATGACGACTAACATAATTTTTCCTTAAACTGCGAAATTTTGCTTCGAAAACGATGAAGCAGTGTTAGCGATTCTTTTGCACTCGTGCGGTGGCGTACTTTAGCTGCTGGCTCATGATGAGGAGACGCGCGAGGTAGCCAAGTTGCAAGACCCAAGTGATGACATAGGCGGCGATGAGGAAATGGTGTTCCAAAGTGATTCCTTTCAGGCGAGATTAGTCGGCGTTGAGCGCGGCTTCTGATTGACTGGCGATGATGGATTGGCTTTTGCGTTCGACACGATAGCGCAGATAGAGGAGGAGCATGCCCCAGGCGAGCCAGGCGACGATGTTCCAGAGCCAGGCGATTTTCATGGTGGGGTCGAGTCCGGAGTTTTGATCACCGCCGAAGATGGGCGAGGGATGCTGGGTGCGCCACCAGCGGTTGGACATGTAGACGATGGGCACGTCGAGCGCGCCGAAGATGCTGAGGACAGCGGCGAGGGTCTGCATCTGCGGGCCGGAGACGAAGCGGCGCAGGAGGAGATAGCTGACGTAGATGAGCCAGAGAACGAGAGTGGTGGTGAGGCGGGCATCCCATGTCCACCAGATGCCCCAGACGGGTCGTGCCCAGATGGGGCCGGTGATGAGGACGATGGTGCAATAGAGGACGCCGACTTCAGCGGCGGCGACGGCGAGAGCGTCAGCGGATTGCGCGCCTGTGGGATTTGAATGGCGGCGTGCGAGATAGAGGATGGAGCCGACGAGGCTGATGGCGAAGAAGAGGAAGGAGATCATCGCGTGGGGGACGTGGTAGTAGAAGATGCGCTGAATCTCGCCCTGCATGCCGTCAGTGGGCGCGACGAAGATGGCTTGATTGAAGCCATAGATGAGGAGCAGGAGCGTGATGAGTACGTACAAACCAATGGCGAAATTCTTCATTTTTGATACTCCAATGGTGAAAGACCAGTGTACGACGAATGATAGATGAAAGTCTCCATCGATGGGTGGAGTTGAGCGTGAATCAGGCAGCTTTTTGGTGCGGTTTTACCTTGCTGATGGACTTGATAACGGATTTATTCTGAGCGGCGAGCCATAGATCATGACCGCTCTGGAGGTTCATCCAGAATTGAGCGGAGTTGCCAAAGTAACGGCTGAGACGAAGAGATGTGTCGGCTGTGATGCCGCGCTTGCTGCGGATGATGTCGTTGATGCGTGGTGCAGAGATGTGGAGTTCTTTGGCGAGACGGTAAGCGGTGAGGCCGAGGGGTTGCATGAACTCGGTGAGGAGAATTTCGCCGGGATGGATGGAGAATGCGAAGGGGAATTTCTTCATACACGATCCTACTCAGCGCCGAGGACTACATCAAAAAGCATCAGGCTGGTGGTGGTGAAAATGATGTCGTAGGCGAGTAGCACCTTAATCCATAAAATGGGGCTGCCATCTCCGAGCAGGATGTATTTTGTAGCCATGACCATAGCCAGAAGTGACGGAATGAAGATGGGAAAAAGGATCATGGACAAAATCATTTCTCTGTTTCGACTGCCGATGGCGAGCGCGGCAAAGAAAGTACCCACAGCAACGAGCGCCCAGGTTCCTAGCGGCAAAACGAGCAACAGGAGCCAGCCGTTGCCAGCTATGCGCAAGTTGTACATGATCAGGAAGAGGGGCGCGATGATCAGCTGCGTAATGGAAACGAAGATAAAGTTGGCGATGGTCTTGGCGAGGTAGAGAGGGGCCGCTCCACTTGGAGCCATGCGTTGCGCATCCATGACGGAGTGGCGAATTTCACGCGCCCATGCTTGATTGAGGGCGCTCGATGAGGCGAAGAGTGTGGCGACGCAGAAAACCCCAGCTGCGATTTGCTGAGAGACTGCGACGGTGGGGTCAAAGGCCATGGAAAAGAGAATGACCACGAGCAATGAAAAAAAGAGCATGGAGATAAGCGCGTCAAACGAGCGCCACTCGATGCGGAGGTCTTTGATGAGGTGGGTGAGGAGGACGGATTTCATTGTATCCAGACCTCGCGTTTTGTGATGTCGGCGGTGACGACTTGGGGTGCGGATTCGCGGGCGGCTCTCAAGTAGTCGGCGGGGGCGAGGATTAATTGAGTGCCGCGAGTTCCTGCGGAGACGCTGATTTGATCGTGGAGTTCGATGGTTTCATCGATGAAGACGGGGAAGGGTTTTTTTGCGCCGAAGATGGTGACGCCGCCGCGAATGTAGCCGGTGAGGGGCTGGACTTCTTTGAGGGAGACCATCTCCGCCTTGCGGAGGCCTGCGGATTTGGCTAGCTTTTTAAAATCAAGTTCAGAGTCTCCGGGGATGACGGCGAAGACGAAAGATTGAGGGCCGCCGGTGGTGAGGAGGGTTTTGAAGACTTGCTCGGGAGGCATGTTGATTTTTTTGGCGACGGAGATGGCGGAGAGATCATTTTCATCGACTTCGTACTCGCGGAGTTCGAAAGGGATGTTGAGGGATTCGAGGATGCGGGCGCCGTTGGTCTTCATAGAGTGGGGCTCCCGAGTTCGTTGCTGATGAGTCGGCCTGCGTGGAGGGTGAGGACGACGTCGGCGATGGGAGCGGCGAGTTCACGCTGATGGGTAGTGAGTACGATGGTGCGGGTGCCGTGGCGGAAGGTGGAGAGAAGCTTGACCATCTGATGCGCGCTCTCGACGTCCATGTTGGAGAAGGGCTCGTCGAGGAGGAGAAGGTCGGGGGAGCATAGAAGGGCGCGGGCGAGGGATGTGCGCTGACGCATGCCCTGCGAGTATTGGCCGAAGGTGCGGGTGAGGGTGGGGTCGAGACCGACCTGGCGAAGAGCTTCTTCGGGCGCGAGGGTGGTGCGCTCGGCATAGAGGCTGGCGAAGTAAGCGAGATTTTCCTGTGCCGTGAGCTCGTCGTAGAGCATGGGAGCGTGGCTCATGTAACTGATGCGCTCGCGAACTTCGTGGGGCTTGTTTTTGCCGAAGAGGTGGAGGGAGCCGTGGGTGGGACGGAGGAGTCCGGCGAGAACGCGGAGGAGGGTGGATTTGCCGGCGCCGTTTTCACCGAGGAGAACGTAACATTTGCCGGGATGGAGATCAGCGGAAATTTCACGCAGAGCGGCAAAGGAGCCGAAGAGGCGCGAGATTTTGACTAATCTGACAGACGGCTCTGCGAGGCGAACGGAGGGGTTCGACAGCGCGATTGTCTCCTGATGAGTGGGCTGTGCTTCCGCAGTCATTAATTACCCTGGCGTGCTCCGGAGTTTGCGCCGGGCGCTGCAGGGGCGGTGACTTCTGATTTTTGCGTTGGTGCTGTGCCTGCGCCGGCGGGCTTTGTGGCAGGTGCTGCGCCGGGAGTGGCGGGAGCATATTTGCTGGCGCACTTGGCTTGGAGCTGTTTGGCCTGGAAGACGCCATCTGCGCCGAGGTTGCCTTCGGAGACGGCTTCGGAATTGTCCTTGAATGTGTCTGGCGGAGGCTCGGAACCTTTGTAATCGACCTTGAGAGTTTTGCCGGTTCCGGCTTTGGCGGAGTGGCTTTCGTACTCATCGATGATGAAGGTGACGTGGGTACCGTTCTGCACGATGGAGCCGGGACGGACGAAGCCATCGACACGGATGTTGGCCTTGTAGGCGTTGTCGCCCATCTTCTGTAGTTCCGGGATGGTGACGAAATAGCTTGTGTTGGCCTTGTCAGTTGCGCCGGACCAGGCGAGCCAAACGATGGTGCCAATGATGATGACCGCAGCGATGGTGATTTGAGTAATCTTTTTGTTCATAACAACCCTCCGACGAAAAAGCCATCCAAGTGGAGCTGAAAAGCCCGACACAAGAAATACGGGGAAACGGCTCTCTCTTAACAGTTTACGCCAACGGCAGATTACTGTGCTGGCTGGGCGGATTCAAGTCTTTTTGCCGCCTGATTCAGGCTATCAGTGAGTACGGTGAGCTGTTCTGTGGCCCGCGTCACATCACTTGCATCGATGGCCTCAAAGACGCCGGGAATGACGACCGCAGCATAGCCGGTGTACTCGCCGGGTGCATAGATGGTGTGCTTGTACCAGGGACGATTGGGAAGTCCTGAAGAGCTGAGGAGATCGCTCTCGACGAGGCGCAGGGATTGGTTGAGTGATTTGAGGTCGCCATGAGGATTGGACTGGATAGCGTTGATTTTGTCAGCGGCGGCGGTGAAGCGCGCGGCGGCGGCTTCGACGGGGGTGAAGTTGAGGGAGAGCTTGAGGTCGGCGGCCTTCTTTTTGGCGGAAGTGATGTAGCCGGTGATGGCGTGGGCGTAGGTGGGGTAATCGTAAGGGAGAACGTCGGCATCGGCCATGCGGAGGACTTCAAGGCCGAAGACACGGGCCATCTCCTGGAGGTAGAGGAAGTGGGGGTCGGCGTTCTGGACGAACCATGCGTAGTTGTCGAAGGCGGAGTGGTAGACGCCGTAAGGACCGCCGGAGCCGATGTCCGTGGAAGGGACGCCGGCGTGCTGAAGGAAAGGTGTGAAATCAGAGCCGGAGCCGAGGTCGCCGACGTGAGGTTCGCCGTTGGTTTTGAGGGGTGAGTTGGAACCGCGATGCTCGTTGGAGGCGGTGTCGCTGTGGGCGTTCCAGATGTCGTAGACAGATGGGTTGGTGGATGCAGATGCAGAGGGGCTGGGAACAGCGCGGGTGATCTGGTGAATGAAACGCTGGAGGGATGGGACGGCAGAGGCGCCGAATTCGGGACCAGCGACGCCGACATCCATATTGAAGTAGGCAACGGCGTTTTTGAGGATGGCCATGTGGTCTTCGACCCATTCAGTTGAGCCCATGAGGCCTTCTTCTTCGGCGTCCCAACTGCAGAAGACAATGGTGCGCCTGGGACGCCAGCCGGATTTGAGCAGTTCGCCGATGCCGTGGATGGATTCAAGCATGGCGGCAGTTCCGCTGTTGGGATCGACTGCGCCATAGACCCAGGCGTCGCGGTGATTTCCGGCGATGACCCAAGGGTCGGAGGAGTCAGGATTATTGGCAACATCAGAGCCTTTGATTTTGCCTATAACGTCCCAAATCGTCCGGAGCTGGTAATCCTGATCGGAGAGGACGTGGACCTTAACTCCGCCGGGGCCGTAGTGATAGTGGAAAGGGAGTGCGCCTTGCCAGCTTTGGGGAACGGCAGGGCCTTGAAGGGCGCGGAGGATGGGCGAGGCGTCGTGATAGCTGAGAGGGATGGAGGGAATGCCGGGTTGATTGCCGCGGCCCTGGATGCGGGCACTGTCAGGGAGGTCGAGGGTGGAGGCTATGCCGGGGGTTTGGGGGTCGCCGGAATATTTGGAGAGCATTTGCACGGAACCGCGCTGGACGGCGGATTCAGGACGCATGGGGCCATGGGGGTAGAGGTCACCTTTGTAGTAGCCGTCGTCGAAGGGGTCGGAGTAGATGAGGACTGCGGCTGCTCCGCGCTGCTCGGCGAGATAGACCTTGATGCCTCGGAAGTTTCCGCCATAGCGAACGAGAACGATTTTACCGTGGAGGTCGATTTTTTTTGCGGCGAGTTCGTCGAAGTCTTCAATGCGGCCGTAGTTTGCGTAGACGACTTCACCGGTGACGTCGCCGGATGCGGAGGAGCCGTGGAAGGGCATGACGACACGGGGATCGTCCTGGAATGCGTCACCCTCGACATGCTCGCGCTGAGGGCCGGTCATGAGGAGTTTGCCGTCGGGAGAGAATGCTTCAACGAGAACTTTGCGCGGCTGGTTCAGGTAGACGCGATAAGAAACGATTTCGGTGTCGAGTCCGGCATCGCGAAATTTTTGGGCGACGTACTCGGCGGTTTCTTTGTCTTCAGGAGTTGCGGCGAGGTGAGGCTTGGCTGTGAGGGTTTTGAGGTGTGCGCCGGCGAGAGTGGTGTCTGGAACGGCGAGGAAAGACTTTTCGATTTTTGATTCGTTTGTGAAATCAGTGAAGCCGAAGACGGAGGTTGGCTCTTGTGCTGGAATCTGAGCAAAGGCGGAAGAGAGGCTCAGCAAGAGAGCACAGAAAAGGGCGGAGACGAATTTCATCGAAAAAACCTCGCGCGGTGGTTGGACTGGACTTTAGTTTACAAGGATTCAACGAAGTTCAGATTACACTAGGGGTATGGATCGTGAGCAGGTGGAAGAAATGGATGGGAGCAAGGGGGCTGAAGAGCCGGTCAAGTTGCCGGATGTTTCGGATGAATTGTTTGCGCCGCTTCAATTGGATCCTGCGGATGCTTCGGTGAAGGCGTTTCCGAAGATTATCAGCGCGCTGCGGAACAGGAATTTCAGATTGTTCTGGAGCGGAAATTTTCTCTCGAACATTGGAACGTGGATGCAGAATGTGGCGCTGGGCTGGCTGATTCTGGATCTGACACACTCGGCATTCTGGCTGGGCGTGGTGGGATTTGCGGGATCGATTCCGTTTTTATTCATTACATTGTTTGGGGGAGTGGTTGCTGACCGCGTGAATAAAAGGCGGCTGCTGCTGACGACGCAATCGGCGATGATGCTGCTGGCGTTTTTGCTGGCGGGGTTGACGTTTACGCATCGAATTTCAATTTGGGGAATATTGGCGATTGCGTTTTTCAACGGCGTGGCGATGGCGATGAATGCGCCGAGCTACCAGGCGCTGGTGCCGCAGTTGATTGAGCGCGAGGATTTGACGAATGCGATTGCGCTGAACTCGGCGCAGTTTAATATGTCGCGCATACTGGGGCCGACGCTGGGCGGATATGCGATGGCGCTGATTGGCGTAGCGGGAAATTTCTTTTTGAATGGTGTGAGTTTTCTGGCGGTGCTGGTGGCGCTGGTGAGGATCAAATATCCATACGAAGAACGGCAGCACCACGAGAGCATGCTCAGGAGTTTGGTGGATGGCTTCAAATATTTGAACTCTCATGTTCAGATGCGGATTCTGGTCTGGATGATTGCGGCGGGAAGTTTGCTGGGGATTCCTTTTATTACTTTCATTCCGTATTTTGCGAGGATTCAACTGCACACGGATGAGAGCGGACTGGGTTGGCTGATGGCGGGGTCAGGCGCGGGTGCGGTGATGGGCGCGGTGACGGTGGCATGGTTGGGGAAGATTCATCATCGCGGATATGTGATTGCGATCAGCGGGATTGTTTTCTTCGGCGCAATTATTGGAGTGTGTTACTCGCAGAATTTTAATTTGAGCGCGGGGCTGCTGCTGGTGGAGGGGTACTCGGCGATCATGATGATTTCGTCGGTGAATATTGGGATTCAGCAGTTGTCGTCGAATCAGATGCGGGGGCGCGTGATGAGTATTTATGCGACGTGCTTTTTGGGATTGCCGCCGCTGGGGTCTTTGCTGGCGGGCGAACTTTCAAGACATATACCGACTTCGTATGCGCTGGCGATGATGGCGGGGATGGCGGCGGTGGTCTTTGCGGGATTCTTGATTTTCTCGAGCGAGTTGAGGGCGCTGGAGTAGAGCAATTTTTATTGGATCATTTAGATGTAACCCACCCTGGCGGCAAAAACTCAAACGTCGCGAGAATGGGTCACCGGCATTAGATTTGTAAACCGAATAAATTATGCGACGGGTTGGGTGCAGTGAGAGCAACGCTTGGCGGCGACAGGGATCTCGCTGAGGCACTCGGGGCACGTCTTGTTGGCGGGTGCATCTGGCGGAGCTTTTTTGAGACGGGCGAGAAGTGCGTTGGTGGGTAGCACCACGGCGAAGTAGACGACACTGGCGACGATCAAGAACGAAACGACGGCATTCATGAAGTTGCCGATTTGAATTTTGCCGCCATGTAGATCGATAACGAAGGCGCTGAAGTCAGGTTTGCCCACGGTTGCCGAGATCATCGGATTGAGGACATCTTTTACGAGCGAGCCGACGATGGCGTTGAAGGCTGCGCCGAGGATGACGGCTACGGCGAGATCGATGACGTTGCCGCGCAGAATAAAATCACGAAAACCTTTGAGCATATTGAACTCCTTGCAAGTGATAGCGGGATCTGGATGATTAGACTATGGAAACTCCAGAAAGTACATCATAAACAGAATGGTGGCGAGAATCAGCAAATTTGTATAGAAGAGCAGAAGAATTCCGGCGTGGAGGAGGCTCCATTTGCGCTGAAATTTGAGTAGACATTCGATGGCACCCCAGGCGGCGAGGGCAGCAGTGAAGAGCAGCCAGAGAGATGGGTGAGGGTTTGGAAAGCCGGTGACGAGAAAAGACAAACCCATGGAGAGCAGGGGAAGGATAGCGCCACGGAGGAGTGAGGGTTTGCGGAGGTTGAGGAAGTTGGTGCGAGGGAGTCGCATGGGTTAGGAACAAGTCTAACCCGCGATGCGGATGAGTTGCTCGGCTTCATTTTTTGCGCCGAGGATGGAGACGCGGGGAATGCGGCCGCGGACCATGGCGACTTCGTCGCAGCGGCTTAGACGCGGGCACATTTGGCAATCTTTGAAGATTTTGTCGGGGAGTTCGGTTTTGTCTTCGATGATGCGGAAGCCGTATTTGAAAAAGAAGTCGGGGATGCGCGTGAAGAGGCAGACCGATTGGATGCCGTGAATTTCAGCTTCTTCAATGAGAGTTTTGAGAATGCTGCCGCCTGCGCCCTGGCCTTTGGCTCCGGGCTTGACGACGATGGAGCGGACTTCGCAGAGATGAGGGCCATACAAATGCAAAGCGCCGCAGCCGAGGAAGGTGCCCGTGTCAGAGAGAGCGATGGTGAAGTCGCGGATGTTCTCGCAGATTTCGGCGAAGGGACGGCGGATGAGCGTGCCATCGGAGACGTGGGCGTTGACGATCTCGAAGATTTGAGTTGCGTCTTGAAGGAGAGCTTTACGCACCAGCATAGGAGGCCTCCTGCTGTTTTAAATCAGACTTGATGGTTTGAATGCGGGCGCGGGTTTCAGCAAGCGCGGATTTGACGCGGGTGCGCGAGGTACTGCCGATGCTTGAGTGGCAATCGAGTGTGGCTTCGAGAGTGATGGCTGCGAAAAAGTCTTCGCCGAATTCAGGGCCGAAGGTGCGGAGTTCTTCAAGTGAGAGCTGGTTGAGTTCGAGATTTTTTTCTAACGCGTAACGGACGGCGTTGCCGATTTTCTCGTGCGCGGTGCGGAAGGGAAGGCCCTTGTGGACGAGGTAGGTGGCGGCTGCCATGGCGTTGAGGTAGCCGGATTGCGCGGCTTCGGTCATGCGCGCGTAGTTGAAGCCGAGGTTGGCGGTGAAACGCGCCAGCAGGTCGAGCATGAGGGGCACGAAGTCGACGGCGAAGACGGGCTCCTGCGTTTCCTGCAGGTCTTTGTTGTAGGCAAGAGGAAGGCCTTTGAGGATGAGGGTGACGGTTTGCGCGGCGGCGTTGATGCGCGCGACCTTGGCCCGGATGAGCTCGGTGAGATCGGGATTCTTCTTTTGCGGCATGGCGCTGGAGCCGGTGGAGAAAGCTTCAGGCAATGTGACGAAGTTGAATTCGGCGGTGGCGAAGAGAGTGATCTCTTCAGCAAATCGGCTGGCGTGGAGGCCGACAAAGGTCAGCGCCTGCAGATAATCCAAAACAAAGTCGCGGTCACTGGTGGCGTCAATGCTGTTGGCGGTGGGCGCTGAGAAACCGAGCTCGCGTGCGACGAGTGTGCGGTCGAGCGAGAGGGTTGCGCCGGCGACTGCTCCGGAGCCGAGAGGACAGAAGTTCATGCGCGTGCGAACGTCCTGAAGTCGCGCGATGTCGCGGAGGAGCATTTCGACGTAGGCAAGGAGCCAATGCGCGACGAGGACGGGCTCGGCCCTTTGGAGGTGCGTGTAGCTAGGCATGACGGTTTCGCCGGAGGCTTCTGCTTTGGCGAGGAGAGCTTCTGACCACGAGATGAGGCCAGAGATGACGGAATCGATTTGGCGACGGATGTAGAGGCGGAGGTCAGTGGCGATTTGCTCGTTGCGGCTGCGTCCGGTGTGGAGTTTGAGGCCGAGGGGACCGAGTTTGTTGGTGAGGGAGAGCTCGACAAAGTGGTGGATGTCTTCAGCTGTTGAGTGATCGCGCACGAGGGCCTGGCCTGCTTCGGAGGAATGGTCGGCGGCGATGGCGTCAAGTGCGGCGCGGATGGATGCGAGTTCGTCGGAGGTGAGGATGCCGGCTGCGGAGAGAGCAGAGGCATGGGCTTTACTGGCAGCGACTTCGTCGGGAAGCAGACGCCAATCAAAAACAATCGACCGCTGCCAGCGTTCGAAGGCCGGATCGAGAGGTTCACAGAAACGGCCGGTCCACATTTTGGTTTGCTCGTTACTCATTACAATGCTTTCTTTGTTTCGCCTTGCGGCTCGGGCTCTGTCACACCTTGAAGTTTAGGCATCTCGCTGCCTTTGCTCAAAGTAAGCAAACCAGAAGCCGCGTAGGAGATCAGCTTGGCGCGGGTGTCAGTGATATCCAAATTCCTCATCGTCAGTTGGCCGATGCGGTCGCGCGCCGAGAAGGTGGATACGGTCTTCTCCATGCTGAGGCGCTCGGGATGGAATGTTAGGTTAGGCGATTCGGTATTCAAAATCGAGTAGTCGTTGCCGCGGCGGAGTTCGAGAGTGACTGTGCCGGTGATGGATTTGGCGACCCAGCGCTGGGCGGATTCGCGCAGCATGATGGCTTGCGAATCAAACCAGCGGCCTTGATAGAGGAGGTGGCCAAGTTTGCGTCCGTTGTCGCGGTACTGCTCGATTGTGTCTTCATTGTGAATGCCGGTGATGAGGCGCTCGTAAGCGATAAAGAGAAGAGCGAGGCCGGGTGCCTCGTAGATGCCACGGCTCTTGGCTTCGATGATGCGGTTTTCGATTTGGTCGCTCATGCCGAGTCCGTGACGTCCACCGATTGCGTTGGCTTCAAGAAGGAGTTCGACTGCGTCTGCGAAATGACGGCCATTGAGAGCGACGGGTTGCCCCTCTTCAAAAGTGATGGTCACTTCTTCGCGAACGACGGAAACGTCTTCACGCCAAGAAGCAACGCCCATGATGGGGTCGACAATTTTGATCGAAGTGGAAAGCTGCTCGAGGTCTTTGGCTTCGTGCGTGGCGCCCAGCAGGTTGGAGTCAGTGGAGTAAGCCTTCTCGGCGGACATCTTGTAGCCGAAGCCATGGGCTTGCATGTAGGCAGACATCTCGGCGCGGCCACCGAGCTCGTCGATGAAGGTTGCGTCGAGCCAGGGCTTGTAGATGTGCAGGTCAGGATTGACGAGTAGGCCGTAGCGATAGAAGCGCTCGATGTCGTTGCCCTTGAAGGTTGAGCCGTCGCCCCAGATGTTGACGTCATCTTCTTTCATCGCGGCGACGAGCATGGTTCCGGTGACGGCGCGACCAATGGGCGTGGTGTTGAAGTACGCAATGCCCGCAGTCGTGATGTGGAAGGCTCCTGCTTGCAGCGCGGCAATGCCTTCGCGAACAAGCTGAGGGCGGCAATCGATAAGGCGGGCTTTTACTGCGCCGTATTCGAGGGCTTTGCGGGGGATTTCCTCGTAGTCGGCTTCGTCGGGTTGGCCGAGGTTCGCCGTGTAGGCGTAGGGGATTGCGCCCTTCTGCTTCATCCAGTGAAGTGCGGCGGAGGTGTCAAGCCCGCCGGAGAAAGCGATACCTACTTTTTGGCCGACGGGAAGTGATTCGAGAATGACGGACATGCTTGCCTTTTCAGAGATCAATTTGTTTACAGCTTAAAGCTTGGCGTGTTGGAAAGGCCGCCGAGTAACAGCAAGAGCAACGCCTTCTGTGCGTGCATGCGATTTTCTGCCTGGTCGAAGACGATGGATTGTGGACCGTCGAGGACGGCGTCGGTGACTTCAGCATTGCGGCGCGCGGGGAGGCAGTGCATGAAGACGGCGTGCGATGCAGCGCGCTGCATGAGAGCCTCATTGACCTGGAAGGGGCGGAAGATCGGTGCGCGGCGTGTGGATTCGTGCTCGAAGCCCATGCTCACACAAACATCTGTATAGACGGCGTCTGCGCCTTCAACGGCGGCTTGCGGATCTTGCGTGAGCTTGAGCTCGCAGTTGTTGGCCTCGGCCATCTCGCGCGTGTTGGTGACGATTTCTATATCAGGCGAATAGCCGCGCGGAGTTGCGACCGTGACATTCACGCCGAGTTGTGCGCCCGTCATCATGAGTGAGTGGCAGACGTTGTTGCCGTCGCCAACATAAGTAAAGTTGAGCCCCTTGACGCGGCCGAAGTGCTCGTCGAGGGTCATGAAATCGGCGAGGGCCTGGCAGGGGTGCTCGAAATCGGAGAGAGCGTTGATGATCGGCACGCGCGAGTTGGCGGCCATCTCCGTGATAGTGTCGTGCGCGTAGGTGCGCAGGACGATGACGTCAACCCAGCGTTCGACATTGCGTGCGACATCGGCGACGGATTCGCGCTCACCAAGGGGTGAGCTGGTGTGGTCAACGAAGATGGCGTTGCCCCCCATGGTGTTGATGCCGGTCTCAAAACTGAGGCGGGTGCGCAGGCTGGCCTTCTCAAACATGAGAACCATCTGCTTGGCGTCGAGGGCGTAGCGATACTCGCGCGGATTGACTTTAATATCGTGGCCAAGTTTTAAAATAGCCCGGACCTCGCCGCTAGATAAGTCGGCGATGGAGCATAGGTCTTCACCGGCGAGACGCGCGGCGGCGGAGAGAACGTCAGGATCCTGCTGTACGGGGATGGCCCGCTCCTGTTTTTCGATGAAAGCTTTGCTAGCCACGATGGGCTCCTTCCTCAACGCTTGAGTTTGTGAGCGCTGCGGGCGAATAGTTGGTGAGAATTTCGTCAAGCGCCTGGATTGCCTGGTCCACGTGAACCTTTTGCAAAATGTAAGGCGGCAGAAAACGCAGGACAGTATCGCTGGTGCAGTTGATGACGATGTGACGCTTGAGCATTTCGGCGACAACGTGCTTGGCAAGTTCGGCAGAGTTGAGCTCGGCTGCGAGCATGAGGCCCTTGCCGCGGACGTCGATGATGGAAGTGTGCTCCGTTGCGAGCTGTTGAAGTTGATGTATGAAGTACTCGCCAACGATGGCAGCGTTCGCGAGCAGACCCTCACTCTCGATTGTGTCGATGACGGTGATGGCTGCGGCGCAGGCGAGTGGGCCGCCGCCGAAAGTAGTCCCGTGCATTCCTGCGTGGATAGCGCGTGCGGCTTCTTCCGTGCAAAGGATGGCGCCGAGAGGAATGCCGCCGGCGAGCTGCTTGGCGAGAGTGGTGACGTCGGGCTTGATGCCGTAGTGCTGATAGGCGGTCCACTTACCGGTGCGGCCCATTCCGGATTGAATTTCGTCGGCGATGAGGAGCGCGCCGGTGGAGGATGCGAGGGCGCGGGCTTCAGCGAGAAATTCATGTGAGAGGGGACGGACGCCGCCTTCGCCTTGAATGCACTCGACGAGGATGGCGCAGACTTCGTTGGAAAATTTTGCGCGGAGGTCGGCGACATTGTTGAACTTTACAAACTCAACGCCGGAGAGTGTGGGTGCGAAGGGCTCACGGTACTTGGCTTTCCAGGTTGTGGAGACGGAGCCGAAGGTGCGTCCATGAAAGCTCTGCTCAAGGGCGAGGAATTTGGTGCCGATGGTTTTGCCTTCACTGCGCAGAAGTCCGGCGTGGGCGCGGGCGAGCTTGAGCGCGCCTTCCCAGGCTTCAGTGCCGGAGTTCGAAAAGAAGACGCGATCCATTCCGGTGCGCGAGGTGAGACGTTCGGCGAGCTCTGCCTGGCCTTCGTGGAAAAACAAATTCGAGGTATGGATGAGGGCCTTGGATTGCTTAGCGATGGTGGCTTCAAGCGCGGGGTGCGCGTAGCCGAGCGCGTTGACGCCGATGCCGCTGAGGAGATCGAGATAGCGCGTGCCATTTTCGTCGATGAGGTGGACTCCTTCGCCGCGGACGAAGAGGATTGCGTTGCGGTCGTAAGTCTGAAGGAGCAATTTGGATTCAGCGGCGCGGATGGAATCGAGTTTGGACATTTTTTCTCCTGATGGGAAAACTTAGGCGACCATCACTTCAGTGCCGTGATGAACGCGGGAGCTGGTGAGGTCGGGGAGGACGCTGGCGGCTTCAGCGGGAAGGATGCGGACGCGCTTGACGCCGTTGAGCAAAGCTTCGCGGCATGCGCTGAGTTTGGGCAACATTCCGCCCGTAATGACTGCGGATTTGGCCATCTCGGCGATCTGGTCGATGCTGAGCCAGCGCAGGACGGAGCCATCGGAACCGCGGACGCCGGGTACGTCGGTAAGAAAGACAAGGGCGTCGGCTTTCGAGGCGATGGCGCAACTGGCGGCCATGACGTCTGCGTTGACGTTGTAGTATTCACCATCGAAGCCGAGTGACATGGAAGAGAGTACGGGGATTGCGTTGAGTTGCCAGATGGCTTCAAGCCAGCGTGTGTCGCTGGAGGCGATTTCGCCGACGAAGCCCATGTCTGGAACGGTGAGTTTTTTGCGTGCGCGGAAGACGAGGCCATCGCCGCCGGAGAGTCCAACGGCGAGGACGCCATGAGAGACAAATTCAGCGACGAGCTTCTTGTTGACTTTGCCGGAGAGAACCATGAGGGCGACATCGCGGGTTTCAGCGTCAGTGACGCGGAGGCCGTTGATGAACTCGCTTTTTTTGCCGAGCTTTTCGAGTGTACGCGTGAGTTGAACGCCGCCGCCGTGAACGACAGCAACCTGGTGCCCGTCGCCGACAAGGTCAGCGATGGCGCGGGTGCAGCTTTTGAGGAGCTCGGGATTTTCGAGGCCTGCGCCTCCGAGCTTTACGACAAATCTCATTCCAACCCCTCCGCTTCGCCCCAGCCATTGAGGAGATTTAAATTTTGTACGGCCTGACCTGCTGCGCCTTTGAGGAGATTGTCGAGACAGCTGACGATGATGGCGCGCTTGCCGTCGGCGGAAATTTCAAAGCCGATGTCGGCGTAGTTGGTGCGGGCAACATGCTGAATTTGCGGCAGGGTACTTTCGTAGATGCGCACGAGTGGAGATGCGGCGAAAAACTCACGATAGAGGGTGAGGATGGAGTTGCGCGATTGTGATTTGTGAAAACGCAGATAGAGGGTGGAAAGAATTCCGCGGGGAATAGGGAGAAGGTGCGGCGTGAAGGTGATTTGATCACTGGTGAGGCCGATTTGCTCGAGGAGTTCTCCGGTGTGGCGATGAGAGAAGAGGCCGTAGGCGGAGAGATTGTCGGCGGCAGACATGAAATGGGTTTTGGCAGTGGGAGTTTTGCCCGCGCCACTAACTCCGCTTTTTGCATCGGCGATGATTCCGGCTGAGAGGTCAACGATACCTGTATTGACGAGGGGTTTGACCGCGAGAATGATGGAGGTGGCGTAGCAGCCTGGATTGGCGATGAGGCGCGCATTGCGAATTTGAGCACGATGCAGCTCTGGCATGCCGTAGACGGCTTCAGATTGCGTGGTGGCGGCGAGCGGGGAGGCTTCGTCGTCAAATTTGTAGACGGCGCGATTTTGCACGGAGTTCAAACGCCATGCGCCACTGAGGTCGATGACGCGCATGCCACGCTTGAGAGCTTCAGGGGCAAGTTCGCGCGAGGACTCATGGGGAGTGGCGAGGAAGAGCGTGTCAACATTGTGCTCAGCGAGATGCTCCCAGGTGAAGGAGTGAAGGCGGAGATCGCCAGTGCCGCGTGAATCAGCAAGCTCGGGGTGGATTTCAGAGAGAGGAATACCGCCACGCAGACGATCAACTTCGTCGATGCGACCGATGAAGACAGGAGGCGTTCCAACGAGGCGGGGATGGCGGACGAGTAGGCGCGCGAGTTCAGCGCCAGCGTAGCCGGTAACGCCGAGTACAGCGGTTTGAAGGGGGCGAGTTGTGGCCGATTTAGACATGATTCAGATTTCTAAGCTAGGCTCCCAACATCTTTCTGATTTTTGATTCGACTTCATTGGCACGTTTTAAGTCCGGGCAGATGACGAGGACGGTGTCGTCGCCCGCGATGGTTCCGGCGACTTCGGACCACTCTTCGTAATCGAGGGCTGCGGCGACAGGTTGAGCGCCACCCATAACGGTGCGAATGATGACCTGGTTCATGGCATGGGAGACGCGAAGGCCGAAACTTTCGATGACTTCAGCAACGCTCGGCGGGCTGTCATCTTGAAAGTGGGCACCGTTGGTTCCGTTACCGTTGGCCTGCTGGAGCGTGTAACCTGCCGGGCCTTTGAAGAGGTGAAGCTCGTGAAGATCGCGCGAGAGGGTGGCCTGGGTGACGGCAAAGCCACGCTTGCGCAATTTGCGACGCAGTTCGTCCTGGCTCTGGACGGCAGAGGAAGAGATGAGCTCGCGGATTACGCCTTGACGTTGATGCTTCACAGTTTCCATCCCTGGGGCCGCTTAGCGCCGCTGATTGAGCGGAGCAACCTAAAACTTAAAGCGCGGTCCTGATCGCTGGACCGCGCTTGTATAAATATACAACGAATGTGCATAACTATGCAACGCGTAAAAGGCTGAAAATTGGAGAAATATTTTTGAAATTTACTCAGGCGCATGATTTTGCACAGACTTATGAGAATAAACATTTGAAATGCCGGCATCTTCACTTGGCTGCGGAGTTGACAAGGCCGTATACTTACGTATGGACTCCTATTGCCATTCTGATCTGACGGCTATTTCCGCTGCTACAGACGCGCCTGAAGCGCGCTATCCTGCACGCGTTGAAAAAGGCCGCCAGGAATCATTGAATCAATCCCTTATTAATCCTCGTTTTGACTCCTCATCCTGCGGGGTTGGTTTTGTTGCGCAACTTTCAGCTGTGCCGTCGCATGAAATTTTGCAGCATGCATTGACGGCGCTCTCGCGGCTGGAGCATCGTGGTGCGGTTGCCGCAGATGGCAAGTCAAGCGATGGCATTGGCGTGACGACTGCGATTCCGCGCGAGTTGCTGCTGGATTCTGTGGGCGTGAATTTGGATGCGGAGAAATTGCTGGGAGTTGCGGCGGTTTTTTTGCCGACGGAGTTTGCTGCGCAGAAGAAAGAGATTGAAGCGGCGCTGACGGCACAGAAAATACAGGTGCTGGCATGGCGTGCGGTGCCGATTCGTACTGAAGTGCTGGGCGAGATTGCGGCGGCAACGCGGCCGAATATCTGGCAGGTGTTGACGACGACAGATGATCCGGAAGATTTTGAGCGTCGGCTATATTTGGCACGCAAACAATTTGAGCGCAGTGGACTTGAAGGCTACATTTGCAGCGCTTCAACGCGGACGCTGATTTACAAGGCGATGTGCGCGGGAAGATTGATTGCGGATTTTTATCCTGATTTGGCAGATCCTCGTTACAAGACGCCGTTTACACTTTTTCATCAGCGTTATGCGACGAATGTGCTGCCCTCGTGGGATCGCGCGCAGCCGTTCAGGATGATTGCGCACAACGGGGAAATCAATACGGTTTCAGGAAACAGGGCGCGCATGCAGGCGAGGGCGGCGACGCTGCCGCTGGATTTGTATCCGATATTGAGCGAAGGCGGTTCTGATTCAACATCACTCGATGAGATTGTTGAACTGCTGGCGCAGAATGGACGAACAGTTGCCGAGTCTGTGCGCATGATGATTCCGCCGGCGAATCATGGAAACAGGAGCTCGTTTTTGCAGCACAGCGGCGATTGCATGGAGCCGTGGGATGGCCCGGCGGCGATTTGCTTTACGGATGGAGTGACGATTGGCGCGCTGCTGGACCGCAATGGATTGCGCCCGTGCCGTTATGCGCTGACCGATGATGGTTTGGTGGTCGCGGGTTCAGAGGTGGGGCTGGTTGATCTGGATCCGGAGCATGTGATTCATAGTGGAAGACTGGGGCCGGGCGAGATGATTGCGGCCGATCTCGGCGAAAACAAATTCTACGACCACAAGGAAATTATTCACGTCTTCGATGCGCGGCGTCATTATGGCGACCTGGTGCGCGAGGATACGCTGCTGAGCGCAAAGCATGTTTCGTTGCCACCGATGGAGGCTGCGGAACTGAACCGGCTGCAGTATTTGTATGGATACACGCGCGAAGAGGTCAGGATGGTGCTGACACCGATGGCGACGGAAGGGAAGGACGCGATTTGGTCGATGGGCGATGATACGCCGATTGCACCGCTGGCTAGATCGCCGCGTCCGCTGTACTCGTTTTTCAGGCAGCGATTTGCGCAGGTAACGAATCCGCCGATTGATCCGATTCGCGAGGCGAATGTGATTCAAATGCACACGCGTCTTGGTCCATGGCCGCATATTTTGGAACTTCGCGAGCCGTTGCCGGGACTTTCACTGCGGTCGCCGTTGCTGACTCTTGAAGAGATGAATGCGATACGCGAGCGCAGGCATCCGCAGGCGGAAGAGATGCCGGATGCGACGATCGAATGCGTCTATTCGCCCGAGACGACATTGGAAGCTGCGGTTGAGGAGTTGGCAGTGCGCGCGGTGGAGTTGGTTTCGGGCCGCGCGTCGTTGCTGATACTGACAGACAGAACGAGTCAGAAAAATGTTGTGCCAATTCCGATGGCGATTGCGACGGGTGTTGTTCATCATGCGCTGATTGCGGCGGGAATCAGAACCGAGGTTGGCATTGCGGTTGATGCCGGAGATTGCCGCGAGATTCATCACGTTGCAGTGCTGCTTGGTATGGGCGCGGGTGCGGTTTGTCCGTGGCTGGCGCTAGAAACTGCGCGGGGACTGAACCCGGAGCGGGGACAGCAGAAATTGCTGTATGCGCTGGAGCTTGGGCTTGCCAAGGTGATGAGCAAGATGGGGATCAGCGTGGTGGACAGTTACCGTGGCGCGCATTTGTTTGATGCATTGGGAATTTCGCGCGTGGTGATTGAGAAGTGTTTCCCGGGTACGATTGCGCCGATCGGTGGGATTGGTTATGCGGAGATTGAAGCCCCGATTCGCAGGTTGTGGCTGGGTGAGGAGTGTGAAGCGCGCGAGTTGCCTGATTATGGATTGGTTCGCTTCCGCAAGGCTGATGACGCGGAGAGCCATGCATGGCAACCACAGACGGTGCGTGCGTTGCAGGCGGTGGTGGGATCGACGCGACAGGGTGCGGCATTGGAGTTGGCTACATTCGCGAGTTTTACAATGCAAGCGGAAGAATCGACAGCGGCGAATCTGCGGGATTTGCTGGAGGTTCGTCCGGCTGGACCTGAACTTGATGTGAGCCGGGTGGAAGCTCCGCGCAGCATGGCGAAGACTTTCGTTGCAAGCGCGATGAGCTTTGGTTCTCTTTCTCCGGAGGCGCACCAGACGATTACTGAGGCGATGAACATTCTCGGTGGACGTTCGAATACCGGTGAGGGTGGCGAGGACCGGGAAGTTTACAAGCCTACTTTATCGGGGAAAGAATTCGGCGTACCTTCCCTCTTGAACAACAAAATCAAGCAGGTCGCGAGCGGACGCTTTGGCGTGACGGCTGAATATTTGGCGCACGCGGATGAGTTGGAAATCAAGGTTGCGCAGGGAGCGAAGCCGGGCGAGGGCGGACAGTTGCCGGGGCACAAGGTGACGGAGTTGATTGCGCGGTTGCGTCATGCGCAGCCGGGGATGACGCTGATTTCGCCTCCGCCGCATCATGATATCTACTCGATTGAAGATTTGGCGCAGTTGATTTTTGATTTGAAGCGTGTGAATCCGCGCGCTGCGATTGGCGTGAAGCTTGTTTCAAGTTGCGGGATTGGAACCATTGCCGCAGGTGTGGCGAAGGCTTACGCGGATTACATTGCGATTGCCGGTCATGCGGGTGGAACGGGAGCATCGCCGTTGTCGAGTATTAAACATGCGGGTAATCCATGGGAGCTTGGGTTGGCTGAGGCGCAGCAGGTGCTCATTCACAATGGGCTGCGTGGGCGCGTGCGTTTGCGTACGGATGGTGGGTTGAGGACTGCGAAAGATATTTTGATTGCGGCGTTGCTTGGTGCCGACGAGTTTGCCTTTGGGACTTCAGTGCTGGTTGCGCTGGGGTGCGATATGGCGAGGCAGTGCCATTTGAATACTTGCCCGACGGGAATTGCGACGCAGAAACCGGAGTTGCGCGCGAAGTTCCGCGGCAAGCCGGAGCATGTGGTGCGGTATTTTGATGAGCTCGCGATTGATTTGCAGATGTGGCTGGCGAAGCTTGGATTGCCATCGCTGGCAGCGGCAACGGGACGGACGGATTTACTGGAGCAGGTGAGGTTCGATGCGAATCTGGATCTGAAGCCAATGCTTGGCGCGGCGGCAATCGCAAGAGAGACGGGCGGAGATGTGCGCTGGATGGGCGGGCGCAATGATCGTCCGGATGATCGCGCGGCCGTCGATGATGTGTGGGTTGAGAGTGGATTGGCAGCGTACAAGGCGGGCATGAGCTATCGTGTGCAGACGCGCATAACGAATGAGGATCGCACGCTGGGTGCGCGACTTTCGGGTGAGGTTGCGTTGTACAAGGCAGCGAACTCATTGACAGCGAAACCGGATTTCCACTTTGACCTGAATGGTGTGGCAGGGCAATCCTTTGGCGCCTTTGCGATTGAGGGAATGAATCTGAAGCTCGAAGGACTGGCCAATGATTTTGTCGGCAAGGGACTTTGCGGCGGCGAGATTATTCTGCGCGGTCAGGGGAGAGCGGCGCGTGAGAGCAACAAGCATACGATTCTCGGCAACGTGGCGCTCTACGGCGCAACCGGCGGCACACTCTTTGCGGCGGGTCGCGCCGGCGAGCGATTTGCGGTGCGTAACTCCGGCGCGCTAACGGTTGTGGAGGGTGTGGGCGACCACGCGTGCGAGTACATGACCGGCGGAACGGTGATTGTGCTGGGCGCGACCGGGATCAACTTTGGCGCCGGAATGACGGGCGGCGTGGCGTGGGTTTTTGACGAGGATGGGAAGTTCCTCTCGCGAGGGCGCTATCACAAGGGATTTCTGGAGCCCGAGGTTTGGGATGAATTGGAAGACCTGACGCTCGATGAGTTGCGTGAGGTGATTGAGTTGCACGCCGCAAAGACCGGCAGCACACGGGCGCAGTGGCTGCTCAGCAAGTGGGATCTTTACTCCAGGCACTTTATTCGGCTGAAGCCGCGTCAACAGGCTTGACTTTGAAAATAGTGAGAAGTTTGGAACTGTGGCTGTCTATATTGATGGCCACAGTTTTTTTAGGATATTTTAAAAAGTTAATTTGTTTTGCATCATTATTCTGTGATTGCCCCCCTCTACAACTCTGAGCTTGGACTGTTAGACTTTTTCAGTTGATTCATACGTACTTTCGCTGTGCTGGGTGAGAAATGACATTAATGACTCCCGTTCATACGTTGAATGAGCTGTTCCTGCGCATAGCAGCAGCCAATTCATCACGCGCCATGCAGGTTCAAGATGCAGCCGACAATTGGAATTTTGTTTCAGGGGCACAGATTTATCAGCGTGCGCGCGCGCTTGCCGAGAGGTTGCTGAGTTGGGGGATTGCGAAGGGCGACCGCGTCGCCATCATCAGCGAGACGCGCTACGAGTGGGCAATTTCGGATTTCGCAATTCTCGGCGTAGGCGCGGTGGATGTGCCGATTTACCCGACCTTGACCGGGCCGCAGATGGCGCAGATTCTGCGCGACTCTGGAAGCCGCATTGCGATTGTTTCTACGCGAGCGCTCTTTGATAAGTTGAGCGCGGTACGCGAGAGTACGCCGATTGAGCGCGTCATTCTGATGGAAGCGAATGGAGAGGTGGAAGGCGCGGTCCGCTTTGAAGAGTTTGTTGCGATAGCGGATGCGCGTGCGAACGAGCACGATCCGGTCTTTGACGCGCTGGTAAAATCAGTTTCGCCGGGCGATCTGGCGACGCTGATTTACACATCCGGAACTACGGGCGAGCCGAAGGGCGTGATGCTGACCCATGCCAATATCAGCAATAATGTCAGCTTTGCCTGTGAGGGATTTGACTTCAACGCTTCCGATACGTGCATCTCGGTTTTGCCGCTCTCGCACATCACGGCGAGGGTGCTCGATTATGTGATGTACTTCAGCAATGCATCGGTTGCGTACTGCCCTCAATTTGAAAAACTTCCAGCGGCAATGAAGCAGATCAGGCCGACAGTGATTGTTGGCGTGCCGCGCATGTACGAAAAGATCCGCCAGGAAGTTGAGCGGCGCGCAGGACTATCAGCGATTCGTGCGCGGATACTGCACATGGCTGTGCGTCTTGGGTCGAGGCATCGCGCGACGATTTACGATGGCCGTAAGCCAGCGTCACCGCTCTGGAAGTTGGCTCAGAAGGTTGTTTTCTCGAAGATCACCGAAGCTTTTGGCGGCAATGTGCGTGTTTATGTTTCAGGTGGAGCGCCGTTGGGTGTGGATACGGCGAACTGGTATGCGTCAGTGGGAATTCAGATTCTGGAGGGCTATGGACTGACGGAGACTTCGCCGGTGATCGCGATCAACACGCCAAAGGTTCATCGCATTGGGAGTGTGGGCAAGCCAATTTCAATTTCGGTGTGCAAGCTGGCTGAGGATGGGGAACTGATGGTAAAGGGGCCGTCAGTTTTTGCCGGCTACTGGAACAAGCCGGAAGCCAACGCCGAGTGCTTCAAGGATGGATGGTTTTTGACGGGGGATATTGCGGCGATTGATGCGGATGGTTTTGTTTCGATCACAGACCGGAAGAAGGAACTGCTCAAGACATCGGGTGGAAAGTTTATTGCGCCTCAGCCGATTGAGAACAAGATCAAGGCGAATGTTCTGGTGGGCCAGGCGGCGCTGGTTGGCGACAAGCGCAAATTTATTTCGGTGATTGTTTCGCCTAACTATGCGGCGCTGGACCAATGGGTGCAGCAGCATGGAATACATGCGGCGAGCCGTGAGGAGTTGGTGAAGCACCCCAAGGTGATTGCCGCCTATGACGCGATCATTCGCCAGGTGAATGCGGATTTGGCGAGCTTTGAATCGGTGAAGCGGCTGCGGCTTGTGCCTGAGGAGTGGTCGATTGATGGCGGCGAGTTGACGCCTTCACTGAAGCTGAAGCGGCGGGTTATAACGGCCCGCTACGCTTCGCTGATCGACGAAATCTATGCGGACGAAGCAACCTCACGCGGCGAATAGGGGCGGCGAGATTGCCGCGCTTGTGCCAGACGCGCTGAATGCTGGCAAAGAAGGGTGCGCCCCAGGCTCCAATGGCAAGCAGAGAACCGAAGAGGATCACTGCGTCGATGCTAAGACGGCCAGAGTTTGACCAATATTCATCTTCCAGATGAAGCCAGAGGGCGAATTCATCGAGGGTGAGGGCTGCGCCGACTCCGAAACTGATGCTCATTAAGCGGCTGAAGAAGATGGAGATGGGCGAGTGGGAGCGGCCGAGGTCGAGGAGCCAGCCATAACCGACGAGCAGCAGAATCAGGATGCCCCATACGAGATGGTGAATGTGGTGACCGCCGACTACGACCCAGTCGAAAGGTCCATGCTGGCGAACGATTGCCATGACCAGGAGGCGCACACCAAGAAAAGTGAAGAAGAAGGAGACTGAAGCGAGGAACATGCGGCGGCGGGGGCGGTCGGGGATGGTGGCGCGAACAATGTAGCCGAGCCGCGTGAGTTGCAGCAGCACAAGAAGGAGAATGACGACTAAACAGGCGAAGGCCAGCAGTAATAGAGCACCGGTACCAGGCATGCATACTATTGAAACACCTTTTGCGCAGATTTCAATATGTACGTTGAAGAGTGACGAGCTTCCTTGACGTATTTATTTTTATAATTTTCCATGTTATGCCTCATAAAAAACTCAATTTAAATTCAACAACTTTCCGGAATCCGCACTTTTTCTCTTTACACACAAGGGTTACACTATTTATGGCGTGGTTCCCAGGCGTTCGAGCACTGAACCACAGATGCAAACAATCGCTGCCGGTTGAATGTGGCCGGCTCAATTACCAAGTTGAAATTAACCTGATGAGGAGAACTTTGCGATGCGAGTAGCGTTATTGACCGGTGGCGGCGACTGTCCCGGATTGAATGCGGTTATTTATGCTGCGGTGAAGAAGGGTATCAACAAGTACGGGGATGAATTTATTGGTTTCCTCAACGGCTGGAAGGGAGTTCTGGAAAACAATTTTATTCCGCTCACGCTTGACGCAGTGGATGGAATTCAACTGACGGGAGGAACGATTCTGCACTCGTCGCGCACGAATGTGAAGAAGGTCCCCGGCGGCATCGAGAAGGTACGTGAAGTTCTTCAGCTGAACAAGATTGATGCGTTGATAGCGCTCGGCGGCGATGATACGCAATCGGTGACGCTGGCGCTGACGGAAAATGGTTTGCCCGGTGTTGGTGTGCCGAAGACGATCGACAACGATATCAACGGCACGGATGCGACCTTTGGATATGACACGGCTGTATCGATTGCGACTGAAGCGATTGACCGCCTGCACACGACAGCCGACTCGCACAATCGCGTGATGGTGGTTGAAGTGATGGGCCGCGATGCGGGGTGGATTGCTTATGCCGCTGGTGTTGCCGGAGGCGCGCACGTGATCCTTGTGCCGGAAAAGGAAATTGATATTGACCACGTGGTGAAGCTGCTCAAGTACAACTACGATCATGGCAAGCATTACGGCATTGTGGTTGTGGCAGAGGGTTGCCATTTGCCCGAGGGAGGCCAGGTGCTGGGTTCGGCCGAGCTTGATTCATTTGGTCACGCGCGTCTTTCCGGGATTGGCGAATCGCTGGGCGAATTGATTGAAGAGAAGACGGGGTTCGAGACACGCTCGGTGAACCTCGGCCACACGCAGCGTGGCGGAGTGCCGACGGCTTATGATCGTCTGCTGGGTCAGCGCTATGGTTTGCATGCGATTGACATGGTGCACGAGAAGAAGTGGGGACGCATCGCGGTGCTGAAGGGAACGGATATTACGGACATCACGATCAAGGAAGCCATCTCGACGAACCGGCGCCTTGACCAGAGATTTTATGATGTCATCAGCGATCTTGAGGCGAAGGTCTAATTGTTCTTTGCATCTAAAATCGAGTGTAGTGCGACAAGGATCAATCCGATGATTGGTCCTTGTTTTTTGTGCCGGTAATTTTTTGATTTATGCAATTAAGAGCTTACAGTCCGGAGGATTTTGAGGGTCTCTATTCGGTTGAAGAGCAATGTTTTGAATCGCCGCTCAGATTTTATCGCGAGTACATGCGTGCGCTGATCAGGCGGAAGGGCTCGATGGCATTTGTTGTTGAAGAGAAAAATTGTGTTGTCGCATTTGCCATCGCGTCGTTGCACACAAAAACGCGCCGTGAAATTGCTTATATCGAGACGCTCGAAGTGCTCGAGGAATTTCGCGGTAGAGGGGTGGCCGGAAAACTCCTCACACAACTAGAATGCGCAGCGCGCTCACAACTTGCGTCGATGATGTGGCTTCATGTGGATTGTTGCAATGAGCGGGCTATACGACTTTATGAGGGCCACGGCTACAGCAAGGTCAATGAAGAAGTGAACTTTTACCCGAATGGCAATGCGGCATGGATTTATAGAAAGCCGCTTTCTGCGGAGTGAATGTCTTATCCATGCGCTGCATCACAACCTGAAAGTTATGATTGGCGTACACTGGTAACAGTGCAATGAGCTTAACGAATCCCAACGTTCCAAAATTAATTCAATGTCTGCGTTCTTATACGCCGCAGATATTCGTGCGCGATCTGCTGGCCGGCATCACGGTTGGACTGGTTGCGCTGCCTCTGGCAATGGCCTTTGGTATCGCTTCAGGCGTGACTCCGCAGGCAGGTCTTTACACTGCAATCGTCGCCGGCTTCATCATTTCAGCGCTCGGTGGTTCGCGTACGCAGATTGGCGGTCCCACAGGCGCATTTGTCGTGATTGTAGCTGGAATTGTGCTGCGCTTCGGCATGAGCGGCCTGGCCATGGTGACAGTGATGGCGGGGTTGATTCTGCTGATTATGGGAGTTACGGGTCTTGGCTCAGCGGTACGTTTTATTCCGCGCCCGGTGATCATCGGCTTCACGAACGGAATCGCTGTTCTGATTGCATCAACGCAGATTAAGGATTTTTTCGGCCTTCACACCGGTGCGGTTCCAAGCGAATTTCTTCCGCGCATGAAGATGCTCGCAGCCAGTGCGGGCACATTCAACCTGAGCACACTGTTGGTTGGTCTTGGTACGCTGGCCACTCTGCTTTTCTTCCCGCGCATTACCAAACGGGTTCCGGCTTCAATTGTTGCGCTGCTTGTGTTTACATTCCTCAGTGTGGTGCTGCATCTTCACGTTGAAACCATTGGCACCCGATTCGGCGGCATTCCGCGCGGACTGCCTCCCTTCGCATTCCCCGACTTCCATTCGGAGCACATTATTCCGCTCATTCCGATGGCCTTTACGGTAGCCATGCTGGCTGCGGTGGAAAGCCTGCTCTCGGCTGTGGTGGCGGATTCGATGACTGGCGACCGGCACAATCCCAACGTTGAACTGATCGCGCAGGGTATTGCCAACCTCACTTCGCCGCTCTTTGGCGGCATTCCTGCCACAGGCGCAATTGCGCGAACGGCGACCAACATTCGTTCCGGTGCGCGTTCGCCGGTCTCAGGCAATATTCACGCCGTTACGCTGCTGGTGATTTTGCTCATTGCCGCGCCGCTGGTCAGTTACATCCCGCTGGCTGCACTCGCAGCGGTTTTATTTGTTGTGGCTTACAACATGAGTGAGTGGCGCGAGGTTCGCATCATTCTGCAACTCAGTTTTGCTGATATTGCAGTTTGGCTGGTGACGATTGCATTGACGGTCTTTGCAGATCTAACGGTTGCTGTGGGAGTGGGATTGGCACTGGCTGCGCTGCTTTACATTCACCGCATCTCTGAGACGACAACTGTTTCGTACGTGACGGACGAGTACATTCGCGATGGTTTGCAGCATAATCTGCAGGGGCGCATTATTCCTTCCTATGTGACGCTGCTGAGGATTCATGGGCCATTTCTCTTTGGCACGACTGAGAAGCTGGTTGAAGAGACCGCTGATCTGAGCAAATTTGAGCCGGTGGTGATTCTGCGATTGCGCAATATGACAGCCATTGACGCCACGGGAATTTACGCAATTGAGCGTTTTGCCGACCGGCTGCGTGCCTCAGGACGCACGATGATTCTCTGCGGCGCCATGCAACAGCCATCGAATCTGCTCAAGCGTTCAAATTTCATCAAGCATCTTGGTGAAGAGAACATCATGCCGAATATTCAAGCGGCGCTGGAACGCGCGGAAGAGCTGAAGAAGGTTTACGACATGCGGATGTGATGCATGGAAGGCATCACATCTCGGCAACTCGGCGCGATTTCAAAAGCAACTTAACTCAAAATGTTCAGAAAATTTTCACGGTGCAGTTCAGCGCCAGGGAAAACTGCGTCGAGATTGCGCGTGCCCATGGATTTGGTGACGACTTCGCCGAGTACCTGGCGGAAATCCGTGGTGATGGCGAGATCGCGGTTCTGGTAGAGCTGTTCGTTGGCGAGGCCGGGCCATTGGCCGTAGACCTTGCCACCTTTGACTTTGCCGCCGAGAACGAAGATGACATTGCCGTGACCGTGGTCGGTGCCGCCAGTTCCATTTTGATGCGCGGTGCGGCCGAACTCCGAGATAGTGACGAGCGTGACGTTTTCGGCTTCGTCGCCAAGATCGCGCCAGAATGCGGCAATTGAATTTGAAAAATCCGCGAGCTTGTTGGCGAGTTGGCCGGATGCACCCCCTTGATTCTGATGCGTATCCCAGCCGCCAACGTCCGTGAAGGCGGTTTCAACGCCGAGATTCGACTTGAGCAATTGCGCGACCTGCATGATGCTTCTGCCGAACTGGGATCCGGGGTAGTTGGCGCCACCGGCGGGCTTGTAGGGCGTGGAGTTGGCGGCACGAACCATGCGCACTGCGTCGAATGTTTCCTCGCCGGCCTGATGGAGGATGTGGTCGTTGCTGGAGGCGTAGATGCTCTCAAGGGTGTTGGAGATGGGTGAGGGAGTGGGTCCGCGGCCGGCGACATTGAAATTGTTCAGATCGCCGATGGCGAGGGCTGGTGCTGCGCCTGTGAGTATTCGTGGCAACTGTGAACCGATGGAGACAGCGCGGAAGGGTGTGTGCTGCCGGGATGCGCGCGCGTCTTCTTCCTGAAGTGCGCGATTCATCCAGCCATCGACGGTGAGGCTCTGGCCCGGAGTTCCATTCTGCATAAAATCCTGCGCATCAAAGTGCGAACGCGTGTCGTTGGTTGAGCCTGTTGCGTGGACGATGGCGAGATGCCCCTGCTTGTAGAGATCGACAAAAGGCGCGAGCGAGGGATGGAGGCCGAAGAAGCCGTCGAGGTCGAGAACCTGATTCTGAGGAATGTTGATGGTGGGCCGGATGGCGTAATAATTCGGTTCACGATAGGGAACGACGAGATTGAGGCCATCAACCGCGCCACTCATGAAGAGCACGACCATGCGTTTGCCCTTGGGCGCGAGACCGTTGGTTTGAGCCAGGGCAGAGCGCAAGAGGAAGTTGGGCAGCATGGAGGTTCCTGCCAGGGTAAATGCGCCGTTGCGGAGAAAAAATCGCCTGTTCATGTGTGCTCCTGATTGAAAAATTTTAGCGGCGTTGAAATTCGGGCGAGCCCATTAAGAGGCCGGCCATGAGCTCGTCTTTCTGTTCCCATTGTTCGGCGATGATCTTTTGCGCCGTGTTGTAGTAGTCGATCTCTGCTTTCGAGAGTGGTTGCGCTGGGGACGGAATTGGCACGGGCGGCGTTGATGCGTTCTTGTTGGAAGCTGAAGTAGGCATGGGTGCGACCTGACGAAGAATTGCAGCTCTGGTTGCGGGGCTGACGCCGCCATTGACCAACTCGCCTTCTAGTCGCGCTTCTTCTGTGGCTGGAACAACAGAGACAGGGGACTGGCTGAGCCAGGAATCAGTTTCGCCGGACCAGGTTTTCACACATCCGGGTAGCCGGTTTGAGGTGAGGAAGAGTGCGAAGTTCATGCGGATTACAAGCGCGCTTGAGGTGACCCATGCAGTTGAATTCCATGTGTAGCCGGTAGGTGGAACAGCGCCGTAGAAAGGCATGCCCATGTCGCGAATCGCGTTGACGAAAGGCCAGGGCGCTTTTGGCGTGATGCCGCTGGCGCGGACGGCTGAGATGACGAACTCGTTAGGGGTTTTGACTTTAGAGCGGTAATTCTCCGCACTCCAGAACTCGGGTGAGTGGAAGAGTGTGCGCAGAACTTCGGCGATGTCGCCGCCTGATGAGAGGAAGGTTTTGGCCATGCGATTGACGAGGGCTGGAGGAGGATCGTCGCTGACAAAACGGATGGCGAGTTTGCGGCTGATAAAGTTTGCTGTCTGCGGGCTGGTGGCGAGCATGTGAATCAGGGCGCGGCCTTCGTTCTCCCCGTCTTCGTTGAAGGTGCGGCCCATCACAAGCTTTGCGCCGGGCTCATGACGGCGCTCGTTGAAGATGAAGTCGCCGCCGCTCAGTGGCTTGTCAACGCCCCATCCGGTGAGGATGCGCGCCACGTTGGTGACGTCGGCTTGCGTGTAGCCGCCGTTGACGCCGACGGTGTGGAGCTCCATGAGCTCGCGCGCATAATTTTCATTCAGGCCTTCAGATGCTTTTTTGTTCTTGCCCTGATTTTTAATGGCGGCGATAGAGTTGGGGCCGATGCTGCTGGCGTTGTCGAGATAGAGCATCATGGCAGGGCTATGAGCTGTGGCGTTGAGGAGGTCTTCAAATTTGCCAAGGGCGCGGGGACGAATTGTGTCGCGCTCAAAAGTGGCCAGGTAATAGGGCATCTCTTCGTTTTTGCGCAGAAAAATGTTGAAGTGATTGAGCCAGAAATCGACCATGACTTCCTGGAGCTGGGCATTCGAATAAATGCCGCGAACAACGCGCTGGGCCATCATTTCGTCAGGGACAATCTTGCGCGGCTCGTCGAGAGCGTAGGCAATCTCCAGTTGCTCGGGATCCATGCCTGCATAGAGAATCTCGCGCTGTGACTGACTCATCTGGCGTTCGAGATTGTCGAGTTCGGGGATGGGAAGCGAGAGCATCCGATGTATGCGCTCCTTGGGGGTGAGGGTTTGGTAGGAGGTGATCAGCTTGTCTGCTTTGGCCTTGTTCTCTTGCTCGGCGGCCTTCTTCTCTTCTTCAGTTTGATCGGGGCTCATGGAGGCCACCTCGGCAGAGTCTGGCCTGGGTGGTTCGATGTCTTTATAAGGTGATGTGGCAGCGACTTGAGTGACGGCGGGAGATTTCGCGTGTAGGGCTTCAAGGTCGCGTTGAGCGGCGAGCGTTGCCTGGCGGTTGCGCTCAACGTCACCCTTGCGGCGCTCTTTGTAACGCTCAATCTGTACGTTGTAGATGGTGCGCTCGATGGAGTTTTCGGGGAGCTTCATTTTTTCAGCGGTGACATCGCGGATCATGCGGTCGTTGGGGAAGCGCTCCATGAGTTGGACGGTAGTGAGCGTTTGAATCGACGGGTAGGTAGCTAGCTGTTGGTTGAGTTCGGTTTCGTCGAGACTTTGGGGATGCAACTGCTCTTCAAACCAGCGCTCGATGCCGATTTTTTTAACGGCTTCAAGATCGCCGGGGCGTGGACCAAAGGTGAAGCGGTTGAGAGCATGGAGTATGCGCTCGTCGCCTTGAATTTGCTTAACTGAAGCAGCCTTGGGCTTTTTGGGGGTTGAGGCGCCGTAACTGAATTGCGGCTGGCCGATCATGAGAAGGCAGAGCGCGCCGGCAAGAAAGCGGTCGGCAAGGAGTGCTCGCAGTTGTTTGAATCTCGACTGAATCATCGAAGGGAAGAACCTCCACGAGTCTTTGAACGGTTGCCTGTTGCGTCACATAATAGAAGGAAGACGCAGATTGAACCCCTACGCACACTCTGACCCTTTGCCGGGGTAGAAGTTGCGTAGAAGGGGATTGGCGGGTGGAAATTATAAAAAAAGTGGTTTGCTGGATAAAACCCAATATGAGGGCACCATCTGCCGCAACAACGCTATAGGTTGGGGCAGCATACTGAGATAACGCCATATCTTGACACACTTTACAGGAAAACCTTCATCTAAAGCAGGAAGTGAACCTAGGTGGGCGTACGATACCGTTCAATCGCCTGAAAAACCCTTGAAGCCGCCCCGTATTTAGGGTTAAATACAAGAACTACAGGAAGCAACAACCAGGAAGAGCTGGGAAGAAGAGTGGCTGGGACTGAGATGAGGGTCGCGGGCCAACTATCAGCAGAGGAGAGAATTCAATGCGCAGCGCAGCACGATCCAATTTGCTTGTCCCTGAAGTACGCGAGGTGATGGATATTCGCCAGGCCTCGGATTATCTTGGCATTTCGCCCGACACACTTTATAAATATGCGTCGGAAGGTTTTGTTCCGGCCTTCAAGCTCGGCAACCGGTGGCGCTTTAAACGTTCTCGTCTCGACGAGTGGATGGACCGCCAGAGCGACCAGATTGCGGCTGATTTGACGCCGGATCCGGATCAGAAGAAGCCTGTGAGAGCGGCGTTTTAAAAACAGTTGTCAGTTTTGTTCTCGCTAAATAAGCTCCCAGAATATTGGGGGCTTTTTCGTTGAGATTTTCAACTGCCTGATGTTGAATTTTTTGAAACTGAGAACTGACAACCGGCAACTGAGAACTCGCATTTGAGAACTGGCTTTTATCATTTAGGCTGACAGAATGAATCACTCCCGCCGCATTGGAAATGTTCGTAGAACTTTGGCTGCGCTGAAGCACTCTGCGCTGCTGGTTACACATCTGCCTGATCTGCGCTATCTTTGTGGGTTTACCGGGTCGAGCGCGGCGCTGGCCGTGACACGCCGGGGTGTGCGGCTTTTTACGGATGGCCGTTATAGTACGCAGGCGGCGGAAGAGGTGAAGTCCGCTAAGGTGGAAATTGTGAGTGGGAATCCGGCTGTCGCGGCGGTGCAGTGGATGGCGGCACAGGCTGGGGTGGATTCGATTGCCTTTGATCCGGCACAGACTACTGTTGCAGCACTCAATGGATGGAAGGCGGCGTTGCCGGCGCGATTGCGCAAGTCGCTGCTTAGGCCGCTGGATGAGACATTGGTTGAGCCGCTGAGGCAACTGAAAGATGTAGACGAGTTGGGAATCATGCGCGAAGCGGCGCTCGTTGGGTGCCAGCTATTTGATGAGATTTTGACGGTAATCAGCCCCGGAATGACGGAGATCGAGGTTGCGGCGGAGCTTGAGTTCCGCGCGCGGCGTAAGGGCGCTGAGGGAATGAGTTTTGAGACGATTGTGGCCTCGGGGGCGCGATCGGCGCTGCCGCATGGACGGGCTTCAATGGCGAAGTTGCCGCGCAAGGGATTTTTGACGATGGATTTTGGGGTGATGTGGAAGGGGTACTGCTCGGATATGACCAGAACGGTTCACCTGGGAGCTCCAAGTCTGCGCGAGCGGGCAGTTTATCAGGCGGTTCTGGAAGCTGAGGAGGCTGGCATTGCCGCTGTGGAAGCCAGGGTGGAGTGCGGAGTGGTGGACGAGGCTGCGCGCAGTGTGCTGCGGGCCAATGGGCTGGCGGATTACTTTACCCATTCGACGGGACACGGGGTGGGCTTGGAAATTCACGAGGGACCGCGGGTGGGAGCCAAACAAAAGACTCGCCTTGCGCCGGGGATGGTGATTACCATAGAACCCGGCGTTTACCTTGCCGGGGACTTCGGTATTCGCATTGAAGATATGGTTGTTGTGGGCCGTGGTGGGCGTGAAATCCTGACCCCCGCGACCAAAGCCCTCATTGAGTTGTAAAATCTGAGAGGACGTCCGATTTGGACGCCTGACCGGAAGAAAGTAAGGGACTGAATGAAGCCAGCAGGGAATAAGAAGGCAGAGACAAAAGTGGCTCCCAAGGATACCAGCTCGGAGTTAGCCGAGCTGAAGGCGCTTGTGGAGTTTTTGAAGAAGCATGAGGTCGCCGAGTTTGACCTGGACCGAAAAGATTTCAAGGTGCGCCTCAAGTTTACTCAGCCGGAATCGGCTCATGCTTCAAGCGCATCACTCGCTGAACTGGCTCGGCTTCTTGCGCCTTCAACTATTGCAGCGCCGGTAGTCAGCGCGGCTGCTCTTATTCCTGCCGCTGCACCAGTAGCTGCACCAGCACCGGCTCCTCCAGTTGACTCTGATGCCGGATTGCACATTGTTAAATCCCCTATCGTAGGCACTTTCTACGAATCTCCATCGCCCGGCGCCTCGGCGTTTGTTGAAATTGGAGACAAGGTACAGAAGGGGCAGGTCATCTGCATCGTTGAAGCGATGAAACTGATGAACGAGATTGAATCAGACGCCTCGGGTGAGATTGTGAAGCGTCTTGTCTCGAATGGTCAACCTATCGAATTCGGCCAGCCACTCTACGCCATTCGCCAGGGATAACCGAAGTTACAGAGCCTCTTGCAAAACTCGATTGCGAAGGCGATTATTTGGCCCCGGAGGGATAACCGAAACTACAGAGGCTCTTGCAAATCTCAATTGCGAACGCGATTATTTGGCCCCGGAGGGGCCATCGATAATAGCCCAGGATGGAACCTGAGCGTAGCGAAGGTGGAATCCTGGGTTAGCCTGCCAACAATCACCGCGCCCCGGAGGGTCGCCCGAACCTTGCGAGAATTTTAGTTGGTAATTTTGCAAGTGGCTCAACAGTTTCAACAAAAGGACAGGAATGTTTCAGAAAGTACTGATTGCCAATCGCGGCGAGATTGCGCTGCGCGTCATCAACGCATGCCGTGAACTCGGCGTGCGAACTGTCGCCGTTTATAGCGAAGCCGACCGCAACTCCCTGCACGTACGCTTTGCTGACGAGGCAATCTGCATTGGACCGGCACGTGCCTCGGATAGTTATTTGAATGTGCCCGCAGTAATTTCAGCGGCTGAGATTGCGAATGTGGACGCGATTCATCCGGGTTATGGTTTGCTGAGCGAGAATGCGAACTTCGCCGAAGTTTGCCGCGCATCGAATATCAAGTTCATTGGCCCACCGCCTGAAGTGACGCGCATGATGGGCGAAAAAGAGAAGGCACGGCAGGTGATGAAGAAGGCGAATGTGCCGATTCTGCCCGGGTCTGACGGCGTGATTGCGACGGAAGAAGAAGCGCAGGAGTGGGCGAAGAAGGTTGGCTTCCCAGTCATTTTGAAGGCCAAAGCCGGCGGTGGCGGGCGCGGGATGCGCATTGTGCGCACAGCTGAAGAGCTGCCGAATATGTATCACGCTGCCAACACCGAGGCGGCGAATGCATTCGGCAACGGTGAGCTGTACATGGAGAAGTTCATCGAGCGGCCGCGTCACATTGAGTTCCAGGTGCTGGCCGATGAGCACGGAAATGTGGCCACGCTTTTTGAGCGCGAGTGCTCTATCCAGCGGCGGCATCAGAAGCTGATTGAAGAAGCGCCATCGCTGATGGTGACACCGAAGATTCGCGCGCACATTGACGGGACATTGAAGCGCTGCCTGACCGATATTGGTTACCAGAACGCGGGGACGGTGGAGTTTCTCATGGATGAGGATGGGCAGATCTACTTCATCGAGATGAATACGCGCATCCAGGTGGAGCATCCGGTGACGGAGTTCATCACCGGCGTTGATTTGGTGAAGGCGCAGTTGCGGATTGCGTCGGGCGAGCGGTTGGATGCGATTCTGCCAAAGAAGCTCGAGATTCGCGGCCATTCGATTGAGTGCCGCATCAACGCCGAGCATCCGCAGAAGTTCACCCCGTCAGCGGGAAAGATTACAGCCTTCAATGTGCCGGGTGGCAATGGGATTCGTGTGGATACAGCGCAATATGCCGAGGGTGTTGTGCCGCCGTATTATGATTCGCTGATTGCGAAACTGATTGTGCATGGCGTGGATCGCGCCGAGGCAATCGCACGCATGGAGCGTGCGCTAAGCCAGTTTGTTGTGCAGGGAATTGAGACTTCGATTCCCTTGCACCAGGCGATATTCGCGGATCAGGGTTTCCGTGAAGGGAAATTCGATACCAAGTTCATGGAGAGTTTTTTAGCCGACAAGCATGAATAGTTACAAATCAGGGCATCCTTGCCAGCCCGGTTGACCCATTCAGAGAATATGATTGGTGGCGTGGTCGGCATTGGCATGAGCGTCGCTGCCTTCCAGTAATTCAGACATATATTGATCAAGAAATTTAAGGGCGCATTGCTGGCCGCAGACACAGCGCGCATTTTCAAGCTTGGAGTATTCACCCAGGAAGGGCACAACGACAAAACCCTGCACAATGCGCATCGCCTCGTTCGAATCGGCAAGTGCATTGGAATCCTGCGCAACAGGTTGCACTGCACCCGCAATCATGCCTGAAGCTTCGTCTAAAACATAGCTCTGAAAGATGATGCTCCACCAATGGTTTACATTGCGCTTGGGGACGCCGCATCCATCACAGACAAACGATTCTTGGATAAAACCCATATTGACTCCTTAACTCCCATACACTGACAGAAACTTTGAGAGGACATGGTGGAGAAGGGGAAGCCGTCAGTTTTGCTTTCGCACTAAAACCAAAATCACCTGGCACACATACACTTCTGATTACATTACCCATCTTGCGTGAGCAGCAGTGAGAAAGCTGAGCATATTTGAACTTATTGAAGGATTGAGGATTGGGACAGTAACCTGCGCAATTGAGTCATCATGGGCCGGTTTTCCACAGGCAAAAATTTATCGCCTTTTCTTCGCCCAGATGGTCGATTTTAGGTTATTCTTATCTCGCAACTTCAGGAGGTTGCTCATATGGACTATCAGAAAGAAATTATTGCTGAATATGAACGCGAGATCGACAAGACTCGCAAGATGTTTGAAGCCATTCCCGAGGGAGTGGACTTTGAATACAAACCCAACCCCAAATCCATGAGCCTGGGCCGGCTTGCTGGCCACGTTGCAGAGACAGCAGGCGAGTGGGGCAAAAGTACGCTGACGAAAGACAAGATTGAGATGAAGGAAGGCGAGAAGTATGAGCCCTTCATTCCGAAGACTCCCAAAGACCTGGTGGAACGACTTGACCGTGAAAGCGGAGAAGTCAAGGCGGCCCTGGCGAACTTCAAGATGGCGGAGTGGGACAATCACTGGAAGTTTATCTACCACGGGCAGGCCTTCATCGATAGCCCCAAGCACGAGGTGTGGCGGACGTGGGTGATCAGCCATTTGATTCACCATCGCGCGCAACTGGGAGTTTATCTGCGGCTGTTGGGTCACAAGATTCCCGGCTCGTATGGACCATCGGCGGATGAGGGAATGTAATTTCATTGAAGCTCCCGGAGGGAGCACACGAGAGTAGCCCCGGGTGGACCCTAAGCGTAGCGAAGGGGAAACCCGGGGTTAGTATCGTTCAAAATATCTCTAGCCCCAGAGGGGCGACCGAACCAGAAAAATTGAGGAGACGATTCGACGCATTTTCCGTGAAGAATTTCGAGCTGTAAGCTAAAAGTGCGCGGGATACATCCATATAACTTAATAATTAATGTTGAAATTTCCTTAGAGACAAACCTGACTGCAATCGTTTAAAACCGATGCAGTGACAAATTCTTCTTCATCTCTTTCAAATCAAGATCACACGAGTTCAATTGATTCCGCCAATGCCGGACCCGAGACGAAGCTTGTCCAGAGTCTCGGCCTCTTCAGCGCCACCGCTATCGTCATTGGATCGATGATTGGATCGGGCATCTTTATTGTGGATTCGGATATTGCCCGCATCACGAACTCTCCGGCGCTCTACATTGGCGCGTGGGTGGTGACGGCGGTGCTGACGATTATCGGCGCGCTCAGCTATGGCGAACTGGCGGCGATGATGCCGAAGGCCGGTGGGCAATATGTTTACCTGCGCGAGTCGCTGGGGCCGCTATGGGGATTTCTCTACGGATGGACGCTCTTCCTCGTGATTCAGACGGGGACAATTGCCGCAGTCGCCGTGGCATTCGGAAAATTTCTCGGCGTGTTTTTCCCGGGCATCTCGACTTCGCACTGGATCTGGCACATTGCTCATGTGCCGGCAATTCCACTGGGGCCGATGGTGCTGGGCAACATGGAGATTGGGCTCAGCACGGCGAACCTCACGGGGATTGTCGTGATCGCAGTCTTGGCTACGGTCAACGTTTTCGGCGTAAAGCTGGGCGCACTGATTCAAAATGTCTTTACTTCCGCAAAGGCGCTTTCGCTGGCTGCGCTTGTGGTGCTTGGGTTCACTGTGGGAAGAAGCGCGATTGCATGGCAGGCGAATTTTGCTGATGGACATTTTTGGCAGAACGCGGGCTGGAGCGCGCTGCATCCGGTCCAGGTGGGCGTAGGCGGGCCTATCGCGCTGGTGAATTTTGTCGTGGTGCTGGCGGTTGTGCAGGTGGGTTCGCTCTTTTCGGCGGATGCGTGGAACAACATTACCTTCACGGCGGGCGAGGTGAAGAACCCCAGGCGCAATCTCCCGTTGGCGCTGATTCTGGGAACTGGCTTCGTGCTGACGGTTTATATTCTGGCTTCGTTTGCATACTTATTTGTGTTGCCGATGCATGGCGACCCGAATGGAGCAACAGTGCTGGCGCGCGGAATTCAGTTTGCTTCAGAAGACAGGATTGGCACGGCGGCTCTCGAACAGATTTTTTATACAAGCGGTGCGGGGTTGATGGCGGCCGCAATTTTGATTTCTACATTTGGGTGCGTGAACGGACTGACGCTGGCCGGTGCGCGCGTTTACTACGCGATGAGCAAGGATGGTCTATTCTTCAACGCAGTCGGCAAGCTGCATCCGAAATACAAAACCCCTGTAGCGGGGTTGATGGTGCAGGCCGCATGGGCGATTCTGCTTTGCCTCTCGGGATCGTATGGGCAACTGCTTGATTACATCATCTTTGCGGTGCTCGTCTTTTACATTCTGACGATCCTGGGCCTCTTTGTTTTGCGCGTTAAGCAGCCCAATGCAAATCGGCCGTACAAAGCAATTGGTTATCCGGTGCTGCCGGCGCTTTATATCCTGCTGGCATCGTGGATATGTATCGTATTATTGCGATACAAGCCTCAATACACTTGGCCGGGGCTGGTGATTGTGTTGCTGGGGATTCCGGTTTATTTCCTCTGGTCGCGTCGCAGTGTTGGTCATACTGCGGAGAATGAATCTCAACCGTAATTCAAAGATTTTGCAAAAAATTTTGGAGGAAGTCCCTCGACATGTCCAGACTCTTTCGTATTAAACCCATGTCCATGCTGAACCAGGAGGCCGCAGAGCAGGGCGAGCACTCGCTGAAGCGCTCACTCGGCGCCGTCAATCTTGTCATGCTTGGTATTGGCGCAATTATCGGCGCTGGCATTTTTGTGCTGACAGGAGTTGCTGCGGCAACAAGTGCCGGGCCGGCTGTTTCTTTGAGCTTTGTTGTTGCCGGCATCACCTGTGCCTTTGCCGGTCTTTGCTATGCAGAGTTTGCTTCGATTATTCCGATTGCCGGGTCAGCTTACACATACGGCTATGCGACACTGGGAGAGTTTGTCGCATGGATCATCGGATGGGATCTTTGCCTCGAGTATGGATTTGGCGCGGCAACGGTTGCCGCCGGATGGTCGGGCTATTTGAATAGTCTGCTGCAGCAATTCGGCATTGTGCTTCCGCCGCAATTCACGGATGTTCACGGCGCCATCCTGGTCAAGTTTAATGATCAGTGGATGAACATCAGGCAGCTACCTGCCGGTATAGACGCGAGCGCGTTGCCTCATGTGACCGGCGTGATCAACCTCGTTGCAATGTTAGCCATCTTCGCCATCACGACGATTCTGGTCATTGGAATCAAGGAATCGGCAAACTTCAATTCATCGATCGTTTTTGTGAAGCTGGCCATTGTCGGCATCTTCATTGTGATCGGCGGCTATTTTCTCTTTACCCACCCGCAACATGCAGCGGCTAACTGGCACCCCTTCATTCCGCCTTCTGAAGGCCATGGGCATTTTGGATGGCTGGGCATTCCGGCCGGTGCAGCTTCCATCTTCTTCGCATACATCGGTTTCGATGCCGTATCAACCGCCGCACAGGAAGCTAAAAATCCCCAGAAGGATATGCCAATCGGCATTCTCGGTTCGCTCGTGGTCTGCACCATTCTCTACATCATTGTCTCGTTGATTTTGACGGGCCTTGTCAACTACAAGCTGCTCAACGTACCTGCTCCCGTAGCCTTGGGCATGGATGCAACAGGTGTCAGTTGGGGCTCAATGCTTGTGAAGGTCGGGGCGGTCTTCGGCTTAGGCACTGTGATGCTGGTGATGTTGCTCGGGCAATCGAGAGTCTTCTATTCGATGTCGAAGGATGGTCTGCTGCCAAAGTGGGCTTCGGCTATTCATCCCAAGTTCCGCACCCCATGGATCTCGACAATCCTGGTTGGTGTGATTGTGGCCTTCATGCCGGCGTTCTTCGACGTAGAGCAACTTTCAAAGGTCGTCAACATTGGAACGCTGCTGGCCTTCACAATCGTTTGCGCCGGTGTCTGGATTCTGCGTGTGCGCAATCCTCAACTGCATCGCCCCTTCAAGACGCCGCTGGTGCCCTTGGTTCCGATCCTGGGTATTTTGACCGCCGGCTATCTGATGTTCAACCTGCCTTTGATTACCTGGGAGGTCATGCTGGGATGGATGGTTGTCGGCTTGGTTATCTATTTCTTGTATTCACGCCGGCATAGCAAGGTGCAGGCGTTGCCGGAAGCACAGCAAGGGGATTAAATCTGCGCTTAAAATGAAAAGCAGAAAAGCCTCCCACGTGGGAGGCTCTTCTGCTTTTGACGAAGGTATGTTGAATATTTGAGCAGTTTATGGTAGACTTAGTTTAGTGGACTTAGTTTACTTGGGGATTGCGTTGTATGGCGATGCGAATGATCAATATTCATGAGGCGAAGACGCACCTCTCGCGGCTGGTTGAAGAGGCCGTTAAGGGGGAACCCTTCATTATTGCGAAGGCGGGTAAGGCGATGGTGAAAGTGGTGCCGATTGAGGACAACTCCGCATTTGCTTCAAAGCGGATTGGCTTCATGGAAGGGATGTACGAAATCCCTGATAATTTTGAGGAGATTGACCGCGAACTGGACAAAGAAATCGAGCGCCTTTTTTATCGTGAGGATGCCGAGTGAGATTTCTTTTAGATACGCATTTGGCATTCTGGATTCCTGTCAATGATAAGAGAGTCTCATCGGTGGTTCGCGAGTTGCTTGCTGAGCCGAAGAATGAATTCTTTTTCAGTGTCGTTAATCTATGGGAGATATCGATTAAGCGAGGGCAGGGAAAGGGCGGATTTACTGTCAATCCGCGAGACTTGCAGCGGCACATGCTGGCTAATGGTTATGAGGAATTGCCTGTTACTGGCGCTCATGTGATTGAGCTTGAGAGACTGCCACTGATTCATAAAGATCCATTTGACCGGATACTAATTGCTCAGGCGATTGTTGAAAGGATTACATTGCTCACTGTAGATTCAGTGATTGCACAGTATCCTGGGCCGATTCAGAGTGTGTGAATGAGTGTGAGCCAAATAAAAAACAGCAGGCCTCGCGATTGGGTGGCCTTCTCTTTGCATTACAGCTGTTGTCTTAATAATTTTTGATCGTGAAATATTGATGCACTCCGCATGCATTTGCAGATCATATCCCTCATCTCCTGCAAAATGGATCCATGCGCTGCCTCTACCCGATATCGCAACTGAGGATTGAGAACTGTCAGATATGCTCCCGGTCTGATATGTCAGGGATGCTCCCGGTCCGTACC